>Ga0070707_100003491_pt1 | contig 14837 bp, 9 predicted proteins | sample KBSK5502metaG_FD_65468 | JGI IMG/M metagenome (GOLD analysis project Ga0070707, IMG submission 65468) | Corn, switchgrass and miscanthus rhizosphere microbial communities from Kellogg Biological Station, Michigan, USA - KBS K5-50-2 metaG | ecosystem: Host-associated > Plants > Roots >... | reverse complement strand
TCGCGCGCATCCTCACCGCCGCCGACGCCGCCGCACGGGACGACGGCGTCGTGCTGCACGCGCGGCCCTGACGTTCGGATGCGGCGCGCCTTCGGCGAGCCGCGCGAGCAGCGCCGCGTCGGTGGGGAAGGCGAGGGGCGGAGGCGCTCCTGGATCGAACCATCCCACCGCGACGGCGTCGTCGCCGGCGACGGGCTGCGCGCCCGGGTCGCTGAGGGTGGCCGAGAACCAGACGCCGATCGTCGGCTTCCCCGGCTCGTGGAAGTTCGACGCGACCTGGACCACCTCGCCGAGCACGACCTCCACCCCCGCTTCCTCGCGCGCCTCGCGCGCCGCGGCGGCGCGCACGTCCTCGCCCCACTCGACGAAGCCGCAGGGGAAGCACCAGCGGCCGGCGCCGAACTGCCCCGGCCCCCGCTGGACCAGGAGCACGCGGCCGCCGCCGTCCCGGATCACGCAGGCCGCCCCGACCCCGGGGTTCGCGAAGAAGACGAAGCCGCAGCCGGGGCACGTCGGGCGCGGAACGCCGCCCCGCACGGTGTGCTCGAGCGCCGTCCGGCACCTCGGACACACGACCCAGTCGTCGCCGGGGAGAGGCATCGGCGGGCACAGGATGATGCAGGGCCCCGACCCGGCGCAAGGACGCGCCGCGCGCCCGTTTACAGGACGGGGCGAGCGCGCTAGGGATGCGCCGTCCCCCCGGAGGAGGTCCTGCCATGCGCCACTACGCCTATGACCGCCTGAGCTTCCTCGACAACTCCTTCCTCATCACCGAGAGCCCGACCAACCACATGCATATCGCGGGTACCGCCACCTACGAGGCGGGCCCGCTCCGGCGGCCCGACGGCGGCATCGACGTCGACCGCGTCCGCGACTACGTGGCCTCGCGCCTGCACCTCATCCCCCGCTACCGCCAGGTCCTCGCCTGGACGCCGATCGAGGGCCATCCGGTGTGGGTGGACGACGAGCACTTCAACATCGACTACCACGTGCGCCACACGAGCCTGCCGCGGCCGGGCGACGCGGGGCAGCTGAAGCGCCTCTCCGGCCGCATCATGTCGCAGCAGCTCGACCGCTCGAAGCCGCTCTGGGAGATGTGGATCGTCGAAGGGCTCGAGGGTGGGGACCGCTTCGCCGTCATCACCAAGATCCATCACTGCATGATCGACGGCATGTCGAGCGTCGACCTGCTCGAGGTGCTGCTCACGCCAGAGCCCACGGACGCGATCGAGCCGGGGCCGCGCTGGCTGCCGCGGCCGGCGCCGCGCGGGCGCGACCTCCTGTGGGCCGAGGTCGTGCGCCGCGCGAGCATGCCCTTCGAGCTGGTGCGCGGCTTCCGGCGCTTCATCGCCGAGGCGGAGGACCCGCGCTCCGACCTCCGCGCCATGCTGCGCGCGGCGCGCGACACGGTGCGCTCGACCATGCGCCAGGTGTCCGACACGCCGCTCAACCAGCAGATCGGCTCGCACCGCCGCTTCGACTGCCTGGCCATGGACCTGGAGGAGGTGAAGGCGGTCAGGAAGGCGCTCGGCGGCTCGCTGAACGACGTGGTGCTCGCCGCGGTGACCGGCGCGGTCGCGAGTTTCCTCGAGCAGCGGCGGGTCAACGTCGAGCTGCTCCGCTTCCGCGTCATGGCGCCGGTCAGCGTGCGCGGGAGCGAAGAGCGCGGCACGCTCGGCAATCGCGTCTCCGCCTGGATGATCGACCTGCCGCTCGCCGAGCGCGACCCGCGCCGGCGCGTGGAGAAGATCCGCGAACAGACCGAGCGGCTGAAGGCGTCCAAGCAGGCGCTCGGCGCCGAGGTGCTGACCCGGGTCGTCGAGTGGACGCCGTCGACGCTGCTCTCGCTCGGCGGGCGCATGGTGACACGCGCGCTGCCCTTCAACCTGGTGGTGACCAACGTCCCCGGCCCGCAGGTGCCACTCTACCTCCTCGGCGCGCGCATGCTCGACAACTACGGGCAGGTGCCGCTCACCGACTACCTCGGCCTCGGCGTGGTGCTGTTCAGCTACGCCGGCAAGCTCTGCTGGGGCTTCACCGCGGATTTCGACCTGCTGCCCGACCTGGGCGAGTTCGTCGCCGGCGTCGAGGCGGCGTTCGCCGAGCTGCGCGCGGCGGCGGCGGTCCCGCCGGGCGAGGCGGCGCAGCCCGCGCGCCGGCCGGCCCGTGGGCGGAAGACGGAGGCGCACGCCGAGACTGCCTGAGGAGCCGGGACCGGCCGCCGTCCCGATGCGACCTCCCGCGGCGCTCCTCCTCTGCGTGTGTCTCGCCGGCTGCCTCGGCCGGCTCGTCGCGCGCGACGAGCCCTGCGACCTCCCTGGCGTGGTCGGGGGCCGCGTCGAACCCGGCGCCCGTGCGGTCGTGATCCCCGTGAAGAAGAAGGCGTGGGAAGCCACCCTTGGCGGGGAGGAAGCCGCCAAGCCTTACATCAAGGCCCGGCTCGCGGGCTGGCCGACGAAGCTGGTCGTCGCGCGGCGCACGCTCCCGCGCACCGACCGCGACTTCGTCGCCCGCCTCGCCCGTGACACCTGGCGCGGCCTCGACGCCTTCACGGACCGCGAGAGCCAGCTCCCCGTCGACAACGTCCGTCTCGGGAGGGCCTCCGCCGACCGGGCCGAGGCCCGGGTCGGCGACTACACCAACATCACCAGCGTGGGCGTGCGCCTCCTCGCCATCGTCGCGGCGCACGAGCTGGGGTTCGTCACGGACGGCGAGGCGATCGCCCGGCTGCGGGCGCTGCTCGCCACGCTCGCCACGCTGGAGACCCACGACGGCTTCTTCTTCAACTACTACGACACCACCTCGCGCGAGCGGACGAGCAACCTGATCTCGTTCGTCGACTCGGCCTGGCTGACGGCGGGGCTCATGGTCGTCCGTACGAGCTTCCCCGAGCTGCACGACGACTGCACCCGCCTCATCGAGCGCGCCGACTACGCCTTCTTCTACGACCCGCGCGTGGGTCGCATGACGCACGGCTACTGGGCGCACCTCGGCGCGCGCTCGCGCTACCACTACGGCGTGCTCTACGCCGAGTCCCGCCTGGGGAGCCTGATCGCCATCGGCAAGGGCGACGTGCCGGAGGAGCACTGGTTCCGCATGGTGCGCACGTTCCCCGCGGCGTGCACCTGGCAGACGCGGGCACCGGTCGGGCGCGCGCCGAAGGAGGTCCGCGGCCACGCGCTCCTCGGCGGCTGGTACGAGTGGAAGGGCGAGCGCTACGTCCCCTCGTGGGGCGGCAGCATGTTCGAGGCGCTGATGCCGACCCTGGTGCTGGACGAGACGCTCCTCGCGCCGCGGAGCCTCGGGCGGAACGACCAGGCCCACGTCGAGGTGCAGCGCCGCTGGGCACTGGAAGAGCTCGGCTACCCCGTGTGGGGCATGTCGCCCAGCAGCACGCCGGGAAACGACGGCTACGCGGAGTTCGGTGCCAGCGTGCTCGGCGTCCTCGGCTACCCGGGCGGCGCGGTGACGCCCCACGCGGCGGCGCTGGCGCTCGCCGTGGCGCCCGAGGCCGCGGCCGCGAACCTCCACCGGCTGGCCGAGCGCTACGACGTCTATGGCGAGTACGGCCTCTACGATGCCGTCGACCCGCTGACGGGCCAGGTCGCGCACGCCTACCTCGCGCTCGATCAGGCGATGACGCTGGTCGCGGCCGCGAACTACCTGAAGGACCACTGCATCCAGCGGCGCTTCGCGTCCGACCCGATCGCCGGGCGGGCGCTCCCGGTCCTGGCCGCCGAGCGCTTCTTCGAGTAGGGGAGCGCGATGGTCTCCGTCGAGCTGGAGCACGCGGAGAAGGTCTACCCGGGCGGGACGCGCGCGGTCGCGGACCTGAGCCTGCGCATCGCGGGGGGCGAGCTGGTCGTCGTGGTGGGGCCGTCGGGCTGCGGCAAGTCGACGGTGCTCCGGCTGGTGGCGGGCCTCGAGGAGCCGACGGCGGGTACGGTGCGCATCGGCGAGCGGGTGGTGAACGGCGTCAAGCCGCAGGAGCGCAACGTCGCCATGGTCTTCCAGGACTACGCGCTCTACCCGAACCTGTCGGCGCGCGGGAACCTCGAGTTCCCCTTGAAGATGCGGCGGCTGCCGCGCGAGGAGCGGCGCCGTCGCGTCGAGGCGACGGCGGGCCTGCTCGAGATCGGCCCGCTCCTCGACCGGCTCCCGAAGCAGCTCTCGGGCGGGCAACGCCAGCGGGTCGCGATGGGCCGGGCGCTGGTGCGCGAGCCGAGCGTCTTCCTCCTCGACGAGCCGCTCTCCAACCTGGACGCCCGGCTGCGCGTGCAGGTGCGCGCCGAGATCAAGGAGCTGCAGGCGCGCACGCGCACCACCATGATCTACGTGACGCACGACCAGGTGGAGGCGATGACGCTCGCCGACCGGGTCGCCGTCATGAACGAGGGACGGCTGCAGCAGGTCGCCCCGCCGCGCGAGCTCTACGACCGCCCGGGCAACGCCTTCGTCGCCGGCTTCATCGGCAACCCGCCGATGAACCTGTTTCCGACGCGGCTTGCCCTCGACGGCGGGAGCCGCATCGTGCTCGACCTGGGTGGACGGGCGCTGCCGGTCGCGCCGGCGGGCATCCCGGAGGCGCGGCTGCGTGCCAGCGTCGGCGCTCAGCTGACGGCCGGCGTGCGGCCGGAGGCCGTGCGGGTGGCGGCGAACGGCGCGCTGCGCGCGACCGTCGAGCACGTGGAGAACCTGGGCCACGAGACGCTCGCCTACGTCGGCGTCGAGGGCGGCGTCCGCCTGGTGGCGCGCGTGCGGGGCATGCCGGGGCTGGCGAAGGGCGCGTCGGTCGGCGTCGAGGTCGAGCCGGGCGAGGTGCATCTGTTCGGCGAGGACGGGCGGTCGCTGGCGGGCTAATAGTCCGCTACGTCACCATGGCTCCGTGTTCGGGCGGCCACGCTTTATGAGGACTACGCCCCACGAGATTGCCTCCTGCGACGAGCGCGTGACGCTCTTCGCGCCGGGCGCTACGGCACCGAGACACGCGAGCCGGGATGATCGGTGGATTCCGGACTCACGACGCACACGGCACCATTCTTGCATCACAGCATTGTCCGAGGCCGATGCACAAGCCGGGACATGGCGATGTACCAAGAGAAGCGCAGGGTGCCCGCGCTGCCGCACACCGGCGCGCGGACATGGCGGAGAAGCTCCGCTCACTCGAACGCGAGAAGCGGGTCGCCGACGCGCTCGTCCAGGTCGCGGAGCAGGCCGGCGACAGCCTCGCACTCACCGAGGTGCTCGCGCGCCTCTGCCGGCTCACGGTCGATCTCATGCCTTGCGACCGCTGCACCATCTATCTCTGGAGCAGCCGTCGGAAGGCGTACATCCCCGTGGCGGACTGCGGAACGCCGTCTCATGTGGCCGAGCGGTTCGCGGAGAAGTATTACTACCGGGGGAAGATGTTCTTCGAACAGGACCTGCGCGAGGGCGAGACGGTTCGGCTCTGCCGCGACCGCGATCCGAGCCCCGAGGGGCGGGAGCTTCTGGAGGAGTCCGAGCAATACGAGCTGGCGATCGTCCCCCTCCAGGCGCGTGGCCTGGGGCTCGGCTCCATGTCCGTCGGACTTCACCAGCCGCCCGGCTTCGATGCCACGGCGCTCACCATCGTCCATGGCGTCGCACGCCAGGCCGCGACGCGAATCGACAATGCGCGTCTGTTCGACCGGCTGCAGAAGGCGGCCGGCATCCGGGCCGGGCTCGCTAGCCTCGCCGCCGCTCTGAACCAGGAGAGCGACCCCCAGGCGATCGCGCGGCTCGTCTGCTCCGAGGCCGCGACGCTCGCCGGGGTGAGCGGGGGGCTCCTCTTCGTCCGCAGCGAGAGCGAGCTGGCGGCGATCGGCGGGAGCGGGTGGGAGGCGGACGCCATCCGCAGGCTGCGCGTGTCGCTCGCCGCCACGCCGGAGCACGTCGTCGTGCAGGCCTACGAGCGCAGCACGACCGTGTTCGAGAACAAGGTCGCGGCCAGCCCCATGGCTCACACGTGCTTCGGTGGTGCCGTCGGTCTGAAGTGCGTGCTCGCCATTCCGCTTGTCGGCCGTTCCGGGCCGCTCGGGTGCCTGGTGCTCGGGGACGCCACGCGTACCCACCGCTTCACGAAGGACATCGCGGAGGAGGCGATCCTCATCGGACCGCTCGCCAGCTCCGCGCTCGAGCGCGCGTGGCTGTTCGGCGAGCTCGTCCAGGCACGCGACGTCGCGCTCGCGGCGACCCGCGCCAAGTCCGAGTTCCTGGCCAACATGAGTCATGAGATCCGCACGCCGATGAACGGCGTCATCGGGATGACCGATATCCTGCTCGACACCGCCCTCAGCGCCGAGCAGCGGGACTATGCGACGACCGTGAGGCGGTGCGCCGAGGGGCTGGTAACCGTCATCAACGACATCCTCGACTTCTCGAAGATCGAGGCCGGCCGGCTGACCGTGGAGACGGTCAGCTTCAACCTCCGGACGGTAATCGAGGAAGTCGTCGAGATGGCCGCTCCGCGTGCGGGGGAGAAGCGCCTCGAGCTCACGTGCGACGTCCCGCCTGGCTTTCCGGAGCAGCTCCTCGGCGACCCGGCCCGGCTCCGGCAGATGCTCACGAACCTGGTGGGAAACGCGGTCAAGTTCACCGAAGCCGGCGACGTCAGCCTCGAGGCCCGCGCGTTCTACGAGACGCCGACCCACGTGACACTACGGCTGTCGGTGCGCGATACGGGGATCGGCATCCCGGCCGATCGGCAGGCCACGATCTTCGAGAGCTTCACCCAGGCCGACGGGAGCACGACCCGCCGGTTCGGCGGGACGGGGCTCGGGCTTACGATCTGCCGGCAGCTGGCGGAGCTCATGGGGGGAAGCGTCGGGCTCGCGAGTGAGCCCGGCAAGGGGAGCACGTTCTGGCTGCAGCTCACCCTGGAGAAGGCGCCGGAGACGAGCGGGCCCCCGCCGCCGCCCGCGACGCTGCGAGGGCTCCGCGTGCTCGTCGTCGACGACAATGCGACCAATCGGTTCATCCTTCGCCGGCAGCTGGAGTCGTGGGGTGCCGAGCCGCACGAGGCCCGCTCGGGCGCCGAGGCGCTGGATTTGCTCCATCGAGCCGCCGACGGCGAGCCGTTCCAGCTGGCGCTGCTCGACATGCACATGCCGGAAATGGACGGCGTGGACACCGCGCGGGCGATCAAGGTCGATCCCCGGTTCGGCGCGCTTCCGCTCGTGCTCCTCTCCTCCGTGCGAATGCAGGACGGCCCGGGCGGGCTGCGAGCGAAGGGATTCTCTGCCGCCCTCGTGAAGCCGGTCAGGCGATCGAACCTCCTCAGGGTGCTCCTCGACGTGCTCGGGGAGAGATGCCCGCACCATCCCGTCGTGGCCGGCACGCAACCGTCGCACGGGGGCGGCGGCCCGCGCCTCGGATTGCGCGTGCTTGTGGCAGAGGACAACGTCGTGAACCAGACCGTCGCGACGCGCATGCTGGAGCGGTGGGCTTGCCGCGTGGACGTCGTCGCGGACGGCCGGCAGGCGCTCGAAGCTGCGGCACGCGTCCCCTACGACCTCGTGCTGATGGACGTTCAGATGCCGGTGATGGACGGCTTCGACGCGACGGCAGCGATCCGTCGGCAGGAGGCCGCCACGGGGAGGCGCATGCCGATCATCGCCATGACCGCTCACGTTATGGACGGGGACCGCGCCCGTTGCGTCGAGGCCGGCATGGATGACTACGTCGCCAAGCCGGTCACGGCCCAGGCGCTCCTGCAGGCCGTGGCCCGCTGGGGCACTCGCGGCGCCGCACAGCCGGAAAATGCGGCGCTGCCGCAGCCGGCCGGGGTCGACACGGTCCTCCGCCTCGATCGCCTGCGCGAAAGCTCCGGTGACGATCCGAAGGTCGAGCGCGAGATCGTGGGGGCCTTCCTTTCGACGGCTCCGGAGCTCCTCGCGCTGATGGAGACGTCGGTGACGAGCGGGGATCCGGTGCAGCTCGCCGCCACGGCGCATGCCCTCAAAGGCAGCAGCCGCGCCGTCGGTGCCGAGGGGCTCGGGGCGGCCTGCGAGGAGCTCGAGATGCTCGGCCGGCAGAACGATCTCGTCGCAGCGCGGGACGCCGTCGCTCGTGCGACGGCCGAACTCGCCCGCATCCGCGCCTCGATGGAGCGTCGACGCCGAGCTGTCGTGGAGCCGTGCGGCCCGGGTTCGCGTCCTGGTTGACACGGGCGCCACGCACAGCGTGCTGCCGTGCGACCTCGCCGATCGACTCGGCGTCGTTCGCTCGCCACGCCCAAAATGAGTCGAACTGCCCGGCGGCAGCCAGCGGTCGGTGCGGGTCGGCACAGTGCTGTTCCGTCTTCTCGGGCGCCGAGGCTGGCGACACGGCATTTGACCGCCCGGCGCGGCGCCGGGCCCGTTCTCGGAGTCGAGGCGCTCGAAGCGCTGGGCCTCACGGTGGACCCACGCTCGCGCAAGCTGAAGCCGCTACGGGCGCGCGCCGTCCTGCTCGTGAGTGCGCACCCTGCTCGGCCCTGAGCGCGCGCAGCGACGTCCGTCGCCGACGCTGGCGCCGCCCGGTCCCGCTGGTTCATGCTCTTCCGCCGTGAACCTGCACCTCACGCGAGCGGGCGCGGTCGTGACCCTGTCAGGCCTTCTCGGCCGGCGCCGCCCTCCTTCTTGTCGCTCGGAACATCCATCCGGCCGAGCATCAGTAGCCGAGCACCACGTCGGCAGGACACTCGCCTAGCACCGCGCCCTCGGCGGTGAACGTGCCGGCGGGCTTGCCGTTCACGGTGAGCGACTTGAGCGGCCGGACGAGCGGCGAGCGGACGACGATCTTCCCGGGCGGCACCGCGAGGTCGCCCGACAGCCGCAGGCGCACCGTGTCCGGTCCGTCCGCCCGCAGGCTGTAGCTCAGGATGCCGTAGTGGGTCGGCAGCCGCTTCACGCCGACGCCGGTCTCGCTGGTCACCCAGCGCGCGGGCACGCCCGCCGCGAGCACCAGCGCGCGGTCCGACTCGCGCTCGTAGGCGAGCATGGTGCGCACCGAGTCGACGAAGCCCGCGCCCACCCAGGTGTGCGGCATGTCGCCGATGAAGCGCGGCGCGGCCGGGTCGCGCCAGGCGATCTCGGCCCACTCGTTCCAGGCCAGCGGGTGGCGGTTGGCGAGGAAGTAGTCGAGCAGCTCGAGCGCGCGGTCCTTCTCGCCCAGGCGCACGAACGCGCCCACGTTGCGCAGCTCGTAGGGCGTGTAGCTCTCCCACTCGCTGCCGTCCTGGCGCTGCTTGAACTCGGTCCAGTAGCGCTCGAAGGTGCGCGCCAGCTCCGGCCGGGGGAGGCTCTCGAGCTCCCCGCCCGGCATGAGGGCGATCGTGGTCGAGGTGGGATCGAAGTCGGCCAGCTCGACCGATCCCGGGATGTAGTCGATGCCGTGATCGGCCGCGGTCTTCCTGATCGACGCGTAGAGCGTCTCGCGGAACGCGTCGCGCAGCGCCGCGAGCTTCTCCTCTCGCTCCGTGTCACCGAGCACGGCGGCCATGAACGCCGCGTCCTTCAACCCGCGCAGCGCGAAGAAGTCGTCCCAGTAGGAGTGGACGGGATGCGCCGCGTAGCCCTCGTGGCTGATCGACTCGGGGAGCAGACCGTAGAAGGCGAGCTTGTCGGGCGCCTTGAACTCCTCGGTCGTCCGCCGCCTGCGCAGCGACGACATGTAGTCGACGGCGCGCACGACGTGCGGCCACATGTCGCTCAGGAAGCCGACGTCGTGGGTGTAGCGGTAGTACTCCGCGACGGCGTAGATGAACGCACCGGGGCTGTCGTGCTCGGAGACCGGGTCCGCGCCGCGCTTGTCGATGCAGCACGGCACCTTCCCGTCGGCGGCCTGGAACTGCGCGTACCAGAGCAGGAAGTCGTGCACCGGCTGGGGGAAGCCCATCTCGAGGAGCGCGCTCGAGGTCATGGCGCCGTCGCGGATCCACGAGCGCGCGTAGTTGCGCGAGCCCGGGCGGATGGCCGGGCCGTCGCGGTTGATGAGGACGTAGGCGAGCGTACTGCGCACCGTGTCGGGGATCGCCCTCGCCTCGGCCGGCACCACGATCTCCACCCGGCCGAGCACGCGCTCCCAGTAGCGCCGCGCCTCCTCGTGGCGTTCGGCCACGAAGACCGCGCCGTCCGCGCCGAGGCCCGGGGAGGTGAGGTACGGCTCGTGGAAGGGGATGGCGAGCGCCACCTCGGCGTGGCCCCTGGGCTCGAGGTAGAAGTTGTACTGCAGCGCGCCCGAGGCGAACTGCAGCGGGTCGGCCACCTGGGTCTGCGGCGGGACCCTGCCGGCGGCGAGGAAGTCGGTGATCGGGCCCTCCTCGAACACGGCCGCGCCGAAGCGGTCGGGCGTGGTCAGCGAGACGACGGGCCGGTCGCGGTTCACCCACGCCGTCCGCCCGTCGAAGCGCAGCTCCTGGATGTGGGTCACCCCCCCGCTCGCGTTGAGCGTCTGCCAGGGCGGGTTCACCTGGAAGGGGCGGATGGCGAGGAAGAGCTGCACGGGCTCGCCGCGGTCGCCCCGGTTCTCGATCCGGTAGCGCGCCCACAGCGTCGACTTGCCGGGCTCGCCGGTGGCGAACGCCGTCGTGCGCAGCGCGAGGTGCTCGTGCTGCCAGGTGACCGACGGGATGGGGAGGTAGCCGTCCTCGAGCTGCTGCGTCGGGGCGGCGTCGTTCCACGTGACCAGCCCGGCGTCGGTGTGCAGGAAGGGCTCGATCGAGAACGCACCCTTGTCGACCTCGAGCATCCCTTCCTCGTTGAGCAGCGCTTCCTTGTCGTCGCCGTCGGCGCCGATCACCGTCCAGTAGGTCTGTCGCCCGTAGAAGTACTTGGGGTAGTTCCCCACCGGCCCGTCGCGCGCGATCGCCTCGAAGAAGTCGTTCGGCGAGGCGGAGAACTCGAACGGCTGGACGCTGAGGGTGGCGATGCCGTAGCCGCGGCCGCGGCTGCTGCGCAGGAGTTCGAGCCGCACGTAGCGCGACTCGGCGTCGGGCATGTAGATGTAGTCGCGCCGGCCGTGGCCGGTCGCCGTGCGGTAGACGGTGGTCCACTGCGTGCCGTCGTTCGACACCTGCACGTCGAACGCCGTCGCGTAGTCGTCGGCGTCCCAGTCGATCACCACGCCGCCGTACTCGCGGTTCTTCGCGAGGTCGACGATCACCCACTGGCTGGGCGGCACGGGCTCGCTCTTCCAGCGCGTGCCCGGGTCCTGGTCGAGCATGGATGCCGGGTCGGATCCGGGCAGCGAGGTCGAGGCGCTCACCGCCGGCACGACGCCGTCGTGCCCCGCGGGCTCGCGCGGCTCGAAGGCGAGGTCGTCGATCCACATCGAGCCGCTGCCGCCCTCGCCGGCCGAGATGGCGAACTCGATGGCGCCCGTCTGCTTCAGCTCGCCGCTTCCCGACGCGCGGCTCAGGCGGGAGCGGCGGATGACGACCTGCTGCCAGTCGTGCGGGAAGGCGAAGTCGCGCTGGTTCCGCCACCACACGTTCCGGCCGCGCGCGTCGACCAGCTTGAACTCGAAGTTGTTCGGGCGAGCGTCGCCGCGGAGCTGGAAGCTGAACGCATAGTTCTCGGGCAGCGAGAGCGAGAAGGACTTGCGCACGATGACCCAGCCGCCCCCGCCGGCGAGGTCGAAGCCGACGTGCATGCCCATGCCGGTGCGCCCGGGCTCCCGGGTGATCCATACCCGCGCGCCCTCGGAGGCGGTGGTCGTCCAGCCCGACAGCTCCTCGAAGTCGTCGAGCAGCGTCCCCTCCGCGAGCGCGGGCGAGCCGGAGAGCAGGCAGAGCCAGGCGGCGACGGCGAGCCAGGTCCGGATGGGCTACTCCTTCACGCCCCCGGCCATGATGCCGGCCAGGTAGTAGCGTTGCAGGCAGACGAAGAGCAGCGTGACGGGCAGCACGGTGAGCACCGCGCCGGCCATCATGAGCTCCGTGTCCTGCACGTGCTCCCCGGCGAGGTTGGCGAGCGCCACGGGCAGGGTGTAGAGGCGCTGGTCGGCGAGCACGATGAGCGGCCACATGAAGTCGTTCCACGTGCCCATGAAGGTGAACACGCCGAGCGTGACCAGGATCGGCGCCGAGAGGAAGAGCACCAGGGTGCGGTAGATGCGGAACTCGCCCGCGCCGTCGATGCGGGCTGCGTCGAGCACGGCGTCGGGGATGGCGAGCGCGTGCTGGCGGAAGAGGAAGATGCCGAAGATGCTCGCCATGCCGGGGATGACGACCGCCCAGTAGGTATTGATGCAGCCGAGCTCCCGGAGGAGCAGGAAGAGCGGCAGCATGGCCACCTGGGCGGGGATCACGAGCGCCGCGAGCAGGAGGCGGAAGAGCCGGTCGCGCCCCGCGAAGCGGAGCTTGGCGAAGGCGTAGCCGGCCATGGAGTTCGTGGCGAGCGCGATCAGCGTCACGGCGCTCGCGAGGAGCGCGCTGTTCGCCAGATGGCGCGCCAGGTCCAGCCGGGTGAAGAGCGCCCGGTAGTGCTCGAGCGTGGGTGCGCTGGGCAGCCAGCGCGGCGGCAGCGCGCTCGCCTCGCCGGCCGGCATGAACGAGGCGGAGACCATCCACACCAGCGGAACGAGCGTCAGCGCGGCGCCCGCGGCGAGCGCGGCGTGCAGGGCGACGGTCTCGGCGGCGCGCCTCATGCGCGACCCTGGAGCGGGCGGAGGCGGAGCTGGAGCAGCGTCAAGCCGAGGATGATCGCGAACAGCACGAAGGCGATCGCGGCGGCGTGGCCCATGCTCCACCAGCGGAAGCCCTCCTCGTACATGAGCAGCACGATGCTGAGCGTGCGATTCGCCGGCCCGCCCTGGGTCATGACGTAGGGCTCGGCGAAGAGCTGGAAGTAGCCGATCATGGTGATGATCGCGACGAAGAGGAAGGTCGGCGCGAGCATCGGCAGGGTGACGTGGCGGAGTTGCTGCCAGGCGCCCGCGCCGTCCATGCGCGCCGCCTCGTACAGGCGCTCGGGGATGCTCTGCAGGCCGGCGACGAAGATGATCATGTTGAAGCCGAAGTTCTTCCACACCGCGAGCAGGATGATGGCCGGCATGGCCCAGCGCGGATCGCCGAGCCAATCGACGGGGCCGAGGCCGGCGAGCGCGAGGAGATGGTTCAGGAGCCCGTAGCGAGGATGGTACAGGTAGCGCCACACGACTGCCACCGCGACCAGGGTGGTGACCACGGGCAGGAAGAAGACGGTGCGGAAGAACCCCTTCAGGCGCGTCAGGCGGGCGTCGAGGAGGAGCGCCGCGCCGAGTGACACGGCGACCGAGAGCGGGCCGCCCACGAGCACGAAGTAGAAGGTGTTCCCGAGCGCCGTCCAGAAGCGGGGCTCGTGCAGGAGGTGGATGTAGTTCGCGAGCCCGACCAGCCGGAGGCTGTGCGGGTCCGCGACCGCGTAGACGTCGAAGTCGGTGAAGCTGAGCAGCAGCGAGGCCGCCACCGGCAGGAAGAAGAACACCGCGATGACGAGGAGCGCCGGGGCGAGGAACCCCCATGCCGGGTTGATGCGCCGCATTCACCCGCTCCTGCCCCGCAGCCAGCGCCGCTTCTCCAGCACCGCGTCGACCTCGCGGTCGAGCGTGGCGAGCGCCTCCCCCACCGTCATCTCCTCCCGGATCGCCGCCTCAGCGTACTGGGTGATCTCGGCCGCGATCCGCTCCCACTCCGGGATCTTGGGGGTCGAACGCACGTGTTGCAACTGAACCCAGAAGGCCCGGGTGCGGCGCTCGCCGGCGAGCCCCTCACGGGCCCAGGCCGTCCGGCGCGCCGGCAGGTCGCCGCTCAGGCGGTAGAACTCCGCCTGCTGCGCGGGATCGGAGAGGTACTCGAGCAGCTGCCAGGCGGCGTCCTTGCGGCGGGAGCCGCGGAAGAGGGCCAGGCTCGCGCCGCCGGCGAGCGAGACGCCGGGGTAGTCGTCGCCGGGCGCCGGCAACGGGGCCGTCGCCCAGCGCTCGGCCATCTCCCGGGGCAGCCGGCGGGCGAACTCGCCCAGGTTCCACGGCCCCGTGATGTAGAGCGAGAAGTAGCCGCGCGCGAAGTCCTGGTAGACGTTCGCCACCGCCGTCTCGCCGCTCCGCGGCGCGAGGCCGCGGCGGAAAAGATCCAGGTAGAACGCGAAGGCCTCGCGGAAGGCCGGGGCGCGGAAGTCGGCGTACTGGTCGTCGTCGCGCAGGAGGTCCGCCCCGCGCTGCAGCGCCAGGATGACGGGCGCCTGCCACTCGCGGAAGGGGAGCAGGATGGCGTAGCGCTCCGCGCCGCCGCGCTCCCGGAGGCGCGCCATCGCCTCGCTCCACGTGGCCCAGGTGCGGGGCGGCTCCGCGTAGCCCGCCTCGGCGAGCAGGTCGGTGCGATAGAAGAGGAGCCGCGTGTCGACGTACCAGGGGACGCCCCAGGTGGCGCCGTCGATCACGTTGGTGTCGAGGATGCCCGGGAAGTAGTCGTCGCGCGCCACCGCCGCGGAGCGGGCCAGGCGCTCGTCGAGGCACTCGACGGCGCCGAGCGCGACCAGCTCGGGGAGCCAGGTGTTGCCCGCCTGGAAGAGGTCGGGCATCGCGCCCCCCACGTAGGCCGTGAGCAGCTTCTCGTGCGCCGCGCTCCACGGGATCTGCTGCACGCGCACGCGGACGCCGGGGTGGCGGCGCTCGAAGGCCGGCACCATCTGCTCCACCACCTCGCCCTCGCGCCCCATGGCCCAGAACTGGACCACGTCGGCGGCGCGGGAGCCGCCGCCGCAGCCGAGCGCGAGCGGCAGCAGGACGAGCGGCGCCAGCCGGGTCGTGGAGGCGCTCAAGGCGGCGGCCGGTGCGTTCCCGGGCGTCCCCAGCGCGCG
>Ga0070707_100003490_pt1 | contig 14837 bp, 12 predicted proteins | sample KBSK5502metaG_FD_65468 | JGI IMG/M metagenome (GOLD analysis project Ga0070707, IMG submission 65468) | Corn, switchgrass and miscanthus rhizosphere microbial communities from Kellogg Biological Station, Michigan, USA - KBS K5-50-2 metaG | ecosystem: Host-associated > Plants > Roots >... | reverse complement strand
CGAGGAGGCGGGACTCAAGAGCGCGACGCTCCACGTCGTCGGGGACCACGCCTACGGGTACCTGAAGGGGGAGATGGGTGTGCACCGTCTGGTCCGGATCTCCCCGTTCGACGCCGCCAAACGCCGCCACACGTCGTTCGCGTCGGTGTACGTCTCGCCGGAGGTGGACGACGACATCGAGATCGAGATCGCCGACAAAGACCTCCGAGTCGACACCTACCGTTCGAGCGGGGCCGGCGGCCAGCACGTCAACGTGACCGACTCCGCGGTTCGACTCACGCACTTGCCGACCGGAATCGTCGTGACCTGTCAGAACGAAAGGAGCCAGGGCCGCAATCGCGACATGGCGATGCGGGTCTTACGCGCGCGTCTCTACCAGAAGGCGTTGGAGGAGCGGAGGGCCGAGGAGGAGAAACTGGTCGGGGAAAAGAAATCGATCGAATGGGGGAGTCAGATCCGTTCCTACGTCCTCCATCCCTACCGGATGGTGAAAGATCACCGGACCGGTCACGAGACGGGCGACACGGACCGCGTCTTGGACGGAGGACTGAGTCCTTTCATCGAGGCCTTCCTTCGCTCGAGCGCCGAGGGGAGCCGCGTCACGAGCTCTTGAGCGGACCCACCGGAACTGCGCCGGAACTATCGTCCGGCTGGATGCGTGAGGTTGCCCAACGCCTCGCGGGGCGCGAGCCGAGAATCGTCCATGAAGGTACGGAAGGGCGTCGGCGCGCGGCGGTCCTCGTGCCTCTCTTCGTGCGCAACGGCGGTCTCTGGGTGCTCTTCACGAGGAGGACGGAGACGGTCGAGCACCATCGGGGCCAGATCTCCTTCCCCGGAGGCGGGCAGGAACAGGCGGACGCGACTCTCTGGGACACGGCGCTGCGGGAGAGCGAGGAGGAGATCGGCCTAGCGCCGTCCGACGCTATCCGCTTGGGATCGCTTTCGCCGATCGTGACGGTCACGAATTTCTACGTCGAGCCCTACGTCGCGGCGATCCCACAGCCCTACGTGTTTCGTCCCGAGGCGGCGGAGATCGCCGAACTTCTGGAGGTGCCCGTGGCTGACCTGATGGACCCGGCCGTGCTGGAGAAAAAGACCCTCCCCGGCCGGGAGGCGCCCGTGCTCTTCTACCGCCATGGGGAGCACGTCATCTGGGGAGCGACGGCGGGGATGCTGGAGGAGCTTCTGGAAGCGCTCAAATAGTCGGTAGTCGGTAGTCGGTAGTCGATAGAAGGACGGCTTCAAACTACTGACTACCGACTACTGACTATCGACTCCTTCAATGCTCTCCGTACCTCTTCTCGCCCGCCTCGATGCGGACCGGAAGCCGGTTCTCCTTCGGCGGCAGCGGGCAGGTGGCGTAAGGAGTGAACACGCACGGAGGGTTGTAGGCACGGTTGAAATCGAGGATCGTCCTGCCGCCGACCGCGGGTTTGGCGTAGAGGAAACGGCCGCCTCCGTAGGTGTCGTGGCCGTTGGTTGAATCGGCGAAGATGACGAAGAGGTCCGTCTCGCCGGTCTCCAGAACCGGGTCCAAGCGATACGTCTTTCCTTCGAGCTCGAAGACGAGCGCCCCGGGAGACGGCTGGGTCTCTACTGTCCCGAGCACGTTGGGAACGGCGATGGCCCGCGGGGGACTGTAGGCCTCGAACCGCGCCTCGACGCGGTACCGCTCGTCGTAGGGAAACGTCTCGGTCCCCCGGAAGCTCTTCAGGGCATTCGCCTCGCTGTCTTTGACTCGCACCCCGAGCCTCGATCCGCGTGCGATGACATAGAACGAGACCGAGCCACGCTTCAAAACTGTCGCCCGGCCTCCGCCGGCGTCTGTCGCGAGCGACATCGCCGTGACTTCGCTGCCCTCCGCGGTGAGCCCGGATCTGGGCTGGGCGCGAACCGAGACGGCGCCTTTTTCCAAAACGATCGACCCGATCCGCGCAGGGGTCTTACCCGAGGGCAAGACGATGCGATTGCTTCGATCGCTTCCGAACGAGTTCTCGCCTTCGTTGAGCCAGAAGAGTCCCACCAGGGAGAGCCAGCCGTCCTCCCGGCGCAGGCTCTCGAGCCGGTTCGCTCGCCACGTTTCCCATTCTTGCCGGTGAGAGACGGCAGTTCCAGAAACGCCTTCCAGGGACATCAAGACGAAGAGAAGAGGCCACATACCGGGTTAGGGTCCAAGGTCTAGCTGCTAGGAGGCCCGCTCCATCGCGGCCAGCTGCTCGGCCCGCGTCAGATTGCTCTTGGCCGCCTCGAGGGTTCCATCGATTGCCAGAGCCTTCTGGAAGGCTTCAACGGCGCCGCCAAACGCATTGCGCCGAGAGCGGATGACCCCGAGGTTGTTCCACAGAACGGCGGACTTCGGGTTGGCGGAGAGGACCCTGGTCAGCGCTTCCTCCGCGTCCGGGAGGCGGCCAGCCTCGGCGAGCGCAGCCGAAAGCCCGCTGGCAGCCTCCTCGCTCGACGGATCGAGATCGAGGGCCGCTCGAAACGCCGTCGCGGCGTCGTCGGGTTTCTTCAAATCCAGACGCAAATGCCCGAGCGCCGCCCATGCTGCCGTCTCGTTCGGAGCAAGTCGGGTTGCGTCGGACAGTTCTCGCTCCGATTCCCTCAGTTTCCCCTGGCGGCGAAGAATGCGGCCCAGGTTTTCGTGGTAGGGGGCCTTTTGAGGCGCAAGCCGGACGGACTCGATCAGCTCCGAAGTGGCGCGATCGAGGTCTCCGGAGCGAAACAGGAAGACGCCGAAGTCGTTTCGGGCCTCCGCCGACGACGGATCGATCTCGATGGCGCGTCCATACGCGATGCGAGCCGCGGTTTTGTCGACCTCTTCCATGGACCGCCCCAGACCGATGGCGGCGTAAACGTTGCGGGCGTTCAGGTCGAGCGCCCTGCGGTAGTGGCTGGCTGCCGTGTTCCACTTCTTTTGCCGCTCCGCAAGTCGGCCCAGTCCGTACTCCGCGGCGGAGTTGCTCGAGTCGAGCAGGATCGCCGCGGTGTATTCCCGCTCCGTCTCGGCTTCCTGGCCGAGCGCGAGAGCCGCGTCTGCCACCAGGCGATGCGCGTCCGAGCTTTTCGGGTCGAGGTCGAGCGCCCGGCGGGCCATTGCTTGCGAGCTGCGAAAGTCCCCCGCGTCGGCAGCCTTTTCCGCTGCCTCGAGCAGCGGGGCGACGGCGGCGTTTGGGGGAGCCGTGCCGGGGGCCGGAGAAGCCACCGAAGGCAGAGTCCCGATCGGGGCGGTGCTGACCAGCCCGCGTTCGAGATCCGACGCCTTCCGGCGGGCCGCGTCGGACTCGGCTGTCCGTCCGAGGCGGTCGTAGGTTTCCGCGAGAAGCCGGTGGATCTGCGGGTCGCTCGAGGACTCGACTTTCTTCAGGTCGTAGAGCGCTTCCTCGGCCTTGCCATCGCCGATCTTTTCGCGCGCGGTGCGCTTCAATTCCGCGACGTCGACTGAGGGAGCCGCGGGCCCGGTCACCTCGGCCTGAGCCGACCGGGCGAGGCGCACGAAGTCGGGGCTGTAGAGGTCCGCTTCGATTCCCAGGGATGGACGCGCCGTGAATGCCGCGCGAACGCTGTCGCGCGCGGCCGGGGTCTTTCCGCCGATGAAGAAGGCCCAGCCGCTCTGAAAATAGAGCTCCGACTTTCGCTCGCCCGAGGCCGTCACCTCCGCCGCCTTGGCGTACTTCTCTCCGGCCTCGACGAAACGCCCGGAGTCGAAGGCGTGTTTGGCGTCCGTTTCGAGGCGTGCGGCGTCCTGTGCGCCGAGCGCGCCCGAAAAGCCGAAGAGCGCCGCGAGGACGAGGCAACCGGCTAGGAAACGAGAGCGGGCGGCGGAGGTGTCCATGTGTACTTGTCCCCTTCCGGTACGCTGAGGTTCTGAGTCAGCGGCGCCACCCCTTCGCGCGAGAGCGTGACGCGATGCGTGCCCGAAGGAAGCGTGAAGGTTTTCTCTCCAGTCAGAATTCCTTTGAACTTCGAGTCGATCAGAACGGTCGCGCCGACCCAATCCGAGGCCCGAATCACGAGTCGACCGATCGGGAAGCGGTAGGCGACCGGCGGAGCCCCATTCGGACCGACGCGGAACTCCTTTTCGTAGGCCGGAAGCTCCGGGCCCTCGAAGCGCACGGTATGAGTGCCCTCGGGAAGCTCGACGGTTTTGGCGGGGATGGACGGGCCGTAGCGGCGGCCGTCAATGGAGAGCGTCGCCACCGGTATCGAGCTGAATTGAACCTTGAACTTTCGGGCAGGAGCGGGGCGGGGTGGAGCTTCCGGCTGCTTCTCTGCCGCGACCGGCGGAGCCGTCGGCTCGATTCTCGGAGCCTCGGTCGGGACCACCTTGGCTCCGCCGGGCTCGGTTCCCACGACCGGCTGAGGAAACGCGATCGGCGCCGTCGGCGCTGGAGTGGGGCGGGGACTCGGCACCGTCGGGCTCGTTCCCGGTCGGAGAAGGAGAAAGACACCTCCGCCGGAGACCAGAGCCGCGACGACGACGGCAAACCAGAGCAGGCTATGTCTCCGGGGACCCTGGGTGTGAGGCTCCACGGGCCGGTCGGTTGTGCGCTGCGAGGGATCGCGAAAGTTGACGACTTCCAGTCCAGCCGGTCGCCGCGCGATCACAGTCGGTGTGCGGTCGGTCGGTTCCGGCACGCGGGCGAGCGCCCCCGAAGGAGGCGTGATCGAGTCCGCAACCGATAGCCCTTTGCTCGGGGTGCGAATGGTGGCATCCGGGTCGATCTCGGTGCGAGTCGGCCGGGGGGACGTTTCCGTCAGCCGGGGAGACGTGGCGAAGCGCGAGGAGATGCCCGCGAGCTGCCGGTACACGGCATGCAGGTCTTGCCGGAAGGCCTCCATGCTGGGATAGCGTTGATCGATCGACTTTTCCATCGCGCGAGCCACAGCCTCCGACAGGGACGCCGGTACCTCGGGGTTGGCGGTCTCGAGAGGCTCTGGATTTTCGTTCAAAATCTTGTAGAGGACGGTCGAAAGATGTTCGCCCCGGAACGGCTTGCGGTAGGAGAGCAGCTCATAGGACAGGATCCCCAGCGAGAACATGTCTGTTCGCTGGTCGAGCGGCTCTCCGCGGATCTGCTCCGGAGCGAGGTAGGCGGAGGTCCCCAGCGTGATTCCCGTTTGCGTCAGACTCGATTCGATCTCCATCGACTTGGCAATGCCGAAGTCCATGATCTTGACCGACCCGTCCGCCAGGATGCGGATGTTGGCCGGCTTGATGTCGCGATGGATGACGGAGTGCTGGTGCGCATAACCGAGCCCGTCGGCGATGGACATCAGGATCTCGATTCTTCGGGAGATCGGCATCGCCTCGCCGCGCTTGATGATCTTGTCCAGATCCTCGCCGCTCAAGAACTCCTGGACGATGTAGGGAATACCCACCTCGACGCCGAAGTCGTAGATCGTCGTGATGTTGCGGTGGTGAAGATTGCCCGCCAGTTCCGCCTCGCGGAAGAAGCGGCTCTTGATCTCCTCGTCGTTGAGCTGGCAGGTCTTGACGGCGACCGTTCGTTTGATGAACGGATCCCGCCCCCGGTAAACCGCGCCGAAGCCGCCGACGCCGATCTGGTCGAGGATCTCGTATTTCCCGATCTTTTGGGGCAGGTTCGGCAATGATCCCCCGGGGTGATTCCTCTCCAGTTTAGCAGGACGATCGCGGCCGCATCGCTTCGCTGCGGTGCGGGAAGCGCTCTTCGATTGCCTCCGTCGGCACTGGAGACCGTAGACTGTTGGCCGTGAAGAAGATGGCCGTCTGGACGGTGGCGGTGCTGGTCTCAGCAATGTTCGGCTGTGACCAAAAACCAGGACGCTCTTCTGTTCCGGTTCCGGGCGGCTTGCAGAGCCTGGCGCGTTTTCGGCCTCCCGCAGACGGATTACTCACCGAGGCCCACATCGAGCGGTACCTCCGGGTTCGCCGGGCCGCTCGCGGACGCACAGACGTCGAGGCGGCGCGGGCCGTCGGAGCGGACTTGGACGAGTATGCCTGGGCGCGGGCTCGAGTCATCGAGGCTCTTGTCGCCCTCGATACGCGAAAGGTCCGGGCGGCTTCGGAGGAGACCTACACGAAGACGATCGCGGCGCTTCGGAGGGCGCGGCAAAGCGCCAGCGATCGAGCGAGCCAGCGCGCGCTCGACGAGCAAATCGGCGGCATGGAGAGGGAGCGGGCGGCATTGAAACACATCGACGCTCCGCCAGTCGCAGTCGCGGTCAATGCCCGGCGCGTGGCTCCGCGGAGGGCGGAGATCGAAGCGCTTTTACCGTGACGCGGCTCTCGGACTTCCTGGCCGAGGAGATCGAGCGCGGCTGTTTCCCCGGAGGGGTCGCGCTCGTTGGTGATTCCGAAGAGATTCTGGACCTGGCGGTGGCCGGACACGCGGCCGTGGAGCCGTGCGAGCAACGGGCGACGCCAGAGACATTGTACGATCTGGCGAGTCTCACCAAGCCTCTCGCCTCCGGCGCCCTCGCTCTGTCGACTCGGGATCTCGCGCTCGAGGCATCGCCCGGCCGCTACTTTCCGGGATGGAAGAAGACGCGATACGACGGGATCACGGTCGAGATGCTGATGACTCACACCTCCGGGCTGCCCGCCTGGTATCCGGTCTATGTCCGCGGTGAGGGCGTTGCGGCTTACCGCCGGACGCTCTCCGAGATCGAGCCGGAGGCGCGGCCCGGTGAGCGAGTGATCTACAGCGACTTGAACTTTCTGCTGCTCGGGGAAATCCTGGAGGGTCTCTACTCGGCGCCGCTCGACGGCTCCTTCGCCCAACTGGTCGCCGGGCCTGCCGGCTCCGGAGCCCGCTTCCTTCCGGAGACGCCAGCAGAGGTCGCGGCCACGGAAAAGGACGATGCCACCGAGCGAGCGATGACGGCCGCTCTCGGCCTTTCCTACGCCGGATTCCGCAAGGGAGTCATCCGGGGACAAGTTCACGACGGCAACGCGTTTCGGCGAGGAGGAGTGGCGGGCAACGCCGGTCTCTTTGGAAGCGCTCGCGACGTTTGGGCGCTCGCGCGCGGCTGGTTGAGCGACTACAGGGCGGACGTCTGCGGCGACCGGACGCCGGGGCTCTCCGAGGCGCGCGGGCTGGCCTGGCAGGGAGCGCGCGGAGCGGGATCTGCCGGCGAGGAGATGTCGAGGCGGGCGTTCGGTCACACCGGTTTTACCGGCACCTCCGTGTGGATCGATCCGGATGCCGATCGAATCTGGATCTTGCTGACCAACCGAGTCCATCCGATCGTGCGCGACGCCAACTTCAACGAGGTCCGGCGCCGCTTCCACTCCGTCGCGATCGCGGCATTTCCGGCTTGACGGAAGCTCATGACTGTCAGCGTCCCGCGCGCACTTGTTCCGCGAGGCGAGAGAATTCCGGATCGAACTGGCCCGGATCGATCGAAAGATCTGGCCGCCAGGAGAACGCGAGACGAAGAAGCCGACGTGCCCCCGCGACATCGCCGGAACGGTAGCTGGCCCAGGCTCCCGCAAGGCCCGTTGCAGCGCGCGTCTCGGCGGAGAGTCCCGGTTCCTGAGCGGCCCTTGCGTAGCGGGACGCAAGCGGCTCGGCCCTCTGCCCGGGGGGCGCGCGGAATTCTGGTTTCCCAGACGGACGGCTCGCCGCCGGTCTGCGCTCCGTCGGCTGGTCGCCGATTTGAGGCTCCTGGGGAAGGGAGCGTGACGCCATCGGCGCCTCGGCAACGAGCCGTGTCTCGGCGGGCGCGGGCCGCGGCGCCGATTGCGGCAGGTCGAGGGAACGCGCCCGCGCTTCGGCTACAGGAGCCCGAGTCGGGGCTCTTGGCGTTCTCGTGACGATCAGAAAACCTCCAAGTCCCAGAAGGACGATCGCAATCGGCAGACCGGCCATCCAGCGTCTGGCCCTTCGCTCCTCTTCCGGCGACTCAGGTTCGGGCGGTCTCGGTTCGAAAAACTGACCTGTCTCGGGAGAAATGGGTATCCTCGCCGCCTGGCGTCGAAACTCCTGAGTGTCGAGGTCCCTTCGGGTTTCTCGACCAATCGGCCGGCCGTCTAAGGCGCCGGATCGTCGGGTTTGGGAGAGGCCATCGGCGCCGAATAAGTCTCTGGAGATCGCCAGGAGCTCTTGACGCATCGGCTCAACGCCCGGGTAGCGCGCTGCAGGATCCTTCTGCATCGCCCGGCTGACGATGGCGGCCAGGGCGGAAGAAACCTCCGGGGCAGCTTCCTCCAGGGGAACCGCCTCTTGATTGACGATGCGATCCAGAAGCTCCTCTTGGGTTGCACCCTCGAAGGGACGTCGGCCGGAGAGAAGCTCGTAGGCGAGAACTCCAAAAGAGAAGACGTCGGCCCGTTGGTCGAGGGGTTCGCCGGTGATCCGTTCCGGAGCGAGGTAGGGCCACGTCCCGACGGTGGTGGTTCTCGGTCCGGGTTGCATGCTTCGGGCGATCCCGAAATCCATGAGCTTGACGGTTCCATCGGGCAGAACTCGTACGTTTCCCGGTTTGATGTCGTGGTGGACGATGCCGGCGTTGTGGGTGTATTCGAGGCCGTAGGCGATTCCGATGAGGATCTGGAGCTTCTCGATCAACGGCAAACCAGGGCGGCTTTCGACCAGGCGGTCGAGATCCTCCCCATCCAAGAACTCCTCGACCATGTAGGGCAGCCCCCGATCGAGACCGAAATCGTAGACGGCTGTCACGTTCCTGTGACACAAGCTGCCCCCCAGTCGGGCCTCTTGAAAGAAACGCTCCTGGACCTCGGGCTCTCCCAGCTCGCAGGTCTTTACGGCGACGGTCCTCTGGATGAAGGGATCCCGTGCCTCATAGATGGAACCGAAGCCGCCGCTGCCTATCTTCCGGAGGATCGCGTACTTTCCGATCTTTTCGGGGGAAACCAGGGGCCGACTCAACCGGCCCGTCGGCTGGCCCCCTGCGGCGGCGCTCACGCGGAGCCACGGACGCAACTTTCATTCCAGGTCGCCGGTGGCGGCTCGCCGGACGTTCGGCTTGCGGACGACCCCGTATTTGCCAACTTCTCCGTCATGCCTCCCGCCGCGCGATCGCCGTCAGGGCGACACGCGGGCAGGGTGTGGCGCCCATCGGATGGCCTGGGCTCGCCGGTGCTCCACAGAGCGCGCGGCCCCGAGCTCCTCGCGTCTCCATGCAAAGAGCATGAGCCCCGCCGCAGCGAGCAGGAGGAGGGCGGCGGCCAAGCGTGGGAGAGTTCGGCGAAGCTGACAAAGACGGCGGAAAGTCCGGCCGCCCAGACCGATCGGTCTCTCGGCAGCAATCTCGAAGCCATCCTCTTCAGACGGGAGGGGGGCTGGACCAAGTCCAGCCAGGGCCAGGATGTCTTCGCGCACGGCCCGCAGCGCCAGGCGCGCCTTCTCGGCGGAAGCCGGCCGGCCGTTTCGGTCCTTGTTGAGACAGCGGTGAACGAGCGAGCAGAGAGATGGCGGGAGATTCGGGGTATTCGAGTCCAGGGGATCGGGCTCCTCAGTCGTGATCTTCTCCAGCAACTGCATCAGGTCCGGATCCCGGAAGGGCTTCCGGCCGGCCAGCAGCTCATACGCCAGGACACCGAAAGAAAAGATGTCCGTTCGCGGATCCAGCGGCTCTCCGCGCGCCTGCTCGGGGGACATGTACGCCGACGATCCCACCGTAGTTCCCGCGCGTGTCAGTTTTTCGTCGGTGAGCAGCGACTTCGCGATCCCGAAATCCATGAGCTTGACGGTGCCGTCGGGCAGAACGCGAACGTTAGCCGGTTTAATGTCGCGGTGAAGAACGCCTGCCGCATGCGCGCACTCGAGCGCTCCCGCCACCGCGATCAGGGCGTCGAGCCTTTCGAGGAGCGGCAGTTCCGGGAAGCGTGCGAGGACCTCGTCCAAGTCCGCGCCTTCCAGAAACTCGCACACGAGGAACGGCACGTCTGCTTCGAAGCCAAAATCGTAGACGGTCGTGATCGAGGGATGCCGCAGACGCGCTGCGAGCCGGGCTTCCCGTTCGAAGCGGGCCCGCACCTCGTGACTCGCAACCTCACAGGTCTTGATCGCGACGTCGCGCCGCAGCACCGGATCGATCGCGCGGTAGACCGCGCCGAACCCTCCGCAGCCGATCTTTTCCACGACCCGATACCGGCCGAGCGACCGGCCGGGATGGCAGGACAGGTAGGCAATAGTGGAGGAACCTCCTCGGACCGCCTCGACCGCGCCCTCGCCCGCCACGGGAACCGGTCATCGCAACTTCTGTTCCAACTCGGCCGGGACGGTAAAAATGCGATAGATTTCCCGTTGGACCGCATATGGAAGAGATCGTCATTCTCGACGGCGCGCGCACTCCGATGGCAGAGTACAACGGCGCTTTTACAGACATTTCGGCCATAGATCTGGGGATGGCGGCCTCCCGGGAAGCCCTCAAGAGGTCCCAGACCGAGCCCGCCGAGATCGACCACGTCATTTTCGGCAACGCGCTCCAGACTTCCGGGGACGCCATTTACGGCGCACGCCACGTGGCCCTGAAGGCTGGTGTCCCCAGGGAGGTTCCCGCGCTGACGGTCAACCGTCTCTGCGGCTCGGGCTTCGAGTCGATCATCCAGGGAGCGCAGCGCATCCTTCTCGGTGAGGCTAAGACGATCCTCGCGGGAGGGATGGAGAACATGAGCCAGGCTCCTCACGTGATTCGGGGCGCCCGCAAGGGGTTGCGCCTGGGACAGGGACAGCTGGAAGACTCGCTGATGGTCGCGCTGCTCGACTCCTACTGCGGCCTCTACATGGCGCAAACCTCCGACCGTGTCGCCTCGAAGTACGGTGTGACGCGCGAGGAGCAGGACGAGTACGCGCTTTCCTCGCAGAAGCGGGCGTCGGCGGCCTGGTCCGCCTGCCGGCTCTCCGAGGAGGTCGTGCCCGTGGAGGTTGTGGCGGGGCACAAGACGACCGTCGTCGAGAAGGATGACCACCTGCGGCCCGACACAACCCTCGAAGCGCTGGCGGCGCTCTCCCCGTCTTTCGGGAAGGGAGGGATGGTGACCGCGGGCAACGCCTCGGGGATCGTCGACGGTGCTGCGGCGGTCGTCGTCACGACGACGCAGAGGGCCCGCGAGAAAGGGATGCGCCCACTGGCGCGTCTGGTCTCCTGGGGAGTGGTCGGCGTCGAGCCGGAACTGATGGGGCTGGGCCCCGCCCCCGCCGCCCGGCGGGCGCTCGAGAAGGCCGGGCTGAAGAAAGAGCAGATCGACCTGTGGGAGATCAACGAAGCGTTCGCGGGACAGATTCTCGGTGTGATTCGCGAGCTCGACCTCGACTTGGAGAAGTTGAACGTCAACGGCGGGGCGATCGCACTGGGCCATCCGCTCGCCGCGACGGGGACCCGCTGCACGCTCACGCTCGCCAAGGAGATGCGCCGGCGAGGCGTCCGATATGGCCTGGCCGGCGCCTGCATCGGAGGCGGCCAGGGCATCGCGGTCGTTCTCGAAGCGACGTAGCTCGGTCAAATGTCAACTCGCGAGAGGTTGTCATCGTTCTGGCAGCCGCCCCGGCCCTGCGGCATTCCCCGCGGGGCCACGCAGCGGGCCTCGCGTGGAATGAGAGAAATCATCCAAGCCCGCCGCTCGCGAAATCGCTGCAAGGGGCAGTCCGGCGCGTGCCGACGAGGGAGACGGCTCGACGCCGGGACGGCCGGCAAAGGCGGCATCCACCGGCAAGGCAGAGTCCAACGATAGGTGCGCATCTGGAGTGGACTGAGCGGATCCTCGCTTTTCCGGTCCGCACGGCGGCGGTCGACGAATTCCTGGCGGAGCTGAAGAGAAAGAGAGCCGGCGATCTGAACGCGGTTCTGACGACGTTCAACGACAGCAGCCTCTGCCGCGAGGCGCTTTCCCATTGGTTACGCAACGGGTGGATCGTGGTCGCGCCGCATTCACCGCTCATCGCCCTCGCCGGCCCCGAGTTCACGCGCGACCTGACGCTGCGGTCCTTCTGCGGAGAGCCGATGAAGAACCCGCCGGAGGAGGCGGGGGAGGACGCGCGACCGGCGAAGATGGGAGAGAAGGAAGCGAACGAATGAAGATCCGGAGGGTGGGAGTACTCGGGGCCGGGCTGATGGGCTCCGGAATCGCGGAGGCGGCCGCGAAGGCCGGTTACGACACGGTTGTCCGGGAGGTCACCGAGGAGCTCGCGAAAAAGGGGATGCAGCGCATCGACCTCTCCCTCGGCAAGGCCGTCGAGAAGGGGAAGCTTGCCGCGGCCGACCGGGACGCGGTCCGCGGGAGGCTCCGGGCCACGACCGCGCTAGAAGATCTCTCCGACTGCGACATCCTCGTGGAGGCGATCGTCGAGAATCTCGAGGTGAAGAAGGAAACGTATCGGGAGCTCGACCGGCTTTGCAAGCCCGAGACGATCTTCTGCTCGAACACCTCTTCGCTCACCATCACCGAGTTGTCCGCTGCCACCAAGCGGCCCGATCGCTTCGCCGGCCTGCACTTCTTCAACCCGGTGCCTGTCATGAAGCTGGTCGAGGTTGTCCGAACGATCGCGACTTCTCCCGAGACGGAAGAGACCGTGATGGAGTTTGCGCGCTCCCTCGGGAAGGAACCGATCCGCGCGCAGGACAACTCGGGTTTCGTGGTCAACCGGCTGCTCGTGCCCTACCTGCTCGACGCGGTCCGCGCGCTGGAAGAAGGGGTCGGATCGCGCGAGGACATCGACAAGGGGATGGAGCTCGGTTGCGGCCACCCGATGGGGCCGTTGAAGTTGCTCGACTTAGTCGGGCTCGACACGACCTACTTCATCGCCGAGATCATGTTCAACGAGTACCGAGAAAAGCGGTTCGCCCCGCCCCCGCTCTTGAAGCGCATGGTTCTGGCGGGCCGCCTTGGCCGCAAGTCCGGCCGGGGCTTCTACGAATACGGGGAGGGGAAGTGAGCGATTTCGTGCGGGTCGAGACCTCCGAAGGAATCCGTACGATCACAGTCCAGCGCCCGGAGAAGTTGAACGCCTTGAACACGGAGGTCATGGGCCAGCTCGGGCGGGCGATCGAGGGGGCGAGCACGGACCGGAGCCTGCGGTGCCTCATCGTCACCGGCGCGGGAGAGAAGGCCTTCATCGCCGGAGCCGACATCGGCGAGCTCGCCAGGCTGACGCCGATCGAGGGAAGGGAGCACGCGCGCCGCGGCCAGGCAGTGTTGGACTCGATCGAGGCGCTTCCGATCCCGTCAATCGCCGCCATCAATGGCTTCGCCTACGGAGGAGGCCTGGAGCTCGCGATGGCCTGCACCCTGCGAGTCGCTTCCGACAACGTGAGGATGGGGCTGCCCGAGACTTCGCTCGGGATACTCCCCGGCTACGGTGGAACGCAGCGCCTCGCCCGCCTGGTCGGAAGGGCCCGGGCCTACGAATTGATCCTGACTGCCGAGAAGGGAATCACCGCCGCGGAGGCAGAGCGGATGGGCCTGGTCAACCGCGTGGTTGCTGCCGGTTCCGCACACGCCGCCGCCGTCGAGATTGCGAAAAAGATCGCCGCTGTCGGACCGACCGCCTGTCGCTATGCCATGGAGGCGATCCGGCGAGGTGTCGACATGCCGCTCGCGGAGGGCCTCGTTTTCGAGGCCACCCTCTTCGGCCTCTGCGCCGCCACCGAGGATATGAAAGAGGGAATGACGGCGTTCCTCGAAAAGCGCCCCGCAAAGTTCACAGGGCGTTGAGAATGGGGCGGTTTGATCTGACTTTTCGCGAGGATTAGACTGGTCGCGACATGACAGCCTCCCATCCCCCCGAGTCCGACCTGATTTACGACTGGAACAATGCCGGGGGGTCGGTATGGCCGTCGCGCGGAAAGGTCGAGATCGACGACGAGACTCTGCGCGACGGTTTGCAGTCCCCGTCGGTCAAGAGCCCCTCTCTCGAGAAGAAGCTCCGAATCCTCCATCTGATGGAAGACCTCGGCATCGACTCGGCGGACATCGGCCTGCCAGGCGCCGGCCCGCACGTCGTCGCCACCGTTACATGCCTTGCGCGAGAGATCGTGGACAGCCGCATGAAGATCCGGCCCAACTGCGCTGCGCGCACCATGGCGGCCGACATCATCCCGATCATCGAGATCTCTCAGAGAGTCGGCATTCCGATCGAGGTCGCCTGCTTCATTGGCTCCTCGCCCATTCGCCAGTACGCGGAGGACTGGGATCTGAACAGGGTCCTGCGCCTTTCCGAGGAGGCGGTCTCGCTGGCAGTGCGTGAAGGCTTGCCGGTCATGTACGTGACCGAGGACACGACGCGCGCGCACCCCGAGCACATCCGGGCCCTGTACACGGCGGCGATCCGGGCGGGGGCGCGGCGCGTCTGCGTTTGCGACACGGTCGGTCACGCGACGCCGAACGGCGTTCAGAACGTGATCCGCTTCGTCGCGCGGCTTGCCACGGAGATCGATCCCGAGGTCAAGATCGACTGGCACGGGCACCAGGATCGCGGGTTTGGCGTCGCCAACGCTCTCTGGGCGCTCGAGGCCGGAGCACACCGCGTGCATGCGTGCGCCTTGGGGATCGGGGAGCGCGTCGGCAACACGCCCATGGACCAGTTGCTGGTCAACCTGCGCCTGCTGGGATGGACCGACCGCGACTTGACGAGCTTGAACGACTACTGCGCGGCCGTCTCGGAGGCGACCGGAGTTCCGATTCCCGATAACTATCCGATCGTGGGGCGCGACGCCTTTCGGACGGGCACCGGAGTGCACGCCGCCGCCATCATCAAGGCGCGCAAAAAAGCGGACGAATGGCTGGCGGATCGAGTCTACTCAGGCGTGCCGGCGGGCATGGTCGGCCGAAAGCAGATCATCGAGGTCGGCCCGATGAGCGGCATCTCCAACGTGCAGTGCTGGCTCGA
>Ga0070707_100003486_pt1 | contig 14849 bp, 9 predicted proteins | sample KBSK5502metaG_FD_65468 | JGI IMG/M metagenome (GOLD analysis project Ga0070707, IMG submission 65468) | Corn, switchgrass and miscanthus rhizosphere microbial communities from Kellogg Biological Station, Michigan, USA - KBS K5-50-2 metaG | ecosystem: Host-associated > Plants > Roots >... | reverse complement strand
CGAGCCCTGAAGGAACTCGCTGGGAAGACCGTCAGGGGGTCGGTCTTGTCGGGCTGCAGGCCCTATCCCAGCGAGTGAGAGTTCGCGTAGGGAGCCTGGAGCCCGGCAGAGGAGGGGCAACAAAAAGCCCCTCGCAGCGGAGGGGTGCAACGCCGTACGGCTTGCCGACCGTGGGGCCTGATCGTCCCCGTCTTGGGCTGGCCTTGGCACCTTACTCGCGTTTAGCAGGTTGCCGGGCGCTTCATCGGGCCAGTGCCCTCAGCGCCTCTCGTGATCGCTATGTGTCCAGGCTAGGCGAGGGGCGGATTTTTTGTCAATAGGCGTGTGAAGGCTTGCCGCTTGCATTGCAGAGGCGCTGACGACGAGCAGAAGAAGCTGCTTCCGGACCTTCCTCGACCCCTTCCTCTAGCTGATTTTGCCTTGCGACGTGTCCAACCGTTCCAGGTCCGGTTTGCTCGGAGGCTCCTGGGTAGTGCCAGCAGACACCGAGTGCAAGCCGTTCTGTTAAAGCGACGCCTGGAACTCCGCGAGGATGGACCTAAGAGCTTCGGGCGAGCAGGGGCGTCTCGTAACGTCAATCGTGAGAGCTGCGGACGTCTCGCCAATGACACGAGGCGAGGCGGGTAGCGGGTTCGATGTAACCACGAGGGTCGCCGCGCGCTTGTCTGGCGGGACCACCGACTTGTGAAAGACGGTGCGCGCGATGGAGTATGAGCCGCCAGTGGCATGCTCCTCGATCAAGGTCTCTTGGGACACGACGAAGTCGGATGTGGCTGTTAGCTGATTGAGGGTCGAGTTCCCGCCCCCGTACTTGACTTCATATATCCGGTGCGGTGATTGCTCGGTGCGCGTGACCTCATATTGCGTATTCTCGACCGAGCCGACCAGTATCACGCTGCGGATATCAAAAATGTGATCATGTATTGGCCAGAGAGGGGCTTGAGGCCGGCGCTGGCCTGCCGGCCAGAAATGCAACCTTAGACTTTTCGCGTCGAGAGCGTGAAGTCGCATGTGAACAAATCCGAGGGGATGCCAGAAAGAGGGATGAAACTGTGGATGGTGTTCGATAGCGTCGAAAAGAGTCGAAAGCTGCGAGCGCTCTGGAACGCGGCCCCGCTCAGTCTGGTCATAGAGCGTTCGCCAGGAATCCTCATTCATAGGGGTTCTTTGAAGTGCGGGCGAGAGCAATGATTTCTTCGACCGCGTGGTCATCCAAATCGAAACTGCAACCGGAGGTGGCAAAGAAGGATCGCACTTCATCTCGCGTAATCGTAGTGAGGGGCGAGATGGTTCTGGGCAGTGTGATTGACTTCGCCATCCGCTGAATGAGCACCATCTCGTCGAGATAAGAATTGTAAAAATATGTGCCTTTGTCGCAGCGGACGGCCGGAGCGGTCTTATCTTCCTTGGTCACGATGACGTACTCAGACGAAAGATCAAAGCGAAAGGAAGATAGATGCTGGGTCAGACTCAGTGTTATTCGTAAGAGTGGTTCTGCAGAACGTACGGCAGCCACGAAGAGGATCGTGGCATAGAGTTCACGCTGAACGCGCTCGAATGTCCAGGGCGCCTTCTCCTCACGAGCCGATTTGAGGCTCCTGCGATAGTTGGCGTAAGCCTCGCAGAGATCTCTATTCGTGGGATCGAGGATCAGCACATTGATCTCGCGCGATAGGCTAGCTGTTCTGGCGCGTTTTGCAATATCCGGAATTGTCTTGGCGCGAAGATAACGGCCAGTACCGCCTTTGTACCACCACATTTGAGTCGCCCGCATCGCGGATTCAAGGAGCGGGCTAATCTCTCGGGGCTCTATGACTTCGACCGCAGAGATTCTCATAATGTCTGGCGTTAGCCAGAAAAGAAACCATCCGATCGCGACGGTCACAGCAAGTGAGGCCAGGAGGGCTTCCAAGAGGCGGGCGAGCAAGCTGGCCGCGGTGAGGCTGAGGCTTTGGTCCCAGAGGGGAATAGCGAAGTAGCGAAGGAGGATGAGGATCGCGGCTAGCAGCAGTACGATGACATAGAAGGTCCGTCGATATTGCCGCTTGTCCAGTATGTCGTGAATGGCCACACCAGCCTCCGAGATGGACCTGTTCAACCTTGAAGATCTCACAGGGCGTATTTATTCGAGAGGGGCTGGGCCCTAGCGCCGGCAGACCCTGATTTTTGACGTTGCAGAAGACGCCGGCACTGGTAGGTGCGGATTCAGCGCGATCTTGTGCTTACTGTCCAGGCCGAGGTGTTTACTGCGTCATCTGATCTACTCTAACGCGCGATCCGGCGGGGGCACACGGCCGACTAGTGGGAGCAAGTCGCATGGCCGCGCCTCAGACCTCGAGATGGACCGCCCAACCGGCGCGATGCCGTCTACGCCCCCTACGAGACGGACGTGACGGCCGCTCCCCGGACCCTGCACGCCCAGCCGGGCCAGGTGGGGGCCTTCATCCACATCGGACGGGCGTCGACCTCCTGGTTGGCCCCGGGCTCTTCGGCCGTGCCTGGCCCCGCCTGTGCGCGGGCTATGTTGCTGACGCCATTGGCCGGGAGCCCAAGTCCTGGCAGTGGCTGGACGCCGGCTCCGTCCTCCCAGCGCTGGCCCGGGGCCGGGTCGAGCCCGCGCCGGCGGTGGGCCTGGGCGAGGAATACCGTCTCGGGACCGCCGGGCTGGCTGGTGCCGCCCTCGTGGCCCATGGGCGCGTGGCCCACCCCGCCGCGGAGGCCCCGGAGGTCTATCAATAAGGACACATGCCGCACGGGGAAAATTGCCCGCGTGGCATAATCGCCCACGTGCCCCGCGGCAATCAGCTCGCCAGGCAGTGGCAGCTGCTTCAAATGATCCAGTATCCGGCGGGCATCGCCGTCGATGATGCCGCGCGGAAACTCGAGTGCACCCTCCGCACGATCTGGAGCGACCTCAGCGCGCTGCAGAAGGCCGGCTCCCCCCTCTACGACGACAAGGGCACCGACGGGCGCCGCTTCCCTGGAAGCTCGAGGAGAAGTTCAAGCTCGGCCTGCCGGTCAAGATCTCACTGGCCGAGACCGTCGATCAAATGGCGCTCCCCACTAACCGGGTCGGGAGACTCTTGAAGTTCAAGCTGTCGGAGGCCGATGCCTGGGTTCGGATAGGCGTGACCCATCAGGACGTCAGCGTGCCCAGACTGCCGACAACCGCCGGAGGCGGGCGAGCGGGCGGGTCAAGAGGTGCGGCACGATGATGGCCGAAACGGGTCTCACCCTTCCAATCGGACACCGGATCACGCTCCCAGGCCACTTCGACGTCCCCGTAACCCTCGAGGACGCCAGGCCGGTCGGGAGCAGCTACGAGTGCCGGGTCCGACTGCCGGACGGCACCCTTGACGAGACCGTCATCTCCGCCGATGAGGCCCGAGCCTTGGCCGGCACCGACCTGGGGCCGGAGGCCGCCGCGGAGCCGGTGGACGCCGAGAAGATGCGCCTCCTCATCGAATCCGCCCGCATCCGGCTTGCCTACGCCTACGACCAGCAGTTCGCGGTGAGCCTCTCAGGTATCCGCACCCTGCCGCACCAGGTCGAGGCGGTCTACCAGCGGATGCTTCCACAACCCCGCCTGCGCTTTTTGCTTGCCGACGATCCGGGAGCAGGCAAGACGATCATGGCGGGCCTCCTCGTCAAGGAGCTTAAGCTCCGGGAAGCCGTCGAGCGGATTCTCATTCTCTGCCCAGCGCCGCTTACCATCCAGTGGCAGGACGAGATGCTGCGCTGGTTCGGCGAATCGTTCGACATTATCTTCGCTGCCGTCGACCAGCAACAGCTCGTCAATCCTTGGCAGCGCTCTTCACAAGTGATCTCCTCTATCGACTACGCGAAGCAGCCCGACGTCCGCGACCGCGTCTGGCAGCAGAAGTGGGACATCGTCATCATCGACGAGGCGCACAAGTGCTCCGCGCGCACAACATCCGGCGGTCAGGGGAGGGAGCCGAAAGTCGAGGCGACCCGCAGGTATGAGCTCGCCGCCAAACTGACTGCACTCGCGGATCACGTCGTGCTCCTCACGGCCACACCGCACCACGGCGATGAGGATCGCTTCGCCCACTTCCTCCGCCTAATCGACCCGGACCTCTTCCCCGAGCCGCACCGGTACGAGCGACAGGCTGTGGCGGTGCGCCAGAGCGTCTTCCAGCTCGGGAAGGAGTGCCCTTGGGCCCTCCGACGCCTCAAGGAAGACCTGCGTGATGTGCGCGGCCGAAGGCTCTTCCCAGACCGCCACGCGAAAACGGTCACGTTCCTCCTCAACAGCGAGGAGTACGCACTCTACAAGGCCGTCACCGCGTACATCAACCAGTTCCTGCCCCAGCAGTCGGGCCAGCGTCGCTCCAGCGCCGCGCTCGCGCGTACCGTGTTCCAGCGCCGCCTCGCAAGCTCGACGTCCGCTATCCACGAGTCCCTCCGCCGCCGCCTACAAAAGCAGCAGGAGCTTCTCGAGGAGCTGGAGGGCCTCTCGCCGGCCCAGCGGGCACGCAGGTTGGCGGCCATCCAGGGTAGGCTTCCTGACTCGGAGCAGGATGAGGACGACCTCGACGACGCGGCTCGTGATCAGGTCATCGACGAGTACACGGCCGCGCTCGAGCTCGATCAGCTCCGAGCTGAGACCGCCGCGCTGAGGGACCTCGTTGACCAGGCGCGCCGTGTCCGCGAACGAGCCAACGACTCCAAGCTCGCCGCTCTCAAGAACTGCCTGAAGGAGGCGCAGTTCACCGAGCTCAAGGACGGCCGTGGGAAGCTCCTGCTCTTCACGGAGCACCGAGACACGCTGAACTACGTCCGCGAGAACCTTGAGCGATGGGGATACACGACCTGCGAGATCCACGGTGGGATGAACCCACACGAACGCAAACGGTCCCAGGAGGACTTCAGGACCGCATCCCAGATCTGCGTGGCCACCGAAGCGGCCGGCGAAGGTATCAACCTTCAGTTCTGTCATCTCATGATCAACTACGACATGCCGTGGAATCCCACACGCATGGAGCAGCGCCTCGGCCGAATCCATCGCATCGGTCAAGACCGTGACTGCTACGCCTTCAACTTCGTCGCGATCGAGTCCGAGGACGGCCAGCCGATTATCGAGGGACGGATCCTCCACCGCCTGCTTGAGAAGCTCGACCGGATGAGCGACGCCCTCGAGGGGCGGGTGTTCGACGTCATCGGGGAAGTGCTCTCCCTGAACGACGTGAACTTGCCAGAAATGCTGCGCGAAGCCGCATACGACCCGAGGCGCCTCGATGAGTACCTCGACCAGATTGAACGCATCGATCCCGACAGACTTCGAGAATACGAGCGTGCTACCGGGATCGCCCTGGCCCGCGCTAGCGTGGACTTCACAAGCTTTCAGTCGCGCAACCTGGAGGTCGAAGAGCGGCGCCTGATGCCGCGGTACGTCGAAGCCCAGTTCGTGGCCGCGGCCCGGGAGGTCGGCCTACGCATCGAGCCGCGAGCCGACGGGCTGTGGCGTGTCGAGCACGTCCCAGCTGACCTGCGCTCGGATCGGCTGCAGAGCGTCCGTCGTCTGGGCAAGGCGGAGCCGGCCTACCGCAAGCTCACGTTCCACAAGGCGCACCTCGAGCAGGACGCCCACCTTGACGCCGTGCTGCTCGGACCCGGCCACCCGCTATACGCCGCGGTCGACGAGAAACTCGGCGAGCGGCTGACGGACACGGTCGCTGGGGTTGCCTTGTATGTGGACCCGCTCACGGCCGGTCCTTATCGTCTTCATTTCTTCGAGATCGCCATCCGCGGAAGAGACACCAAGGGCCAGGACGTGCCCCTGCACGGAGAGGTGGTGGCCGTACGTGAGGAGAGTGGTCGCTTCGAGGTCGTGCCAGCAGACATGCTCCTGAACCTGCCGGCACACGCGAGCCCGCCCTCGGCGCTAGACGTCGTCGATTCGCACGCCGCCGCTGACTTCCTCAAGAGCAGCTACCAGCTCGACTGCCGTTCTCGTGCCCAGAAGGAACGCGAGCACTTCGCATCGGTCTGTCGCGACTACCTCATTCGGTCGTTCGACGCACGTCTCAAGCGCGCGCAGGAGCGGGTCATGGAACTCATGGCGCGTGAGCGCGAGTCACCTGAGGTCGGCCTCGCCCGTCAGCGCGCCGAACAGGAGCTCGCCGAGGTTGAGCGCAGTCGCGCGGAGCGCTTAGCGGGGCTAGATCGCCTTGCTGTAGCCCGAACTGGTCCCGTGCGACACCTGGGCACCGCGGTCGTGCTCGATCCGTCTACAGGCGCCGACTCGCAGCTAGCGGCGCTTGCCGACGAGATGGACCCGAACGTCCGGCGGCAGAGCGAACTCGCCGCAGAGGACCGCGCCGTCGCCCACGAGGAGGCGCAAGGCTGGATCTGCAAGCGCGTCGGCCATATGAAGATCGGCTTCGACGTCCGCAGCCATCGTCTGCGTGATCCGGCCACCGGAGAGATCGAAGTCAAGCGGATCGAGGTCAAGGGACGCGTACGAGGGCAGCCCGTCCGCCTGACGACCAACGAGTGGTACCACGCGCAGCAGCTGGCGGAGACGTACTGGCTCTACGTCGTGTGGGACCCCCTCGGACCGACTCCGGAGCTCGAGATCGTCCAGAACCCCGCGGCGTGCCTCGACCACGCGAAGAAGGAGATCGTTGCGGCGCGCTTCTACGAAGTCCCCGCCGATGCAATCACTGCAGTAGCCATCAAGAAAGCGAGCGGTCGGCCATGACCGAAAGACGGAGCGGAGACATAGATGCCGACCGCCGGCTGATCGAGGACTACTTGCCGATCGAGGTGCTGAGCGTCGAGGCCTCGCGCGAGAAGAATGTGCGCAAAGGGCACATTTCCACCCTTCACCTCTGGTGGGCGCGCCGGCCGCTAGTTGCGGCACGCGCAGCTGTGTATGGGGCGCTCGTCCCCGCCTCTCGCTTCCTTCCGCCCAACGGAACCGCCGCCAAGGCACACAGCCTCGGGAGAGCCAACGCGGCAAAGTTTCTGGAACGGCTCTGCAAGTACCCTGGGACGCCTCAAGTGATCGCCGAGGCGGAGGACCATGTCCTCGCCGCTCACGCCGAGAGGCTTGCCACCGAACGTGGTACGCCCGTAACGGTCGAAGATATTCGGCAAGGCCGAGCCCCACGGCCGCAGGTTCTCGACATGTTCGCGGGCGGTGGGGCGATTCCCCTCGAAATGTTGCGGCTGGGGTGCGACGCGTTCGCGCTTGACCTCAACCCCGTGGCTTACATCATTGAGCTCTGCACGCTCGTTTACCCCCAGAAGTTCGGTAAGCCCGATTCGAACGTGAAAGGGTCAGGAAAAGACGGGACCTGGCGGGGGCTCGCAGCCGAGGTGAAGCACTGGGGCAACTGGGTACTAGGGAAGGTGCGGACGGATATCGGCGATCTCTACCCACTGATTCCGAATCCCAAGTACAAGGGACGCCAACCCTCGGCGTCACAAGCTGGTTTCTGGGCGGGGCAGAAGGAACAGGTCCCGCCCGGCTACCTCTTGCCGGTTGCCTACCTCTGGACGCGTACCGTACGGTGCAAGAACGTCGGGTGCGGTGCCACCGTGCCCCTCGTAAAACAGACGTGGTTATGTAAGAAAGATAAGCGCTACGTCGCACTCAAACTCGTCACGTCAAAAAGGGACAGGCGAGTACGATTCGATGTCGTAGAGAGCAAGTCAGCGAGTGGGCTCGGCTTCGATCCCGAAGCGGGGTCGAAGGGAGGGAATGCCACGTGCCCGTTTTGTGGAACGGTGGCAGACACTGACTATGTAAAACACGAAGGCAAGAGCGATCGACTCGGCACCCAACCTATGGCTGTGGTGTGCACGTCGCCGCTGGACAGTGGCAAAGTTTATCTATCGGCCGATGACCTGCCCGAGGCGATACCCGACGCAAACGCAATGAACAAGCGGATCGATCAGATCTGCCGTAGCACCGGGCTCACGGTCCCGACGGAACCCATGCCGAAACCGGGAACACTTGGGTTCCGAATTCAGCCCTATGGCTTCAAGACCTGGGGCGACCTGTTCACACCTCGGCAGATGGTCTGCATGCTCTCTTTTTCGGCCGCCGTCCGCGACTGTGAGAAGGCAATGGTCGGCCTGGATGCGGACCGACGCCTGGCTGTCATCACCGTCCTAGCGGCCATCGTCGATCGCTTGGCCGACTTCAATTCAACGGGCTGCACTTGGAACTACACTGGCGGTCGCGGGGTCCTGCACACCTATGCGCGTCAGGCTCTACCGATGGTGTGGGACTTCGCCGAAACGAACCCGTTCAATCCTGACGCGGCCAGTTGGGTTTCCGGAATCGAAGATGTTCCCGCCGCACTCAGCGATCCTGCTGCCGAGCGACCAGTCGTCCTCCAGCGAGGAACCGCCGCCCGTCTACCGTGGTCCGACGGCTCCATGGACGCCGTAGTCACTGATCCGCCATACTATGACAACATTCCGTACGCGGACATCTCCGACTTCTTCTACGTTTGGCTCAAGCGAACCGTCGGTCACCTCTATCCCGAGCACTTTGCAGCGGAACTCACGCCTAAGAAACAGGAAGCGATTGCGGAAGCCACGCGTTACGGCAACAACAAGGGCGAAGCCAAGCAGGCATACGAGCGCATGATGGCCGAAGCCTTTCGAGAGGCCCACCGCGTGCTGAAACCCGCCGGCCATCTCGTCATTGTCTACGCACACAAAACGACGCTGGGGTGGTCCACTCTCGTGGATGCCCTCCGTACTGCTGGCTTCACTGTTTCGGAGGCGTGGCCGCTCGACACCGAAAAGCGTGGACGGCTGCGCTCACAGGAATCCGCCGCTCTCGCTTCCAGCATCTTTCTTGTCGCGCGAAAGCGGGACGGATCTGAGACGGGGCCGTACGAACAGGAGGTTCGACCGGAGCTGGAACGCATTGTTCGCGAGCGTGTCGAGTCACTTTGGGAAATGGGGATCGCCGGCGCGGACCTCGTCATCGCTGCGGTCGGCGCGGGGTTGCGGGCATTCACCCGATTCTCCCGCGTCGAGTATGCGAATGGCGACGAGGTGCCGGCTGGGCGCTTCCTCGCCGAAGTGGAGGGCGTGGTTCTCGAGACGCTGCTGGAGAAGATCTTCGGCGTTCCGCGCTCCGGGGTCGCCGCGGTCGACGGCCCAAGCCGTTTCTACGTCCTATGGCGCTGCACGTACAAGGGGTCCGAGCTCGACGCCGGCGAGGCGATCGTCTTCACTTACAGCCAGCGGGTCGAGCTCGACGGGGCCAAGGGCCTTTCGAGCGGAAACCGGCCACTCGTCGAGAAGAGGAAGGGCACGTACCGACTCCTCGACTTCACGGAGCGGGGTGACGACGAGAAGCTCGGACTACCAACCGAGGACGGCGCACCTGCACCGCTCATCGACGTCCTGCACCGCATCCTCTGGCTCTTGGAGAACGAGCATCGGAAGTTAGCCAGGTTCCTTGACGAGGCTCGCCCCGACCGTGAGCGTCTACGCTTGTGCGCCCAGGCACTTGCGGGTGCGGGGCTCAAGGGAAAGTCCGACGGCGATGCGAAGGTTCTCGTGGCGACTACCGCGCCGGAGGCGATGGCGCTGGGGAAACTCACAGCAAACTGGCGCGCGATCATCGAGCAGCGACTCGGCCAGTACGACACGAAGGGCCAGACGCGGATGGCCTTCGAGAAGGGAGGAGCCTGAACGTGACCGTCACGGCCCTTCGTCCATGGACGGATCTCTGCAAGCTTCACCCGGACGTCGAATCGGGTGCGCTCACCGAGGCGCTTTTCGCTATCGACCTGGGAGCGATCGCTGCACGCGCCCCCAATGTCCCTCCGGTAAACCGAGACCCGGACGCTTTCTTCCGAGCCACCTATATCACCGCCGACCTTAGCCGGCTTCTCGACGAGGTGTTGGCCTCGCTCTCCGGTACCCCCGGGTACAATCGCGTGCTCAAGCTCCGAACACCGTTCGGAGGTGGAAAGTCGCACACGCTGGCCGCACTCCTCCATGCGGCGCGCAACCGACGGGCTCTCGATGCCGTACCGGAGGCAAAGGGTTTCTCCGAACCAGGCGAGGTGGCAGTGGCCGTGTTCGACGGTGAAAAGTTCGACGCCCGAGATGGGAAGACCCTGGAGGACGGCCGCCGCATCCATACGATGTGGGGGTGGATCGCGTGGCAACTCGATCCCGTGAAGGCCTTCCCTCTCGTCGAGGGTCACGACCGAGACCGCGTCGCTCCAGGTGGCGATCTCATCGGGGATCTGCTCACGAAGGGGGCCAGCGGGCGGCCCGTCCTACTGCTCTTCGATGAGGTCCTCAAGTACATGGAGCGCGCTGCGGCGATCGCGGTGCTCGATTCGACGCTCCAACGGCAGGCCAAAGATTTCTTCCAGAGCCTCACCGTCGAGGTAGCTGGCAGCAACAAGGCCGCAATGGTGTACTCGCTTCAATGGAGTGCTCGCGAGAGTCTCGGTAATGTCGCGCTCCTTCAGGAGCTCGACAAACTCGCCGCGCGCGTCGACCAGCTCCGCGAGCCCGTGACCGGCGACGAGGTGTTGCCGATCTTGCAGCGTCGCCTCCTTGGTGCCCCGCCGGACCCCAGAGCAGCGGACGAGGTGTCGCTCGCGTACCAGGCCGTGGTCACAGGAATGAAGCGCGCATTCGCCGAATCCGCGGCCGAACGTCAGCAGGCCGAGGAGGAAGGCCTGCGCCTCCGGGACCGGATGCGCGCAGCCTACCCATTTCATCCAGCCCTCATCGACATCATGCGCGAACGATGGACGGCCGTGGATTCCTTTCAGCGCACGCGTGGTGCGCTCCGCTTCCTGGCGTCCTGTCTGCACAGCTTGAAGAAGAACGGCGGCGCCCAGCCGCTGCTCGGACCTGGCGACGTCCCCCTCAAGGATGTCGACGTGCGCGTGAAGATGCTGAAGGAGCTCGGCGCCCAGAACGACTACGACCCGGTCATCACAGCCGACATAGACGGACCGAACGCGAGGGCGCGGCGAATCGACGAGCGGCTCGCGCGCGAGACGCCCGCTCTGGCGAGCGTGAGACCCGCATCGCGGATGGCCACGGCCATTCTGCTGCACTCTTTCGGCGGTCTGCGCCGGCCCGGCGCCGCCGAGGGCGAGACTCTACCACCCGGGGTGACGGAAAGCGATCTTTTGGCGACCTGCGTCGGCCCCGACCTCGACAACATTACGGCAACCGCGGTGCTCTCCGAACTTCGGAGCTCGTGCCTCTACCTGCACCACGACGGGATCCGGTACTGCTTCAAGAAGGACCCGAACGTCACCAAGCTCATCGAGGACGCCGAGCAAGAGGTTGGCCGCGAGGAGACGCAGGGTAAGGGCCAAGGGCCCGTGAGGGGGCGAATCCGCGAACTGCTCGACCAACGCCTTGCAGGGCATCGTTCGGCCGTGATATGGCCTGCTAAGCCGCTCGACCTGCCTGACGAGGATCCGAGGTTCCTCGTGGGCTACTTGCCGCTCGAGTTCGCGGCGGAAACCAAGACCGAGCAGGAGAAGCTCGCGAGCGAACTATTCTCGAACTACGGCGATAAGCCTCGTCGGTACAAGAACGGCGTTTCCTTGGCCATTCCGGAGAAGAAGCAGATCGAGGCCCTGCGTCGCGCCGCTCGGTACATGCTGGCAGTAGAGCGAGTCGAGTCCCGGAAGCAGCAGCTCCGGTTGACCAAGGACCAGCTCGACCAGCTCCGAGAGCGCCGGCGGACTGAGGAAGCAGCTATCGAATCAGCTCTGCGGGCGCTCTACGCAGCTGTGTGGTTGCCGAGGATGGAGGGTGGGACGCTGACCTTGGAAAACGTCGAGGTTGGTGGCCGTCCTCTCCAGGCAACCGGCGTCCACGAGCGCGTCATGGAGCTCCTGACCAGCGTCGGGACGCCGAGGGTGCATGGGTCTGTCACGCCGCGGAAGCTCGTGGAACGGGTGCGGTTGGGCGAGGCACTTGCTCCGGGCGAGGCACCCCGCCTGGGTATTCGCGCGGCATATGTCCGCGATGCGTTCTTTGAGAATCTCGAGCCGCCACGACTTGACTCAGCCGCGGCGATCACGAAGGCGATCGCTCGCGGCGTCTCGGAGCGTGTCGTCGCGTATGTGAGCGGGAGCGTGCCTTCTCTTGGGGCCGATGGTCGCTTCCAGATCGCGCGCGAGAAGGTCGTGTTCGGCCCGCTGGCAGAGGACGAGGTGGATCTCGACTCCGGCTTCCTGATGGTCCCCGCATCGCTTCCTGCCGAGGCACCTGCCCCAGGTCTGACGAGCGGCCAGCCGCAGCCGGCGGTTGGCCCGTCCGATCTAACTGCCGGTGCCGGTGAGCCTCCCGTGACGATCCCGGCAGCTGGCGGCTCGTCGGCCCTCACGAAAGACACCCGGAAGATGGTCCAGGTTGCGTTTACGGCAACACGGGAGCAGGTCTTCAAGGCCTTCCCCGCGATCGCCAACCTCGCCGACAAATCGGATGGCGGGAAGATCACCATTCGCGTCGAGGGGACCTGCGAGCAGGGTTACGAGGCCTCCTGGCTCCGAAACGCCCTGGACGAGCCGCTGGACGAGGCGGGAATCGAAAAGAAGCCAGTGCCATGATTTCCGGAACCGAGGAGATCGGCGCCGCGAATTCGCATGACCGGCCGACGAGCTTCGGGTGGTTGGAACAATTCACCAGGGTGCCCCGACCCTCGAACGACTCGAGTATGGCGATGTCTTGCCGACTAGCGAGGAGATCGGCGAGATGGCCTAGCAATCCCTCCGCGAGTCCCTAGAACACGGTGTTTTGCAATCAGGAGGACCGGATCAGTGCGACTGGCTGGTCGGAGTGCGAATTGAAATTCTGCTACTCGGATGAGAGTGGTTTGGGTGTGGAGCCTTATCTGATCATGGCGGGCGTCATTGTCGATGCGCAGAGAATGCACGTCACAAAGGATGACTGGACAGATCTCCTGTCTATTCTCAGCAAGGTGACGGAGCGGACCATACACGAGTTTCATACGCGCGACTTCTATGCCGGCAACGGACCATGGCGTGGAATGACTGGACCGCATCGAGCAGAGGTTATTGACGCAATCTTCAAGTGGTGGGCAGAACGTCGACACGGTGTGACATTCACAGCAATCGACAAAGCAGAGCATGCTCTCAGATTGGCCGATGGGGCACTATTGGCCGGATGCGAAACACCGTGGCGAACCGCAGCGCTGCACTTAATTTTGAGCATTCAGAAACAGCATCAGCGGGAGGAGCGGAACAAAGGTCATACAGTTTTGTTTTTCGATCGGGAGCCAAAAGAAGAGGCACCGTTGACCGCTCTAGTGGCCAAGCCTCCTGGGTGGACTGATGAATATTACAGCCGTGGGAAGAAACAAGCCCAGTTGGACCAGATCGTCGATGTTCCGTTCTTTGGCGATTCGAAGGAAGTTCTTCTTGTTCAGGTCGCAGACCTTATCGCCTACGTACTCCGTCGGTATGTTGAGATCCAGGAAGGGAGAATAGTTGGGCAGTACAGGGGTGAAGACGATCGGTTGAGTCGCTGGGTCAAAGTGATAGCGGAGCGTTGTATGCCTGCCGCAGCGCGCTGGCCGGCGAAAGGTCTGACGGATGCAGACAGGATGTTTCAAGGGCTGGCGCCCGCGTCACTGCGCGCCATCGGCAGAGACAAGTAGCGGGGAACCGGGGTCTTTCATGCGGGCCTGCCCCGTCTGGGCACGGCATGTGCCATCCGCCGTGGCGGCGCCCCGAGGAAATCGGTGCTCGATCCGGAGTCTGGCGCTGAGGACCTTGACAACGGATAGGTGGGCACCTATGGTCTCCGCACCGGCCTGACCGTCTGCCTGAGGACGCAGCGTGCGCGCGACCGATCGCCAGAGGCTCGAGCACTCCGCCGATGGTCTCCAGCGTCTGGTCAGACGCGCGCGGAGTCTCCTGTTCTTTTCGGTCATTACCGCACTCGTCCTCGTCGTTGTGCTTGCCTACGCCACTCCTCCCGATGCCGCGACTCTCGGTATCTACAATGCAAAGGACGGAGACGACGTCTGTCTTGACGAGGCCCTTCCCCCGAGGAGCACTCCTCCATTGCGGGCGACGGATGCCCGGACGCCGCACTTGGGGGACTCTTGGTCAGCCCGTGTGGCTCGGACTCTGATGACCGTTCGAGGGCGGGCGCCGCCGGGGAAGGACGCTACTGGGCGCATCACGATTCCCGCCCCTCCTTCGGTCCCCGTTTTCTCGATGTGTCTGCCCGCGGTAACCACCGATCCTGTCGTAGCGTTCTTTCACCAGGTCGCTGAGTCAATTCAGAAGCTTGTGGACGGGCTCCGTGACGCAAGAGGGACCTAGCTTCGTGACCGGCGGGCGGAACCGGTTGCGAAGAACTGGCGGAAGATCGCCGCCTGGCTCCCCCGCGGCACATTGATGGCGGCCTAAAGTGCGCGGCGAAGAGCAATTTACCGAACCATGGAGGAGGGGTGACGAATGAACGAGGCAAAACTACATGAGTTCATGGGCAAGGTCGTGACGGACATGGGTGGCGCCTGGATGATGGCCATGGTCCTGATCGGCGACGAGCTGGGGCTCTACAAAGCGATGGCCGACGGGAAGCCGACAACCGCGGAGTCTCTCGCCACGAGGTGCAGTTGCCATCCCCGTCTGGTGCGCGAGTGGCTCGATGCCAACGTGGCCTCGGGGTACCTTGAAGCCGCCGATGGCGCCTACCTGCTCCCGCCGGAGCAGGCCATGGCCCTCGCCAACCAAGACTCTCCGGTGTTCGTGGCGCCCGGTCAGAGTGTCGTCGCTTCGTGCTTCATGGATCTCGACAAGGTGCTGCAAGCTTTCCGGGGCAATGGCGCGTTC
>Ga0070707_100003485_pt1 | contig 14850 bp, 15 predicted proteins | sample KBSK5502metaG_FD_65468 | JGI IMG/M metagenome (GOLD analysis project Ga0070707, IMG submission 65468) | Corn, switchgrass and miscanthus rhizosphere microbial communities from Kellogg Biological Station, Michigan, USA - KBS K5-50-2 metaG | ecosystem: Host-associated > Plants > Roots >... | reverse complement strand
AGGCCGGCGGTCAGGACGAGCATCACGGCTGCGTGCGCGGCGCTTCGGGCGACCATTGCTGGAGCTTACGGCGTAGCATATCGAGTGCCATCTGGGTCGATTGCCATTTGACTGACGACCGGTCGCCCAAGAACTGAAAGCGTCGCGCGGCGACATCCCCGGCGACGGCCAGGCCGATGAACACCGTCCCCACCGGCTTCTGCGGCGTGCCGCCGTCGGGACCGGCGATCCCCGTGACGGCGAGCCCCACCGGGTTGCCGCTCGCGGCGCAGATGCCCCGGGCCATGGCCTCGGCGCACGGCGCGCTCACCGCGCCGTGGGCTCGCAGAATCGCCTCCGGCACGCCGAGCAGATCCTGCTTGGCCTGGTTCGAGTAGACGAGCACGCCGCGCTCGAAATACGCCGAGGACCCCGGGACCTCCGTGAGGCGATGACCGAGCAGGCCACCGGTGCACGACTCGGCAACCGACAAGGCGAGCCCGCGCTCGCGGAGCAGGCGCCCGACGACGCGCTCGAGCGTTTCATCGTCGCGGCCATAACAGTCCTCGCCGAGCGCCTCGGCGATCCGCCGCTCAATTCGCTCGAGGCTCTCCGCTGCTCCCGGACCGCGCGAGACGATCCGCACCCAGACCTCGAAGTCGCCGCCGAGGCCGCCCGGCAGCACGGTGACCGTCACCCCATCGGTCTCGTCCGGCCGTCCGAGCCAGTCGGCCAGCCGCTCCTCGATGTCGCCGAGCGACACGCCCGCGGTGCGCAGCGTCCGCATCAGGACGGCCTGCCCCGGCGCCGATCGGGCAAGGACGAATGGCAGGAGATGACGCGAGACGATCTCCGCCACGTCCGCGCCCCGGGGGATCACGACGAGGACGCGCCCGGCCGCCTCGAGCATCCACGCCGGATCGGTCTCGGGTGAGATCCACGGCACGGCGCCCTGAGGCAGGAGCGCGAGGCGCTCCGCGCGTCGGGGCAACGGCCGGTCTCGCCGCCGGTACTGCTCCTGCAGTGCCGCCAGCATTCGCTCGTTGAGCACGAGGCGGACCTCCGCCAGCCTCGAGGCGGCACGCCGGAGGACGTCTCCCGAGGAGCTGCCGGGGCCGGCCACGACGATCGTCAGGTCGACGGCCGTGGCCAGCGCTCCGGCGACCGCGGTCTCGTCGTCCTCGACGGCGAAGCGGCCGGCGAGCGTCACGCCCGCGCTCGTCAGGGCACGCATCAGGGCGAGGACGTCGCGCTCCTCGCCGCCGGCGGCGACACCGATCGTCACGACCAGGCCCGTCACGGCCATCCCAGCGCGGCGCGGTTCGCAGCCAGGACAGCGCACGCGTAGAGACCGGCGATGAGGTCGTCGATCATCACGCCGACGCCGCCCCCGAGGCGCTGACTGGCGTGGGCCGGCGGCGGCTTCACCACGTCGAAGATGCGAAAGAGCACGAAGCCTCCGAGCAGCACGGCGGGTGTGAGGGGAAAGAGCACGACGGAGAGCGTCATGCCCGCGACCTCGTCGATGACGATGGCGCCGGGGTCCTTGCCGCCGAGGCGGCGCTCGGCGATGTGGGCGGCCCAGGTGCCGACGGCGATGACCACCACGAGGAAGAGGACGAGCCCGCCGCGGGAGAACGGGATCAGCCAGAGGAGGAGGACGGTGACGGCGCTACCGACCGTCCCGGGCGCCACCGGGGAGTAGCCGGCGCCGAAGACGGTCGCGACCAGGACGGCCACGCGGTCGAGGAGCGTGGCCTCCGAGGTCGCCTTACTCGCGCTCGGCGACCAGCTCGTATCCCTGGACCTCGGCGATGCGCACGCGGGCGAAGCGTCCGGGTGTGAACGAGCGGTCGCGCAGATATACGACGCCGTCGATCTCCGGCGCCTGGCCGGCCGTCCGCGCCTCCCACGCGAAGGCGGGGTCCTCGCTGGGGCCATCCACGAGGACGTCCTGCACGGCGCCGAGGAGCTTCTGCTGCAGCTCCCAGGCGATCCGATCGGCGTGCTCTTGCACGCGGCCGGCACGCTCGGCGGCCAGCTCCGGCGGAACCTGATCGGGAAACGCCGGCGACGGCGTGCCGTCTTCCGGAGAGTACGTGAAGACGCCGAGCCGGTCGAACCGCACGTCGTCGACGAACTCCAGCATTCGCTCGAAGGCGGCCTCCGACTCGCCGGGAAACCCCACGAGCACCGTCGTCCGGACGGTGAGATCGGGGATCGCCGACCGGAACTCCGCCACGACGTCCTTCATCCGCCGCGCGGTCACCGCGCGGCGCATCGCGCGCAGGATCCCATCGTCGCCGTGCTGCACGGGCATGTCGACGTAGGGCACGATGCGGGCCCGCGACCACTTCGCCAGCAGCCGATCGTTGACGTGGGCGGGATGCAGGTACATCGGACGGATCCACGGCATGCGGGTGTCGCCCAGCGCCAGCAAGAGATCGCCGATATCGCCGTTGCCGGGCAGATCGCGCCCGTAGGCCAGCGTGTCCTGAGACACGAGGATGGCTTCCTGGATGCCGCGGCCGGCGAGCCCCTCCACTTCCTTGACGATGTCGGCGAGGGGACGGCTCCGGTGTCTCCCGCGGAACTGCGGAATCGCGCAGAAGGTGCAGCCCATGTCGCAGCCTTCGGCAATCTTGACGTAGGCGTACGGCACGCGCGCGGTCAGCAGGCGCGGCGTGGTGGCGTCGTAGAGGTAGCCCGGCGGCGCCGAGGTCGCCCAGTCCTGACGCCCCGCGGCCTGGCGCACGAGGTCGACCACACGATGCAGGTCGGACGTTCCCAGGATGCCGTCGACCTCCGGCAGCTCGCGGAACAGCTCGGCGCCGTAGCGCTGGGTGAGACAGCCGGTGACGATGAGGGAGCGGCAGCGCCCGCGCTCCTTGAGCTGGGCGAGCTCGAGGATCGTGTTAATGGACTCCTCGCGCGCCCGATCGATGAAGGCGCAGGTGTTGACGATGAGGCACTCGGCGTCCTCGGCGCGCTCGGCGAGCGGAAAGCCGGCCTCGGCGAGCATCCCGAGCATCAGCTCGGAATCCACCTGGTTCTTCGGACAGCCGAGGGTCGTGAGATGGACCTTCATGAGGGACATGTCAGTATAGCAAGCCGGTCAGCGAGGAGCGCCACGGCTCACACCGGGCGTACGGGAACGCACAGCTCGCAGCGGAAGACGCCAGGCTTGCCGTCGACCATCGGGTCCCCGCAGTAGAGCTCGAGACACGGACGGTCGTCGGGCTCGTACCCGCTCCGGGCGCCCCGCCGGGATCAACCGACGATCTCCATGCGGAGCCCGCGCGCGTCGCGCGGGACGGCCCCGGCGGGCAGGATGCGCGCCTGGCCCCGGCGGATGCGCGCGGCCGCGACCAGGCAGGCGACCGCGTCGATGACGTCGTCCCGGCACACCCGCGACGGCCCCAGATCCCGCCACACGGCGACGGGATCGAAGCGTGGCGCCGCGCGACGCAGCAGCCGGCGGCGCAGGCGCTCGCCCTCGGGCGTTCGCTTCGGCGGCGCCAGGCCGCGGCCCGTCCCCGCGAGGAGCGCGAACACGAGCTCCGGATGGACCTCGCGCACGAACGCCTGTCGCGCGGGCGTGATCAGCGCGTCGACCTCGCGGATCTTCGGCAGGATGTTGAAGCACTCCAGCGACAGCGCGACCCCGAGCGCCCGGCGGCTGATCGCGCACGCGCGCCGGTACGTCGCCGCGGCCAGGGCGCCCCGGCACGGCGCGGGAAACACGCTGGAGCCGCGCGGGCGACCGAGCAGCCGGCGCGCCGCCAGGTCGCAGGCGCGCGGCCCGTCGTCGCTGAGCCCGATCGGGATGTCGATGGCGATTCCGAGACCGTCCGTTTGCGCCCGGGCGAACAGCGGCGCCAGATCATCGACGACGGCGAAGGACAGGGTCGACAGCGACGGGTCGGACGTGGCGACGACCCAGCCCCCACGACAGCCGTCGATCCCGACGAGGTCCAATGGTGACGGTTACAGCAAGCACGATCGAGCGCCCGCTCGATCGGTACGCGAAACGGGGGGCTTGGGGGGGTGCGTCTCGAACCCCCCCAACTTATGAACGGTAGTTCGTGAACTGCAGCGCGATCCCGAGGTCCTTGTCCTTGACGAGCGCGATGATCTTCTGGAGATCGTCGCGATTCTTGCCGGACACGCGCACCTGGTCTTCCTGGATCGAGGCCTGGACTCTCACCTTGCTGTCCTTGATAAGGCGGACGATCTCCTTGGCCTTCTCGATCGGGATTCCCTGCTGGATGGTGATCTTCTGCCGGAGCGCGCCGCCCGAGGCCTCCTCCACCTTGCCGTAGTCCAGCGCCTTGAGCGGGATCCCCCGCTTGTGGAGCTTGGACTGCAGGATGTCGATGACCGCCTTGAGCTTCATCTCGTCGGCCACCGTCAGCAGGATCTCGGTCTTCTCGAGCTTGACCTCGTTCTTCGAGCCCTTGAGATCGTAGCGGGTCTCGATCTCGCGCCGCCCCTGGTCCAGCGCGTTCGTGACCTCCTGCATGTCGACCTTGCAGACGATGTCGAACGAGTTCTCGGCGGCCATGGCGCCTGCCTCCTACTTGATGGGTACGGTCGCGACGCCGGGCGGAGCCACGAAGGTGAACAGACGGTCGGGCAGGCCGCCGTTCACCACCAGCTTCGTGAAGCGCATCGTCACCGTGTTCTCGAACTGGTCGTAGACGACGGCCTTCCGGAGCTCCCACCGTGTCGGCTCCAGCGCCAGAACGAGGCGCGACAACGTCGGCAGCGGCTGCTTGGGGGTCAGGTCGAGGACGACGTTGCCCTCGGCGTCGCGCGGCTGCGCCGGGTTGAGGAACCGCACGTTGAAGTGCTCGCGGAGCTTGCCGAGGCCGGCCAGAAAGCTGCCGGCGGGGCCGGCGAGCGCCTCCGGCGCGGGGCCGACGTTCACCTGGTTGAGCGCGGGCGTGTAGACCCAGAGCGTCTTCCCGTCGGAGACGATCTCCTGCTTCGTGGGCTCGCTGTATTCCCAGCGCAACTTGCCGCCGCGCTTGAGCGAGACCACCCCCTGGGCCGGGATGGTCTGGTTCAGGCTCTTGTTGAAGCTCGTCTGCGAGAACTCCGCACGGAGATCGGTCATGCGCCCGTAGGCCGTCTCCAGCCCGCGGATAACGTCATCCAGTGATTGGGCGCTGGCCACGCCGGTGGCCACGGCGACGGCGAGCCACGTGGCGAGCAGGACGCGGATGGTCGAGATCGTCAGGGTGGCCATGCCCTCAACTGTACACGAGTCGGCGGCTTCGCCCGCGCCCGGGCGTCGTGCGTTATTGACGGCGCGACCGTGCGCGTTCCTGGCATGATAGCCGGCAATGGCCGGGCTCCCGCGGCGGTTCCGCTTCCTGGCCCGGGCGTGGGCGCTCACGTGCGTGCTGACGTTGGCGCCCTTGGCGGGGGCCGAGGCGGACCAGCCGATCTACGCCGATTCGCTGGCCAACGGGTGGCGGAACTGGAGCTGGGCCACGGTCAACGCGGCCAATCCCGCGCCCGTTCACTCGGGGAGCTCGTCGTTCAGCGTGAGCGCCGCCGCCTGGCAGGCGATCTACCTGTACCACGACGCGTTCGCCACCACCCCGTACACGGAGCTCGTCTTCTGGATTCACGGCGGCTCCACGGGAGGCCAGCTGCTGAACGTCCAGGCGCTCCTCGGGGGCTCGGCGCAAGCCCCGGTCGCGCTCCCGGCGCTGGCGGCGAACACGTGGCAGAAGATCACGATCCCGCTCGGGTCGCTGGGAGTGGCCGACAAGCCGAACATGGACGGCTTCTGGATCCAGGACCGCAGCGGCGCCCCGTCGCCGACGTTTTATGTGGACGACATCAGCTTCGCCGCGGCCCCTCCACCGGCCGTCGTCAACGTGACGGTCGACGCGACGCACGCCATCCGCACGATCGACACGCGCCACTTCGGCGTCAACGCCGCCGTGTGGGACGCCGCCTTCGACACGCCGACCACGATGGCCCTGCTCACCGAGATGGGGAACCGGACGCTGCGCTTCCCCGGGGGGTCGCTGTCCGACGACTACCACTGGCAGACCAACACGACCGGCACCAACACATGGGCCACGTCGTTCGATGCGTTCGCCCACGTGGCCACCGCCACGGCCTCGGACGTCTTCATCACCGTCAACTACGGCTCGGGCACGCCGACCGAGGCGGCCGAGTGGGTGCGGTACGCCAATGTCACGAAGGGCTACGGCGTCAAGTACTGGGAGATCGGCAACGAGAACTACGGGTTCTGGGAAACCGACCAGAACGTACAGCCCCACGACCCCTACACCTACGCCACCCGCTTCAAGGACTATCGCGATCGCATGAAGGCGGTCGATCCGACGATCAAGATCGGCGCCGTCGCCATCACGGGCGAGGACAGCTACGCGAACTACACCGACCACCCGGCCACGAACCCACGCACCGGCCAGCCGCACAACGGATGGACGCCGGTGATGCTGGCCACGCTCAAGAGCCTCGGGGTCACGCCGGATTTCCTCATCTATCACCGTTACGCGCAGGGACCGGGCGCGGAGAGCGACAGCGGCTTGCTGGCATCGTCGAGCGGCTGGAGCACCGACGCTGCCGACCTGCGTCAGCAGCTCGGCGATTATCTCGGCGCCGCCGGCGCCGGCGTCGAGCTGGTCGCCACCGAGAACAACTCCGTGTACACCGCTCCCGGCAAGCAGACGACCAGCCTGGTCAACGGTCTGTTCCTGGCCGACAGCGTCGGCGAGGCGATGAAGACCGAATTCAACAGCGTCGTCTGGTGGGACCTCCGGAATGCACAGGAGACGGGCAACAACAACTCCCCGTCGCTCTACGGCTGGCGCCTCTACGGCGACTACGGCATCGTCACTGACGCCACGCCGGCCGGGCCCGCCGACAGGTATCCGACCTTCTACGTGGCCAAGCTCCTTCAACATTTCGTCCGCGGTGGCGATCGGCTCCTGAGCGCCGGCAGCGATTACGGCCTGTTGACCGTCCATGCCGCGCGCCGGGCCGACGACTCGTTGACGCTGCTGGTCATCAACAAGAGCCCCACGACGGCCCTCGACGCGAGCATCACGTTCACCGGCTATGCGCCCCATGGCACGTTCTCGGCGCACGCCTACGGGATCCCGCAGGACGAGGCCGCGCGCACCGGCGTCGGCTCCGCCGACATCACGACGAACCACGGCACCGTCGTGGGCTCGAGCCTGGCGCTCACGTTCCCGGCCTACTCCGCCACCGTGATCTCGCTGAACGGCGCGGCCCCCCTCGTGTGGCGGAACGCCTCGTCGGGCGCCGTGGCGCTGTGGCTCATGAGCGCGGGGACGGTCGCGAGCACGATCGGCCTGGGGACGGTCTCGCTCGACTGGACCATCGCCGCGATCGGAGACTTCGATGGCGACGGCAAGGCCGACCTCCTGTGGCGGAACTCCTCCTCGGGCGCCGTGGCCATCTGGCTCATGAATGGCAGCACGATCACCGGCACCGCCGGGCTCGGCGCCGTCGGCCTCGACTGGACGATCGCCGGAATCGGCGACTTCAACGGCGACGGCAAGGCCGACGTCCTGTGGCGGAACTCCTCCACTGGCGTCGTGGCCCTGTGGCTCATGAATGGCGGCGCCGTCACCAGCACACCCGGACTCGGCGCTGTCGGCCTCGACTGGACGATCGCCGGAATCGGCGACTTCGACGGCGACGGCAAGGCCGACCTCCTGTGGCGGAACTCCTCCACGGGCGTCGTGGCCCTGTGGCTCATGAATGGCGGCACGGTCGCCAGCACCGCCGGACTCGGCGCCGTGGCGCTCGCCTGGACCATCGCCGCGGCCGGTGACTTCGACGGCGACGGCAAGGCCGACCTCCTGTGGCGGAACTCGTCCACGGGCGTCGTGGCCCTGTGGCTCATGAATGGCGGCACGGTCACCAGCACCGCGGGATTCGGCGCCGTGGCCCCCGACTGGATCATTGCCAAGGCCGGCGACTACAGCGGCGACGGCAAGGCCGACATCCTGTGGCGGAACACGTCGTCCGGTAACGTGGCCCTGTGGGTCATGAATGGCGGCACGGTCACCACCACGCTCGGGCTGGGCATGGTCGACCCCGGCTGGTCTCCGCAGTAGTCCTGTCCGGACGGGCTCCGCGTGCCCGCGCCTAGCGGGCGGAGACGGTCATCTCGGAAACGATCGCCTCGCCGGGCAACATCGTTGGCCGCGGGGTCGCCCGACAGGCGGAGGGCGACGAACACGAGCGACACCACGCCGAAGGCCACGAACGCGGTGTGGATGACCTTGCGCACGGCGTAGCGCGCCATCGCCGGCCGGAGTCTATTATGATGGGCGCCATGAGCGCCAGCCGCGCGCCGGCCGCGCCCGACGTCGTGTCGACCACGTGCCTTGCCCCGCCGCCGGCGCTTCCGTGCTGAGCTACGTCGCCGCGCGGCTCCTGTGGCTCGTGCCCACGCTCCTCGCCATGGCCCTCGTCACCTTTCTCGTGATGCACGCCACGCCGGGCAGTCCCCTCGATCCCATCGCCGAGGGCGCCAACCCGCTGTCGCCGGAGGCGCAGAAGAACCTGGCCGCCCACTACGGCCTGGACCGGCCGCTGCCGCAGCAGTTCCTGATCTTCATCGGCAACGCGCTGCGCGGCGACTTCGGCAACTCGTTCGTGTACAAGACGCGCAGCGTGACCGAGATCCTGCGCGGGGCCTTCCCGGTGTCGCTGTTCCTCGGCACCATGGCCTTTGCCGTCGCCACCCTCGGCGGGCTCGCGCTGGGGATCCTGGCCGCCGTCCATCAGAACCGGGGCTGGGACTATCTCTCGGTGACCCTGGCGACCTTCGGGGTCGCCGTGCCGAACTTCGTGCTCGCGGTCTTCCTGATCGTCCTGTTCTCGATCATGGTGCCGCTGTTTCCCACTGGCGGCTGGGACTCCCCCCGCGACTGGGTCCTGCCCACGGTCACGCTGGCCCTCGCCCCGCTCGGCATCGTCGCCCGCTACACGCGGGCCAGCATGCTCGAGGTGATTCGCGCCGACTACACGCTCACGGCACGCGCCAAGGGGCTCGCCGAAGCGCCGGTGATCTTCAAGCACGCGCTGAAGAACGCGCTCATCCCGGTGGTGACGCTGCTCGGACCGATGTTCGCCGCGATCGGCACGGGCTCGTTCTTCGTGGAGTCGATCTTCCGCGTGCCCGGCATGGGTCGCTTCTTCGTGGAATCGATGACCGGCCGCGACTATCCGATGATCATGACGGTGATCCTCGTCTACGGCGCCTTCCTCGCCCTCATGAACCTCGTCGTCGATCTTCTCTATGGTGTCCTCGACCCCCGTATTCGGTACTGACGTCGCGTTGAGCCCGCGCTCGGAGGCGATCGGGCCGGCGCGTGGGACGAGTCTCACGCGGGACGCGTTCCGGCGGCTGGTGCGGAATCGGCTGGCCATGCTGGGGCTGATCGTGGTGGTCCTGATGTGCCTGACCGCGATCTTCGCCGACGTGCTGGCGCCGTACTCGTACACGAAGACGAATTTCGGCCGGCTCAACGAGCCGCCATCGGCGCAGCACTGGCTCGGCACCGATCAGCTGGGGCGCGATCTGCTGTCGCGGATGATCTACGGGGCCCGCATCTCGATGATCGTGGGGCTGGGGTCGCAGGCCATCGTGGTGCTGATCGGCGTGCCCATCGGGGCGCTGTCGGGGTTCGCCGGCGGGCGCCTCGATCTCGTGCTCACGCGGCTCATCGACGTCATGTACGCGTTCCCGCGCCTGCTGTTCGTGATTCTCTTGATGTCGATGCTCGGCGCAGGACTCGTGAACATCTTCATCGCCATCGGGCTCACCGGCTGGGTCTTCATCGCCCGCCAGACGCGCGCGCAGATGCTCGCGATCAAGGAAAAGGACTTCGTCGGCGGGGCCCGGGCGCTGGGCGCGGGCGGCTGGCGGATCCTCGGCCGTCATTTGCTGCCCAACGCGATGAGCCCGATCATCGTCGCCGTCACCTTCGGCATCCCGGAGGCGATCTTCACCGAGGCGGCGCTGTCGTTCATCGGCGTCGGCATCAACCCGCCCACGCCGTCCTGGGGCCAGATGGTCGGCGAGGGCCAGCAATACCTGCGCACCTACTGGCATCTCTGCGTCTTTCCCTCGATCGCGATCGCGGTGACCATGCTCGCGTTCACGTTCCTCGGCGACGGCGTCCGCGACGCCTTCGATCCGCGACAACAATGAGGAGGATTCCATGACACCCCCGATCACAGACCGGCAGTTGGACCTGCTCGCCGAGCGCCTGGGCTCCGTCGGCGTGGGCCGCCGCGACTTTCTCCTGGTCGCCGCGGGCCTGGCCGCGATGGGCGCCGAGGGCTTCAACGCGCGGCCTGTGTCCGCGGCGCCGAAGCTCGCCCCCGGCGAGAAGCTCGCCAAGGACCAGACCTTCCGCTACGGCGGCGGCGGTTGGTACCAGGTGGACCCCGCGAGCCACGACTTCAACAAGGACCTCTACTGCCAGGGGCAGGTGACGCTGTTCGCCGGCCTCATGAAGTTCAACGCCGACTTCCAGGCCGTGCCCTACCTCGCCGAGAAGGTCTCGAGCAACGCCGACGGCTCGGTGTGGACGTTCACCATCCGCAAGGACTCCCGCTGGTCGGACGGCAGCCCCGTGTCGGCGCGCGACTTCGAGTGGTCGTGGAAGCGCCAGCTCGACCCCGCCAGCGCGGCGCCGTACGCGTCCTTCCTCTACGACATCAAGAACGGCGAGGCGTTCAACAAGAAGCAGATCACCGACGCGGGCCAGGTCGGCGTCAAGGCGACGAACGACTGGACGCTGGAGGTCACGCTGGAGGGCCCGCGTGGCTACTTCCCCGTGCTGGCCGCGTACCTGGCCGCGCTCCCCGCGCACCGCGCCTCGGTGGAGAAGTATGGCGACAAGTGGACGGAGGCCGCCAACATCGTGTGCAACGGCCCGTTCGTGCTGGAGTCGTGGGAGCACAACAAGCAGATGGTGCTGCGCCGGAACAAGCACTTCTTCGGCGCCAAGGACGTGACGCTCGAGAAGGTGGTCATCCCGATCATCGGCGTCGCCGCCGGTGCCCTGCCCTACGACGGCAACGAGATCGATCTCACCTCGCTGCAGGTGGCGGACCTCAGGCGCCTGCAGGGCGACCCGCGGACGGCGCGCCAGGTGTTCCGCTACCCGTTCCCCGGTACCTGGTACCTCCTGCCGCAGACGACCAAGCCGCCGTTCGACAATCTCAAGGTCCGCAAGGCGGTCGCCCACGCGATCGACCGCGAGAACGTGATCAAGGTCGCGCAGGGCTTCGCGCTCCCTGCGCACTCGATGATCCCGCCCGGCTTTCCCGGCGCGCTCGACGACCCGAAGGTCCGAGCGCTCCAGAAGTTCGACCCCAAGCTCGCGATGTCGATGCTCAAGGGCACGCCCTTCGAGGGCGGCAAGAACTGGCCCAAGATCGTGCTCTCGATGCGCGACGAGCCGCTCGGAGCCAAGCCGCTGGCCGAGGCCGTCCAGGCCGTGCTACTCGAGAACCTCAACATGAAGACCGAGCTCGAGGTGCTCGAGCCGCGGGTGTTCCGCGAGCGGCTGTGGAAGCAGGATCTCCAGTTCGTGTGGATCCGCTGGTTCATGGACTATCCGGATCCCCACAACGAGTACTTCGACACGTTCTACGGCAAGAAGACGACGGGGCGGCGCCAGGCGTGGGTCAACGCGGACTTCGATCGCGAGCTCGAGGCCGGACGCGACACGCGCGACACCAAGGCGCGTCTGGCCCACTACGCCAAGGCCGAGGAGATCATGCAGACCGACGTCGGCTACGTGCCGGTGGCCTGGGTGGTCCGCTACGCCGCCGCCAAGCCGTGGGTGCGCGGGATCGAGCGGAACAAGCAGGGCGAGCAGGTCGTGGAGGGCAACATCTATCTCAACATGCTCCCGCACCTGTACCTGGTGGAGCGAGCCTGAGCGCGGTGAAGGCGCTTCTCCTCGATCTGGACGACACCCTGCTCGATTATTCCAGCGGCGTCGAGGATTGCTGGTCCGCCGCGTGTGTCAGCTGCTGCGGACCCGCCGGCGTCGACGCCGCGGCGCTGCTCGAGGCGCTGCGCCCGGCGCGGCGGTGGTTCTGGGACGATCCCGAGCGCCATCGCCGCGAGCGGGTCGACATGCTGGGCGCGTGGCGGAAAATTGTGGTCCACGCCATGGAGCGACTGGGGCCGGTGGACCCCGATCTCGCGGCGGCGATCGCGCGGGACTTCGCCACGCGCCGCCGCGCCCGCGAGCGATTGTTTCCGGAAGCCCTCGACGTGCTCGAGACGTTCCGGCGGCGCGGCCTGCCGCTGGGGCTGGTGACCAACGGCGACGTGACCTTCCAGCGCGACAAGATCGATCGGCACGGCCTGGGGGCGTTCTTCGACGTGATCGTGATCGAGAGCGAGTTCGGCGTGGGCAAGCCCGACGAGGCGGTGTACCGCCACGCGCTCGATGTGCTGCGGACATCGGCGCCGGACGTGTGCATGGTCGGCGACAACCTCGTTTGGGACGTCGAAGGCGCCCAGCGCGTCGGGATCACGGGTATCTGGATCGATCGTGACGCCGCGGGTTTGCCGGCCGACACGCTCATTCGCCCCGACCGCATCATCCGATCCCTGAAAGAGCTGTAAACCGCGTCCCCCTTCTGCTCGTCATAGGGGCAGCACGGCCACGAGTCGTGTCGGCCCTGCCATTCATCTTCAGGAGGTCGTTCGCATGACGCTCAAGGGAGTCTTCGGAGCATTCGCGGCCGTGTTGATGCTCGCCCTGCCGGCCGCCGCGCAGGGCCCCGGGGGCCCGGCGGCTTCCCGCACGGATGGGCAACTCGACCAGGGTCCGGGCGAGCTCATCGATGAAGCTCAGTACCCGGGGCAGCCCGGACCCGGGCCGGGACCGATGATGGGCCATCACGGTCCAGGGATGGGAGGCCCAGGCCACCACGGGGCGATGCGTCGCCCGATGGGCCGGCCGCTCATCACCATGATGCTGCGCCATCGTGACGAGCTCGGGCTGTCCCCCGCTCAGGTGCAGGGCCTCGAGAAGCTGCGCGGTGACTACATGCGCGAGGCGATCCGGCGGGACGCCGACCGGAAGATCGCGCGCCTCGATCTCCTCGCGCTGATGCGCCCGGATCCCGCCGATCCGACCAAGGCCGTGGACATGGCCCAGGTCGAGGCCAAGGTGCGCGAGATCGAAAAGCTGCGCGCCGACCTGCAGCTCGCCCGCATCCGTACGATCGAGGCTGGCAAGGCCCAGCTCACCCCCGATCAGCGGACCAAGCTCACCGGGTTGCTGGCGCAGATGCGCAGCCGCTGGCAGCGCGGAGGCCCGCCACCGCGCGGGTCCATGCCCCCGGCCCCTCCCGCAGGCCCCCGAAGCTGACCGACGTCGGAGGGGGGCTTCGCCCCCCCTCCTCGGATCTCTCAGGCCGCCTCGGTCGGAACGACGGACAGATCCAGCCTCGCACGCTCGCGAAGCGTCGTGACCGTCGCCGAGACCCCGATGGGAATCTCCAGCAGGATCCGGTGGAGATCGTCGAGCGTGGCCACCGCGTGCTCGTTGAGAGCGACGATGAGATCGCCCGGGCGCAGGCCCGCGCGCGCGGCCGGGCTGTCCGGCTCGAGGGCCGCGATCTCGACCCCCTGAGACTGGCCGAGCCCGAGCCGGCGGCTCACCGCGCGGTCGAGCGGCCGCGCCTGGACGCTGATCCCGAGCCACGCCCGGCGGACGCGGGCGTGGACGAGCAGCTCGCTGAGCACCCACTTCGCCGTGTCGATGGGGATGGCGAAGCTGAGGCCCTGAGCCATCGCGATGATGGCCGTGTTGATGCCGATGACGTCCCCCCGCGAATCCACCAGGGGTCCGCCGGAGTTCCCGGGATTCAGCGCGACGTCGGTCTGGATCACGTTCTCGATCAATCGGCCGGTGCGGCTCCGGAACGAGCGGCCGACCGCGCTCACCACGCCCGCCGACACGCTGGACTGGAAGCCGAACGGATTGCCGATCGCGACCACGAGCTGTCCGACCCGGAGCATCGCCGACTGGCCCAGCCGGGCCGCCGGAAGATCGACGCCGTCGAGACGAATAAGCGCGAGGTCCGTCGACGCGTCGTCGCCGACGAGGACGGCGCCCATCGTGCGGCCGTCCATCAAGGTCGCCTCGAGACGCCCGGCGCCGAGGACGACGTGGCTGTTGGTCAGCGCATAGCCGTCGGGCGTCACGATGACGCCCGAGCCGGCTCCGACCCGCTCCGGGCCTCGCCCGGCGGACCGCGCGCCGGCGACGAGGCTGACGACGGCAGGGCCCACCCGCTCGACCACGGAGATCACCGCCTGCGAGTAGGCGTCGAGCAGTCCGCGGTCGTCAGCGACGAGCTCCACCGTCACGCGACCCTCGCCTCGCTCCGCGCGCCTGCCCGGATCACCAGGTCGTAGCGAGCCGGCAGGTGGGTCATGACGTCACGGACCGAGTGCTCCACGAGCTCTTCCCAGTCCCCGGGCACGGACAGGATCACCTGGCCCCGGTGCGTGAGACCCGAGGGCCTGACGTCGACGGCCACCAGCGACTCGCCGTCCAGTGCCGCGCGAACCACGTGATCGATGTCCGCCCGGATGATCGACGCGCGCTCGACCGCGCGGTCCTCGACTGTCCGCCAGAACACCGGCAGCAGCAGAACCATCAGCACTGCGCCCGCCGCGATGATGTCACCCATGGTCTTTACCCTCCACTCATTTAGATGAGGGCGGGATTCAGGGCGACCACGTGTCGAGAACCTGATCGACGCTTGTCTTGGGATGCGATCGAGTCGCCACGCGATTCCGTG
>Ga0070707_100003481_pt1 | contig 14856 bp, 13 predicted proteins | sample KBSK5502metaG_FD_65468 | JGI IMG/M metagenome (GOLD analysis project Ga0070707, IMG submission 65468) | Corn, switchgrass and miscanthus rhizosphere microbial communities from Kellogg Biological Station, Michigan, USA - KBS K5-50-2 metaG | ecosystem: Host-associated > Plants > Roots >... | reverse complement strand
TGTTGCTAGAGTGGTTCCACCGATAAAGGCAACCGATGAGCGAAGACACCAAGCCGTGTCCCGTTTGTGCTGAAACGATCAAGGCGGCCGCCATCAAGTGCCGCTTCTGTGGCACCGATCTGGCCGCCCTGGCCGCCGCGCGCGAGGCCGAGATCGAGAAGCCGCTGTTCGTCGGTCATCCGGCGATCATCTACAGCCTGGGGCAGTGGTTCATCGTGGTGCTGACCCTCGGCATCGCCTACCTGGTGTATTGGTTCAAGAGCGCCTCGACCACCTACGAGATCACGACGCAGAGAGTTCGCGTCGAGCGCGGCCTTCTTTCGAAGACGAAGGACAACGTCGAGCTCTTCCGCATCGACCACTTCGACCTGCTCAAGCCCCTGGGTATGAGGCTGGTCGGCCAGTGTCTGCTTCACCTTCGATCCTCGGACGCCGGCTTCCAGACCGTGATCCTCTACGGCATTCCCAATCTCGAGAGCCTCGCCGATACGCTTCGCGAGTGTTCGCTCCGGGAGCGATCAAGGCGCAAGGTGACGACCTTCGTTCAGGCCTGACGCACGCGGCCATCGGGTGATACGCCGCCGATGTCGGGGCTCCCACAGCCCGGGAGCGCCCGCTTCTTCGCGACCTGGCGCAGGTGGACGTCGATCACGGAGATGGTGCCCTCGCCGCGGTTCGAAGCGTAGAGATACCTGGAGTCGCGGCTGAAGTAGAGGCCGTGCGTGCCCTTGCCGGTGGGGATGAAGCCGAGGATGCGGAAGGCCTCGCCGTCGATGACGAAGACACCGTTCGTCTCCATGTCGGCCACGAAGAACACGCTCCCGTCGCGCGCGGTCCGCACGTCCTGAGGCATGGCATGCCCGGGCAGCTTGAGCGTCCCGATCAAGCTCTCGCCCTCCACGTCCACCTTGATCATCTCGCTCGAGAATTCGCAGCTCGCGATCAGGTAACGGCCGTTGGCCGCGAAGTCCAGAACGTCGCGGCGTCGGCGAATGAGAGCCATGCCGATCACTCTCTCTCAGCGTGCCACCGCTGGGCCGTCGGCCGGCGCCCGGCGCCTCGATTCGGATGCGCGCAGTCAGGAAGAAGGAGGGGCAGGGGCCAGGGTTCAGGGCTAGCGTCCCGCCTGACGCGGGTTACGCTGCCGTTGATCGGACGGCGATTGACTGCGGTCTCCGACGGGAGCGTCTCGCCTTCAACCCAGTGAAGCTTCTTTCTCCTGGTCTTTCCGGGACGCTCGTGCCTGGTCTTGGTCGAGAGGCGCCGACATGGCCACGCCCCACTGGGCAGGCACGGACGGGTCGGGATGGAGGATCTCCACGTGCGGCCTCAGAGCCCAGATCAGTGCCGGCCCCAACACGACGGCGCTGAGGCCGCACACCACTACGGTGGTCGCGATCGCCGCCCCAAGTTGCACCGTCGGGCCGATGCCAGAAAGTAACAAGACTGCAAAGCCTGACGCCATGGCGAGAGCGCTGATCACGATGGAGGATCCGGTTTCGCTCATGACGCCATCTCCGAACTCCGCGCATCCAAACCCCGCCAAGACCGCCACCAGGTGGATCGAGAAATCGGTCCCGACGCCCAACGCCAAGCCGGTGAACATCGAGCTCGCGATCCCGATGGGTACTGCGGCCAGAGCGAACAGATCAAACACGATCACGCTCCCGACCACGACCGGTGCCAGAGCGGCCGCGGCGAGCCGCAGGGAGCGCATCACCACGGCGACGAGTGCGAAGTCGGCAAGGATGCCGAGCGGTAGGGCGAGGGTCTGCCCCTGAACCAGGATCTGGACGGTCTCATAGTTGACCCACGCATCGCCAAACGGAACGATCTGGGCCCCGGGCAGGAGTCGCGCTGCGGCGCGCGAAGCGTCCGCCAGGACCCCTCGGATCACCGGGTAGGTGGCGTCGCGGATGAAAACCGTTACACGCGCGCGTCGATTGCGATCGTCCACCCGACGGGCCAGGGAGGGTTGCCGGATCGAGGACAGCAGGAGCATGGCCTGCGCGGCTTCGGCGGCACTCAGCACGTGCTCTCCGCTGCGGACGGCTCCGCGGTAATCCGCATAGTTCGTCCGGCCAACAGACGCGCGCACTCTGCATAGATCATCGAAGACGCTAGTGACGGCCCCAACACCCCTTACGGCCCCCAGCGCATCCTCAAAGCCCCCCAGTGATTCCAGGATCTGCGGTTGAAGTAGACGGTCACTCGCCCCGGTGTCGATCAAGAAATCGAGAGTCATCGTGCCGGCCATGGCGGCGTTCAGCGTGCGATCCGCGCGCACCACGTCACTCTGCGAAGGCAAATTGCCGATCCAGCTATCGTCTACTCGGAGTCGCCACATGAGCAGGGGCACGGAAATAGCGAGGATCGTGGCGGCGCACGGCAATGCCGCGGGCCGTAGACGGAGGAGCAGCCCAAATGACCGGCCGAAGGAGACGGACTGAGGCGCTCGTGCCCCGGGTCGGCGTTCGAGCATCGAGAGCAAGGCGGGCACGAGCGTGAACGTCATCAGCGTTGAGATGCCGATGGCCGCGGCGCCGAAAAGGCCGAAGACCCGCAGGGGTGCGAGAGGAGTCATGGCCAGTGACGCGAGCCCGAGGATCGTCGAGCTGGTCGTGAGCAGGACGGCGGGCGTGATCTCGGTGAAAGCCGAAACGATGCCTTCGTGTCCAGCCCCGGCGCCGCCACGTGAGAAGTAGTGCCGCAGCACGTGGATGTCGTCTGATACCCCGACCGCGATCAGGATCACGGGCAGGACGAGCGTTGTGACGAACAACGATTGATGGAATAGACCGATGAGGCCGGCCGTCCAGACCAAGCTGACCGCGATCTCGGCAAGCGAGATGAGCGCCGGGCCCGGCGCCCGGAAGGCCAGACCGAGCAGAGTCCCGATCACCAGCACGACCGCCGGCACGAGTTGCAGGAGATCCCTGCCCACGGCTTGCCCGAGGGCGGCCTGGGCCAAGGCGGTGCCGGTCACGAGCAACCGGTCGGTGCCATCGCGCTCCCCCGCGGCGATCGCGTCGAGGTCGCGCTGGAGCTGGTAGCGGTCGGCCCCGGGCCGTACTTCAGCCACGATCATGGCCGTTCGATGATCGGCCGACAGGAGCGTGCCGTCGGCGAGGCCGAGCGAGTCAACGGCCTGTTGCACTCGGCTCAACTCCGTCCGGTCGAGCCGCCGCTCCGAGGGAGCGACGTGGCTGATCCTCAAGCCGTGGTCAATCATTTCGAGTTGCGGGTACGACGCCAAGCTGACCACGGATTCGCCATCGATGGAAGCCAGCGTGGCGATGCGACGGGTGAGACGTGCGATGCGGGGAAGGCTGTCGGCGTTGACGATCGAGCCGGGCGACTGGAGCCCAATGACGACGACGTCGCGACGCTGGAAGAGCTGGGCCGCCGTATCGCTGGCCCGGAGCGCAGGGTGGCCCGCGGGCACGAGCGTACGGGCATCCAGGCGGATCTGGATCCCCGGAAGGGCGGTCGCCGCCAAACCGGTCAGTACGAGGATCGCAGCAAGCACGGCCTTCGGGCGACTGACGCTCGCCCGAACGAGCCCGTTCTCGTGACGATGGCGCGGCGTCCCCCCGGCCCGGACGCCGCGCCCGTCCCCGAGGCTCCTCCCCGGATTTGTGCTATCGCCCGTCGCCACTTCCCAGAGAGGCGACGCGCATTTCCGGTCGCGTGACGTCCATCAGCGGAACGTGACGGACGACCTCGCGGAATTTCACCGCGCCGTGGATCAAGGTTCCTACTTCGCGGCCGCCCGAAACGAGCGGAGTCGGAATGGCGCTGACGGATGCGGTATGCCCAACCGGCGGAATCGTTTCAACCTCGGAGTACCACCGCACGGGCGAAGCCGTACGCATCTGGAGATCCAGCTTCTGCATGACCACGGAAACGGAGAGGTTCGCGAGACAGCAAGCGCCGCGCTCGGCCAGTCCGCTGAGCTCCTGGTGATCGACGGGCATATTCGGATCGTTGTAGAACGAGAGGTGGTCGTGGCTGATCATCCACTTGCCGCCCGTTCGCTCCAGCTCGACCGTCCAGCGCCAGGGGCTTGCCCCTTTCTTGCCGGCGGCGTTGACGACGTTGTTCACACCCGTCAGGCTCGCGACAGCAAGATTCCCCGAGACGCGAAGCTGGACATCGTCGTTCCGCTTCACCTGGATCGTCTTGATGTTCGCGAACACGGTGCTGAGCTGTCGCACGTAGTTCTCACCGCCGCGGGTAACGCCCTCCTTGGTCTGGCCGAAAAAGAGATTGTTTCCGGCCGGCGAGTAGTGCTCCAACAGGGCTTTGGAATCCTTGTCTCCAATGGCTTTGATCACGCCGTCAATCGCGGCCATGACGGACTTCCGATCGGCCTCGCCGACCCTTCCCGCGGTTGGTCTTGGCGAAGCGAACAGCATTCGGACGTACTGAGGGCCGGGCGCACCCTGGATCCTGTTGCTCGCATCCACGTCGGCCTTGAAGAGCTTCCGATAGGGGAGGTAGGCGGCGTCCAGGCTCGATCCGACGACGAAAGGTAGGCACAGTCGGCCGACCTGCCCACGTGAAGGCATCGTGGGGTCTAAGGTGATTGCGACTGGTCCGAACGTAGGGCTCTCTCCGTGCAATTCCATGGCGACGAACTCCGTGTCGGTCAGAGCCGTGTTCCAGGTCAACGTCGTCTCGCCCTCTCCCGGACGCGTGTGATCGTGCCGGACCGCGATCCACCCGGAAAGGTCGATGGTGTCCTTTCCGATGCCCGCGACGTCGTACGTCTCTTCGAGGCGGACACGCATCACGTCGACGCCCGGCTCGGGCAGCTTTCGGGCGGTGATCTCGAGTGCAGGCAGCTTGTCCAGGGCCACGTGACGCATCTCGTCGATCAAGGCCTGGATCCGTCGATTGTTGAAGGAGGCGCTTGCGGGCACGGGATCGGGGGACGCCCCCCCGACGGCGCCCCGCCCTCCGATCACCACTACCGCCACCAGCGCGCCGGCACAGATCAAGAGTGTTCGCTTCCTCATTGCTTGCTCCTTTCCATAGACGAGTTGTCACCGTTCGGGATTCGAGGCGCGCCTGCACAGCCCACCTCGTCCAGCACATCCGGGATCCCATCGCGGTTGCGGTCCAAGAGACCGCGCGAATCCCGGGCGTACGCACGATCCGTGTTCGATAATGCGAAGGAGAAGTAGCGCTCCCCGTCGCGTGCTTCCGTCCAGCCTCTATACCGGGGTACGACGTTGAAGAGAAGCTCAGGCCAGAATCGCTCGGGGCCAAGATCGTTACCCTCGCGCACGAAGTGATCGGAGATCCTCGCGTCGCCATCCAGGTCGGACGGGAGGGTGTCGGGCTGATAGAGCACGAGTGACGAGAGATAGGCCAACAAGTCGCGCCGCTTGGCTTCGCTCGCGCTGACGTAGGCGCCGCGAGCGTCTGCTGCTTCGCCTCCATGCCTCCTGATGACGTCATCGAGAGTCGCACTGCGTCCGTCGTGTCCATAGGGCGCGCTCGAGCCGACGCCCCAGAGTGCGGGAGTGCGGAACCGCTTCACGACAAGGAGGTGGCCCTCGGCAAAGGAGTACTCATAGAATCGGGAGCCGACATCGTGGTGCCGGAGGTCGGTGAACACATCGTCGACGGTCGCGCCCGCGCGCCGCGGCACGCGCTCAAACCCGGCTTCGGTCCGGCGAAGCTCGGTGAGGTCTCGTAGCTTGCCTTCGAGCCGGTCGGTTCGAGGGTTGTATGCGACACCGAGATCGAAAAACCTGCGGTCGCCCGGCAGACCCCGGGCGTCGTCGGCCGGAAGGATGGTCCACGTGGGAACGTGACAGCTCAGACAACCGAAGCGCTGCATCAGCCGGCGCCCCCGCTTCGCGCTGGCGTCCATCCGGCCGTGACCAGGCGCAGGATGATTCATCAAGTACCACTCGAACAGATCCAACTCGCCCTCGCTGACGTGATCGAGTCGGGCGCAGGACGACATCTCGGGCCGCAGCTGGAACGCAGGCTGCGGAGCCCCCGCATTCGAGATCTCGGACCAGCCGTCGCCGGCCTTGCGGTCGCGGCCGGTTCCGGAATCGTTCGCGACCGTGGGGTCGATCGAAGGGAGGCCCATGATCGTTTCCATCACCCCGATCGTGAACGTCCGCACGGAAGGAAGCTGGTGGTCGCTGACGGAGGAGCTCAAGAACGCCACCGAGAAGTCGTACCCGCGCACCCGGGCGTCGTCGAGCGACGGCTCGATACCATCGACCGCCGGCACGGTACGACCGTCGCCATCAACCATCCAGGTTCGAATTACGGGATTGAGATCCGGCCGACCATCCCCGTCGCGGTCGTCTAGAGCGCCGAAGTCGAGCTCTCTATCCGGTGCCGCCTGGATGATTGCGTGCCGCCGAGCTGTCTCCTCCGGATGATCGAGGAATCCGTTGCGGTTCAGGTCGTAGCGCTCCAGGATCTGAGCGCGGATCTGGATGGCGAGCGTCTCGAGCAGGCCGACGCCAAACAAGTGCGGCGTGTTGCGACCGAAGCCCACCGGGTCCGGGGCATTTCCGCCGTGGCCCGGCGCCCGAAAGGGCAGGTTGTGGCAGAGCCCGCAACTGTTCACGCTTCCAGCTATCGGGCGCTGCGATACACGGCGGAAGACACCGTCGCCCAGGCTCCATTCATGCTCGAAATAGTCCCGCCCAAGGGCGTACGCGAGCCAGGGATCGCGTCGTTGCAGCGCCATGGAGGTCCCGGGGACGCGCGCATCGGCCGAATGCAAGACCTGCACGCGTCCGACTCGAGGCGAAAGGCCGAGGGGGTCATCGGGACGGACGGCAAGCTGTGCCTGCGTCGAAGAGACGGCCGTCAAACCGCTCACGACCAGGACGGCGGCGCGTAGGCCTGAAGTCTTCATTGCTCAGTGTCGGATAGGGAGTCCGGCTCTCTCCCGAGACCCGAGAGCATCCGCAAATCCGTCGCGGTCCGGATCCCTCCGGTACGGCAGGTCGAGTCCGAACGCCTCGGTGACGTTCGTGATGAATCCAAGCCGGATGAACCCTCGCGCTGCGCCCTGTACGTCGTGGACAAAGCGATAGCGGGGAGTTATGGCGAACAGGAAGTGGGCGTCGAACCGCTCCTCGCCCACGTCTTCGCCACCGACGCGGAACACGTCCGCGATCCGGCCATCGCCATCGATGTCGACTGGAATCTCGTCCGTCGGATACAGCACGAGAGACTCCAGGTAGCGCAGCAGGGTGCCCCGCCGGGAGGCACTGAGCGACGCGTACAATTCCGCGGACGCGCTGGCGTCGCCGCGGTGGGCGCGGATCACTTCGTCCAAGCTGTCAAACTGCCCAGTGTGCCCGTACGGACGCGTCGAGCCGACGCCCCATAGGGGTGCAGTTCGATGGACCTTCTGGACCGAACCGTCGTAGCGGACCTCCCAGAACGATGGACCGAGATCCCAATGCTTGAAGTCGCTGTAAATGCGGTCCACCTCAAAGGCGCGCGCCGCCGGGCCGAAGCCGTGCGCAGAGTGTTGCATCGTTCGGACCAGCCGGCCGGCGACTTGCGGCACGCCGTCGGCGTCCGCGCTCGCGAACGTCTCGAGTCTGAAGAACCTTCGATCTCCCGCAAAGCCGCGCTCCGGATCCCGCGCCTCGATTCGCCAGCGCTCCACGTGGCACGACGTGCAGCCGATCCTGCGGAGCACGTGTCGGCCGTCCTCGCTGTCACCGCGCACTCTCACCGCCGGCGCCGGAGCGTGCAGCATGTAGAACTCGATGGCATCGAGGTCTCCCTCCGTCAGGTCGCCCGGATGGCGGTCCCGATCGGGAGCGTTGGGCGCGACACCGTCCGCGCCGCGGGCCGCGTCGCGGTCGAGAGCCGCCTCGAAGTCGAACTGCTGCGCGCCGCTGAGCGAAACGCGCGCGGCGCCAAGACCGTCGGGCGCCTGCTGGGAGGCATCGTCTGCCTGGAGTCCGCCGTGGATGTCCGCGGCCAAGGCCGCGATCCCTCTGACCGTGGCGGCCTCGCCTCCTTCGGAGGTCGCTCTGCCGTCAGGGTGCACTCGCCAGCCCCGCCCCCAGCCGAAGGGCTCGACCGCAAAATCGAAGCCGGCAACACGCGGGTCGTCGAAACCAAGTGCGCCGCGGAGCACGCGATGCTTGGCGTCCACGTACCACACGCGAATGGCGGAGTTGAGTTGGGGTACCCCGTGGGCGTCCGGCTTGACGCGACCGAAGTCGACGGCCGGTTCGCCCGGCGCGGGGGTGACGAGGACGCGGCCGGCGGCGTAGGCCTCGTCGCGGTCGATGGTTCCGTCGTGGTTGGCGTCCAGGCGGATGAGGATCGTTCGGCGAACCTGGTCCCCGATCATCTCTATCAGGCCTGCGCCATAGAAGTGCGGCGTGTTGCGGCCGCTGCTACTCGTCGATGGGATGGTCTGGCCCGAGCCCGGCTCCCGTGACGGCATGGAATGGCAGAACCCACAGCTCGCCGCGTGGTCCCGGGCGAGCCGAGCGAAGTGGTGGTCCAGCGGATCGTGGTCTGTCCTGTCAACGTACAGTGGGACACTCAGCTCGCCCGGGCGGTCGAGGGCGCCCTGCCGGCGCGTGTAGATCCGCTGCACGAGGTCACGCCCCAACTGGTAGAGAAGAAACGGGTCATTCGCGCGCAGCCAACCCGTCGTACCCGCGTGGCTCGCCTCCGCTGAATGGACGAGGTGCACGAAGGGATAAGGGATCGCCACGCCGTTCGGATCGACGTCTGTCTCGGGTACTTGCGACCTGACGAGGGCGGCCAAGCCGCAACTCAGCGCCGCGACAGAGAGGACGGAAGTCGTCGCTCGAAAGGACAACGGGCGCGTCATGATCCGTGAGGGTCCGATGTAGCACGCTTTGCCAGCGCTTCGAGACTCCTCTGCAGGTGCGGCAGGGACTCGAGCTCGAAGAGCGATGCGTCGATCGCCCCGAGGTGAAACCGCGCCTCCAGGAGCGTGATGCGCGTTTGGCGTCGGGCGGTCGTCATCGCCATCCTGGTGGCGGTCCACACGCCGTCGACGCGTTCCATCCGTTCGACGCGCATTCGCTTTCCGGGTTCACGGGAGGGAGACGAGACCAATGCTGGAAAGTAATAGTCGGCCCCGATGAGGACTGCGCTCTCCTCGTCGATGAAAAAGGTCGCTCGCGACCATCCGACCTCGAGACCGGTATCGGGCGACGCTTCGACGGCTACGGCGGGGCGATCGAGCAACCGCGTCCGGTTGACGGCGCGATAGCGGTAACGGCGGACAGGGAGCAACGTCTGTAGGTCGGTGTAGGCGAAGTCCGAACCGAGAAGTCCCTCGCCGAGGTCCTCGCTGGCCACGGAGAGGACATGACCATTGCTCGTGGGAAGATACAGAAAGACTGAGAGATCGGTGTCGAGGTCTTCGATCTGGAGGTACGCGGTACCGGCAAGCGCGGTCGGCTGCTCAAGATAGTAAAGCGTGCGTACCGAGCGTGGCCCACGCTGCCAGACGTTCACGACGGTAAAGGTCCGAGTGATGGTCTCGCCGTCGAGTAGATCGATCCTCACACGTCGCCAGCCCGGTGCTCCCGCATCTCGCGCGTTGCAAGCGCCCACGACGGAGTCGAGAGACAAATGCCCTGATGAGGCCGGCGGCGGCGACCCGGAACTGGCGGGGACAACTGCGAGGTACACGGAAACCGCGGTCGCCGCGACGGCGACACGGGCATGAGCCACGAACACAGGTCCCTTGCGCAAGCTCCGCTAGGGTATGCGACTGGCGCTGCGCGCCTCTTCTCTTAGATTGCTATCGTCGAGCCGCCTCAGGCGCCGGTCCGGGCCTGACGCTCGAGAGACAGTTCAGCGGCGCATCCTCTATTCTTGGGGAAGCACAATCGACCCCTCGAGCCGAGCCGCATCTTCCGCTGACAGCGTCACATCGAGTGCCGCCAGGGCGGAGTCCAGATGCGCCGGACGCCGCGGCCCGATGATGGCCGCGGTCATCAGCGGGTGGTGAAGGACCCAGGCCAGCGCGAGCGTGCTCATCTCGACGCCGCGCGCGCGCGCCTCGTCCGACAGGGCGGCCAGCCCGCCGAAGGTCCGCTCGCTCACGAGGTGCTGGTACGGCTCGGGGCGCAGCGTCATGCGCGAGCCGGGGGGATAGGGATCGCCTGATCGGTACTTCCCGGTCAGCCAGCCGCCCGCGAGCGGGCTGAAGGCCGTGAAGCCAAGCCCCTGGTCGGCGCAGAGGGGGAACACCTCGCGCTCCGGCGCGCGATCGAGGAGGCTGTAGGAGTTCTGGACCCACTCGAATCGCGACAGGCCGTTCTTGTCGCTGATCCACAGGGCGCGCGCCAGCCGCCACGCCTCGATGTTGCTGGCACCGACGTACAGCACCTTGCCCATGCGGATGAGATCGTCGAAGGCGCGCAGGGTCTCCTCGAGCGGGGTCTCCGGATCGGGCTCGTGGATCAGATACATGTCCAGCCGGTCGCTCTGCAGCCGGGCCAGGCTGGCGTCGATCTGGCGCAGGATGTGCCGGCGCGAGAGGCCACGGTCGTTGGGCCCGTCGCCCACCGGGTTGAACACCTTGGAGCTGAGAAGGATCTGATCCCGCACGCGGGATCCTTTCTGCTTCAGCCAGGAGCCGATGAAGGTCTCGCTTCGGCCGCCGCCGTAGGCGTCGGCGGTGTCGAAGAAGTTGATGCCGGCCTCGAAGGCCCGGTCCATCAGCGCGAACGCGTCCTGCTCGTTCTCGCCCTTGCCGTAGAACTCCGGCGCCGACCCGACTCCGCCGAAGCTCCCGCAGCCCAGACCGAGGCGGGAGATCCGGAGGCCGGTCGTTCCCAGTCGTCGATACTCCATGCCGCTCCTCGGAGCCGCGGCCCGATCCTCCGGCCGCGCCCGCCGGTATAACATGGCCGCCCTCGAGAGGAACAGCAGGCTGGGAGGGTCCGGTGCGGAAGGTACTGACGTTAGCGGCGTGTCTGGCCGCCTCGACGAGCCTGGCCGGGCCGCCGAGCGCGATCGTCCTCGAGAACGCGCGCGTCCGCGTGTGGAAAGTGAACACGGCTCCCGACGTCTTCGGCCATCCGGCGGCCGTGTTCGTGGTGCTCGACGACGACGCCGCTCGGAAATCGGGCGACGCCTACTGGTCGGTCGTTCCCCCGCCCGCGGCCCCACGCGAGGTGGGTTCGTTCGTGATCGTCGAACCCAAAGAACCGCTTCCCCCCGCGGCGCCGAGTCCGTCCGCGGCCGGCTCGACGCCGGACAAGCCCGTGTTCACCGGCATGAGCTTCAAGCCGCTCTTCGAGAACGAGCGGGTGAGAGTCCTTCGCGCGCGGATGGACGTGGGCGCCCAGGAAGGCGTCCACACCCACGCGTCCGACATCGTGGTCATCCACCTTTCCGGCGGCACCATCGAGGACACCGCGAACGGCAAGACGAAGGTCAACCACTGGAAGCACGGCGACGTCGAGTTCGAGGGGCGCGGGTCCAGCCATTCCGCTCGTAACCTGGGGCCGGCCGTGGACGTCGTCCTCGTCACCCTGAAGCCGTAAGGATGGCCGCCAAGCCGGGCGGCTTGCTGCGGATCCTCGGCGTCGCCTTTGGCCTCGCCGTGATCGTCGGCAGCACGCTCGGGATCGGCATCCTGCGTACGCCCGGCCTGGTGGCGGGTCAGCTCGCGTCGCCTCCGCGCATCCTCGCGGTGTGGCTGATCGGCGGCCTGTACACCCTGATCGGGGCGGTGTGCCTGACCGAGCTCGGCACGATGCTGCCGCAGGCCGGGGGCTACTACGTGTACGCGCGCCGCGCGTTCGGCGACACCGTTGGCTTCGCGGTGGGTTGGTCGGACTGGATCACGTATTGCGCCGTCCTCGGCTACGTGACCATCGCGATGGGGGAGTTCACGGCCGTCCTCATCCCGTCGCTGAATCCGGCGGTCAAGCTGGTCGCGGTCGCGGTGCTGGTCTTCTTCGCAGCCTTGCAGTGGGCCGGCCTGCGCCTGAGCAGCCGATTCCAGGAGGCGACCACCGCGATCAAGTGCCTGGCCTTCCTGGCCCTCGTGGCCGCCTGCTTCGCTTATGCCGGCTCGTCGCCGGTGCCGGCATCCGCCGCCGAACCGGCTACGGGCCTCCCCCGCGCGCCCAGCATGGCGGGACTGGTGGTGGCGCTGCAGTCCGTCGTCATCACCTACGGCGGCTGGCAGAGCGCGCTCTATTTCACGGAAGAGGACCGCGATCCGCGCCGCAACCTTCCGCGGTCGATGATCGGCGGCGTGTTGTCGGTCCTCGTGATCTACCTGCTCGTGAACCTGGCGCTGCTGTCCGTCTTGCCGGTGGCCGATCTCGCGCGCTCCACCCTGCCCGCGGCCGACGCCGCGAAGGTCATCTTCGGCGGGCGCGGCGCGCAGATCATCACCCTGCTCTCGCTCGTCTCGCTGCCACCCCTCGTCAACGCCATCATGATGATCGGCACGCGGATCCTGTTTGCCATGGGGCGCGATCGGCTCCTGTGGGCGGCCGCCGGCGGCGTCAACGAGCGGGGCGCGCCCGTCGTGGCGACGGTGGTCACGACGGCCGTGGCCGCCGTCCTCATCGGGAGCGGGACGTTCCAGACGCTGGTGGCCGTCGCTTCGTTCTTTCTCGCCGTCAACTACTGCGTGTCCTGTCTGGCTCTGATCACGCTGCGCCAGCGGGAGCCATCGATGGAGCGGCCCTTCCGAGCGTGGGGCTATCCCTGGTCGGTCGGGATCGTCCTGGCCGGTGCCGTCGCCTTCCTGATCGGCGTCCTGCTGGGGGACACGCGGACGGCGCTCATCGCGATCGGCCTGCTGGCCGCGGGCCTGGTGGGGAAACGATGGCTGTCCCGATGAGGCTCTTCCGACGGCCCTTGTCCGTTGTTCTCGCCCTCGCTTCCGTCCGTTGCGCCCACCATCAAAGGGTCATGGCGCCTGAACCAGAGGGCAGGACGAGTGTCCGCGTCCTGAACGCGCCGGAAATCGGTGGCGGGAGCGGTCTGCCGGCACCACCGGGCGAACGGATCACGCCCGCCTACGCGAGTCCGGACAACCGACTGCCCGAGTACCCTCCGTACGCGCTCAAGGCCGGATGTAAGCAAGGGATCGTGGCGGTCAGGGTGCACATCAACCCGGAAGGGAATGTCTCGGCTCAGCGGGACGTGCCCGGCCATCCGCTGCCCGCGGACGAATGCCACATGGCTTTCCGCGCGGCCGTCCAGAGCGCGGTCAACACATGGAAGTTCGCGCCGGCCTTCCGTCAGACACCGATCGTCGACCCCGCGACGGATGCCCGCGCGCCCGTCCTGCACTGGAAGCAGGAGCCGGTCGCGATCTACCTGGACTTCGAGTTCACCTTCGAAGTCATCGCGGGCAAAGGCGTGGTACGGACGCGGTGAGGCCGTCCCGACCCCGCGATCACTTGAGGTGCCGCCGGATCGCCGACACGAGGTCGCCGGGCAGGCAGGGCTTGGCGATGAAGTCGTCGACGCCCGCCGTGACCGCGCGCTGGCGCGCTTCCCTGGAGACGTGACCGGTGAGCGCGATGACCGGGATGCCGCTGGTGGCGGGGGCGTTCTTGAGACGCTTGGCCACCTCCCATCCGTCCATCCTGGGCAAGCCCATGTCGAGGATGACGACATTGGGGCCGAGCGCGGCCGCCTTGACCAGTCCGTCCTCGCCGTCCACCGCCGTCGCCACGCGCCAGCCCTCGTGCTTGAGGAACTGCTCGTAGACGTCGCGGTTGTCCTCGACATCGTCGATGACGAGCACCAGCGGGGCCGATGTCGACGGCTCGGGCATCACGCGGCAGCGTAGCACCGCGCGCGGAGCGGCGGGGCCGTCGCCGTGCGAATGGCGAAACCGGATCGGCCAGAAGGATCGAGACCCACCTGATTTGACGGGGGTCCGGGACCGGCGCACACTGTCTACAGCTTTGCACTGGCGACCGTCTTCGACCGCTCTCTCCTGACAAGCCTCTCCAGCCCAAGGCCTCGTGGACTTGCCGCGCTCGTCGCGCGGCGTCGGAGGCTCTGGTGCTCGACCAAACACCCTATTCGCGTTCCAAGAGGCTCGCCGGGGTCCGCATCCTGCTCGTCGAGGACAACACGGATTGCCTCAACGCCCTGCGCGTGCTGCTGGAGTTCAATGGGGCGGAGGTGGAGGGCGTCGCGTGCGCCGCGGACGCACGGGCCGTCCTTCCGGAGCTGCACCCACACGTCCTCATCTCCGACCTGTCGATGCCGGGCGAAGACGGCTTCTCCCTGATGGCATCGGTGCGGAAGCTCGCGCCGGACCAGGGGGGTGACACCCCCGCCGTGGCCTTCTCCGCCTTGTCGCCCGGGGACGCGGAGCACCGGGCCAGCGACGTCGGATTCCAGGTCTTCCTGCGCAAGCCGGGCGACGTCCTCCTCATCGTGCCCACCGTGGTCCGTCTCCTGCCACCAGCTCTCGCCCTCTAGGAGCGCGCTTCCGGCATTCACGCCGGATCGTGTCGTGCGTCCGTCTCTCGGAAAGCGTGTCGACGTGGTTGATTATGGGCAGATCGGTGCCCTTGCACAGGTACTCTTTGTCGACGGGGATCATGGCGACTACGTCGAGGCTTTACGGATCGCCGGCTATCGCGTCGAGGTCGCCGCGACCGCCCTCCTGGCCCTGGAGCGCGCGTCTTTCGTGCGGCCGGATGCGCTCATCGTCCCCCTGTCGATGCCGGACATGAGCGGCGCCGACCTGGCGGACCGCATCGGGGCCGGGCCCGTCCGTACCCTGGCCGTCGTGGTCCTCACCCGCGCCGGCGGTTCGGCCCAGGGGGATGGCGCGGCGGCGGCGGGGGCGGCCTTTTGCCG
>Ga0070707_100003479_pt1 | contig 14870 bp, 11 predicted proteins | sample KBSK5502metaG_FD_65468 | JGI IMG/M metagenome (GOLD analysis project Ga0070707, IMG submission 65468) | Corn, switchgrass and miscanthus rhizosphere microbial communities from Kellogg Biological Station, Michigan, USA - KBS K5-50-2 metaG | ecosystem: Host-associated > Plants > Roots >... | reverse complement strand
ATTTGGATTAACAAATGGTACGACAATGCGACGCCGGCTCAGCGAATGGAAGCGTTTCAACATTTATTCGAGATGGCGAAACGCGGTCTGCTACAAACAAAAGTAGAGAAAGCTTATCCATTGAGCGAAGCAAAGACGGCCGTTGCGCATGCGGCGCGCGGCCAGCGTAGCGGCAAAATCATTTTCGAGTTTGCCCAGTGATTCGACTCCGAAGGCTTCTGGGTCCCCGCCTCTCCCCTTCTGAAGGGGAGAGGACTGAGGTGAGGGGTCTTCATTTCAGCGACGCAACCCTCACCCTACCCTCTCCCTTGCAAAGGGAGAGGCGATTCTCAACTACGCACTAGAAAATCTCTTAGAGTTCAACTGAAAATGTAAATCCAAGAAGCCGCGCCTTCCAGCCGCCGAGCTCATTTCGAATTTGCGGCCTAGCCACAGGGGTGTAGCCTCGAAAATGGTGCGTTCCCTTCCCATTCGCGCATTTTTTCTTATCGGACTAGCCGGCAGTCTCGCCATAGATCGCGTCGAATGCGCCGCCGTTCCTAAACCCGGCGATTTGCGCGCGGCCGGCAAAGTAGAGTTCCCGATATCGTGCGCGTCTTCCGTCCAATCTGAATTCTCGCGCGGCGTGGCGTTGCTGCATTCATTTTTTTACGAAGAGGCGCGACGTGTTTTCACCTCGGTAGCCGAGCGCGACCCGAAATGCGCGATGGCTCAGTGGGGAATCGCCATGACATGGTGGCATCCGATCTGGACACCTCCGACTCCCGATGAAATGAGCGCCGGCAAAGCGGCCATTGAAAAAGCAATGGCGATGAACGCCGGAACGGATCGAGAGCGGGGATTCATCACGGCGCTCAATGTGTATTACAATTCGCCGGACAGTTCGAGCGCAGGCGCGGTCGGGCAATCGTGTCACGGTCCAGTGGGACCACGCGATCGTGTGATCGCTTACGAAAAAGCGATGCACCAGTTGCGCGACAAGTATCCGGACGATTTCGAGGTCCAAATCTTCTACGCCTTCTCGGTCCTCGCTGTTGGGTACGCCACGCCTAATGACACGAGTTTGTCGAAGCAGCTTGAGGCAGCCGCCATCTTCGAAAAGTTGTGGAAACAAAATGCAAATCATCCCGGCGCCGTTCACTACTTGATCCATTGCTACGACTATCCTGCGCTCGCCCAACGCGGACTGGCCGCCGCGCAGAGTTATGCCTCCATCGCGCCATGGGTACCTCACGCACTGCATATGCCCTCGCACATCTTCACGCGTTTGGGGATGTGGGATGAATCGATCACTGCGAATGGAGCGTCGGCCGAGGCTTCGCGCGCCTACGCAGCCATGCGCCATCGTAACGCCACCGAAGCCGAAGAGTTACACGCGCTTGATTACATGGCCTATTCTTATCTACAGGAGGCCAAGGACGCTGAGGCGAAAAAGATTGTCGATCTTGCGGCCAAAGTGCGGAAGACAAATCCGGAGCTCGAATTCAGCGCGGCCTACGCCCTGGCAGCCATTCCGACACGTTACGCATTCGAGCGAAATGATTGGGCAGCGGCAGCGATCTTGGCCGTTCCAAACCTGCCGCACTGGTCTTCATTCCCGTTCATGGAAGCCCTGATCGAATATGGTCATGCGCTCGGACGCGCGCATACCGGCGATCTCGATGGTGCGCGGAAAGCAATCGCGCGAATGCAGCAACTACGTGACGCGACGAAGGAGCCCAGGTTCGACTATTTCAAGAACCATCTTGATCTGCAGATGCAGGCCGCTTCGGCATGGGTAGCAGCGGCTGAGGACAAGAAGAGCGAAGCGATTGAGATGCTGCGTCGCGCTGCGGACGCCGAAGACATTCTGGGCAAGCATCCGGTTTCGCCTGGTGCGTTTGTTCCGATTCGCGAACAACTCGGTAGCCTGCTGCTCGAACTGGGCCAATCAAAAGAAGCACAACGGGAATTTGAATCTGCGCTCAAAATCTATCCGGGACGGTTCAGAGGACTATATGGAGCGGCGCGAGCCGCCGAGAAAAATGGGGACAAGGAAAACGCGAGTCGCTATTACGCGAAGCTGGCCACGCAAACGGCAAACGCTACCGGGTCGCGAGATGAATTGAATCACGTCCGCGAATTCCTTACCGCGGAAGCCAAAGCAACCGGCCCGAATAACGTCAGCGCGCGCGAATAGAAATCGTCGGCGCGTCTTGCGTGCAAAACGATCAAGCTAGCCGAACGGCACTGCTGATTGCTGCGAGCTTGGTTCTTCTGGGCCGCAGCCCACAATACACGGGCCTTGTTCCGGAGAGCTCAGCAGACTTGTGTGCTCAGATGCTCGAGAGGCATTCGAGGCAGTCGCGTTTGTTTTTAAAGATCGTGCGACAAGGCTGGTTTCGACCCATCGCGAAGTTGATCGAGCGCATCACCATCCCAGGAATCTTGTTGCATTATGCCTTGCGAAAGAAATGTATCGCCGGGCTTGTGCGCTCAGCACTTATCAATGGAGCCACACAAGTCGTCATAATCGGTGCAGGTTTTGATCCGCTTAGTTTCGAATTACATCAGGAATTTCCAAGTGCCCAATTTTGGGAAATAGATCATCCGGCAACTCAGCGTCACAAACGGAGCGCCTTGTCTAAAATTGGCGCCGGACGATTGCATTTTGTCGCTATGGATTTGAGTGCGGCTACCTTCGGTCGCGGGCCGCTGATCAAGACTAGTTTTGATCCGACTCAACGCTCGGTCTGGATCGCCGAAGGTCTTTTGATGTATCTGACCCTGGATGTCGTCTCATCAATGATGCGAACATTGAAAAGTCTGAGCGCGCCCGGTAGCCGGCTTGTATTCACATTCATGGAAAAACAAAGCGACGGCCGGATCCGTTTCGATTCGCAAAGTAAACTGGTTGATTGGTGGTTGCTCCGACATGGCGAACCATTTCTCTGGGGAGCTACGCGAAGTGAGCTTGTTGACCTTGTGCGTCCCTGGCGCGTTGCCCGATTTTTCGACCATGATGATCTGCGCGACCTGGGATCTGGAGTGGCCAACCAACGCATTGCCAAAGGCGAGGTAATTTGCCTGGCTGAGAGTTAACCGGGTCGATTATACTTTCGCGTGCTTACGCGGCGCGAATTCATACGCACAGCGGCGCTCTTCGCGCTGGCGCCGCGCATACTAGCAGAACCCGAAAGGGAGATTTGGGTAAATGACGTTCATTCACAGCTCAATCGCACCTGCGTTCGCGAGCTTCTGATGCCGCGTACCCGAGACGAACTCGCACAGATTGTGCGTTCCGCGTTACAAAAAGGTTTGCCCATCTCCGTTTCTGGCTGCCGGCATTCGATGGGTGGCCAGCAATTCGCCACAGACAGCATTTGCATAGATACGCGTTCGCTCGATCGCGTGATTTCCTTCGATCAGGAGCATGGTTTGATCGAAGCGGAAGCGGGCATCCAATGGCCAAAATTGATTCGCACTTATCTGGACGCCCAGGCGAGTAGCGCAAAACAATGGGGTATCGCGCAAAAGCAAACCGGAGCAGACACATTTACCCTTGGCGGGAGTCTCTCCTCGAACGTGCATGGACGCGGGCTGGCGATGAAGCCGCTTATTTCCAATGTAGAATCATTTACCCTGATCAATGCCGATGGAAAAGTGATCCGCTGTTCGCGGGATGAAAACCACGAATTGTTCCAGCTTGCCATCGGTGGCTACGGTCTTTTTGGGCTAATCGACAGCGTAACGCTTCGGCTTGTTCCCCGGCAAAAACTGCGACGTGTAGTCGAGATAATTCGGGCGAGTGATCTGCCCAAGCGCTTTGAAGAGCGAATAGCGGAAACGTTTGTTTATGGGGATTTCCAGTTTTCAGTCGATGAAAAATCGCCGGACTTTCTCCAACGCGGCGTGTTTTCTTGCTACAAACGTGTCGACGACGGCGAACCAACAGTGGCCAAAAAGCAGCTACGCGACGAAGATTGGCTGGAGCTCCTGCGATTGGCCTACACCGACCGCGAAAAAGCTTTCAAGCGTTACAGCGATTACTATTTATCGACCAACGGACAGACTTATTGGTCCGACACAAATCAACTGAGCCCGTATCTGCCGAATTATGCGCAGAAGATCCGAAACCTGATCGGAGGAGACGAATCGAGCCTAATCATCACGGAAATTTATGTTCCGCGACCGGACCTTCCTCACTTTTTAGCGCAAGCGGCGGAACTCCTGCGCTCAAATCGAACAATCGTCATCTATGGCACAGTCCGGTTAGTCGAAAAAGACAATGAGAGTTTCCTGGCTTGGGCCAGGGAACCTTACGCGTGCATCATCTTTAATTTGCTCACCCTCCACACACCGGCAGGCATTGAAGCGTCCGCGCGCGCCTTTCGCGGATTGATTGATTTGGCGATACCCCGCGGCGGAAGTTATTATCTGACTTACCATAAATTCGCGAAACCAGAGCAGGTCATGGCGTGCTACCCGCAGTTCAAAGAATTTCTCGCACTGAAAAGAAAGTACGATCCGGCTGAATGCTTTCAGAGCGATTGGTACCGGTACTATCGGAAGTTATTCGCGAGCTGATGCCGGAGGAGAATTAGCTCGATTCTTTCATGCAGCTGTTCGCCATCATTACTCTGGTTTTAATTCTAGCGCGCGCCGTCACCGAACTGTGGTTGAGCCGACTAAATCGATGTCACGTACGCGCACACAGAAATGAAGTGCCGCCAGCATTTCGAGGAGTCATGGACGAATCGACGTATCGCCGTTCGATTGATTACACCCTGGCCAGGAATCGCTTTGGAAACATCGTCAACATATTTGATGCCCTGGTGTTGATCGCAGTGCTGTTTAGCGGCTTGTTGCCATGGGCGTTTGGAAAATTCGGTTTCGGTACTTCGATCCTGGCGATGGCGGGCTTTCTCTTCGTCACAGGGATCGCGTTGAGCATACCGGGATTGCCATTCGCCTGGTACGCGCAATTCAAAATCGAAGAGCGATTCGGTTTCAACACCACAAGCGCGAAGATGTGGATTGTAGATCGTCTCAAAGGATTGCTGATCGCCGCGCTGCTTGGCTATCCGTTGCTCGTGCTGGTGTTGAAACTGATCGAATGGGCAGGCGCCAGCTGGTGGCTCTGGGCTGCGGCAGTTGTTGTCGCGTTTCAATTGCTGGTGCTGCTCGTCGCACCGGCGACCATCATGCCGCTCTTCAACAAGTTTACGACGCTGGCGGAAGGAGCCTTGCGTGGGCGCCTGTTTGCGCTGGCGCGACGCACAGGTTTTCCCACTCGCAGCATCGAGGTGATGGATGGCAGCAAACGGTCACGTCACTCCAATGCGTTCTTCACCGGGTTCGGGCGTTTTCGAAAAATCGTTCTGTTCGACACACTGATCGCACAGCTCACCGAGCCGGAAGTGGAATCCGTCCTTGCGCATGAAATTGGCCATTACAAAAAGCGCCACATAATTAAAATGCTCGGCGTTTCCATCGCGAGCGTGTTTGTCGCTTTCGCCGCGATCGCATGGCTCGCGGGGCAACATTGGTTTTATCGCGCGTTCGGCTTCGAGCATCAGGCAGGCTTCGCCGCGACAAATGTCGTTCCTGCAATACTGCTGTTCGCGCTGCTTGCGGAAACGTTAGGTTTCTGGTTTTCACCGTTGATTCGTATCTGGTCGCGCCGTTTTGAATATGAGGCGGACGCATTCGCCCGTGTGGCAATGGGAGAGAAGCAGTCACTAATTCAAGCTCTGCGCAAATTGAGCGAGAAAAACCTGAGCAATCTCACACCGCACCCGCTCTACAGCGGCTTTTATTATTCGCATCCGACCCTGCTCGAACGGGAACACGCGCTGCAAGGAGGTGCGTAGCAACCTAGGCGCTTGACACAAGCGCCTCTACAACGTGCGGTGTTCTGGAATGTTGAGAGTCATTGTTGTTGGTGCGGGAATTAACGGTATCACTGCTGCGATCGAATTGAAGAAACGCGGTCACAACGTGATTCTGGTCGATCCCGGACCGTTGCCGCATCCCCTCGCGGCATCCACCGACATCAGCAAAGCCGTTCGCGCAGCTTATGGAGCGGATGAAGACTACACCGAGCTCGCGGAACGCTCGATTAAACTCTGGCGGAAATGGAACGAAGAATTCGGCATTGAGTTGTATCACGAAGTCGGCGTGATGTTCGTTCGCCAACGCGAAATGAAGCCGGGCGATTTCGAATACGAAAGCTTCAAAATACTGCAACGGCGCGGACACAAGGTTGAGCGGATGAATTCAGCGCAACGACGATTTCCAGCCTGGAATCCAGAGGTGTTCCGAGACGGTCTTCTTGAAGTTGAAGCAGGCTATGCAGAAAGCGGCCGCGCAGTCGCGATGTTAGTCCAACGCGCAGAGTCTATCGGGGTCGAGCTACGCAGCAGCAGCCGTTTCGCCCATTTGGATGAACACAATCACCGCGTTAAAGGAATTGTCCTCCACAACGGAGAGCACATCGCGGGCGATCGTGTCGTGATGGCCGTCGGCGCGTGGACGCCGTATCTGCTACCCTTCACGAAAAAGTTTTTTCGCGCCAGCGGCCAGCCGGTTTTCCATTTGAAACCTCCGCGGCCCGATCTCTTTGCGCCTGAGCGTTTCCCTGTCTTTGGCGCGGACATTACGACGACGGGTTATTACGGATTCCCGCTCAATCGTGATGGTGTTGTGAAGATCGCAAACCACGGTCCGGGGCGTGAGATGTCGCCGGAATCTCCCCAACGCGCCGTTACTTCCGGGGAGGAAGAGAACCTGCGCAAGTTTCTATCATGGGCATTCCCCGATCTCGCCGATGCGTCAATTGTTTATTCGCGCGTGTGCATGTATTGCGAAACGCACGATGGAAATTTCTGGATCGCGCCCGATCCGGAACGCGAAGGTCTCGTGATCGCTGCGGGTGATTGCGGACATGGATTTAAATTTGCTCCGGTTCTGGGCGAAATTATTGCCGATGCCGTCGAGGGAAAACCCAATCCAATTCTGGAAAAATTTCGTTGGCGACCAGAAGTACCCGTGGGCGCCAGCACCGACGCTGCGCGTTTCGTCGGGGACCATGATCAAACAGCGCGATAATGGATCTCATGCTCAACTGATCGCGTTCTTCCGCGACAATTGATTAAGAGTCACTTGCTCTGCCAATTGAGCTAACGGTGCAAATAGTGTTTCCCAGGCTAATGCTGCCCGAACGCGTACTTTTGTGCTTCCAAAATCGGTAGCTTAAAATGTGTCGTTCCGCTAAGTCCGCAACTCGCTATTACGCATTATCGAAGAATCAGTTGTAAATCCGAGCTTCACTCGAACGTTTTTGGAGAAAACCAAATGATCTTCTAATTCGGCTTCGACTTCTCAGGAGAACGCGCTCGATGTTACTAATCAAATCTTAGGTCGCCTCTGAGTTTTGTCGCTCGGTTCAAAGCGGGATCTTGTCTATCTCGTTATGTTCAGCCAGACTGCACACCTCCCTATGAGAACTAACCTAAACATCTGTGGCCGGATCGTCCGCGCTGTTCTCCTTATCTTAGCCGCCATCGTGCTGGCTTCCACAGCCTTTGGTTACGGTCCCGAGGGGCACCAAACCGTCGGCGCCATTGCCGACAAACTCATTGCCAACTCGCCCAACACCGTGGCACACGTCCGGGCGTTTATCGGGAATGAAACGCTCGAACACGCTTCGACGTGGGCCGACGATTGCAAATACAATTTTAATCCGCACGACCAAGATATGGTAGCTTTTGTATCCGCTAACCCCCACGTGCAAGGAAGCAACGGGCCTCACGACCACCACGCTTATCACTATACCGATATTCCGATTCAGGAAACCCACTATCGTGCCGGCTCAGTCGGCGCAAAACCGATCGATGTCGTCCACATGCTGCGTAATTGCATCGCTATCATCGAAGGCCACAGCAACGCGACTAACAACCCCACTGGCATCACGCAAAAAACAGCGCTTCGTTTGCTCGTCCATTATGTCGGGGACATTCACCAGCCGTTACACGTTGGGACAGCGTACTTCGGAACGAATGCACAGTTGGTAAATCCGAGTATGACAACAGGCGCGCAGGCCGCCGATGGCGGAAACCTAATCGAATTCCACGGCACCAATCTGCATGTTTACTGGGATACGACGGCAGTGCAAAACGCCATGGCTGCCGCCAACGTGCAAACGCCTCGCGCTTTCGCGCGGACAATTATCAGGAATTCTCCGCCGGGATGGGAAACGAGTTCCTTCATCAGTCGATGGGCTGTCAAATGGGCCAACGAAGTCCTGCCTATCGCCACGGAAGCGTACAACAAGCTTACCTTTCGTGTTAATCCGCCCGGCTGGAGCGCTCAGCCTCGCAATCTTGCTGCATACGACCAATGGGCTGCCGCCCAAGTCCGAACCGAAATTGCTCGGGCCGGCTACCGCCTCGCGGCGATCCTGAAGAAGATTTGGCCCTGACGCAGACATCCCTAACATCATTTAAGCGAAAGGACTGCGCGAACAGGTAAGCAAGCTCATGGGAAACGCCCACTGAGCTGATTTCCATTAAGAAACTCGTGGTTTGTTCATTCAATCTCGATGCGCAGCCAGGCAGGCTGCTTTATGCTATCGATCGCTTCTCTGTCGAGCGGTCTCACTCGTAATCCGAACCCCTCACCACCGACGCAGAAATCCATCATGCAGGGCAGCGGTTCTGTATGGTAAACAATCGTATAAAATCCTGCAGGGAGCGAGAGCAGCGCCTCGACAACAATTTTCATGCACAAGTCCGGCTTGTCGATGTAGTTCGCTTCTGAGATTTTTACAATGTTGGTTCCGACCGGCTTTGAGCAACTGTCACCGCAAGGATATACGTCCATGCTGACGATCTTGACAATCTCGCCGCCAATCATGCTTTTGATCCACGGTTGCAGTTGCGCGCGCCGGGCAGCGGCAAATTCTGTTCGCTCATTAAGTCTTGATACGGATTTCTGCTGTCGAAGTTCTCGAAACTTTGATCGTATCGGCGTCGGCTGAAACGTGGCTTGCCAACTTGCAACGTTTTCCGGCACACTGCCGCTATGGCCAGAAATAGATTGTTTCCTGGATGCCGGGCATCAAACGAGTTAAAATCTTTTCCCAAAACGAAGGGAGCAATGCATGCGCAGTGAACTAGTGACTACCCAACGGGGTTTTCAGGCTAAAGCTATAGGTGGAACTCATGTGATACTGATCGCGCTCAACTGCCCGAATGCGCTCCGCGAGGGTCTTAAGGGTTTCTCTTTTGAACGCGAAATCGTCGGCCGGGGGAGCACAGGGCCGAAATTCCTCCGCTCGCAGAAGGTATTCAGGTCAATAATGCCGGACCCCAAGAACGCCCGGGACCCAAATGACCCGAGCAAACCGCAGGCGTTTTATACGGACAGGTTTCCGGTGCAAAGCTTTCTTTGGAGTGACTATTCAGCATCGCCGGGGACGACTTACCGATTCCGCATTTTGCCGAGGTTCGGCGATCCGGCGGCGCTGACAACCAATCCGACTGATGAGATCCGGCTTGAAGTGACCACCGAACAAGAATGGGAACCTGGCGAGACTCACGGGGTCTGGTTCAACCGCGGCGCGATCGCGAGTCAAAAGTTTTCAGAAGAGTTCGGCAACAGACCACCGCAGAACATAAATAACCCGGCAGATCCGACAGTCACCTGGTTGTCTCGCGGCTTGCTCGAAGCTTGTCTCGCCTACATCAATGAGACGCAACCAGGCGACGCGCTCCGCGTCGCTGCCTATGAGTTTACCTACCCACCAATCCTGACCGCACTGCAGGCGCTAATCGATAGGGGGATCGATGTGCAGATTGTTTATCACGACACCAGGGGATCGAACGGTCAAAACGGACCTAACGAGATCGCCATGAACGATGCTGGGATTCCGGTCAACGACCAAAAGATTACTTTCCAGCGTTCGAACACGAAGATCCCACACAACAAGTTCATCGTACGGCTGAAGGGAGGCACAGATCCAGTAGAAGTCTGGACGGGTTCGACCAACTTCACGGCTTCGGGTTTTCTCGGGCAGACCAATGTCGGACACCGCATAGCCGACGCAGAAACCGCCCAACAGTATCTCGCTCTCTGGGAATTGTTGAAAACTGATCCCGATCTCGAGACCGCTCGAAACGAGCTCGCAGAGCTCACACCGAATCCAGCCGAAGCGATAAACGTAAACTCGGCCGCGAGGGTGTTTTCACCGCGTGCTACGTCCGAGATGCTTGGCTGGTATGGTCGGCGAATGCTTAACGCCGCGAACTCCGTTTGGTTCACGGCTGCCTTTGGCATCGGCAAGGATTTGGTCGAACCGATTGCTGCGAGGCGCAATCAAATGCGCTTCATCCTGATGGAAAAACCGGTACCGCAAGCACAGAAAAAAACCCTCACCGCCGACTTCAATCGCGTGATCCTGTCCTATGGCGTCCCGCTAGGAGAGATCTATCAAATCAGAAACGGAAGAGTCACGACTCGCAGACGCATCGAGGATTTCGAACTCGATAGGTGGTTCTTCCAAGAAGAGCACTTTCGCCCGAAGAACGATGGGTTCGTGTTCTTTGTGCATACGAAGTTCCTGTTAATCGATCCGTTGTCGGATGATCCGCTGGTGTGTTCGGGCTCCGCTAACTTCTCTTCCAATTCGTTGCTTCAAAACGACGAGAACATGTTGCTTGTCCGAGGCAACACCCGCGTAGCCGATATTTACATGACCGAATTCGATCGTATTTTCCGACACTTTTATTTCCGGAACATCGCTAATGAACTGGCCGGTTCTAAGAGCAGCGATGAGGCTGTCTCAATATTCCTAGACGAGACCGATGGGTGGTCCGAGAGGTATTTCCAACCCGGAACTCTTAAGTCTAATAGACGGCTCATGTTCTTTGAGGAGCCTGCGGGAACCTGGGCTACTAATGCAGTCGCAGGCGATCAGGAGACAGTAGCCAGGCCAGTAAGAAAGCGGTCCGCCAAAAAAACACCGGTTCGACGTACGCCGAAGAAAAGGACGCGAAGGCGTAATTAACGAAATAATCTTTCGGGGGAATTTCCTCAACTTATCATCGCGCCTAATGGCGGATGCGCTCATATTCTCGGGATGCGGTGGAAAATGCGTTGATTGCCGGCACGGATCTAACATTGGTACAAACAAAATCGCGGCGATCGAGCCTTCCACATTCAGGGAGCCGTACGAAAACCCGGCTTTTGTTCCTTCGTTAACGCTCGACGAAATCGAGCCGGTGCTACGATGAAGGTTGCCCGACCGACGCGCGACAATGCGCAGCCTCCGAAACAATCTTCGGCCAGACGCTTGGGGTCTTCCCTAAAGGTTACTTTGATCCCCCCGGCACGGATTTGCGGAAATTTGCTTATTTGTCGAAAACTACTGTTCCCACATACCTGAGCCCATTCAAACCGGCATCCGATCGAATCATGAACGCCGTTGGAGAAAAGTTCTCGATGATACCTTGATTAATCTCCGGGACCATATCTGCAGGCTCACCCGATGCGTAATAACGTTTCAGCAACTCCATCTTTGGTTTATTAGCCCGCGCAACTGCCTGGTGTCCGGAAGACATTCGGCCTTGAAGGTCCGAAGGGCTGTCCAGAAAATCAACAAACACCTTCGAAGTGAGGATCTGAGTTCTGTTTGAGTCGCCGCTCTTTCTTAGTGCAGCATCTGGCCCTTGCGTAAGGCCTGCCTTAGGGTCGTCTTGATAGAACCCTTTCAAAGGATCGAAAAACATTTCCAAGTTGCCATTCGGAACCTCATCCGGAGAACACTTGCGCAATCCCAGAAACGACCAGACAAACTCTGAGCAGTAGCAATGAAAAGTTGGGCCGCCATTCTTTATAACCTTTGCCAAAAGGCGAATTTGATCGATCGGACGATCTACCCCTGGAAGGCCGCGTTTATACATCGGTTTGCTATAGTCTGAGAAAAAAGCAAAGCGATCCGGGTGTGACATCGCCAACTTGGCCCATTGTTTCAAGTTGGACTTCTCCACCTCTGTAAGCGTCGGTCGCAGGATATGAAAAGCGTCCAAATCCCCATACTGATGGGGCGAATCCAAGAAGCTGCTGTAACTCATCGGCGACTCAAGAGAGTGCACATATTTCTTGCCGTCCATCTCTACCACAAATGCCAAAGCGGCATGGGAGATTCCCAACTGCACATGCGCGTACGCGAGCGTGTCGACCCAAGAGGGCCTGAGACTCAATAGAATGTCGCCCGATTCAATAACACCGTTCTCCCCGAGAGTCTGTGACGCACGCTTAGTCGCTTGAATGGACTTCTTCAGGTGAACCAGACGAAGGCCGAGATTCGTGTCCTGGGCGGCGGTGGCAACTTCCGTTTGGATGTCATCCTTGTTCAATTCTGGGAACCCTGAGACCCACGTCGATTTGGGAGCCATCATGAAATCAGGAACATCGAGGGCATAACCAACTTCAAGGAGCAGGAGGCAAAAGGTGAATATGAAAGGCCTTTTCATGAATCGGAGCCGGCTAGTCTTTTGTGTCCCAGTTCACTGGACTCGGAGATTGTTCCTTCTCCCCGTCTTTTTTGGCGGCGCTCGCCCGAGCTGTCATTTCCGTCAGGGCGACTTCCATTGTGCGATCGTCTTTTATCTCCAGCTTAGAGAGATTTGCAGCGTCCGGACTTTGTAATTTAATATCATCGGTCTTAAACAGACCGACAATCTCGAGCGCGCGAATGGTGCTCCGATCAGGAGACAACTCAAACCTGATCCGTTTTATGGAGGTTGAATCCCAGACAAGGCTTTTACTCTTACTAATAGCGTTGAACGCATTACTTACCTTGTCCGCAGCCTTCGAAACCAAACGAATCACCAAGAGTCCCTGATCCGAAAGCTTGGTTAGTGTCGCGCTAGCTCTCTCGCCTTCTGTGGGCCTTTCAACATAATGATCATCTACGAGATAGAGTGTGTCTTGGGCGGACCGAAATAATTGAAGCATTTGTTCAACGGCTCGCTGAACACTCGGATGGTCAAGACTCGTCGCTTTAACGGCAGCAGCCGGGTACTCGAAAGTAAGTTCGGCCGTCTCCGGCACTTTAGAATCCGTGACACTTAACTTGGCGATCTCATCGACACGCAGAAATCTGACTGGTTTCTTATTCTCGTCGCACTCGAGCAGGACATAAACGGTCTTTGAGGGATCATTTCGATCTTTCCGCAAACTGACGTAGGTAAACTTGCCGAGCGGCTTGCCGTTTATCCACTTGGCAAAGCGTTCGTGATTTCTGAGAAGAGCAAGGATCGTCGAGAGCGAAGTTGGATCCTTCGACAAATCCATCGATTGCCATCCTTCCCCAGCCTTCGCCGATGTGAGCATCAACGCCAGGTAGCAAACCGTATTGGTGATAACGCGTGCGGGCTTCACAAGCCAGTAGGAACGCTATCTCCCTAGTCAATACCGGGCAAGGCGAAACTCCTGGATCGACCTTTCACGAAGCTCGCAAAGATTTCCAACATGGATCAACCATTAGGAAATGCATGGAATAACTAAACTAACTCGCCGGCGGAAACGCAGTGAAGTGTTCAGTTTTCACTTTTTGCAGAGCCAACGTTCGACCGACCTCCTGCATTTCACTGACGTGATCTACAGAATCGATTTGTTGGACGTGCCGAGGGTTGATGTGTTTCAGGCCGAGCGCATCCAAACCTTCGCGGGAAAGCTCGATATTATAGCGAGCATAGGTGAACAACTTTGGCACATTGGGAATACCTTGCCCGATCACGTTGCCAATCTCGCGGTCCAGCAAATCTCCAGCCAAGCATTTCCCGAAAATGCGGCATAGAAAATCCTGCTCGTGCAGCGCTGCGGCCATAAGCGCGGAGGGAATTGTGCCCGCATTGTAGAGCAGGTTCATCTCTTCTGGACTCAAATTATTATTCGCATTAGCGCTCGCGCCGGTGCCGACTGAAATGAGAAGCATCTTGTCCTCGCCAGTTGGCCAGAGCAGCCGGTATGGCTCGCTCGTTGCCATTAGGAAGAGTTGAAACGCTGGGTTATTAAACATCGTTACTGCGCCGTCTACGAAGATGAAGTCGCGGCCGACGCGAACTACCTCCGGCGGAAAATAAGTCGGGGCCGCAGTGCTCGCACGCACAAGCTGCCAAAGTGGTAACTTGAGGTTGCAGTCGACGCGAGCTGGTTCGTTATATTTCGCTGTCGGGTTATTGCATACCGGCCATGGTGAATCAGTGGTTGCGTTGCGAAGCACCATCATGAGTAACGTACGCAGCTTCCCAGAGCCTAAGGTTGTATCCTCACCAATCACGTCGCGCAGCATATTCGAGAGGTTGTCGTCCTCGAACTTCGTGCGAAAACGCTCCCATAGGCGCGCCTTGTGAAACATCTCCGCGCCGCTCCGAAGATAAAAATCCCGTACCTCATCGGTGCTGTATCCCATCGCGATCAGCGTTGCGATAATCGCTCCCGTGCTAGTGCCCGCGACATAGTCAAAGTAGTCGGCCAGGACGAGCTTTGGATTCCCGCTGCTTTTGCGCAGCTCACATTCGATCCGTCCAAGAACTTCGATGCTTATAATTCCGCGAATCCCTCCACCATCGCATGCAAGCAGTTTCCGAGCGCCTCTCTTATCCAATTTGTCACGGTAGGTCATTGTGAGTCATCACGTGCGTGATCGCGCCCGGTAATTAGCTCTCTCCGATATTGATCTTGGCGATTGGGCCATGATCTCGCTTAGCCTGCGTAAAGGATTTGTTGCAACAAGCTCTTCAATCCCAAAGCCGGTTTGTCGATAGAAAATAATTTAACGCGACCCGAGCGCGTGATTTCGTTGATTGTTGCGGAAGTATTCA
>Ga0070707_100003476_pt1 | contig 14879 bp, 12 predicted proteins | sample KBSK5502metaG_FD_65468 | JGI IMG/M metagenome (GOLD analysis project Ga0070707, IMG submission 65468) | Corn, switchgrass and miscanthus rhizosphere microbial communities from Kellogg Biological Station, Michigan, USA - KBS K5-50-2 metaG | ecosystem: Host-associated > Plants > Roots >... | reverse complement strand
CTGGGCTGGATCCTGGCCATGGGCGACGAGGCGCAGACCGCGTCGATCAGGCTCTCCGAGGTCTTCGATTCCTTCCGCGACGTCGGGGACCGGCCGGGCGCGATCGTGCTGCCCGAAGGGCGTGGCGAGATCCGATTCGAGAACGTCGTCTTCACGTACCCCGGTGGGCGCGCACCCGTGCTGACCGGCGTCGACCTCCACGTGCGCGCGGGCGAGACCATGGCCTTGGTCGGGCGCACCGGCTCGGGCAAGACCACGCTCGCCATGCTGCTGCCCCGGCTGTACGACGTGACCGGCGGGCGCATCACCATCGACGGCCACGACGTGCGCGACGTGACGCTGCGCTCCCTGCGCGGGCAGATCGGCACCGCGTTCGAGGACCCCATCCTGTTCTCGGCGTCGGTGCACGAGAACCTGGTGATGGGCCGCAACCTCAGCGAGGATGAGGCGCTCAAGCAGGCGATCGAGGTGGCCGAGGCAGGCTTCGTCTGGGAGCTGCCATGGGGCCTGGAGACGCGTGTCGGCGAGCAGGGCCACACGCTGTCGGGCGGCCAGCGCCAACGCCTCGCGCTGGCGCGGGCGGTGCTCGGCGGGCCGCGGATCCTGATCCTGGACGACCCGCTGTCGTCGGTCGACGTGCACACAGAGGCCCAGATCGAGGCCGCGCTGCGCAGGGTCCTGGCCGGCGCCACCGCCATCCTGGTGGTCCACCGCCCTTCGACGCTGGCCCTGGCCGACCGGGTGGCCCTCCTGGACGGCGGCCGGATCCTGGCCGTGGGCACCCACTCCGAGCTGCTGCGCACGCAGCCCCTGTACCGCCAGCTGCTGGCGCAGGAAGCCGAGGCCTTCGAGCGGGGAGCAGCCTCCTAGCGATGCAGCCGGAGATCCCGAGGCCTCCGGCCGCATCGCTAGTGGCCGTAGATCAGCGCGACCGCTGGCGCGGCGTGGCCGCCGAGGACGTCGACGAGGTCCCGCCCGACGTCTCCCGGCGCCTCCGCAAGCGCAGCGGCCAGCTGGTGCGCAGCCTGGCGCGTCCCTACCGCTGGCGGCTCCTGCTGGCGCTGCTCATGATCCTGGGCCGGGCGGGAGCCACGCTCTCCATCCCCTACCTCGTGGGGCGTGGCATCGACGAGGGCATCCGGCCGGGGTCGCGGGTGGCCGACGGCCGGGTGCTGGAGGAGTACGTCGCGCTTTTGGTCGTGGTGGTGCTGACGGCCTCGATCTGCGGCTACTTCTTCCTCCTCCTGTCCGGGCGCATCGGGCAGAGCCTGCTGTACGACCTCCGGCTGCGCGTGTTCCGGCACATCCAGGAGCTCTCGCTGCGCTTCTACGAGCGGTACACCTCGGGCCGCGTCATCGCGCGCCTGACGTCCGACATCGACGCGCTGCAGGAGCTGCTGGCGACCGGGCTGGCCAGCCTGATCACCTCTGTGATCTCGATCGTGGGCGTGGCAGTGATCCTGCTCCGGCTCGACCTCCGGCTTGGCCTGGTGACGCTGCTCTCCTTCCCGCTGGTGGTCGCGCTCACATGGTGGTTCCGCAACAACTCCGCGCGCGCCTACCGCGCCGTGCGCCGTGCCATCGCCCTGGTGATCGTGCATTACGTCGAGTCGCTGAACGGCATCCGCGCGGTGCAGGCGTTCCGCCGCGAGCCGCGCAACCAGGAGATCTTCGAGGACGTCAACGCGCGCTACCGGGACGCCAACATCTGGTCCAACCGGCTGGCCTCGACATTCGGTCCCGGCGTCAACCTGCTGGGGCGGCTGACCACGGCGACCGTGCTGATCTACGGCGGCTACCTGGTGATCAACCGCCAGCTCACGATCGGCGTCCTCGCCGCCTTCGTCCTTTATGTGCGCCAGTTCTTCGAGCCGATGCAGGACCTCTCGCAGTTCTACAACCTGATCCAGTCGGCGACCGCGGCCCTGGAGAAGTTGTCCGGGGTCCTGGAGGAGACCGCGACCGTGCCCGAGCCGGCGGACCCGGTGCCGATGCCGGAGGTGCGCGGCGAGATCCGCCTCGAGCACGTCACCTTCGCCTACCGGGAGCAGCCGGTGCTGTACGACGTCGACCTGCTGATCCCGGCCGGCCAGGTGGTGGCGCTGGTGGGCGCCGCCGGCGCCGGCAAGACCACCACCGCCCGCCTGATCTCGCGCTTCTTCGACCCCCAGGAGGGGCACGTGCGCCTGGACGGCGTCGACCTGCGCCGGATCGCCACGCCGGACCTCCGGCGGGCGATCGCGGTCGTGACCCAGGAATCGTTCCTCTTCACCGGCTCGGTCGGCGACAACATCGCCTTCGGCCGCCCGGAGGCCACGGCCGCCGAGGTCGAGGCGGCCGCCAGGGCGGTCGGCGCCCACGAATTCATCGCGGCGCTGCCGGCCGGCTACGCCACCGACGTGCGCCGGCGGGGGGTGCGCCTCTCGTCAGGGGAGCGGCAGCTGGTCGCCTTCGCCCGCGCCTTCCTGGCCGACCCACGCGTGCTGATCTTGGACGAAGCGACCTCGTCGCTGGACCTCCCTTCCGAGCGGCTGGTCCAGCGCGCGCTGCGCACGCTGCTGCGGGACCGGACCGCGCTCATCATCGCCCACCGCCTCTCCACGGTCGAGATCGCCGACCGGGTGCTGGTCATGGACCACGGGCGGGTGGTCGAGGACGGCCCGCCCGCCGAGCTCAAGGACTCCAGCGGACGCTACGGCGACCTTCACCGCGCCTGGCTCGAAAGCCTCGCGTAAACCCGCGCCCAATTTCCCTGATTTCCCGGCAAACCGCGCGCCAGATCGCAGCGCGGGCCGTGGTTTCCCGGCAAATCAGGTCGTAACCTGCCTTCCGTGATCCGTTGGGCAGAGCGTTTGGGCGCCCCGCGCGTGGCCCTGGTCGCCGTCCTGGGCTGCCTGGTGGCGATCGTGCTGGCCTTCGCCCGCGCGGTGGGTGCGGGCGTCTACTTCCACACGGCCTCCCTCGCCGCGGCGGGTGTGCTGCTCGGGATGGGTGCTTTGGGGCTCCTGTATGCTTGGCGGCTTGGAGCCTCCGGGCCGCCCTCCTAGGGCCCGGCTCGAGCCGTTCGCACCATCCAGGGAGCTGGCTTGGACGTCCTCACATCGGTCCTCTTCTACGCGCTCGCGGCGCTCGCGCTGATCGGCGGGCTGGGCGTGGCGGTGCTGCCCACGGGTTCGCCCCGGGCCCTTTCCTTTCTTCTATTGGCGGCCGGCGCGGCCGGCACGTACGCCGTCCTCGACGCCGGCTTCGTGGCCGCGCTGGCGCTGCTGGTGCTGGTCGCCTGCGGACTGCTCCTGGCGCCGCTGCCGGCGCGCGAGACCTCGGAGCCACGCGGCGGGCCCTGGCAGCAGGTGGGTGCGCTCGCCGCCGCCGGGCTCTTCGCCCTGCTCGCGTATGCGGCCTATCGCGGCGGGCTCTTCGAGGGCACCTACGCGAGCGGCGACTTCGGCATCTTCAACGCCGCCGCCATGGGCAGCCTGCTGCTGGGCCGCGACGCGCTCGCGACCGAGGCCGCGGGCGCGCTCCTGCTGCTCGCGCTGGTGGGCGGCGGCGCCCGCTGGGCGGGCTGGGCGGCGAGGACGCGACGCCCGCGGTGAGCGTGACGCTGGTCGGGGTGCTCTTCGTGTCCGCGGGCCTGGTCGCCACCGGCGTGCTGGCGGCCGCCTGGCGGCGGAACGCCCTCGCGGCCCTGGCCGGGGTGCCGGTCGCGGCGGCCGGGGCCGCCCTGGCGTCGGTCGGGGTGGCGCGCTTCGGGTCGAGCGTGCGCGAGCCCGCGGCGGGCCAGGAAGCCGCCATCTTCGTGCTGCTGGTGGCACTCGGGCTGGTCGTCCTCGGCATCGCCGCGCGCCCGCCCCGCGGCGCCCCCGAGCGGCCGGCCGAGACGCCGGCGGTGAGGGCCCGAGGGAGACGCCGCCGCTGAGCCCCGGTCTCTGGGCGGCCGCCTCCGCGGCCACCACCGCCGCCTCGGCCGCCTCGGCCGCGCGCCGGGGCGGCTTCTCCTTCGACCCGGCGACCACCCTTGGCTGGTCGGCGCCCTCCCTGCTCCTGATACCGCTGCTCGGGTTCCTTTTCATCGTCTCGGGCATCCGGGGGCGGCGGGCGACCTCCAATTTCACGGTCTTCGTACTGCTGGTGGAGCTGGCGGACATCCTGCTGGTGGGGTGGGCCCGCTACCGCCAGGCCACTCCCTACCGGCTGGCCTACCAGTGGATGAACCTGGCTGTCTCCTTCGAAGGAGCGACCCAGTTCCAGGCCTTCGGCATCGACATCTCGCTGCGCGTCGACCACCTGGCGCTGGCCGTGGCGGCGGCCGCCGCCGTCCTGGGCCTGGCGCTCACCGTCTGGCACCGCCAGGGCGGCCGCGGCGAGGCCGGACCCGCTCGCTTCCACGCCAGCCTGCTGCTGGCGGTGCTGGGCAGCGTGGGCGTGGCCGTCTCCGGCGACCTCGCCGCGCTCACGGCCTGGTGGGGCCTGGCCGGGGTCGCCACCTATCTCCTGCTGGCCCACCGCTTCGGCACCGAGGCCGCCGGCCGCGCTTCCCGCCTGGGCCTCGCCCTGCCCTTCCTGGGCGACCTGGCCCTGCTCTGCGCGGTCGCGGTCCTCTACTCGCGGTTCGGCGCCAACGACATCGACCGGCTGTCGCAGGTCACGGTCCTGACCAAGACCTACGACGCCGGCCTCAAGACGCTGGGTGTGGCCGCGGTGCTCTTCACGATCGCGGCCTTCGTGCGCGGCGGGCTCTTCCCGTTCACGCGCTGGCAGCTGGGGACCCTGGAGGCGCCCCCGGCGGCGGTCGCGTTGGTGCAGGGCCTGTGGCCGCTGCTGGGCGCCCTGCTGATCTACCGGGCGCTGCCGATCTTCTACTTCGGCGGCCCGCAGCCGTGGCGGGTGCTGGCCTACGCGGCCGCCGCCTCGGCGGCGGCGTCCGGGCTGCTGGCCCTGGCCGGCAACGACCTCCGCCGCCTGGTCGTGTGGGGCGGTTCAGCGGTGTCGGCGCTGACTCTGCTGGCGATCGGCCAGCCGGACGCGGCGGGGACCTCCCTGGCCGCTGCCCTCGCGATCACCATGGCCCGGCCTGCTGCGCTGCTCTGCGCCTGGGCGCTGGCGGCGGCCATGCGCTCGGGAGACCTGGCGGACATGGGCGGCGCGCTCCGCCGGATGCGGGTGACCAGCGTTAGCCTGGCTGCCGCTTGCCTTGCGCTCTCGGTGGCGCTGGCGCCCAAGGCGGCCGCCCGCGCCGGCTGGCAGTCCGTCTGGTTCCTGGGGGCGGCCATGGCCCTCGCGGGTTTCGCGCTGACCCGCGGCTACGTCCTGGCCGCGCACGGCGAGCTGCGCCGGCGCCGCGCCTTCGAGCCGGCGCGCGTGCGCGACGTCGCCCCGGTCATGTGGTGGCCGGCCTGGCTGCTCGGGTTCGGAGGCCTGCTGTTGGCGCTGGCCGGTTTCTTAACACCCTGGGTTGCTTTCCTGGTCGGCGGCCGGCAGCCTTCGTACGTGGTGCGAACAGATGTTCTGTGGCTGGGCGTCGGGCTCGCGGGCCCGGTGCTGGCGCTGCTGGCCGGGCTGGCGGTGCGGCCGCTGGCGCTGCGCCTGGCCGAGCAGGGTGGCCGCGGGCTGGCGATCGGCTCGGCGGCCGCCGTGGTCGCCTACGAGCGCTTCGTGCGCGCCCCGGGCCTCGGCCTGTTGGAGGCCTTCGAGCAGCGCGGGCTGCGCGCGGGTGAGGGCGCGCTGGGGACGGCCCTGGGTCGCGCCGCGGGCTGGGCCGGCCGGCCGGTGGGACCGGGCACGGCCCTGGGCCTGGTGGCGCTGGCCGTGGCGGTGGCGGCGCTGGCTGCCGGCCTGCTGGCGCCCGGGATCTATCGATGACCAGCTTGTGGCTGCTCGCCATCCCGACGCCCTCGGCCACGCCCATACCCGTCTTCGGCTCGGGCGTCATCGGCTTCTCCTTCCTGCTCAGCACGATCGTCTGGGCGCCCGTGGCCTGGGCGCTGGTGCTGGCCACCGTGCCCAACCCCCGCGGCCGCTACGACCGCTTCTTCTACGGCAGCTCGTTCTGGGTCACCCTCGGCGTCCTGGGGCTGGCCTTCTTCGGCTACATCCAGTTCCAGGCCTTCACGGTCGGCCCGCAGTTCGAGGAGAAGCTGCCCTGGCTGCCGGCTTACGGGATCACCTACCACCTGGGGGCCGACGGGGTCTCGACCCTGGTGCTGCTGGCCAACGGCATCGTCACCCTGGCCGCCATCCTGGCCTCCTCCGGCATCCGCACCCGGGTCCGCGAGTACTACGTGCTCCTCCTACTGGCCGAGGCCGCCGTCAACGGGCTGGTCTGCGCCCGCGACCTCTTCGTGCTCACCCTCTTCTGGGCGGCCGCGACCGTGCCCCTCGTGCTCCTGGTGACCGGCTGGGGCGTGCAGCCGGTGCGCCGTCGGGCGGCCGGCCTGCGGCTGCTCGGCTACTGGGGCGCCGGTTCACTGGTGCTGCTGCTGGCGGTGCTGCTGCTGGCAGCGACCGCCGGCGGCAACACGTTCGACCTCGACTACCTGGGCAAGGCCGGGCTGGCGAGCCGGGTCCAGGTGGTGGTGGGGATCCTGGTGGTGATCGCCGCCGGCAGCCGGCTGGCGCTCTGGCCGCTCCACGGGTGGGCGCGGGAGATCCTGGCCGAGGCTCCGGCCGGGATCGCGATCCTGGTCGCCGGCGCCGGCATGCGTAGTGGCGGCTACCTGCTGTTCCGGCTGCTCGACGCCTCGCTCCACGACGGCACCCGCCTGCTGGCGCCGATCCTGGCCATGCTGGCGGGCGCCACGGCCATCTGGTGCGGGCTGGCGGCCCTTCGCACCCGCGACGTCCGCATCCTGGGCGCGTACCTGGCGGTCGTGCCGGGTTGTGTGACCGTCCTGGGGGCGGCCGGGGTGACGCCCCTCTCGCTGGACGGCGCCGCCTACTCGCTGTTCGGTGGAGCCGTCGCCGCGGCGCTGGTGGTCGGGGCCTGCGCGGTGGTCGCTGAGCGGGCGCTCACCCGCGACCTGGGGCTGCTGGGCGGGCTGGCCGGCCGCCTGCCTCGCCTCTCCTGGCTGCTCGTGCTGGCCGGGGTAGGGGTGATCGGCATGCCCCTCACGGGCACCTTCGTGGCCGAGCTGCTGGTCTTCTTCGGCTCCTTCAAGATCTCCTTCATCGGCGCCTTCGCCACCGCCGCCGGGCTGCTGGTGGCAGGCGCCGCGGTGGCTCGGATGCTGCAGCGCATCCTCTTCGGCGCGCCCAACCCGGACGCCCCAGCGGCCACCGACGTCCCGCTCACGGAGACCTGGGCGCTGGCGCTGCTGGCGGGGACGCTGATCTACCTGGGGGTGGTGCCGGGCGGACCCAAGGTGGCCGGGATTCCCTTCCTCGACCCCGGCGCGATCAACGTCGTCAACGCCTCCGTGGCCGACCTGGCGTCGACCTACGCCCCCCCGGCGCCACCGGTGGGAGGCGGCTGATGACGACGCTGGTGCTGGCGCCCGAGGCGCTACTGGTGGCGACCGGCGGCGCCACCCTGCTCATGTCCGGCCGGTTCCGGGCGCGCACCCGGGCGCGCGTCCAGCGCTGGGGGCCGCGCGCGGTGGTGGCGGCGCTGCTGGCCGCGCTCGGGCTCGAGCTCTGGCTGGGCGCCCAGGTGGGCACGCTGTTCGCCGGCGGGTTCGCGCAGGACCGCTTCGCGCTCTTCGCCAAGGCCGCCGTCCTGCTCGCCCTGGCCGCGGGCGTGGCCGCCGCCGACTGGGATCTGGAGCGGCTGCCGGGCTGGCTGCCGGCGGCCCTGCTGGGCGGCTTCGGGGCGATGGTCGCCGCCTCGTCCACCGACCTCTTCGCGGTCTGGGCGGGCGCCGCGCTGGGGATTGCCGCGGCCGCCTCCACCCTGGGCGCGGTGCGCCCGGTGGCGGTGGCGGGCGCGCTGCTGATGCTGGTGGCGCTCTGCCTGGCCTACCTGCACGCCACCGCCGGCGGTTCCTCCCTCGACCTGGCGCGATCGGCCCTCGGGGAGGCGCCCGCGACGCTGCCGTTGGCGCTGCCCCTGCTGATCGGCCTGGGCGGCCTGGCCGCGCTCTTGGTGCTGGCTCCGCTCGGCTTCGGCACGACCGCCGAGGCTTCGCCCTTCGGCCGCGGGGTGGCCGCGGGGGTGGGCGCCGCCGGGGCCGGAGTCGCCCTGCTCAAGGTCGGCGGGGTGCTGGCGGGGGCGGCCACGGCCTGGGCTCCGGGCCTGGCCGCCGGAGCGGCCGGGCTGGTGCTGCTGGGCGGGCTGGGCGCCGTGGTGGCGCCCCGCCCGCGGACCACGATCAGCCTGCTCGCCGCCTCCCAGCTGGGCTGGGTGGTGGCCGCCGTCGCCACTCACGAACAGGCCGGTCTGGGGGCCGGCCTCTTCCTGCTGGGGTCGACGGTCGTCGCCGCGGTCGCGGCCACGACGCTGCTGCGCGACCTCGACGGGGAGGGGGCCCTGGCCGGCCTGGGCGCCCGCGAGCCCGGGCGGGCCGCCGCCCTGGTGGTGGCGGCCCTCTCGCTGGCGGCGGTGCCGCCGCTGGGCGGCTTCTTCGGGGTGTTCCTGGTCAGCTCATCCCTGGCCGGCGCCGGCTTCTGGTGGGCGCTGACGCTGGCGCTGCTGGGCTCGCTCCTGGCCGCGGCGGGCGCCGCCCGGATCGCCTTCGCGGCCTTCTTGCTGGAGGAGGAGGACACCCGCGCGCCCGCGCGGGCGCCCTCCACGCGGGTCCTGCCCTCGACCTTCACCGGCGCCGCGGCGGTGGCGGTGACCCTGGTCCTGATCGGCTACAGCCTCTTCGCCAACCCGATCAGCGGCCTTGCCTACCAGGCCGCCTCCGCTCTGTTGACAGGGCACTGAGCGCCCTGTTAACAACCCGGTCCCCGTAACGTCCTCGATCGGGTCTACGTTTCTGGAACCGGACCTTGACGTCTCGCACGCGCTCTCGCAGCTCTCGGCGTAGGCCGTCGCACGGCCGCTTCCGCGGCGCGGCCTCCGTCTTCCTCGCCCTGATCACGGTGATCGGCGTGGGGGGGAGCCTGGCCACCGTCGGGCTCGTCGACTACTACGCCGGCGATCTGCCCTCGCTGGACAGCATCAACGAGGCGGGGCTGCCCCAGGCCAGCCGCATCTACGACCGCAACGGCACCCTGATCGACGTCCTGTACCACGAGAACCGCACGGTGGTGCCGCTGGCCAAGATCTCACCGCTCCTGCGGCAGGCCACGGTGGCCACCGAGGACCGCACCTTCTACAGCAACCAGGGCGTCGACTGGCGGCGCCTGGCCATCGCCGCCATCTACGACGTCGGCCACCGGGCCTCGGCCCAGGGCGGCTCCACGATCACCCAGCAGGTGATCAAGAACACGCTGCTCAAGGACGAAGCGCAGAACAAGGACGTGGGCCGCAAGATCCGTGAGCTGCTGCTGGCCGAGGAGCTGGAGCGCAGGGACAGCAAGGACCAGATCCTGGAGCTGTACCTGAACACCATCAACTACGGCCACGGCGCGCTCGGCGCCGAGGCCGCCAGCAACTACTACTTCGGCATCCACGCGGCCGACCTCAACGTCGCCCAGGCCTCCTTCCTGGCCGGGCTTCCCCAGTGGCCGACGCGCTACGACCCCTTCGGCTCCACGGCCCAGCAGGAGGCCGCCCGCGAGCGCTGGAACGCCGTGCTCGACTCCATGCTGGCCACCGGCGCGATCAAGCCGGGCCAGATCGACGAGGTGCTCAACAGCGACCTCTTCAAGCAGATGGCCGCCCACCACGCCGAGACGGCGGGGGGGCGCGACCCCCGCACCGCCCACTTCGTGGACTACGTCCTCACCTATCTCGAAGGCAAGTACAGCGACGCCCAGATCTACGAGGGCGGCCTCTCCATCACGACCTCGCTCGACCTCTCGATCCAGTACGCCGCCGACGCCATCCTCAAGCAGGGCGTCAACACCTACAAGTACAAGGGGGCCAACACGGGCGCGCTTCTGGTCATGGACCCCCACAACGGTGAGATCACGGCCATGGTCGGCAGCGCCGACTACAAAGATGTGGACATCCGCGGCCAGGTCAACCTGACCGGCACCGACCCCGCCGGCTACCGGCCGGTGGGTTCCTCCTTCAAGCCCTACACCTACGGCGCGGCGCTCGAGGCGGGCCTGATCAACCCCGCCACCAAGCTCAACGACCAGGACCCGGTCATCGACGGCCACCGCTACGCCGACTGGGACGGCCGCACCGAGGGGATGATCCCCCTGCGGCAGGCCCTGGCCGAGTCGCGCAACCTGCCCGCCCTCTGGACCTATCGGGCTGAGACCGGCACCCCGGTGGTCAGCTTCGTGCGCAAGCTGGGCGTCACCACACCCATCGACAACCCGGCCAGCCTGCCCACCACGCTGGGCACCAACTCGATGTCCATGATCCAGCACCTGGCCGCCTACTCGGCGTTCGACAACGGCGGCTTCCGGGTGACCGCGCACCCGGTGCTCAAGATCACCGACAGCAAGGGCGCCGTCCTCGAGCAGTTCGACCGCGTGGCCTCGAAGGAGCGCGTGATCAGCCCGCAGCTGGCGTACATGGAGGACGACCTGCTGAAGGGGCCGGCCAAGCTGCTCGGCTACGGGAACCGGCCGGTGGCCTCCAAGTCGGGCACCACCGAGTCCTGGACGGGCGCCTACTGGATCGGGTACACGCCCGACATCGCGGTCGCCGCCTACATGGCCCACATCAACCAGGGCGACGACTGCACGTCCGGATTCGCCAACCTGGCCAACGGCTTCAAGGCCTCGGGCTGGCTCTGCCCGACCAACGTGCTCTGGGGTGAGCACGTGGGCCAGAGCGTCTGGAAGCCCCTGGTCGACAGCTACTACGCCAGCCGTCCGTGGCCCGGTCCCTGGACCAAGCCGTCCGGCATCGTGACCGACAGCGTCTGCAAGGCCGATGGCTCGCTGGCGCCCGCCGCCACGCCGGCCGACCAGAAGTACGACGAGATCTTCATCCAGGGGCTCGGTGAGCCGCTGCCCGGGCAGTGCGCGGCGGCGGCCGCCGCGGCCGCCGCGAAGCCCTCGCCCTCGCCCCAGCCCAGCCCGCACTGATCACCCGCGCGGGGCTGATCGGGGGCGCGGTCTTCCTGGTCCTCTCGGCGCTCTGGCTGGTGCTGGCCTCGCCACCGGGCCCGCGCGTCGCCTACGAGGCCTGGTTCATCGCCCTGGTGCTGGCCGGGACCCGGCTGCCGGGTCCCGCCAACCAGGTCACCCTGGCCCGCGCCTACCTGGCCGTCCCGGCGCTGGTCTACGGGCTCCAGCCGCGCGGCCTCGGCGCGCTGGCGGTGACCGTGGCGGTGGCTTCGGTCACCGATCTCGTGGACGGCACCGTGGCGCGCCGCTTCGCCCAGCCCTCCCGGCTGGGGGGTGCGCTCGACCCGGTGGTCGACGGCATCTTCTTCGGGGCCGTGGCCGCCGGTCTGGCGCTGGGCGGCGCCTACCCCCTGTGGCTGGCGGCAGTCGTCGTCCTGCGCTACGCGCTTCCGGCCCTCGTCGGGGCCTTGCTGGTGCTGGCCGGGCGCCGGCCCGCGCTGAGCCACACGCTCTTCGGCCAGGTCTCCACCACCCTGATCGCAGTGCTCCTGGGCTGGGTCGCGCTCTTCCGCGGCCTGGGGCAGGACACCTCGCCGGTCGTGGCCGCTGCCGCCGTCGTGATCCCGGCCAGCACCGTGCTCGTCTTCGCCAACCTGGCCTGGGCCAACCGCGGCGCCCTTCGCGGAAGACCCCAACGAATCTGCGATTCGTCGGGGACCCCCTTTTGAGAGTGGCGCCCGCCCCCGGCGGGTAGAATCGCGCTGGCCGCGCTAGACGGGGGACTGGCGGTACCCTGCACCGGCAATCCGCCTCAGCCGGGTCGAATTCCCCCTCCGAGGTACGGCCCTTCGGGTCCGTCCGTGATGAACAGCGTTGAAGGCCGGGACCTGCGCAGCTCGGGTCTCCGAACCCCGTGAGGTCCGGAAGGAAGCAGCGGTAAGGAGGAAACCTGAGGGTGCCGCAGCCATCCGGGCCGGAGCTGCGACCCACGGCCACGCCGGGGGCGCCGCTGTCGAAGAGGGGGTGCGCGGTCACTTTCCTGGCATGAGCAGCAACTACCAGACCCTCTACCGCAAGTACCGCTCGCAGACGTTCTCCGACCTGGTCGGCCAGGAGGCCGTCTCGCGGGCGCTGCAGGGCGCCATCGCGTCCGACCGGGTCGCCCACGCCTACCTCTTCAGCGGGTCCCGCGGCACCGGCAAGACCACCAGCGCCCGCCTGCTGGCCAAGGCGGTCAACTGCCTGCAGCGCACATCCGGGACAGCCGTGGCCTGCGGGCGCTGCGAGTCCTGCATCCAGATTGCCTCCGGCACCGCGCTGGACATGATCGAGATCGACGCCGCCTCCAACCGGGGCATCGACGAGATCCGCGACCTGCGCGAGAAGGTCCACCTGGCGCCGGCCCTGGGCCGCAGCAAGGTCTACATCGTGGACGAGGCCCACATGCTGACCCACGACGCTTTCAACGCCCTGCTGAAGACGCTGGAGGAGCCGCCCGAGCACGTGATCTTCATCCTTTGCACGACCGATGCGGCAAAGGTGCCCACAACCGTTCTCAGCCGGTGCCAGCAGTTCGTCTTCCGGCGCCTCAACGACGAGCAGGTGGTGGCGCGGCTGCGGCACATCGCCGGGCTCGAGCAGATCGAGGTCGAGCCCGGGGCGCTGACGCTGATCGCGCGCGTGGCCCAGGGCTCGATGCGGGACGCGGTCGGCCTCCTCGACCAGCTGGTGCCTCTGGGCGGCGCCCGAGTCACGGTCGCCGGGGCTCGGGAAGTGCTGGGGATCGCCGACCCGGCCCAGGTCGACGCCCTATTCGATGCGGTGCTGGGCGGCCGGCCGACGGACGCTCTGGAGCGCCTGGCCGCCGTCTATGAGGGCGGCGGAGAGCTGCGGCAGGTGGTGCGGGGGATCATGGAGCGCTGCCGGGACCAGCTGGTGGAGGCCATCGAGCGCCGGGACCCCGCGCGCCGGGACCGCCTGTCGGCGGCCCTGGACGCCCTCCTTCACCTGGACGGCGAGGTGCGCCGCCACGCCGAACCCCGCTTCCTGGTCGAAGCCACCCTGGTCCGCCTGGCGGTGGAAAGCGGGGGAGAAGCAAAGGAGTCCTCCCCGCTTCGTGGGGAGGTCGCCTCGGCTCCGAAGGAGCCGGAGCGGGAGGGGGTCGCGGTCGGCCCGTCACCCCCAGCAGACCTCGGCGAGGGCTGGCGCCGGGTCCTCGATCAGCTGAGCGTCCAGGACCGGGCCCCCTTCCTGGCCGCGCGCCTGGCCCTCGAGGACAAGACCCTCGTGCTCTCCTTCGCCTACGCCTTCCACCACCAGAAAGCCCGAGATACGGCCCCCAAGCTGGAGCCACTGGTCGTGGCCTGGCTGGGCCCGGGCATCCTGGTCGACTACCGCCTACAGGACGGCGGTCCCGCCGCGAGCGGTGCGCCTCCCCGGCCCCGCGCCCCCGAGGAGCACCCCATGGTGGTCGACGCCATGCGCAAGCTGGAGGGAACCGTGACCGAGGTGCGCAAGCCCAGGAGCTGAGATGCAGAACCCGATGAAGATGCTCAAGCAGGTGCAGGAGATGCAGGCCAAGATGGCCAAGGTGCAGGCCGACCTGGAGTCCGAGCAGGTCGAAGCCGGTGCCGGCGGCGGCGCCGTCAAGGCCGTGGTCACGGGTGCACAGAGGGTGATCTCGGTGAGCATCGACCCCGACCTCGCCTCCGACCCCGAGATGCTGCAGGACCTGGTCGTGGCGGCACTCAACGAGGCACTGGACAAGTCCCGCCAGGTCGCCGCCCAGCGCATGCAGGCGGTGACCGCCGGCCTCGGCCTGCCCCCCGGCCTGCTCGGCTAGAGCCGCTCCGTTGCCCGAGCTGCCCCAGGCCCTGGAGGACCTGGTCCAGGAGCTGTCCCGGCTGCCCGGCGTGGGCCCCAAGACCGCGCAGCGGCTGGCCTTCCACATCCTGCGCGCCGACCGCCAGCGGGCCGATGCGCTGGCCCGCGCGATCGCCGACCTGAAGGCCAGGATCGGCTACTGCGAGCGCTGCTTCAACATCGCCGAGGGGCGGCTGTGCGCGATCTGCGAGTCGCCGCGCCGGTCGACCGACGCGATCTGCGTGGTGGAGTCGCCGATGGATGTGCTGGCGGTCGAACGCACGGCCGAGTACCAGGGCCTCTACCACGTCCTGCACGGGGTGCTGAGCCCGGTCGACATGATCGGCCCGGAGGAGATCCACGTGCCCGAGCTGATCCGCAGGGTCACCGAAGGCGGGGTGGAGGAGGTCATCGTGGCGACCGACGCCGACATCGAGGGCGAGACCACCGCCGTCTACATCTACCGGGCCTTGGCCCCGACCGGGGTCAAGGTCACCCGCCCCGCCCACGGCCTGCCCGTGGGCGGCGACCTCGAGTACGCGGACGAGCTCACGCTGGCCCGGGCGCTCTCCGGGCGGAGGGCGTTCTAGAAGTTCTGGTATGGTTTCGGGCCTGCCCCCGCGGGGGTATGTAAATCGGGCTGTCCGGGGTTGCGGAAGCTTCCTCGGCGGCAGTAGAATCGCGGATGCGCCTCAGCCAGGTTTGGCTTCGTGCGCCCTGAGAGGGCGCCGGAGGGCGCTTTTGAGCACCTTGACAACTGAAGAGTGGGAAAGACTCTGAGAGTCTTCAAAGACTCAGGGCTGTAAGTGCCTTGGGTCCTTCGTTTTAGACGGAGAGTTTGATCCTGGCTCAGGGTTAACGCTGGCGGCGCGCCTAACACATGCAAGTCGAGCGAGGGCTCTTCTCCCGCAAGGGAGGGGAGTTCCTAGCGGCGAACGGGTGAG
>Ga0070707_100003469_pt1 | contig 14892 bp, 18 predicted proteins | sample KBSK5502metaG_FD_65468 | JGI IMG/M metagenome (GOLD analysis project Ga0070707, IMG submission 65468) | Corn, switchgrass and miscanthus rhizosphere microbial communities from Kellogg Biological Station, Michigan, USA - KBS K5-50-2 metaG | ecosystem: Host-associated > Plants > Roots >... | reverse complement strand
GCCAAACTCCCGCCTGTGCCCGGTCCGCGCGAGGTACGCCAGAATGATCCCGACGATGAGGGACATCTCCAGCCCCTCGCGCAGCGTGATCACGAACGCGCTCAACACGTCAGCCCCCCACCTCCGGAATCGTCACCGGCTTATTCTTAACAAAACACGTCAAGAATCTTCCCAAGCGTTAGGGTAGCCTAACCCCTCTGGGTTGTCAAGAACGCGCGGCGCCGACGATGGCGGCGCTTTGCGCGCCTGCTCTCACTTAAGCGGAGCGACCGCCGATCAAGTTCCCGTGCCGGGTCAAGCAGGGACACCTTGCGTGCCCAGTTAAATCCTACCGAGAACGACGATGACGACTCATGACATCGCGAAGGTCGAGCGCACGGAGATGTACCTGAAGAGCGTCCTGGTGATCGGGCTCAACGGGCACCGCGTCACCACCTCGCGCGTTGCGGACGCGATGGGCGTCTCCGCCCCATCGGCCTCCGAGATGCTGAAGCGCCTCGAGCACCTCGGCTACCTCGATTCCGGTTCCGAGGGCGTTCAGCTCACAGATGCAGGTGTGCGGACCGCGACACAGGTCGTCCGCCGGCTCCGCCTTGCCGAACGGCTGCTCACGGATATTTTGAAGATGGACCTGGAACGCGTTTACGACGAGGCGTGCAAGATGGAGCACGTCATCAGCCCGGAGGTCGAATCGCGACTGGATGATGTGCTGAAACGTCCGGACACCTGTCCTCACGGGCACGCCATCCCGAGGCCGAACGGGGTCCTTCCCCCTGAGGACGCGCAGACGCTGGCGGCGCTTCCTGCGAGGATCCCTGCACGCGTGACCGCGCTTCCAGAGGAGCGGACCGATTTGCTGAAAGCGGTGCTCGCCACCGGGCTTTACCTGGACGCGGAGGTGACCGTCGAGGCGATGGCGACCCCACGGGGACCGGTCATCGTCCGGCTTCACGACCGCCACCGGACGATACCGAGAGAGGCGGCGGAGCAGGTCCGTATCCGCCCCGCTAACGCGGGGGGAGGGTGACTGCCGGCGCGCCGACGGCGGCTGGGGTCGCGGTAAAGTACGGCCGCGGCTCAAAGTGGGCGGCCGCGGCGATCAGCGAGCCAGGGAATTGCTGGACGAGCGTGTCGTACGTCTGCACGCGCTCGTTGTACCGCCGCCGCTCGACGGCGATGCGGTTCTCGGTTCCCGCAAGTTCGTCCATCAACCTCGCGATGGCCTCCGCCCCCCGCAGCTGCGGGTAGGCCTCCACGACGCCGAGCACGCGGCCCAGAGAGCGCTCAACGTCATTCGCCGCCCGCACGCGCTGGGGCGATCCAGGAGGGGCCGACAGGTACGCGGTCCGCGCGAGGGCGAGTTCCCGAAAGACGACGCGCTCCTGCTGCAGCACGCCTTGCACCGCCGCAACGAGGTTCGGAATCAGGTCCACGCGTCGCTGATACTGGGCCTCCACCTGAGCCCACTGCGCATCGACGGCGAGCCGTGACCGGACGAGGTGGTTGTAGGTAAGAACGGACCAGCCGCTGCTCACGAGTGCTGCGGCCGTGAGCGCCACGATCGCGCCAGTAGGTCGTCTCATCGCGCGCCGGCCGGCGGCGCCGCATGGGGAGGGGCCTGGTGCCCGGATCGAATGAGGTCGGCGATGGCTTCGGCGCCGCGGATCAATCCTTCGCCGTACCGGCCTTCCCGAAACTGCGGCGCCATGACCTCGGCAATGACTCGCCTGGCGGCGTCCTGCGGCACCACCGCCTCCAGCCCGTGACCCACCTCGATCCGGACCTGACGTCGATCCACCACGACGAGAATGAGGACCCCGTTGTTGTGCTCACGCTTGCCGATCCCAACGTGATTGAAATACGCTGTGGCGAATTTCTCGAGATCGTCCACGTGCGGCACCATCACGGCGGCGATCTCCGCCCCCGTCTCGCGCTCCAGCGTCTCCACGAGGTGGCGCAGACGCGTCTTCTCGTCGCGGCTCAAGAGGTGATGCACGCGTGTCGGCATCTACCACCCTCCGGAGGCGCCACCGCCACCCGACCCGCCGCCGCCAAACCCGCCGAACCCACCGCCCGACCCGCCGCCGGAAAACCCCCCGGTCCCCCACCCGCCGCCGCCGATCCAGATCGGCCCGGGCAGGTAGGAGCTCCCCCCGCCGCCCAACGCCTTCTCGCGGTACCCGCACTGCGAGCAGACCCACACCTGGATCGGGCGGCCGGCGCCTGTGCTCTGCTGGCTGAGTTGGAGCCGAGCGCCGCACCGGGGACACCGCCGGGTTCGGCCCCGGGACAGCACGAGCGTCAGACCCACGAAGGCCAGGAACAACAGGATGGGAAGCGCTCCGAACCCTCCGGGGGGCTGGCGGGTTGCGCGGCGGGTTGGCCCGGACGGCGCGGCGCCCGGGGATGGCGCTCCACCGATCAAATGCATGATCTGCCCGACGGCTCCGTCGAGCCCCTCCCCGTAGCGGCCCGCGCGAAACGCCGGGGCGATCACGTCCCGAATGATCGCCCCGGCATCGCTGTCGGTGATCTTGCCCTCCAACCCGTATCCGGTCTCGATGCGAACCTGGCGTTCTTTGAGGCCGACCACTATCAGGACGCCGTTGTCTTTCCCTCGCTTCCCCACCTTCCAGGCTTCCTCCAACCGCACCGTAAACTCGTTGATGGGGACGCCGCCTAAATCGGGAAAGATCGCCACGGCGATTTGGTTCCCGGTGGTCCGGTCGTACTCGGAGAGCCGCTGCTCGAGCGACGTGCGTGCGGCCAGATCGAGAACGTGGGCGAAGTCGTTGACGTAGCCGGTGGGCTTGGGGAAAGTCGGGGCTCCCGACGCGGCCCGCAGACCAAGCGATTCTCCCGCGATCCCCGCGACAACCAGCAGGACCGCGAGGACGATCCGTCCCCGCATGTTAGGGCTTGGCAGGGACCGTCAGGTTCACGCGCGGGGCCTGCTCGGCTCCTGGTTGCGCTTGGAAGTAAGGCCGGGGGCGAAACCCGAAGGTTGGGGCGACGAGGTTCGTCGGAAACGTCTGCACCGTGGTGTCGTACGCCTGGACCGCCTGATTGTATCCCCGGCGAGCGTACGCGACCTGGTTTTCGGTCGAAGACAGCTCGCGCATCAATCCTTGGACCGTCTCGTTGCTGCGCAGCACCGGATAGTTCTCCACGACCACCAGGAGGCGCGCGATGGCACTCTGATATTGGTTCGCCGCGTCGATGCGCTCGGGTGTGCCGGGGCTCGTCCCCGCGTAGTGAGCGCGCGCGTTGGCGAGCGCCTCGAACACCGCCCGCTCCTGGGTCAGGACTGCTTTCGTGGACTCCACCAGGTTGGGAATCAGGTCGAACCGCCGTTGCAGTTGCGTCTCCACCTCGGCCTGGGCGGCGTTGACCTGCTGGCTCGCTTGGACGAGGCGGTTGTAGGTGCCGGCGAACGTCCCGTAGACGAGCGCCGCCGCCACCACCACAATGACAATCGCGATTGTCGCACCGCGCATAGACCGGAGGCTCCCGCTTTACCTCGCGCGGGCCGGCCCGGCGCAGCCGTCTGGATCGTCAGACGACCGCACGGAGGGCGCGGCGCTCACAGGGCCCCGGCCGCGGCGGGTTGCCGCTCCTCGCGGCTCTGCTGCGCTAGTTTCTGTTTGAGCAGCATCAAGGCCCGGTCGAACTGCGTGTCGTGCCCCAGATTGAGCGCGGGTGTCTCGAGCGGTTGCTGTTCGTCCGGGATCACGCCCCGCCCTTCGAGGCGTACCCCCTTGCCGCTCACCAGACGCGCCACGGTCACGGCCAGCCCGGCGTCCTCAGGCAGGTCGACCGTAATCCCAATCTCGACCGCGCCGGCCGTCTTCACCCCCGCGATGACCGCGCGGTTCGATTCCTGCAGCGCAGCTGCCAACAACTCGGATGCGGACGCGCTGCCTTCGTCGACCAGGGTCACCATGGGAATGGTCGCGGGCAGGATGGGCGGCTGCAGGGTTTCCAGCGGCACGGTCTTGCCGTTGCGGCTGGTCATCTGCAGAATCGGCGAACTCTGCGGAAGCAGGGCCTCGGAGATGTTTTTGAGCTCATCCACGAGCCCCCCCGGGTTCCCCCGAAGGTCGAGGACGAGCGCCCGCAGCCCGGTCCGCCGTAACGAGAACAGGGCGTCGCGTAGGGCGTTCCCAACGCCGGGAACGAACTCGTAGATCCTGACGTATCCGATCTCCCCATCGAGCATCCGACTGGTCAGCCCGGGGATCTTGATCGGCCGGCGGACGACCGAAAACTCCAGGGGGCTGGTCGCGTTTGCCCGCTCGATCTTGACGGCGACCGTCGTCCCAGCCTGCCCCCGAATCGACCCGCTGACTTCCTCGGATGATTTGCCGGACGTGGCGCCGCCGTTGACCTCCACGATGCGATCGAACGCGCGCAGCCCCGCGGCGGCGGCGGGGGAATCGGGAAACACCTCACGGATGTAGTACTGCCCATCGCGCACCATGAGCACGATCCCAATGCCGGTGAACGCCGCCTCGCCATTTTCTTTCCGCTTTTCCTCCTGGTAGGCCGCGGGCGGGATGAACCCCGTGTGCGAGTCGTGGAGGCTTTCCAGCATCCCCGCCGCGGCGCTATACGCCAGCTCGGTTGGGGAATACCGTTCCCGAACCTTGCTCAAAATCTCGTCAAACCGCTGGGAGAACAGCACGCCGGCGCGCCGGTCGTCCACCCCCGGAGGAATCGGACCATCGAACGGTGTGATGCCGGTGCGCTGTGCCAGCGTGGTCAGCGCCGCATTCAGCATCGTCACCGCGGAGAGATGATCGACGTAATTCTCTCGCAGGGTCTCGAGCGTGGTGACGACAAATGAGGCGTCGGCCGCCTCGGCCTTCGGCAATGAGGGCGCGGCAAGCGCCACGACCAGCAGGACCGCGAGCACGGCACATGCTGTACGATTCCGGTTCATCGCTGCGTCTTATCCTCCCGGGTCTGGGAGACCCTTTTGTGGGAAAACCCTTTTATTCGATTATTCGATACTCATAAGATCCAACGCAGGTGACTACGGGTCTCTTCCGTCCTGTCTAGTGCCCCATTCCTGACTGCCTCAGCCTCTCGCGCCATGTCTTCGTCGGCGGTCTCGCCTGCGCCTCCCTCAGATCGTCCCGTTGAGGATCGGGACGGTTGTCGGGCCGGCAGACGATCCCTGCGGTCCTTGCTCGACCGAGATCGCCACCGCCTGGTAGCGGCGAAAGTCGGCATTCACCGGGATCACAATGGGCTGACCCGGAATCGGGCGGAACACCCCCGCGCTCTGCGGCTCTTGGCCCGCCACCAGCCACAGTTGGTAAACAAAGTTCGCGCCGGGATCCCGCAGGTCGCTGACCAGGAGTGCCCCCTGCCCCGTCGCTCGATCGTAAACGAAGCGCACGTTCGCCTGCGTCGATCCACGAAGGGTCGCCGTGCGGGATGTGGGACTGGCCAGCAGGACCAGGACGCGTTCTTGCGCCGCGAGGCGCGCCGAGAGGGCTCCCATGTGCGCGGCCAGCGTTCGGATGCGCTGAAACTGCACTAGCGTGATCCCACCCAGGATGAGGATCAACGCCGCGGCCACGGCCAGCCCGGCCCTCCACAGGCCCGACGGCACGACGGCCAGGCGCCGAGGCCGCGCCACGGCGAGGACGCGCTCCCGCAGCGTTGCCGGAGGCTCGACGGGAGCGACTCCGGCTGCGAGCTCCGCGGCCACGGCCTGGAGGCTGCTCAGCTCGTCTCGACATTCCGCGCACCCTGGTAGATGCGCCTCCACGGCGCGCGCCTCCTCGGGCTCGAGCGCATCGAGCGCATAGGCCGGGATCAGATCGCGCAGTTCCTCGTGCGTCACTCTGTGATCTCCTCGGCCACCCTGAGCTGACCTCTCAGCCGGCGCAAGCCGTCGCGCATCCGGGTCTTCACCGTGCCGAGCGGGATCCCAAGCCGGCGAGCGATCTCCTGTTGCGTGTACCCACCATAATAGGCCAGCACGACGACCGCGCGCTGGGCTTCTGTGAGGCTCGCCAACGCTACCCGAACCTCGGCCCCGAGCACCCGCTCGAGCGCCAGCCCGACCACGTCGGCGTCGTCGACATGAGACTCAGAGAGGGGCTCGGCGGCGCGCAGACGCTGCCGGCGCACGGCATCGACACTCTTGTGGTGGGCCATGGCGAGGATCCATGTGCGTGCGTTCCCACGGCCCGGCGTGAACGCCCCCGCGCTCCGCCAGATCGCCTCGAACACTTCTTGGGCGACCTCCTGGGCGGTCTGGGGATCCCCGAGCATCTTCCAGGCCAACGAGTAGACAACCCGGCTGTACCGATCGTATATTGCCGCAAACGACTCGACGTCGCCGGCGGCGACTCGTTCCAGGAGGCGCTCCTCGTCCCCCATCGAGCTCCCGGCGCTTATCATCCGCGCCGCTTTTTCGATTTCGCCAAGAAGTGCCCCCGTGGCCAGCATGAACCATCTCCCCAACCAGCCTTTCGCATGGGGAGGTCAAATAGATGGGCCTCGGGCATCATTGGGGTCGGATCCTGAGGCCCATCCCGGCGACGGCGGCCAGCCGGGAGGCGGCACTGCCGCGGTTGACGGCTACCTCCACCACCCCGTCGCTTCCGACGAGTACAGCGGCCTGACCGGGTGGGACGTCGGCGAACGTTCTGGCGGTCGCCGCCGGGAGGCCGGCCGAAGAGGTCTCGATGATCACGTCGCTCCCCCTCGGCATTCCTTCCAGAAGATCGCCGGGAATGGTGGTGACGAGGTTTCCAAACCGATCGATCCACAGTATTTCCCCGATGAGCGCGGCACCGTCGCGACCCCCATGAGGGAACGCCAGGTCGACATACGAATCGGCCGGCACCCCCACGGCGGCAACCGCCGTGCCCGAGGCCAGACGGGCCGCAGCGGGCGCGAACACATCCCGCCCGTGGAACGTGGCCGATACGGGCTGCCGCCACACCCTGGCATCGACCAGCCGGTACACGACGGGGCTCCCCAGCCGGTGGGCGGCCGGGAGGAGCACCCCATTGTCTGGACCCACGAACACCTGCCCTCCCGAAACAATGCCGAGGGCCGCGCGCGCGGTGCCGACGGCGGGGTCGATCACGGCGCAGTGCACGGTGCCGGGGGCACACGCGGCCACAATCGACCAGAGCAGATACGCGCCCTCACGAATCCCGCCCGGGGGGACGTCATGCGAGATATCCAACAAGAACGCTTCGCAGAGCGCCGCGGCCGCGGCCTTCATCGCAGCGGGGTACGGAGACCCGCTGCCAAAGTCCGACAGAAACGTGAGCAGGCGCACCCTAATCCGGGCGGGAGTCGCAAAAGTCCATGATCGTCTCGGCGAGGATCCCCGCGCAGATCGCCACCGACGGCAGGTCCACGTATTCTTCCTCGGCGTGCCATCCCCCGCCCGAGGGACCGAAGATCACCGTCGGAATCCCCGCCTCGGCGAGCAGAGCCGCATCGAACCAGGGACTCATCCCCACATATTCCGGGCTCTTCCCCGTACGGCGCATCGCGACGGCGTCCAAGGCGCGGACGATGTCCGCGCCCCGATCCACCTCGAGCCCGGGGCGGCCGAGCGTGATCTCGACCGATGCCCGGAGCTCGGGGTCGATCTCGCGGACACCGGCCAAAATGGTTTCCAGTTCCTCCCGCACATCATCGACGCTCTCGTCCGGCAGCGTTCGCCGCTCCACGACGAGCGTGCACGACGGCGGGTAGGTGCTCGGTCCTTCTCCGCCGGAGATGACCGAGGCGTGGATCGACGGCCGGCCGAGGAGCGGGTGCGACCGTCGGGCCAGGACCTCACGGTCCATCAAATCGATGACGTGAAGCACGCGACCCATGCGGACGATCGCATCGATCCCCGCGGCGTAGTCACTGCCGTGCGCCGCGCGGCCTTCGGTCCGAATCGTCGCCCAGACGAACCCCTTGTGCGCCACGCAGATCCTAAGCCCGGTCGGCTCGGTCACGATCGCCGCATCCGCCCGGTGAGTCTGCGCGATCGCCGCGGTCCCGATGCTGGCGTCCTCCTCGTCGATGGCGAACGTGAGGAGCACGTCTCCGCGAGGGCGGCCCCCGGCGGCCGTGACCGCCGCGACCGCGCCCACCATCGCGGCGAGCCCGGCCTTCATGTCCGAGGCTCCGCGTCCGTAGAGACGATCGCCACGGAGCGCGGGCACAAACGGCGCCGCCATCCCCGCGGCCCCCACCGTGTCGGTGTGCCCATTCAGCAACAGGCTGCGGCCTCGCGCCGGGTCGACCCCTCGGAGCACGGCGACGACGTTCGGCCGGCCCGGGGCAACCTCGTGTTCTGACACGGTCATTCCCAACCGCTCGCATTCAACGGCGAGGCAACGCGCGATCTCGGCCTCTCCCGCTCCCCCCGGAACGAGTGCCGGATTGACGGATGGAATCGCGACCAGCGTGCGCAGCAGGCCCGTGATGGCGCCCTCGTCGACAGGGATCGGCGGGCGGGCGGTCACGGGATCACCGCTGGCACGAAGGACAGTAGAAAGTCGGGCGGCCGCCAAGACGGCCGGCCCGGATCTTCCCCCCGCACCCTGGGCACGGCAGGCCCGCTCGCCCATACACCGTCAGGCGGTACCGGCCGCGGCGTCCAAACACATCCGCGAAGTCCGGTTCACCTCCCGCGCGAATCGCTTGGCTCAGGACCTGGCGGGTTCGTCGGAAGAGCCTGCGGAGGTCTCCTTCGCTCAGCGTTCTTCTCTCCCGCATCGGCCGGAGACGCGCCGCGAACAGAATCTCGTGCGCCCACAAGTTGCCGATCCCCGCGATGCGGGCCTGATCGGTCAGCGCGTTCCGGATGGATCCACGCGGCCGCAGGGCCTCTCGGAACACCGCGAACGTGGTCCCCGTCCCCAACGGGTCAATCGCATTCGCCGCTTGGTCGGCTGCGGCGCGAATGAGATGAAACTGGCTGAGTTGGAGATCTCGAAATTCGAGGCCCGATCCGTCACGAAACTCGAGCACCAGGCTCGTACCCCCTCCCGGACCTTCGACTTTGGGATGAAAGCGGATCACGCCCCACAGCATATAATGGAACACGAGCACGCGGCCGTCCAGGGACATCCGCAACGTCTTGCCCCGCCGACGGACCCCGGTGATCCTCCTCCCCCGCAACGCGCGGGCAAACTGGGCGGGTGCGTGCGAGCGCACCGCGACCGGGCGCAGGACCGACACCCGCGCAATCGTCCTTCCCACGATGGCTCGGCTGAGGCTACGGCAGGCCGTCTCGACCTCGGGGAGCTCAGGCACCGCGGAGGGCCTCTTCGGCGAGCCCGAGAGCCTCCGCGACGGCGCCCCCGGGCGCCACCGCCCCTTGAGCGAACTCCGGGGTGCCGCCGCCGCGCCCACCCGCCGAGCGGCAAACGTGATCGAGCACGACGGCCATGCTGGGCCCATCGCCTTGCGATCGCGCGAAGTACAAACGGCCCGTCGCCTCGTCCCCAGCCAGGACGACGCACGCCTCGCGGCGCGTCATCTCCCGCAACAATTGCCGGATCTCAGTGGGATCACGATGGGACACGGCGACCCGCAGGATCTTTCGGCCCGCCGCGGGGACCGCCGCCAGCCGTTCTGCGGCCTCGTACATCAGCAAGCGCGTTCGTGCTTCCGAGAGCGCCCGTTCGCGATCGCGCGCCTCGCGGGTCAACCGGTCCAGCGCCGGTCCCAGTTCGCGGTCGCCGACCGTGAGCCGCCCGCTCCACTCGTTGATGAGCGCGTGCTTCCAGCGGTAGTCCTCGAGCGCGCGCCAACCGGCGAGAAACTCGACACGAATCTGGCCCTTGGTCCGTTCCCACCGGCGCAGAACGAGCGGCCCGATCTCCGCGGTGCTGCGGACGTGCGTGCCGCCGCACGCCGACCGGTCGCAGTCGGCCACCTCGACGACGCGAATCGTCCCCAACCGGCGGGGAGGACGGCGAAGTCCCAATTCGGCGGCTTCGTCGTCGGAGACGAACCGAACGGTCACCGGCCGGTTGTCGAACACGACCCGATTGGCCTCGTCCTCCACGCGGCGCGCGTCCTCGGGACTGAGCGTGGCAATGGCGAGGTCGAGCGTCGAAGATTCGCCGAGATGCACCGAGACCGTCTCCGCCGCCAGCACCCGGGAGAACACCGCCGAGAGCACGTGTTGCCCCGTGTGCTGCTGCATGTGGTCGAATCGACGCTCCCAATCCACGATGCCTTCGACTTCGCCACCGGGGACGATCGACACGGATGCGGGGATGCCGTCGACGACGTGGACGACCGAGTCTCCGGCGTCGACGACGTCGACCACCGGCAGTCCCCCGAGGGTCCCCATGTCGTGCGGTTGCCCTCCGGAGGTGGGATAGAACGCCGTCCGGTCCGTGACCACGCCGGGGTGGTCTCCCCACTCTCCCTGGGAGCGGAGCGTGACGACGCGGGCCGTGAAGGTGCGCAAGTAGGCGTCGGTATAGTAGAGCCGCTCGGTCGGACCCGTCCGCAACACGTCCACGACTTCTATGCTACAATAATTTCGTGGTGGACCTCATCATCCTGGTGGATCGCATCTTCCAGCTCCTCTCGGTTCTGGTCGTGATCCGGGTCCTGCTCTCATGGGTCCCGTCGGTCGATTACGGGCACCCGTTGATCAGACTGATCGTCCGGATCACCGACCCGATCCTGCAGCCGGTCCGGCGGATCCTCCCGCCGATGGGCGGCCTCGATCTGTCGCCGATCATCGCCATCCTACTCCTCAACCTCGCCGGACAGCTTCTGCACCAACTCCTCGTCTCGCTGCTCTACGCCGGATAGACACGCGTCATCGAGTACGCGCTCGCCTCGTCGTAGGAGCATGTGCCCGGGGAGCGCGGCGAGATGCTCGCGCTGTCCGGCCACCGCTCCTCATTGCCGGTGCTCTTAGATACCGCCGCTGATAATTGACCAGTTGGCGCCGTCAAACTGCACAACTGTCCCCACGTCCACGCGGTTATACAAATCGAGCGGGACCGGGTAAGGGTGGCCGTTCACCGCAATTTCGTATGTATCTCTAAAGGGCGTGAACTTCTGAGTCACCTCTCCTTGAACGGTCGGCCCCAGAGTGATGGTCCCCTGATTTCCAACCTGGGCCGATGCACGCGGCATCGAGGCGAAGGATGCCAGCCCTCCCAGCATGCCGACCAACATCAACACTGCAATGATCCGTCGCATTGTCTCTCCTCCTTATTGTTTTAGTCAACTGTATGCTGCCAAATCCGGCGGACGCCGGCATTGTCCGGAAGGGCAGAATAGACAGCGGCTTCAGATCGTGCCCAATTGGGCACGGCAACTGCCCCACGGGTTAATAGCAGCGTGCCCGTTCGGACGATGTAGGCTCCCCCCGAATCCGGCAATCTGAGACTCGACCAGAGTTGCTTGAGCAAAGGAGGAGCGTGTCATGCAGCACGTGGTTGCGATGCTTCGGTCTGTGCGAACGGTCACATCCCGAGCGATGAGTCGAGATTCTATCCCGGCTTGGTTGGGCGTGAGCGCATTCATCGGGGTCACCACTCTGATCTTGATGCAATCCACGGGTTGGGGGCAAAACAACCCCGACGGCCCGACGCCTCTACCGAGTCTGCCTGAGATCCGTGGACAACACGGCGCCGTCGATGTGACGCTCCGCGCCGTCACCACGGCGGATGGACGCGACCAATACGAATACCAGGGACGGACGGTCCCGCCGGTGATTCGCGTCGCACCCGGCGGCCGGATGAACGTCACCCTGATCAACGCGATGTCGGCGGACTCGCACGAAACGGTGAGCGGATCGTGCTGGTCCATGCCTCCAGGGCCCGCGAAAGCGATTCCTTGCATGCAGATGACCAACCTCCATTTTCACGGCATGCAGGTTTCCCCCAACCCTCCACAAGATGATGTCCTCACCATGATGACCCATCCCGGGGAGACCCTTCATTACAGCGTTGCCGTGCCCGCGTGGGAGTCGCCCGGGCTGTATTGGTACCATCCCCATCCCCATGGCGAGAGCGACAAGCAGTTGCTGGACGGCATGTCGGGCGCAATCATCGTGGAGGGCATCGATCGCGTCGTGCCGCAGATCAGAGGGCTTCGCGAGCGCGTGATGGTACTGAGGAGCCGCCCCTTCGACGACCAGCGTCTCCCATCACGCGTCGTGCAGATCCTGCAACCATTGCTGAACCGTGGGCGCCAGCTGGAAGCCAGGGCGACCCCTCAGGCGTTCGCGGGGGCGTGCAAGACCCAAGAGGCGCCCGCGGCCTACTTCACCGTGAACGGCGTCCTAGACCCTGCGATCGATGTCGTGCCAGGGGAACGGCAGTTCTGGCGCATTGTAAATGCATCAGGAGACTCGTTCGCCGACCTCCAGATCGACGGCGCGACCTTTCAGGTGGTCGCCTTGGATGGGGCCCCGCTCGTCCATCAAGATCCACGCCATCCCACTCGCGTCACTGACCACGTGTTGCTCCCGCCGGCGGGCCGGCTCGAAGCAATCGTGACGGGGCCGCAGCCGGGCGCTCGCGCCACCCTGAGAACGCGCTGCGTGAACACCGAACACGACGGGGATAGCAATCCCGCCATGGTCCTCGCTGAGATCGTCCCGGGCGCCCACACCGCCGTCCATCAGTCGGTCGCTCGGCTTCAGCAGGAACCAGCACGATTCGGCCCACCGCAAAACCTCGCCCAGGCCGAACACAGCGCGCCGCAAGCGACCATCACCTTCACCGAAGACGAGGCGGGATTCTACATTAATAACCACCGATTCGATCCCACTGATGGTCCCATGTTCCGCGTCCGCGTCGGTTCGATCGCGCACTGGCGCGTCGCCAATCAGACGCAGGAAATCCACCCGTTCCACATCCATCAAGTGCATTTCCTCACCTACGCCGTGAATGGCGTGCCGGTCCAGGATCCTGTGTGGCGGGACACGATGGATGTGCCAGCCAAGGGTGGAACCATCGATGTCATTCTCGATGCGAGGCAAGCCGTCATTCGGGGCATGTCTGTTTTCCACTGCCACATGATCCGGCACGAGGACAAAGGCATGATGGCCAAGGTGCTCTTCTATTAAGCGGGCACCTGCCTCAACGTGCGGACGCGGTAACGGCGCGAAGGGGGATCATATGGCGGGTTTCTGCGATCATGTGCTAGCGGTCATCGGTGCCGTCCGCCGGTGTTCGGTCAGCCGTTCAGCGACACGCCCGCAAACCTCGGGGCGCACGGCGCGATTACCGATCTGGCAGCGAGAGGCTTGATCGAGGGCTATCCTGACGGGACCTTCAAGGGCGATCGGGCGATGACCCGGTACGAGATGGCTATGGTGATCGCGGGGTTGCTGACCCGGATCGAGGCCCTGCAGGTCCCGCCCCCCGGCGCCCCAGCAGCCGCAAGTGACCAGGGCCGACATCAACGCTACCCTCCGATTGGTACAGGAGTTCCGCGCGGAGTTGACCGCGATGAACGTTCGGGTGGCGTTGGTCGAAGAAGAGCTCAACGCGATTAAGAGTCGCCTTGGCAACGTCCGAATCACCGGCGCCGTTCACTCTAGAGACCGCGAGTCAGTTCCAAATCTTCAACAACAGCAACTTCGGCTTCGGCGGCTGACCGCCCGGCCAAGGCCCGTTCTGCAGCATCGACAGCGCCTTCCTGGACTGGAAGAACGCTTTGGAGTGCCGCTCGAGTTCTGGCTCGGCCGGTTCGGAGCGACTCCCCCCTGCGGGACCACCTGCTACCCCCTCCAGTTCGCGGCCGCCGGGGAGGGCTCCGGCGGCAAACAACGAACCGGGTTCCACCGAGGAAGGAATGCAGGCGCCAAACTGGAAACCCCGGGTTGAACTCTTCAACGGATGGAATCCCAATGATCACCCTCTGACGACGACGCCTGTTGGACCATAGGGTTCGAAACTACAAAGATCAGGAGGGGAGAAGATGGCTGCGAACGTTGTGTTGGTCCACGGAGCTGATGCCGACGGGTCGAGCTGGAGCAAAGTGATCCCGATCCTACAGGACGCTGGCCACTACTCGGTTGCCGTGCAGCTACCGCTGACGTCGATCGTCGATGATGCCGCAACGGCTCGCCGGGCGATCGACAATCTCGACGCGCCGGTGGTGGTTGTGGGTCATTCGTTCGGTGGCGTCGTCATCTCGCAAGCCGCCCACAACGCGCCTAACGTGAGTGCGCTGGTATACGTCGCAGCGTTCGCGCCCGATACTGACGAGAGTGCCGCGGATCTCGTCGGTCGCTTTCCTGCGCTTGAATCCGCGAAGTACATCATCGTCGACAAGAACGGATTCTTTGCGTTTCCGCAGGACCAGTTTCCGCGGCTGTTCGCACAAGACGTCGATCCCGTTGAGGCGCGCGTCATGGCCGCTGTCCAGGGACCCGCGGATGCCGCGCGTTTCACGTTTAAATCCGGGCCACCGGCATGGCGGGAGCATCCCTCTTGGTATGTCGTTGCAGAAGCGGATGGGATCATCCATCCCGAGTGCGAGCGCTGGATGGCCCAGCGCATGGATGCAAGGACGACCTCTTTGCCCGGCGCAAGCCACGCAGTGATGGTATCGCATCCGCGCGAGGTCGCCAACGTGATTCTTTCGGCGGCGAAGAGCTGATCAGGGCGGAGGCTTTTGTTGTCGCAGGGTATCTGCCGAGTTCACGCGGACTTGGCATGCTGATCCTCTGACAGTATGATCGCGAGGGGAAGTTTGCCTATGCGGGTATTTGCGGCTGAGGACTTGGCCTTGAATGGCTGACCCGTTTCCACCAGGTACTTGAACGAGGCAAGAGTCCTGGGAGCCATTCGATGGATCATAAGCCTCATGAAAGGTTCTAACGTTCAATATCTTATTGGAAAAGTATCAGGATGTGCCGATGGAATG
>Ga0070707_100003468_pt1 | contig 14892 bp, 12 predicted proteins | sample KBSK5502metaG_FD_65468 | JGI IMG/M metagenome (GOLD analysis project Ga0070707, IMG submission 65468) | Corn, switchgrass and miscanthus rhizosphere microbial communities from Kellogg Biological Station, Michigan, USA - KBS K5-50-2 metaG | ecosystem: Host-associated > Plants > Roots >... | reverse complement strand
CTCGACGCTCGCTCCGGACGCCTGCTATGGGATGTGACCTACGCAGACAAGGCGAAACACTATGGCGCAACCAGTGCGCCGCTTGTTGCAAAAGACGAAGTGATCGTCGGGACGTCCGGCGGTGACTCCGGCGTGCGAGGCTTCCTGGCCGCCTACGACGCGGTTACGGGCAACCGGAAATGGCGTTTCTGGACTATTCCCGGGCCGGGAGAATTCGGCTCTTCAAGTTGGCCAGGTGATTCCTATCTCCATGGTGGGGGCACGACGTGGATGCCCGGTACCTACGACCCTAAACTAGACACGCTGTACTGGACAACCAGCAACCCGGCACCGGATTTCGTGGGGGATTCCCGCCCCGGTGACGACCTGTACACAGCTTGCGTCCTGGCGCTAAACCCGGCTACAGGCGCGTTGAAATGGTACTTCCAGTTCACTCCTCACGACCTGTACGATTACGACGCCAACGAAACACCAGTGCTGGTGGACGTCGAAGAGAACGGAGCAACGCGTCACTTGCTGGTGCATGCCAACCGTAACGGGTTTCTTTATGTGCTCGACCGGACCGGCGGTAAATTCCTCAAGGCGACGCCGTTCGTTGAGAAGCTGAACTGGGCCAAAGAAATCGACGCCTCCGGCCGCCCCGTAGTGTCGGGACGAGCGCCGAGCGCGCAGGGCACGTACATTTGTCCCGGCATCAACGGAGCCACGAATTGGTATTCGCCTTCATACAATCCCGACACCGGATTCTTCTATGTCATGGCGCTTGAGAGTTGCAACGTCTTCTTCGCTCACTTGCAACCATTTGCCCAAGGCGAGACATACTACGGTACGGGCACGAAGCTTCCGGCCGACGAGCACGCTCAAAAGATTCTGCTGGCGTACTCCGTGTCAAAGGGGAAGATCGTTTGGCGCTATCCTCAAGTCGGCCGAGGCGATTCCTGGGGCGGGACGCTGACAACGGCGGGCGCATTGGTGTTCTTCGGGAATGATACCGGAACACTGGAAGCAGTTGAAGCGCGGACCGGCCGTGCGCTCTGGCAATTCAACACAGGCCAGACCATCCACGCTTCGCCCATGAGTTATGCAGTCGATGGGACCCAGTACGTGGCTATCGCCGCGGGAAGTGATGTTATCAGCTTCTCGCTTCCTCATTAATGAACTGTTTTTCTGCGCGCGAAGCGGCGCGCACGTTGCCCAGACTCCTTGGCGAATACTGGCATGGAACAAACGTAAGCTGGGGCACTACTCTTGTAAGTTCCTCGGGGGATCTTGCTGGTCTTGGATCTTGTTGGTCTCCACACCGACCAAGCAATGCTCATTCAAAGGCACGCGCACGGCGTTAATGTGCCAGCTCACCTGAAGCCGCGACATGCGAGATGAACGACTTTCTATTTGTAGAGATCGGAATGGGAATAGGGGCTTCGAGTTCCCTGGCGTCCATCCGAAGAAGAAGTGCAAGCGGCCGGCGCCGGAATGCCGAGCCGCCCGCACTCCTCCCAAACCGGGTCCAGCCGCGGATCGTCCACGGCAATCAGCTTGCCGGTCTTGTCCTTTACGCCCAGGTCGAGATCCTTCATGACCTTCAGCCCTCGCGCTCCTCGGGATACAGCATCGTCAAGCTGCGCCACCATCTCCTGGCTGAAATTGGCATCGTCGATTCTGAACCAGTCGATCTGGGTAAAGACCATGAACCGCCGTGGATGTGGCTTAAGCATAGCGTCGATGACTCTCTGGAGCGGGATCATCGATTCCCTGCGCGTCGTTAACGTGATTGTGCACGTCGATTACGTAATACTTCGCTCGAACCACTTGACGCCCGCCGGCATGAATCATCGAAGTCGGGTTGAAGTCTTTCAGCAGCAGTGTCTCTTTCTGGTCCGCATCATTCGCGTACTTATAAACGATCTGGGGAGATGTCCGCGCGGGAGAGAGATTGCTGTCTTGTGCGCCGGCTAACGCAATCAGCGTAAGGAAAAGCAGGGTAATGAAGATGGCTTTCGGCGTTGGGCTCCCCAACCCGGATGTGATTTTCAGAAGTATCGCCTCGGCAGCAACACTCAGCGACCTGGTGTGGACAAATGTGGACAGAAACTTCAAGGCGCGAACAGCGGGATCATGGTTTCGTTGCAAGCAGCAAGGTTTCGAACTCTTTCCATTCTTGGCAAGAGCGCGCTGTTCCCGTCGCCAGGCTCCCGGCGTCGATTCCGCACTCCCTCGCTCCTGACCACATTGGCGTGACATCACCGCGGCACTATGCCAGTCTGTCTCAGCGAAACTCTACGACTGCCACAGCCTGGACCGATCGCCTAGGGAGCCGGAGTCCCGCTTTTTGCCTTGACAACGGTTAGGTAAACGAAAGTAAAAGTAAGGGTTTGGAGCTATACAGCAAAGTTCCCCTCGAGTGGAAAATCGGGTTAGGCGCGCCCGCTTCGGTTTGCGGATTTGACTTGACTTTCGCCATAATCGAAAGCAATAGTATTGACTCGTAATAATATGAAAGCCACGTACGTAGGGGGGCTGCCATGCGTTTCTGCCGTGGTTGGTCTTCAGCACTGTGCGCTGTTGCTCTCGCCGCTCAGGTGTTCCTAGCGACTGCTCTCTGCGGGCAGGCCAGCTACACGGCCCAGATTCGCGGCGTCGTGAAGGATCAAAGTGGCGCGCTGATTACGCATGCCGCCATCACCATCACCAATGACGCCACCGGAATCTCCGCCACGGCACACAGCGACGACCACGGCCTGTACATCCTGACCGGCCTTCGCCCGGCGGTGTACACGATCAAGGCGGACGCTGCGGGATTTCGGCTAGCCGAGGAAAAAAATGTCGTGCTGCAGGTTGACCAGCAGACCACGATTGATTTCACGCTGCATCCGCTGGGCGTAATCACGACGGTGGAAGTCACGACCGCTGCGCCCTTGTTGGACACGGAGAGTGCCTCTCTCGGCACGGACGTCACCAACGAGTACGTGCGCGACATTCCACTCTACAGCCGCAGCATGTTCGGGCTGGTCTTTCTGGCGGGTGGGGTGACGGAGACCACGGGTGCCGGGATCAACGACAACTATCCCACGGGCACCAACTTCGTTTCCAATGGGCAGCGGAACGCCACAGCGCAAATCACCCTCGACGGCAGTTCTCTGAGCGCGCCGGAACAGGGCGAGGGCGGCAACTCCAACGTCTACTACCAGCCTTCGGTCGAGATCGTGCAGGAATTCAAGGTCCAGAACAACGGTTTCTCCGCCGAGTTTGGCAACAACGGCGGCACCATTGTAAACATGGTGCTGAAGCAGGGTACGAACGCCTTTCACGGCAGCGGCTGGTGGTACGGGCAGAGGGCAGCCTTTGACGCCCGCGACTACTTCAACACGGGCGCGAAGCCCGACCACGTGCGGGATCAATATGGCTTCGCTCTCGGCGGTCCCCTGAAGAAGAACAAGACCTTCTTCTTTGTCGATTTCGAAAAGGTTCGGCAGCAGGATCCCATCAACCTGGAAGGGATCGTCCCCACCGACGCCGAGCGTACGGGCGACTTCACCCAGGATCCGGCGAACAGCGCCGGTATCTACGACCCCTGCGCTGGAAACCAGGGATCTTCCACTCCTTGTCCCCACAACCGATTTTCCGATGGCGGAGTGTTCGACAAAATCCCTGCCGCCAAGATCGATCCCATCGGGCAGGCGATTCTGAATCTGTATCCGCACGCCAACATAACGGGCGCGGTCTATCCTGCGCCCAACTTCCGTAAAGTGATTTTGAGCACCGATCCGGGCTGGCAGTTCGACGTCAAGCTGGACCATCAGATTACGGCCAACCACAAGATTGGCGCACGTTACAGTCGTCATCACGACACATCTACCGCACCCACCGTCCTTGGCAATAACGATGGCTATATCTACCCGACGACGGCACAAAACGGTGGCGCGGAGTACAACTGGGCCATAACTCCGAGCAAACTTTGGACCAGCCGCTTCAGCGTGGACCGCGCGCATGCCCCCGGCATCAGCAACAACTACCCAACCCTCAGTTCGGTTGGCCTTTCGCCGGTCCTTGCCGCCAACGGGCTTAACCGCATGATCACCGTCGGGGTCGATGGTGGTTTCACGTCGCTCTTTACCCAGTGCTGCGTCGATACGCACTTTGCTCACACGCTGTTCAGCTACTCCTCTGCGCTGCAGTGGGTAAAAGGAGCGCATTCGTTGAAGTTTGGTGGGGAGCAGCGCATCTTCTTCAACAACTTTTGGCAGCCGGACAATCCCACCGGCATCTTCAACTTCTCCCGTGATGTAACCACCACGAACCCCAACGATCCGAGCTTGGGAAGCCAAAATCAGGGGAACCCGTTCGCCACGATCCTGACCGGGTATGCACTTGGGGCTTCGCTTCACCTGGTGCCCCCGGTGGCGGACAAGTCGAAAGAAACCGCCTTCTACGTGCAGGATGACTGGAAGGTCGCGCCCAAGTTGACGCTCAATCTCGGCTTGCGCTACGAGTGGAGCACTCCCTACACCGAGCGCTTTAACCATCTCCAGTTCAGCGACTTCAGGGCCAGTACGGGAATCAGCATTCCGCTGAGCCGCAACCAGGACCCCAACCACCCGGAGCTTGACTTTGGACAGATTGGCAACATCGTGGGGACCACGGTCTTCCCAACTTCCGGCCATCGAAACTCCCCGGTGGATCGCAACAATTTTGCCCCGCGCCTGGGTTTCGCCTATCAACTTGGCTCCAACACCGTGCTGCGCGGTGGCGCGGGACTTTTCTACGGGATGAATGTGGCCACCAACTTCCAGTACGCCGGCCCCTCATTCTCGAAGACAGCGGTCATGTATTTCACCAAAGACGCTTACGCAACCCAATACGCGTGTCTGGGACCTTCCCCGGTGCAGCCCAACTGCACCAGCCCATTTCCTGCCGGCCTGGCGCCGCCGCAGGGAACCAAGTATGGAAATCTTGCGCAGTGGGGCTTCGGCAACTCGAGCGACCTGGACACCGGGACGGCGCGCAACGCCGAGATTTATCAATGGAACCTGGGCGTTCAGCACATGTTTCCGGGGCAGATCGTAGTGGGTGTGGACTACTCCGCCAACCGCAGCACGCATTTGCCCTGGGCCGGGGCCGGCGGCATCACCACCCGCAACCGAAACTTCCTCCCCTCGTCTATCCGTAACGCGCTGGTGGCGGCGTTGAATCCTACCCACGATCCGACAAGCACCGCGGTAACGGACTATCTAAATACGGAAGTGCCCAACCCCTTCCAATGCTTCTTCGCGGTCGTAGCCTCGCCGGGCTCGTATTGTCCGGCAACCCCGACTTACAATGCGGCTGACGTGGTGGACTCACGCTACGTCGATGACACCATTCCCCAGGCTCTCCTGTTGGAGCCTTACCCACAATTCGATGGCGGCTTCGAGGGTCTGCCGACGCTGAATGCCAACTCCTGGTACCATTCGCTGCAAATTCGTTTCCAGAAGCGGGCCAGCCATTACATCAGTTTTGAGGGCAACTACACCTTCTCCAAAGCGACCGATGATTCCTCTGCCGGACGGAACGCCTGGCTGGGCAACCTCTGGCTGGACAACCCGCAACTGCTCGACGATCTTCGAGCCGAGCATGGGATCGGTTCCAGCGATGCCCCTCACCGTTTGACGGCGGCCATCATTTTGGATCTTCCCTTCGGGCGGAACCGCTGGATCGGAGGCGCCATGAACCCCGTCCTGGACGGCATTGTTGGCGGGTGGTCACTCAACACCGTCGTCACCGTGCAATCCGGGAACCCGCTGGCTGTCTACAACAGTGTTGGGAATCTGGCCGACGGCAACCCGCGGCCGCAGATAATCTGCTCCCAACTCACGACCGGCTTGAGTTACCGCCAAGCGGCCGCGTCGGGAGGAAACCTCTCTTACCTGAATCAGAATTGTTTCGCCGATCCGGGTGACAACATTCCCGGCGACACACCCCGGCACTTCTCCAATATACGAGGGGACGGTATCCGCAACCTGGATCTTTCTCTCTCCAAGGAATTCAAAGTTCGCGAAGGTAAGGTTCTACAGGTGCGCGCCGAAACGTTCAACGCGTTTAATCATCAGCGCTTTGCCTTCCCGGATACCGGGTCCGGAGACGGCGCGTTCGGCACGGTCACTTCCACCACCAACAACTTCCGCAGAATGCAGTTTGGAGCGCGTTTCCAGTTCTGATACGCGGCTGAACCGGTTCGGTCTCACTGCTTACGCGCTGAAGGTCCGTTCGGCGCGCGATACACACACTTGTGGACAACTTATGATGCGAAAAAGCTGGGTTGCACTTTTCTCCGTTTTACTGTTCGTCTGGGCTGGCAGTGCCACGCCCGAAGTCGAAAAGCAGAACTGGACGAATTACGTCCGCATTGGCGCCTATGGGTTGAAGGGCGGCGACGCGCTGCAGATTGTGCGCAAGGCGCAGGAAAGCGGCGTGTTTGGAATTGAAGTCGACAACGACATTGAGGGTCGGTACGAGAGCTTTCTTCATCCGGAAGAGAAGCTGAAGGCGATTCGGGATGTGGCCGAGGCTGCCCATAAAGTGGGCAATCATGCGTTCGTCTACATTGCCGGGACGGAGTGCATCACTGCGCACGGAGATAAGGTGGCGCACACGATGGCGAAAGACCATCCGGACTGGCTGCAGCGGAAGATCACGGGCGAGCCAGCGATTTTTGGCGGAGGGACTGCGTTCTGGATCAAGGCTGGCGATGAGGATGTTTGGGTGAGCCCGTACGCGCCGGAGTGGCGCAAGATCTACATGGACCGCGTGCGGCAGATTGCCGCGACGGGTATTGACGGAATTTATGTCGACATTCCGTATTGGATGACGCATTTCGAAGGATGGGAAGACACGTGGGCGAGCTTCGATGACTACACCGTCGCGGCGTTCAAGAAACAGACGGGGCTGGATGCAAAACATGATTTGAAGCTGGGAGATTTTTCGGATCCTGCGTTTCGAAAGTGGGTCGAGTTTCGGATTCAGACTTTCACTGACTTCATGAGCGAGATTGACCGCAACGCCAAGTCGGTGAGTCCGCAGATCAAAACCATTCCGGAAATTTATCCGGGGATCGAAAAAGAGTCGGTGCGAGTCGGCGCCGACGTCTACAGCCTGTATGCCGTCGTGGATGCCATTGCGCACGAGTACGAGTTCGGCGAGGGCGACCACATGGCGTCGTCACGAACGCCGCTGGACTGGTTCCGCTATCAGGTGGGGATGCATTCCTTCCGCGCTTTTGCGCAAGGAAAGGCGACCTGGATACTCAACTACTCATGGGATGGCGATAAGAAAGTGGACGCGCGCGAGGCCATGATGAATCTCGCCATGTCGGAGGTCATGGCCGGCGCGAATTTCTGGGACGCTCCCGGACACTCCATGGCTGGGTCGAACGACCTGCCCACGAGAAGGGAAATATTCTCGTGGATTCATGCCCATGAGAAGACCTTCCATTTACCGCGCCGCCCGATCCATCCGATCGGAGTTTACTTTTCTCCGGCAACCCGAAATTTCTACGCTGAGGATTTTGTTCGTTCCTACCGTGGAATTCTGATTCTGCTGATGCAGAAGCACGTGGAATTTCAAATCGTCACTCCTCGAACGATTACGGACTTTGAGGGCGAAACGCTGATTCTCCCGGACGTGCGTATCTTCAGCAATAGCGAGAGAAAGTGGGTCGAGGAATACATCCGGAACGGTCATACTCTGGTGGTCACGGGCGCCGATGCCACGCAACTGGGCGAAGGGAACAACATTGTTCGATTCCCCCGATGCCCAGGGAAAGCTTATACAAACGCTTTGGAGACTGACTTCGAGCATGCTGCCCCCGATTCGCAAGAGTTTTTCCTGAAAACTCTGAAGAATGCGACCGCTCTCGAAATCGCAGCTTCACCGCATGTGGCTACCTCAGTCGCCCGTGTGGACGGGAAGCTCCACATCTTCTTCGCTAATTTTGCCGGACTTCGCGGCGGGGTCAATCCGGTTCAGAATCCAGAGACCGGAGTGCGTGTGACTATTTCGGCGAAGTCTAAGGGCAGAGGATTTTTCCTGCCTTTTCTTGGTGAGATACAGGAGTTGAACGGTGTCCAGGCCGATGGCCGCGCCTCTTATACGTTACCCCCAATTTCCAAGGGTGCAGTCTTCTGGTATGAACCGATCGCCCAAGGTGCCCCAATGCTCTGACCGCGGGTGGGGCAAACTCCACGATCTCGCTTGAAGTATTGACACGACAATCCTTCAAACGCTTCGTGTGGTTATTCGTTCCATCCGACGCGTGGATGAGATCCGAAAATCTCGAATCGCCACGCAGCGGGTCGAAAACACGCCTGCGCCCCACACGGCTACCGGTTGATCGTATCTGTGAGCGACGTACAAATTCATCTCTGACGACCTATGCGGCAATCATCAGCTGCGTCGGACGCGATGCACTCGCCGGGACAGCTTCATTTTGGCGCAGTTCCGTCAACTCCTTAATAAAATTTCCTTGGAGCAGCCATGAACCTCATAGACGTTCACAAGACATTTGCGACCGACGGACAGTGGCCTCTCTGCGCAGCCAGCGTACGGCGGGCGCGCGAGCCGAGAGCTTGCGCTTCACCGAAGAGAAAACGCTCTCGATCAACGCGCGGCGGACGGTAGAGTTTTCTCGGAAACGCTCGCCGCAACTCGTCGTTAACCGAGAGGACCGTCGCCAGGTGTAGGCCCGGGCCGGAAGGGTGTGCCAGTGCTGTGGAACTGGGCGCAAATAGCTGGCGGCCCGACCCAGTAGTCGGAGCACCTGGTCAGACCCATCGGGGGGTGCGGGAATTCGGCAGGGCCCTACCGAGTTATCTAAACCATTTCGCCGCGTAGGAGGGATCCCTTGGAAACGGTGCGCCGCATCACCCACGCGCTCGCTTGGACCAAGTTATCCCAGTAATTGGCAACTTAGTCGGACGGAATCGCACGGGTATCCGAACGAAACGGAAGAGGCCGAAACGGACGCTCTCGGCCGGCAGCCGCGCGCAGGAAGATTTCGCTCGCGCAGAAGGCGCGGTGGGCAAGACAAGACATTCCATCTGTTTTGCTCACCGGCTTTGGTGTCGCCGTCTGTGTCGTTAATCTAGGTATCTATGCCATGCGTTTCCAGCGGCGCCGCCGGCTCGCTAGCTGGTAGGGAGCTGGCGGAAAAAGAAGCGAGGCCTTCTTGCGGGGACGCGGAGGATTTTGGCGGCACAAAAGGCGCTGTGGACCACTCAGGTTACTGAATGCAGGATCTCGCTTGGCGCGGTCGGAGGTGGATCGATGCAGCAGTCGTATTCTCTACTGCTGGAATTTAAGCAGATTTTCGAACGCTTTCCTCGCCCCACCGATGCCCGGCATGAAGACATCCGTGAGCAGGCTTCCGAATCGCCCGTGATCAACAAAACCAAACGGAGCTGTTGCAGGCGTGCTAACCCCACCCTGTCTTTGTCCGCCAAACCTCTGATGCAGCTCTCGTTGCCTGTACTGTTCATACAATTCAGGTTGCGTAACTGTCTCTGGCATAGGTTCTATCGGAACATTGAACTCACGCAGCGCAAAAGTGGAATTGTTGTAGGCGTAATCGTATTCGTAACTGTTGCTGTAAAAGCGTTTTGGGTAAGCATATTGAGCGCGATAGCCGTACTGACAATCAACTATCTTACCCCACAGGTATACTTCCCCGACAACAATGTTTGGCTCCCTATGCTCTAGCCATTCCACCAGATACGGCAAAGTTCTAAAAGCATAGAACCCGCATCCACACTCCGCTAGTGGCGCCACATAACTTGCATGTGGAATCAGCTTAGGTCCGAGGTGGATCTTGTGTGACCCCCAGAATTTGACTTGTTCATATCCACCACACTGAGCCACGTTGGCCTTTTTTGGAATCCAGAAATTGTCCACCGCGTAACTGGAGAGTTTGCCTTCACGTAGCACCCAACCTCGATATCCAACTACTGGGAGGATATAGGTGTCCGATACATCCATCATGGTTCAACCGGCTCCTTTTCTGGCTCATAGACCGGTTCCTTCTCTGGTTCAACTGGTTTTGGTTCACTAGGCACTGGTTCATGCAGTGGGACCACTTCAATTACTCTCTGCGGTTCACCGACGTTCATTTTGTTCCTCACACTTTGGATTTAACGTCCAACCCATTCGATACGCACATAAGTTGGCGACTCGGTCGACTGTTCCGGCACGCGTAGCTTTGTAGGAAAACCACCTAAACTAAATTGAGAACCACGTGGCGAGGGGGATTAGGATACCGACTGGCGGGAACAGTTCACAACCGCGACTGACAGGGGCCCCCAAAAACTCATCCGCTACTCCCGGAAAGTATACACCTTTCGTCAAGCCCTCCTCTTTAAGTGTGGTTTGCGTTTGGCCAACGGCGAGCCTGGTCAGCACCCACAGGCCTGCCCCGAGAAGAGCGCCGACGATGGCGATGAACTTCGTCAATCGCTGTCCCGCGCCGGCTCTTTGCGCGCGCTGGCTCAATAGCCTTTCTTCTTCGGAATACATGTCTCAAGTCGTTGCCCGCACCACATCCATGAGCCTCTCGATCTCCAGAGCGTCGTTGGCGCCCGGATAGGCTTGCAACTTGCGGCGTTTGGCGATGCGGCTCTCGGCAAACTCGAGCGCCGTGCGCACCTGCGGATCGAGCACGTCCAGAAGTCGCTTGTAGCTCGCCGAAATGCCATCCGCCGAGAGTGACGTGATTCTTCCCCGCCAAGGGTTAGCTTTCAGCCTGCACTTAACTAAGAGTTGTTGTCGATCATGCGCTTGTGCGCTGACCACCCGGCCACCGCGTCCCTTGCAGCCCACATCGACCCAAAGCACACGCATTCACACGCATATATATAAGGATACGGCCTTCGGTCTTCGGATTAGGCTGCCCGATCGTAACGGTGATGCAACCCGCCTAGTCGATCATGGGAAAGCACGCTACCAAAGGTCTCGCAGCGAGTTCTGCACCCCGGTGTTCCCTTTCCCAGTCCAAGATGCGTGCGGTCCTCGTAATAGTAGGAGACGTACTTGGAAAGCAACCGCTTCAGGTGCCGCTGGTTTAGAACAATCACATGGTCGAGCAGCTCACTGCGGCAGCTGCCCACCCAGCGTCGGCGATACCATTCTGCCAGGGACTTTCGAACGAAGTCCGCACAGCGTTTATCTTCAGGGATCGAATGGCTGCCGGGACCTCCGTCCCGTATTTTGCATCCCGGTTATGGATTAGAAATCTTGGAGCCGTCGCAAACGGAAACGCCTCACGCAACTGCCGGATGATCCAACTGCTCGTCGGATGCTTGGTGATGTTGAAATGCAGGATAAGCCGGCGATCGTGGCTGATGACAAAGAAACAGTAGAGGACGCCGAACGTGATCGTGGGCACTGTGAAGAAGTCCATCGCCGCAATCGCTTCCCTGTGATTCTCGAGAAATGCGCGCCAACGCTTGGCTGGCCGGGGAGCTCTGGGCGCGCGCTTCATCCAGCGAGAGATGGTTCTCTCGGAGACGTCAAAGCCCAGCATGAGGAGCTCGCCGTGAATGCGAGGAGCACCCCAGGTTGGGTTCTCCGCCACCATGCGGAAGATCAACTCCCGAACTTCCCTCGACAATCTTTTCCTGCCGACCTGTTTTCTAACCTTCGAGATCATGCTCCAGTACATGCGAAACCCAGTGCGGTGCCAGCGTACGACTGTCTCTGGGCTAACGACAATGAGAGACTGCGTCCACGCAGACCAAAAGCAGCGAGCGAGCACCCAGGACAGTTTGTCGACGGCTCTGAGTCTGGGCTTAGGATGCTTGCGCTTCAGGACAGTCAATTGCTGCCGGAGCGCCAGGTTCTCAAAGAGCAGCCTTCGGCGGGAACGAAGGCTGCGGGCAAGTAGGCTGAACCACAGGCGGAAGAAGCGGAACATGGGCAACAGTCATAGCAAATCAGCGCCTTGAGGAAGCTGTGCAAATTGTTGATTTCACAGTCGGACAGAATTTTGGCGAGGGACAGGCTGGCGCAAAGGTGAAGTTCCATCCCACCTTGAAGATTCCGCGATGCCGAACCTTCCGCAACAAGGCAATACCAGTAAACAGCAGTACAACATAGACTTAAATCTTACCTGCCGAATTGTACTTGACAACGGCCGAGTCAGCTTCTACAATTAGCACTCATCTAGGTAGAGTGCTAACAATGCTGCCCGTTCCTGTAACCCAGCAATTGTAACCCAAGTCTAAACCGACTAAGAATCGATAAAAGGAGTGCAAGTATGGCTACGAAATTCACTCCGCTGCACGACCGCATTCTGATTCGTCGCGTAGAAGAAGCCGAAACCACTCGCGGCGGAATCCTCATACCGGACAGTGCTAAGGACAAGCCGCAGGAGGGCGAAGTCATCTCCGTGGGCAAGGGCAAGAGCAATGAAGACGGCAAGGTGTTCCCTCTGGCGGTGAAAGAGGGAGACCACATCCTGTTCGGTAAGTATGCCGGCACTGAAATCAAGATTGACGGCGAAGATTTCCTGATTATGAAGGAAGAGGAAGTTCTCGGCGTGCTGTCTGGTGTCGCCAAGAAAGAAACCGTCGGAGCGCGGCGGTAGTCGTCAGGAGTTGGTCGCCAGTAGCTAGTAGCCGGACCTCTATGCAACCCAAGACATTCCGCAGGCGTGGCCTGCACGAAAATCCGTAACTTCTGATAGGAGATTCTGATAATGGCAAAACTAATCGTACACGGAGAGGAGTCGCGGCAAGCGATTCTCCGCGGCGTTAATATTCTGGCCGACGCCGTGAAGGTGACTCTCGGCCCCAAAGGCCGCAATGTTGTGATTGAGAAGAAATTCGGATCGCCGACCATTACCAAGGACGGCGTGACCGTGGCAAAAGAAATCGAATTGAAAGACGGGCTGGAGAACATTGGCGCGCAGATGGTGCGTGAAGTCGCTTCCAAGACTTCCGACGTCGCTGGCGATGGCACCACCACCGCCACCGTTCTGGCTCAGGCCATCTACCGCGAAGGCGTCAAGACCGTCGCAGCCGGCGCCAATCCGATGGCCATGAAGCGCGGCATCGAGAAGGCCGTCACCACCATTTGCGGCAGCCTCGACAAGGAAGGCAACCGCATCAAGGGCGAACTGGACAAGTTCTCCAAGCCCGTCACTGGCGACATGATCGCCCAGGTCGGCACCATCAGCGCCAACAACGACGAGACCATCGGCAAGATCATCGCCGAGGCCATGAAGAAGGTTGGCAAGGACGGGGTTATCACCGTGGAAGAGTCGAAGACGCTCGAGACTCAACTCGAAGTCGTCGAGGGCATGCAGTTCGACCGTGGCTACCTGTCGCCCTATTTCGTCACCGATCCCGAGCGCATGGAAGCCATTCAGGAAAACGCCTATATCCTCATCCACGAAAAGAAAATCAGCTCCATGAAGGACATTCTCCCGCTGCTGGAGCAGATCTCCAAGAGCGGCAAACCGCTGCTCATCATCGCTGAGGACGTCGAGGGCGAGGCGCTGGCCACCCTGGTCGTCAACAAACTGCGTGGCACGCTCCAGGTCTGCGCCGTGAAGGCGCCGGGCTTCGGCGATCGCCGCAAGGCCATGCTACAGGACATCGCCACCCTCACCGGTGGCAAGGCCATCACCGAAGACCTGGGCACCAAGCTCGAGAATGTACAGATCAGCGATCTCGGCCAGGCCAAGAAGATCACCGTCGACAAGGACAACACCACAGTGATCGAAGGCAAAGGCAAGCACACCGAGATCGAAGGCCGAATAAAGGAAATTCGCAGCCAGGTCGAGAAGACCACCAGCGACTACGACCGCGAGAAGCTGCAAGAGCGGCTGGCAAAGCTGGTCGGTGGCGTGGCCGTCATCAAGGTAGGTGCCGCGACCGAGACCGAGATGAAAGAGAAGAAGGCTCGCGTCGAAGACGCCATGCACGCCACCCGTGCGGCCGTCGAAGAAGGCATTGTCCCGGGCGGCGGTGTAGCCCTGGCCCGCTGCGTCTCCGCACTCGACAAGCTGAAGGTCGAGGGCGATGAGCAGATCGGCGTCAACATTGTGAAGCGTGCTCTCGTAGAGCCACTGCGCCAGATCGCCGAGAACTCCGGCGAAGAAGGCGCCATCGTGCTGGGAAAGGTCAACGATTCGAAGGACAACAACTTCGGCTACAACGCCCTGACCAGCGACTACGAAGACCTGGTCAAGGCGGGCGTGCTCGACCCGACCAAGGTCGTGCGCACTGCCCTGCAGAACGCCGGCTCGATCGCGTCGTTGATGCTGACCACCGAAGCGCTTGTGGCGGAGATTCAGGAAGAGACGAAGGGCGCTGCCGCCCCCGGCGGCCGTGGCGGTATGGGGGATATGTACTAAAAAGCAGCTACTAGCTTAGCTTTTAGCTCTTAGCTTGAAACCGGGTCCCGCTCGCGAGAGCGGGGCTTTTTGTTTGTACGCCATGCATGTTCGACAGCTTGCGGGTGCAAGTCCCGTCCCAACCTGCCCTAGACCCCTCTCGATACGTCCGTGTGTAACCTCCGGCACCTCCGCCGATGAACCCTTCGTTAGAGCCGGGGCACAACTCTAGCAGCGTTCCATTTTTCGGAATCAGTAGACTTTCATTCACAGCGGCATTCCCGCCCTTCATAACCTCCGACGCAATCTGGTCTGAGATGGTTTAGTCCATCGGGGCGAGCTGTATATAAATCCACCACGCCAGGGCGGCAATTACCAGAATCACAACCCAGATGACGACGTGGGTTAGCCTGCCGTGACTGAAGTGTATGAGCGCTTTCGCCGTCATGGTTTCACTGTGATGAAGTGCCGCTCTGCAAATCGATTTCGACATCGTCTCCAGTCACCCGGACGGGGAAACTCTTGACGCCTTC
>Ga0070707_100003467_pt1 | contig 14896 bp, 15 predicted proteins | sample KBSK5502metaG_FD_65468 | JGI IMG/M metagenome (GOLD analysis project Ga0070707, IMG submission 65468) | Corn, switchgrass and miscanthus rhizosphere microbial communities from Kellogg Biological Station, Michigan, USA - KBS K5-50-2 metaG | ecosystem: Host-associated > Plants > Roots >... | reverse complement strand
CGAGCCGGCCCGGGTGACTCGCCAGCTCCCGGTCGATGGCCCGGGCCGAGACCAGGGCGTCCCGGCTCAGGTCGTCGTACTCGGGCCGGAACGGCAGGCTGGAAAAGATGTCGGTGACGATATCGGCGGTGGGCCGCCCGCCCTTGAAGGTCCAGAGCCCGGGTTGGTCCCCGGCAGCCCGCTCATCGGGGTCCCGGATGAAGTCGAGATACTCGATATTCGGATCAACCCCGACCGTGGTGAAGATCCGCCGGGTAATGGAGTTGAAGAAGGTGCCGCTCAGCTCGGTGTCCTGCCGACCCTGGGTCAGCCGGGCGTGCACCGCCTTGATCTCCCGCCACACGAAGGCATTGCGGACGTTGGCCCCCAGCAACTCCATGAGCGCGGCGACCGTCTCGTCCACCGCGGCCTTGTAGAGGGTCAGCCGCTCCACGGCATCTTCCTGTGCCTTGCGCCATTCCCGGTTCTCGAACCGGAGCCTGGCGCGCCGGGTGATCGCGGTGAAGCGCGCCTCGTATTCCATGAAAGCAGCGTGGATCGCGGCGGCGGCCTGGTGGGCGAGTGAGGTCGTTGACATGATCAATCAGTAAGATACTGCCCCTCACAGGAGGAGCCAGAGAACGCGGAGAACTGCTCATCGCGGAACCCGCGGAAGACACGCGGAACGCCTCCTGCCATTCCCATACCGGTGCGATCATTTCCCCACAATTGTTTGGGATGCGTTGAGGCCGGTGGATCGGGCTGGAATCGTTCAGCGACATTTCCGCGAGTTCCGCGAGGAGCTTTTGGAGCAGCTTTTTGGACGGAACCGGATTAGGTTTGGCGCTCACCTTAACGTCACGTCCAGCCATGCCCCCCAAGTTCGATTCGCTGACCCCGCCTGCAGGCGAAACCATCACTATGCAGAACGGCCGGCTCCAGGTGCCGGACCGGCCCGTCATCCCCTTCATCGAGGGAGACGGAACCGGGCCGGATATCTGGCGCGCGGCGCAGCTGGTGTTCGATGGCGCGGTGGCGCGAGCCTACGGGGGCAAGCGCAGGGTGGTCTGGTTCGAGGTATTGGCGGGAGAGAAGTCCAAGAACCAGCTCGACAACTGGCTGCCGGATGACACACTGCGCGCCATCGATCACTACCTGGTCGCGATCAAGGGACCGCTCACTACCCCGGTCGGCGGCGGGTTCCGCTCCCTCAACGTGACCCTGCGGCAGAAACTCGACCTGTACGCCTGCGTCCGCCCGGTGCGCTGGTTCCGCGGAGTGCCTTCGCCGGTCAAGCGGCCGGAAGAGGTGGATATGGTCATCTTCCGGGAGAATACCGAGGACATCTACGCCGGCATCGAGTACAAGGCGGGGACCGCTGAGGTACGGAAGCTGATCGATTTCCTGGACAAGGAAATGGGCGTGCATTCCATCCGCTTCCCCGCGACCAGCGCGATCGGCATCAAGCCGATCTCCGAAGAAGGGACCAAGCGGCTGGTACGCTCGGCGATCGAGTACGCGGTCCGGATCGGGCTGGAATCGGTCACCCTGGTCCACAAGGGCAACATCATGAAGTTTACCGAGGGCGGCTTCCGGGACTGGGGCTATGAGGTTGCCCGCCAGGAGTTCGGAGCCCAGCCGATCAATGGCGGCCCCTGGTGCAAGCTACCCAACGGTATCGTCGTCAAGGACGTCATCGCCGATGCCTTCCTCCAGCAGATCCTGCTGCGGCCCGCCGAGTATGATGTCATCGCTACCATGAATCTGAACGGCGACTACATCTCGGATGCGCTGGCCGCCCAGGTCGGAGGCATCGGCATCGCGCCGGGAGCCAACATCAACTACCTCACCGGCCACGCGATCTTCGAAGCCACCCACGGCACCGCGCCCAAGTACGCCGGCCAGGACAAGGTGAATCCCGGCTCGCTCATTCTCTCGGGCGAAATGATGTTCCGCTACCTGGGATGGAACGAGGCGGCGGACCTGATCGTCGCCTCACTGGAGAAGACGATCAGCCAGAAGCGGGTGACCTACGATTTTGAGCGATTGATGGAGGGCGCGACGATCCTCAAGACCAGCGAGTTCGCGCGGGCCATGGTTGAGAACATGTAGGATCGGAGTCGCTGCAGTTCCTCACGAAAGCCACGAAATCGCACGAAGGTCACGAAAGACAACAGCTCGTCTCCGGAATTGGGACGAGCTGTTTGATATTGCCTTCTTCGTGGGGTTCGTGAACCCCGTGGTTTTCGTGAGGAATAGCTTGGATGGGCCCCTACTCGTTCCACTTGATCGGGAAGCCGCGAACATCCACGTGAATGAAGGGTCCGTGATTGCGCCGGGCTCGATAAAGGCCCAGCCCACCGATCAGGCGCTGGAACGCTGAAGTCTCGCCCACCTGCTCGACGATGCCGGCCAGGAAATCGGCGTCGCCCTTGTTGATCCGGCGGTCGCCGTTCAGGTCGTCCATCTGGCCGTCCCCATCCTCATCGATGTAGATGTCCGCCGCGTCGCCGTAGAGGTGGCGACTGAAGCGGGTTCGGTTGCCGATCGACCGGTTGTAGAACGGGGTGCGGTACCCGCTCATCACCTTGAAGGTGGACGCGGGGATACCGCGGGCCTGGACCGAGTCGAGCAGCAGCTCGAGCTTCAGCAGCAGCTTCTCCTGGAGCACCAGGAACTTCGGGTAGCTGCTGGATTGTTTGGCGACGAACTGGCCCAGGGTGAAATGGGGAGCGACCGGCGTAGCCTGGTTGGCGGAGGTAACCTCGACGAAGCCCTGCGGCACCGCGTACGTGGCGGCCTGCACCGCGAGGCCGGTCCGCTGGTAGCGGCCGATCCGGTAGCCTTCCAGGCTCTCGGTCCGGCGATAGGGGACCAGCACAAAGGCGTTCAGGGTAATCGTGTCGCCCGAGACGTGGTCGATGACCTTGATCGGATACAGGCCGTGGACGGCCGGGGCGGTCCAGGACCACCCATCCGGCGCCGAAGACTCGAGGGTTCCTTCGTTGGCAACGACTTCAAACGCCCCGGCGGAATCCTTGGCCACCTGGAGCATCACCCGCTCATTGGGCATCAGGAAAAGACCGAAAACCCGGTAGGGAATGGTTTCTCCCTTGACCCGAACCGAGAACGACGCGGTTTCCGCGTCCCGGCTACTATTGATGGAGACCGGCCGAGCTGTGAACGGAAGGGTTATCGGAGCGGCGGCGACTCGACCCGGCATCGGGCGGGCGAGCGCAAAAAGCAGCACGAATACAAGGCCGAATGCAGTTCCGAGGAAGGCAAACGCCTTCCAGTCACGCAGAATTTTCACTATTGGGGTCTCCAGAAACTCGACAGAAACGAGGCGGCGGGAATATAACCCGCCGGCGCCACATGCAATAGTACCAATTGGTTAGCTACTGGAACCGTACGATTGGCTTACAGCGCAACCAGCTCAGGGGTGCTTGCTATAGGGCAATCCGCAGGCCAAGTCCCAGCTTCTTCTATATCGGCGCACCCTTCGATACCTTGAGCCACTACTTGGAAATGCCGGATCAGCATGCCTGACACCAGAATCCCTCCGGCCCTGACCGAATTCGCCCGGCTCTTCAACACCGGGGAGTTTTGGCAGAGCCATGAGGTTCTCGAAGCGGTCTGGAAGGAGAACCGGAGCGACTTCTACCATGGCCTGATCCTGCTGGCTAGCGCTTTCGTCCACCGGGAGCGGAATAATCAGCATGGCGTGGTGGCTCAGCTGGCCAAGGCGGAACCGGTCCTGCGCCGCTATGGACCCCGCTACCTCGGGATCGACCTGGACAAGACGCTCGAAATGGCCGCAGGGTTGCGAGCCATGGCCATGAACGGCGCGAATGCCGCGGGAGAACCGGCCCGGCTGGATCTGGATCCCGGGTACCTGCGGGGAGATGAACCGGAGCTGAGCCTCGAGCCATGACGGGTCTGGAGAACATCATCAAGCGGTTCCAGGGCGCCGACCGGGAGACCCGGCTGGAGCTGCTGCTCGACTTTGCCGACCGGCTCCCACCCCTCCCCGAGAAGTACCGCGAAGCCGTCGCCCAGGGCGTCAACCGGGTCTCCGAGTGCCAGACCCCGGTCTACCTTTTCATGGAACCGGTGAACGGCAGCGTGCAGATCCATGCCGACGTCCCGCGGGAGGCTCCCACGGTGCGCGGCTTTCTTTCCCTGCTCATCAAGGGCCTCAAAGGCGCGACCCCGGACGAAGTGGCCGGCATGCCCGGCGACCTCCTCGACCGGCTTCAGCTGTCCGAGCTGCTGGGGATGACGCGGATGCAGGGATTATCTGCCGTCGTACAGAGAATCAAACGCATGGCAACTCAAGTAAACCAACCCACGTAAACGAAAGTAAAAGCAAGTATGGTTTATGGTTTTTCGATGGGTACTCGAACAGAATTGCCCCATTCAGTCCACGACCCGTCGTAGTTCCGCACCTTGTCGAACCCCAGCAGATACGTAAGCGCGAACCAGGAGTGGGAAGACCGCTCTCCGATCCGGCAGTACGCGATTACGTCATCCGTGGGCTTGAGACCGTTCTCTTCCTGGTAGATCGCTTTCAATTCCGCGGCGGGCCGGAAGGTATGATTGTCCGGATTGATCGCCCGGCCCCACGGGATGCTCCGGGCGCCGGGGATGTGCCCGCCGCGCAGCGCGCCCTCGTTGGGATAGTCGGGCATGTGCATCCGCTCGCCGCGAAATTCTTCGGGGCTGCGGACATCCACCAGGCTTTTCCTGCCCTTTACGTGCTCCAGCACCTGGTCGCGGAAGGCGCGGATCCGGGAATCGTCACGGCTCCCGACCTTGATATTGCCGGCCGGATACCTGGAAGCCTCCCGAGTCATCGGGCGGCCTTCCTTCTCCCAGAGCGCGCGGCCGCCGTCCATGACCCGGAGCCGGTCCAACCCGAAGAGCCGGAAGACCCACAGCGCGTAGGTCGCCCACCAGTTGTTCTTGTCCCCGTAGAAGACCACGGTGGTGTCCTGGTCCACGCCGAGGGACCGGAGCAGCTCCTGCATCTTTCCGCTATCGAGGTAGTCCCGGGTGAGCTGGTCGTTCAGCTGGGTCACCCAGTCGATCTTGACGGCACCCGGCAGGTGACCGGTGTCGTAGAGCAGGATGTCTTCGTTCGATTCGACCAGCCGTACCTTGGGATCCTTCAGGTGATCCGCGACCCACTGGGTCGAGACCAGCACCTCGGGGTGAGCGTATCCCCGCGCCTCAATTGGGATGACATTAATTGTCTTCGTGTCAGACATGGATGTACTCCGTTAAGCGTGGGCAAGTGGGACAGTGGGCAAGTGGGTCAACTCAACGTACTTCGCTATCGAATCGGGACAGGCGCCTTTGCCCGCCTGCCCACTTGCCCACCTACCCACCGGTTATTTCAATCGCGCAATGTAGTTCATTCCCGCCGCCGAGACCGCCGTCGCCGCCCGGTCGATCGCCGTGGTGGTCGCCGCCGTCGGACCGCCGATGTCGATATCCGTCGCCTTCCGGATCGCGTTGGCGTACCACTCGGTCCAGGCGGTCAGGATCTGCACCTCGGTGTCGAGCTTTCCGCCCTGCGCCAGCGCGGTCCTGGACAGCGCGAACTCGGCCGCCAGCCGGTCCAGCGCCGCGCGCTCGGTTTCATCCACGATAGCCTGGGCAGTGCCGCTGTCGGGCGAGGCGAGAACCGCTGCCACGCTCGCGGCGCAGACCCCGACGTTGGCCATGGTCTCGGGCGAGACCTTGTCGAGCCGGTCGTTGTCGGTGTGGTAGAACTGGTCGGTGAAGTGCCAGAGCAGCAGGCCCGGCTTGCCGGCATCGAGAAAGGCCTGGTGATCACTGCCGCCCTCGAACGGATTGGTGGCCACCACCCAATGGGTCACCGCGGCCTGGTCGCGGCAACGATTCAGGACGAAGTCGTTGAGATAGTGGGGCGTCATCTGCGCCAGGCTCATCGCCTCGCCGCCCCACTCGGTGTGGTGGTCCTCGCCCCGGGTCCAGACCGCCGAAGGGTCGGGCATTTTCTCGATCAGGAAAGTGCCGCCCGTGAGCTGGGTGTTCTCGCCGACCATGTCGAGCGACATGCCCCATAGCACGCCCCGGGTGCGGCCGGGGTTCTCCTGGAGAAACCGCGCGGTCGCGTTGATCTCGTCACCCCAGATGAAGGTGACGGTGCGGAGCGGGGTCCACTCGCCCTCGATGACCAGCCGTCCCAGGCTCCGGGCGATCTCCGCCAGGGTGCCCACTCCGGAGGCATTGTCGTTGGCGCCCGGTTCCTGCACGTGCGCGCTGAACACGAAACGCTCGTCGGGCGCGGTGGTGCCCCGGATTTCAGCGACCAGGGTCAGCTCTTCGGAGGGATAGATCCGGGCGCGAGTCTCCACCTTGAGCCGGACCGGGCCCGCGGTGAGCGCCTTGCGGAGCGACTCGCGCGCCGCGTAAGAGAGAAAGATACCCCAGGGCATCCGGGTCGAATCGAGGGGGATCGCGCCGAATTGAATCGAAGTGGTATTCACCTCGGGCCTGGTGTAGGCCGGCATCGCATAGCTCATCACTCCAATCGCGCCGCGATTGACCACGGCCTCGCGGAACAGTCGGCCCAGGCCGCCTTCGCCGTAGACGATCTTCCCGCTCACATCCTTGCCCTGGAAATCTTCCGGGCGGCCGGCGCCTACCGCCACGACTTCCGCCTCGACCCCGCCCCGGGGCGTCGACCAGGAATTGATGGCGAGCATGTTGCGATTTGTCGCGAAGCTGAGGAGCGGTGCCGCCTGGCCGGCGATAGTGACCGTGGCGTTCTCCGGCTCCCAGGCGGGGCGGGTCATGGGCCGGTGTTCCAGGCGGTAGACCAGACGGTTGCTGGCCCGGGCCCGATCCTCGAGCACGTAGCCGGCCCGCTCTAACTGGCTGGCGACCTGGGTGATGCTGCTGTTATAGCCGGCGTTCCCCGGCACCCGCCAGAAGCGCTCTACGAAGGCCACCGTCTCCAGCGCGTTGTCACCGGAGACGACCTGGCGCAGGCTGGCTTCAAGCTGCTGGATGCCGGGGAAGGCTGCGCGGGGATCGGACTGGGCCCGGAGCGATCGGCCGGAAAAGGCGAGGATACCCAACACAACTACCCGCAAGGCCTTGGAGGTCATCCGGGTAAGATAAAACCATTCGCGGGTCATAACTGATGGGGAATCGTTCACGCCCCGGACGGTGCAGTCGGCATCTCCCCGGTCACGTCAGCGGCAGCGATCTCCTGGATTTCGTCGACGGCCGGGGTGGCCGGTTTCAGGTAACTCTCCATGGCGGCAGTCAGCGGCAAAGTGGCCAGGACCAGCAGCGCGGAGACCCAGAAGGGCACCCCGATGCCGAGGTGATCCATCATCACCCCGGCCGCGATGGGAAACACCACGCGGGAGACTCCGCCGAACGTATGCTGCACTCCCATGTACAACCCGCGCTCGTTGCCGGGGACAACCCGGGACAGGAGGCCGGTGACGCAGGGAAACAGAAAGGCGGTCCCGATCGGCATCAGGGTGAAGCCGATGCCCAGCAACAGCCATCCCTGGGCGAATCCGGTGAGCCCGAGCCCGAGGGCCAGCAGCACGATGCCGAGTCGCGACAGTCGCGCCTCGCCCAGGGCGTCCACCATTCTTCCCAGGATGAGGCTGCGGACCACGACACCCATGCCTCCGAGGTACATCACGAAATAACCGATATTGTGCTCGGTGATCAGCGGGTGTCGCGCCTTCAGCAGCAACGGCACGGTTTGAATCGTTCCGTAGAACGCGCCGATGCCGATGGTATAGATCCAGATGAGCCGGGAAGCGGGGTCATCCCAATGCGTCGCCACCCGGCGGATCGCGGCGCGACTGGTCGTGGTCACCGGCTTGGCATGACTGCCGGACAGGCGCAGTTCCTTCGACTCCCGGAGGTAACGCCAGGCAAATAGCGCGACGAGAGTAGAGAGGCCGGCGGCCGCGAACCCAGGCGCCCGCTTGCCCCCCAGGTCGCTCATCGCGGATCCGAAGGCCGGCCCTGCGACCGCCCCAAGGCTGGTGACCGCGGAGAGCCAGCCCAGGCTCTTGGTCCGCTGCTCCGGCGCCGATGCATCGGCCACGTAGGCCTGGACGACCCCGATGGTTCCGCCCCCCAGCCCCTGCACGATCCGGGAGAGCAGTAACACCAGGACCGATCCCGCGAGCCCGAATACCACATACGCCACCGCGGTGATCATCAGGCCGGCGAGAATCGCGGGCCGGCGGCCATATCGGTCAGAAAAACGGCCCCACACCGGCGCCACCACCAGCTGCGCGAGAGAAAAGGCCGAGATGAGGATGCCGACCGTGGTGGCGCTGGCGCCGAAATCGGTGGCGTAGAAGGGCAGGATCGGCACGATCAGGGTGAGGCCGATCATGTCCACGAACGCGGTGACGAACAGAACCAGAAGGGGAGCCATCGGGTCAGTTACTCGGAGTCGCCGGGCTGGAGCGCATCGATGGAGATCTTCAGGTCGCGGTACAATTCCGCGTCACCGGAAATGACGCTGTCCCAGGAGATCTCGTGGCCTTTGCGGGCACCCTTGCGAGTCACCTTTATGCCGTCGGGACCGATAGCGACGGTATACAGCACCCCTTTGTGCTCGAGTTCACGCTTAATCGTCTTGTCGAGTTTGGTCGCCATGGGGGAAGCCCAGGTTCGTTTGCCTGCTGGGACATCTCTTCAGTGCTGGTTTCGATGCGCTTCGACCTCTTCAATCTATGACAATGCAGCAGCACGAAACGCAATGCCGCGATATTACTCCCCGAGAATCGGCAATTCCACGTAACTCGCTTGTCGTGCCGTGCGATAAATTCGCTGGGTCGCCGAGCGGAAGTCCAGAGGCTTTGCCTCGAAGATATTGGGAACGAAGGTCTGCGGGTTCCGATCATAAACCGGAAACCAGGTGCTCTGCACCTGCACCATGATCCGATGCCCCTTCTCGAACCGGTAACTTTGCTGGTGGAGGTCGACGACATACTCCGCCGCTTCGTTCGCGGTAATCGGCGCCGGCCGGTCAAATCCCTGCCGGTAGCGGCCCCGCAGAATCTCGCTCGCCACCATGAGCTGGTAGCCGCCCATCTTCCAGTTGCCGGGGATGCTGTCGGGATAGACATCGATCAGCTTGACGATCCAGTCGCTGTCGGTGCCGGTCGTGGAGGCGAACAGGTGGCCTTTGATATTGCCGGCGATGGTGACGGGCCGGTCCAGCGGCTCGGTCTGCCAGGTGAGCACGTCGGGCCGGTCCTCCACGAAACGCTGGTCCTCGGTAAGCCAGGTGTACCAGCCGGATCCCCGATCATCGTAGGTCTTCTGGATCGGTCGCATCCGGTAGGGCACCGGGTGGGCCGGGTCGGAGACGTACTGATCGAAGCCGCCCTCCGCGGCTCCCGGCGGGTCGTAGGAAAGCCGCCCGCCGCTCCGGGTAAACAGCCGCCGGCTGGTGGCGTTCTGCGGTGGCCAGTTGAAGAACGATCGCCACCGGTTGTCGCCGGTCTCGAACACGGTCGCCTCTTCCAGGTTGAGACTGCCCTTCCCCTTGAGCCAGTACGCGAACCACGGAGCCTGGATCCGCTCCCGGAAATACTGGCCGGTGGCGCTGCCGAAATCGATGTTGCCGAGCGTGCGGCCCTCCCGGCTCCATCCCCCGTGGTTCCACGGCCCCATCACCAGGTAGTTGACCCCGCCGGTATCCAGCTGCTCGAGGGTCGCATAAGTCTTGAGCGCGCCGTAGAAATCCTCCTGGTCCCACCACCCGCCGACCGTCAAGGTCGGCACCGTGAGCCGGGTGAGATAGGTCGGCAGCGCGCGTGCGGTCCAGAAGGAGTCGTAACTGGGATGATTCGCGAAGTTGAGCCAGGTGGGCGAGCGCCCCGCCATGACACCGGTGAGGTTGCTCAGGGGTCCCTGCTCCAGGTACCAGGAGTAGGTGTCGTAGCGCGTGATAGGTAGCGGAACCGACTCGTCGCGGGAGAATTCCAGGTCGGCGCTGTATTCAAAGCCATAGCTCAGCCGGAACGCCCCGGAGTGAAAGAAGTCGTCTCCCATCCAGGTATCGGTCATCGGCGCCTGGGGGGAAATCGCCTTGAGCGCCGGGTGGGGATTGATCCCCGCCATTGCGGCGAGCCAGCCGGGGTACGAAATACCGAGGACGCCGGCCTTGCCATTGTTCCGGGGCACCTCATGCAGCAGCCATTCGATGGTGTCCCAGGTGTCGGTGCTCTCATCCACGCCGGTCGGGTTCGATTTTACCCGGAGCGGGCGGTTCATCACGAATTCGCCTTCCGACTTATAGCGACCCCGAATGTCCTGGAACACGAAGATGTAGCGTTCCCGCGCCAGCTCGGCGTAGCTGCCTTGCAATCGCTGGAGGGAACCATCGATCCCGTACGGCGTCCTGGTGATCAGCAGGGGCAGCGTGTCGTCGCTTTCCCGGGGAGTGAAGATCAGCGTGTGCAGCCTGGTCCCATCTCGCATCGCGATCATCACCTCCCTCGACCGGTAGGGAATCGAGTCGGAAGCGGATTGCCCGGCCGCCGACGCGAGGCAGGGAAAGGGTGCCAGCGCGATCAGGGCGGCTCGGCGCAACCAGGCGGTAGGCATGGGCTCACCTGCTTCCGATCAGGAAGCTGAACAGCAGGAGGAAAAAGACTACGGAGGTTATGGCGACATACAGCCGGTCCCGGGCCCGGAGAAAGATGATCGTGGAGACCGCGACCCGGGCGACCGGGGTGGCGATCAGCACCAGGAGGCCCAGGGAAATGATCGAAGGTCCATGCAGGTGGGCAACGCCGGACAGGACGCCTCCGATGGTCTGGGGCATCGCCGCGCCGGGCCGGTGCAACCGGTCCAGCTCGGCGGTGGAAAGCAGGTAGGCGGAATCGCCGAAGTAGCTGACCATGGTCCCGATCAGCAGGATCGCCAGGCTGGTGATGACTCCGATCTTGAGCGTGCGGCTGATCAGTACCTCGGGCTCGCTCACAAGTGAATCCCCTTCCACAGCATCTGGGTAGCCACCACCAGGACCACGACCACGAACACCATGCGGAGGGTCGCGGCCGGAATCCGGCCCATCACCCGGGACCCGGCCAGCGCACCCAGCATCACGCCGAGGGCGACTGGCGCCGCCACGAATGGATCGATGTCCCCCCGCACGAAGTACACGCCCGCGCTCGCCGCCGCCGTCACCCCGATCATCAGGTTGCTGGTCGCGGTGGAGACCTTGATCGGCAGCCCCATCGCCAGGTCCATCGCCGGGACCTTGAGCACTCCGGATCCGATGCCGAGCAGCCCGCTGATCGCGCCGGCGAGATACATCAGCACCAGGCCAATCCGGGTACCGGCGACCCGGTACAGGACTTCGTGTCCCAGTTTGTCGTCGTGGTAGCTGCTGTGGAGCTTGAGATGGTCCGCCCAGGGCGCCCGCCGCACCGCGGGCACGTCCGAGGTCCGGCGGAACATCATGGCTGCGGAATAGGCCATGATGCCGGCAAAGGTCAGATAGAGCCAGCGGCCCGCGAGCTGGCCGGCGAGATAGGCGCCCGAGATGGCGCCCAGGACCGTGGCCAGCTCCAGCACCATGGCCACCCGGAGATTGGCCAGCCGCTGGCGGACGTACGTCGCCGCGGCGCCGCTCGACGTGGCGATGACCGAGACGATGCTGGCGCCGATCGCGTAGCGGATGTCGATATGCAGCCAGAGAGTGAGCGCCGGGATAACGATGATGCCTCCCCCCAGGCCAAGCAGGGAGCCCAGGAACCCGGCGCCAAGCGAGATGGAAAAGGCGATGAAGGTGAACACAAGGGGCGTCATTGCGGGGGAAGCTTAACTGCCCGGTGACAATCGGAAAATGCCTGCGACCGGCGGGAGCTTGAAACGCTGGATCAGGAGGCTTTGGAGCGGAGAAGGACCGCCAACCGCCGGATATCCGCGAAGAACTCCTCCCTGGCCCTCTCACGACCCGCGCCGGTCGGCGCCCGCAGCACGGAGGAAGGATGTACTGTCGGCAAGACGGTCCCGGCCCATTCCGACCGGAACGGCTTCCCTCGGTCTCGAGTCACCGAGAAATCGGACCCCAGGAGCCCCTTCGCGGCGGTACTTCCCAGCGCAATTACGATCTCCGGTTTCACCAGCCGGATTTCCTCCCGTAGCCAGGGTTGGCAGGCCCTGACCTCGGTGAGAGCCGGAGGCTTATGGAGCCGGCGTTTGGTGAGCTCCCGGCGGACGAACTTGAAGTGTTTGACAATGTTGGTAAGGTAGACCTTGCGCCGATCAATACCTGCCGCGGCGAAGGCCGCGTCGAGCACCTTGCCGGCGGGGCCGACAAATGGGTGACCGGCGCGATCTTCCTGGTCTCCAGGCTGTTCTCCCACAAACATCAACCGTGCCGTGCGAGGCCCCTCGCCGAACACGGCTTGGTTTGCATAGCGATACAACTCACAGCCCCGACAACCTTGCACCGCCTGACGAAGCACGGAGAGCGTCGGATGGGGGGGGAATGAACTGTGCCGCCGAAGCAGTGGCCCGCCACCCACCCATGGGTCACTGGTCGCGGCTGATCCGCCGACGCTCGGTGAAGGGCTCGTTCTCGAGACCCCCGCTTGCCGCCGAGCCAAATCGAGGGGCGGGAAATCCGTGGGAGACAGTGTACGGTGGATCGGCCGCCGGGAGCCCGGCATCGTACCGCGATGGGGCTGACTCGAATTCAAGCCGGCACTTATCGGAACAGAAGAAGTATTCCCGCTCCCCAATCCTGGCGGTCCACGGCGTGCTCTCGGTATCGACATCCATCAGGCACACCGGGTCTTTGACGATTGCCATCTCGCACTCCCGTTGATGTTCTTGGGGAATCTCGCCCCGGTGCGAACATGGCTCCGTGATCCGCCTCACCGGCACTTGGTTTTCAAACCGGTCAAATCCGGAGGAGGTTTACCGGCGCGCCGGCCGCCGTCGTGCTGGGCAGGCCGGGGGTATAGGTCATGGAAACCTGGGAGGGAGAAACCTCGATGCGGGTAAGGCTCACCGTGGAAACGTCGGGACGATCCACCCCGATGCTGCCGCCGGTCGGGCTCGCCGGCGCCCGGTAGAGGTGCTCGATCGCATCGCCGTTGAGCGTGGTTCCCGTCTCCAACGCGCGGAAGAGCTCTCGCCGGGCGCCCTCAATGGGAACATGGCCGCCGGCGCTGGTCACCAGGAGCACCCGTCCCAGCGGCTCGACCGGCTTCAGGGTCTGCCGGTCCCAGCGGAGAATCAATGGCGGGCGACTGGTCTCCAGCGAGACCAGGGTAAAGGGTTCGTATGGCAGGAGATTCATGCCTGAGAGAGTGCCGGCCACGATGCCGGTCGAGGAGAGACCAAGCAGGCTGCGCACCAGCAAGCCGCGGCTCACCTTGGTGGCGGGCGCGACCGGCGCCGTCCCCACGAACAGGTTCGCGATCGCGGTCGCGATCCCCGCGGTGTTGACGCCGATCCAGGTACCTCCCGCCTCGGTGTCCGCCGGGGCGATCCACCCGATCCCATGACTGCGCTCGACCCGGGGCGGCAGTCCCGGGGCGCGGGCGCGCTGCTCATCCCGGCTGTGCCAGAGGGTGAAACCGTCCTGTCGCGGTAGCCAGGTGATGGTGCACATGGGAGGAGCTTAGCGCCATCACGGCCCGGAACAAGGATTCGGCCGCTGATTTCACGCGGATAATCGCGGATCTGCGGTTTTTCGGTCAAAGGCTTCATCTTTTTGGTTACCTCTCGCGGGATGGGTTCCCCTATGTTCTCGACCGCATTGATGAATACCAATCTGCGGTACCGGGATCTCACCCATGCCATCATTGGCGGGTTCTATGACGTCTACAATCAGCTTGGCCATGGATTCCTGGAATCCGTCTATGAATCTGCCCTGGAAATGGACCTCAGGATGGCTGGGATTCAAGCAAAGCGGCAGAAAGAAATTGCGGTGTTCTTCCGCGGCCATTGTGTGGGCAAGTATGTCGCTGACCTTATCGTGAATGAACAGGTTGTGGTGGAATTGAAAGCGGTTCGAGCGGTTACTCCGGCGCATGAGGCCCAGTTGCTCAATCTCCTCAAGGCCACCCGCATCGAAGTCGGCTTGCTCCTTAACTTCGGGCCTAAAGCGGAATTCAAAAGGATGGTTCTCTCGAATTCCAACAAGCCCTTCCCTCTCGGAAGGTTGAATCCGCGAGATCCGCGTTGATCCGCGGCTGGAATTTGGCCACGGATTCACCCGGATTTCGCGGATCAGTTCCCAGTGCATCCGAAGGAGTGGAGTTGGCACAAGCGTTTCAATCTTATTGTGAACTATGCCACATGCGCGTCAATCCGCGTGAATCCGCGGCTGAAGAGAACCCGCAGGATTTGCCGTTTCACCGTACCTGTCCCGCCATTCGGAGTCATCGATACATGGTTGACAAGTCCTGCCTGAAACCGTAGTCTTAGGCCATGAGTTCACCGCGGAAGCCTTCCAGCTGGCGTTGGTCGTGGCGCATCGAGCGTCCCGGCAGGCTTCGCGCATGATCTCCGGCTGATCTCCAGCCGAAAACACTCGACGAGGCCTGCCATCATTGGCGGGCTTTTTTATTGTGATGCACTGAGCCCGCGCACTCCGGCGGGCTTTTTCATTCCGGCACCGGCAACCTGAGGATGATATGACGATCGCGCTCAAGAGAACTACACCGCTACGCTCTATTCCGGCCGGGGGATCCGCCCGGCTGGTGGACCGGGCGAACCACGCCGACGATTCGGTCATCAGCATCGGTGGAGTTCCCGTCGGCGGGCGCCGGTTTACCGTGATCGCCGGGCCCTGCGCCGTGGAGAGCACCGCCCAGGTCGAAGCCACCGCCGAAGCGGTGCGATTCTATGGCGGCCACCTGCTGCGCGG
>Ga0070707_100003466_pt1 | contig 14897 bp, 14 predicted proteins | sample KBSK5502metaG_FD_65468 | JGI IMG/M metagenome (GOLD analysis project Ga0070707, IMG submission 65468) | Corn, switchgrass and miscanthus rhizosphere microbial communities from Kellogg Biological Station, Michigan, USA - KBS K5-50-2 metaG | ecosystem: Host-associated > Plants > Roots >... | reverse complement strand
CCGCACACGCCGACCGCGACCGCCTCCTGGCCCACCGACAGGTGCAGAAAGCCGGGGATCTCGCTGTCGCGGTAGAGCTCCGCCGCGCGCTCCTCGAAGCGGCGGATGCGGAGCATCTGCCGGTAGAGGTCGGTTTTAGGCGGTGCCTGGGACAACCCAGTCGACGCCTTCGATCATGAAGAGGTTGGAGGTGGACGAGGCTTCGCGCAGGTTCATCGCCTCCCGGTAGGCGGGCGAGCTGTACCAGGCCATCGCCTTCTCCCGGTCCTCGAAGCGGATCACGAAGAAGCGCTTGGGCGTCCAGTCACCTTCCAGCACCGTGGCCTGGCCGCCGCGGACCAGGTACTTGACCTCGCCGTAGCCGGCGAACGTCGCCTGCGCCGCGGCGCTGTAGCGGTCGTAGGTTTCGGGGTCGTGGACGTCGATGTCGGCCACGAGATAGACAGGCATGGGCGCATTATTGGCCTGTCTTGGACCTCGAGCTGACCAGCGAGCAGCGACAGCTTCAGGATCTCTGCCGCGAGTTCACACGCGACGCCGTCGCGCCCCGAGCCGAGGAGTGGAACACCGCCCACGCCTTCCCCTCGGACGTCTTCCAGCAGATGGGCGAGCTGGGCCTCTGCGGGCCCCTGGTCCCGCCGGAGTACGGGGGGTCGGGGATCGGGATGGTCGGCTGCGTGGTCGCCATGGAGCAGCTCGGCCAGGGCGACCAGTCGCTGGCCGCCGGCTGGGGTGCGCACTGCACGATCGGGACGCTCCCCATCCTCGACCACGGCACCGAGGCGCAGAAGGACCGCTGGCTGACCCCGCTGGCGCGCGGCGAGGCCCTGGGCGCCTTCGCCCTCACCGAGCCGGCCGGCGGCTCCGACAACCGGGCATTGGAGACGCGCGTCACCTACGAGGACGGGCACGTGATCCTGAACGGGCGCAAGGTCTTCATCTCCAACGCCGGCACCTCGATCAGCTACGGCGTGGTCACTCTGGGGCGCGACCCCGAGGGCAACTACGTGAGCGTGATCGTGCCGCGGGGCACGCCCGGCTACACGCAGGGCAGCCCATATCGGAAGATCGGCTGGCACGCGCTCGACACTCGGGAGCAGGTCTTCGACGGCGTGCGCCTGCCCATGGACCACGTCGTGGGCGGGCGCGGCACCGGCCTCAGGGCCTTCCTGAGCTCGCTCGACGCCGGGCGCATCTCCTTCGCCGCCCTGAGCCTGTCGCTGGCGGAGGCCGCGCTGGCCGAAGCGCTGGCCTACGCCAAGCAGCGGGTCCAGTTCGGCCAGCCCATCTCGCGCCACCAGGCCATCCAGTTCAAGCTGGCGCGGATGGCGGCCGCCGTGGAGGCGGCCCGGCTGCTCACCTACCAGGCCGCCTGGCTGTACGACCTGGGCAAGCCCTACAAGAAGGAGGCCGCGATCGCCAAGCTGACGGCCTCCGAGACCGCCGTCAGCTGCGCTTCCGAGGCCGTCCAGATCCACGGCGGCTACGGCTACATACTCGACTCCAAGGTGGCGCGCCTCTACCTCGACTCGAAGATCCTGGAGATCGGCGAGGGGACCTCCGAGATCCAGCAGCTGGTGATCGCCCGCCAACTCGGTTGCTAGCCGCCCGCTGGCACGCCGTCCGCGACGTGCGGCTGGACGAGGTGCCGGAGCCCGAGGCTGGCCCGGGCGAGGTGCTGGTCGAGGTGTCTCTCGCCGGCATCTGCGGCACCGATGTGGCCGAGTACGTGGACGGGCCGCACATGATCCGTTCGGGGCCGGTCACCCTGGGCCACGAGTTTTCGGGGCGGGTCGCGGCCCTCGGGCCTGGCGTCACCGGTGTCGCGGTGGGCCAGCGCATCTGCGCCGACGCCTGCATCCGCTGCGGAACCTGCGAGTGGTGCCGGCGCGGTGAGTACAACATCTGCCGCACGGGCGCCTCGGTCGGCCTGCACCGGGACGGGGCCTTCGCGCACTTCGTCGCCTTGCCTGCCTACACGCTGGTGCCGCTGCCCCACCAGGTGTCCGACGCCGCGGCCGCGCTGGTCGAGCCGCTCGCGGTCGGGCTGCATGCCGTCCGGCAGGGCCGGGTGGCGCCCGGCGACAGCGTGGCGGTGGTCGGCTTCGGCATGGTCGGCTGCGCGGCGCTCCTGGCCGCGCGCGCGGCCGGTGCGGCCCGCGTGTCGGTGGTCGAACCTCGCCCTGAACGGGCGCGGCTCGCGCATGAGCTGGGCGCCTCCGAGGCGCCGCCCAGGCGCGTCGACGTCGTGGTCGAGTGCTCTGGCCGGGCCGAGGCGATGCCGGCGGCCCTGGAGATGGTGGCCCGGGGCGGGCGCCTGGTGCTGGCCGGGATCGCCCATACGCTGGCCACCGTCGACCTCAGCCGGATCGTGTTCTACGAGCGCGAGGTGATCGGCGCGCTCGGCTACCGCTACGACCTGGAGCGGGTGGTGGCTCTGCTGGCCGCCGGCCGCCTCGACGTCAGCCCGCTGCTCTGCCCGCCGATCGCGCTGCCGGACATCGTCCGCGACGGCTTCGAGCGCAGCCTCAACGACCCGGGTGCTCCGCTGCGCGTGTTCGTGCAGCCGCAATGAGTGCGCGGCTCGACGGCAAGGTCGCCGTGGTCACGGGCTCGAGCGGCGGTCTGGGCCGAGCCATCGCCGAGGCCTTCGCCGCGGAGGGCGCGGGGGTGGTGATCAACTCCCGGGACGCAGAGCGGGCGCACGCCGTGGCGGACCGACTGCCCAGGGCGATCGCGGTCCAGGCCGACGTCCAGCATCCGGAGCAGGCGCGCGCGCTGGCGGACGCCGCGGTCGAGGCTTTCGGGCGGCTCGACATCTGGGTCAACAACGCCGGCGTCAACGCGATCGGCCCCGCCGTGGAGATGGACCCCGCCGACTGGCGGCGGGTGATCGACACCAACCTCAACGGCTGCTTTTTCGGGAGCCAGGCGGCCGCCCGCGTGATGCTGCCGCAGCGGAGCGGCGTGATCATCCAGATCGGCTCGATCTTCGGCGAGGTCGGGCTGGCCACCCGCGCGCCCTACACCACCGCCAAGCACGGGCTGGTGGGGATGACCAAGGCGCTGGCCGCCGAGTGGGCCAGGGACAACGTGCGCGTGGTCTGTCTGGAACCCGGCTACATTGCGGCGGGGCTGGGGCTGAAGGGCCAGGAGCTGGGAGTCTTCACCGCCGAGGAGATCGAGGGCCGCACACCCATGCGCCGCTTTGGGCGGCCCGAAGAGCTGGCCGCGGTCGCGGTGTTCCTCGCCTCGGACGAGGCCGGCTTCCTCACCGGCACCAGCGTCACCGTCGACGGCGGCTGGACCGCGCACGGAGGCTGGAAGCTGTGATCACCCCCGGACACGCCGAGGTCGCCGGCGCCGGCTACGCCGGCCTGACCATCGCCACCCTGCTCGCGCAGCGCGGCTGGAGCGTGACCGTGCACGAACGCTCGGACGCCGTGCGCGAGATCGGCGCCGGCATCTTCCTGCACAACAACGGGCTGGTCGTGCTCGAGGAGGCGGGGCTCATGGAGGCCCTCGCGCCGAAGGGCACCCGGCTGCTGCGGGACCGCATGGTCGACCACCGCGGACGCGTCATGCAGGAGCGCGATCTCTCGGTGTCGCGCACCCGGCGCTGGAGCTTCCCTCGCCAGGCCCCCCTTGAGGTGCTGCACGCCGGCGCACGAGAGGCCGGCGTCGACGTCAAGACCGCCTCGACGGCGGTGGCCGCCGAGCCCGGCGGCGTCCTGGTCACGGAGGACGGCCAAGAGCACCGGGCCGACCTGGTGATTGGCGCCGACGGGTACCGCTCTGCGATCCGCAGCGCACTGGGGCTGACCCGGCTCGAGCGGCGGCTGCCCACCACCTCGATCCGCTTCCTGCTGCCGGGCCGAGAGCTCTCGCCAGAGCCGATGTCGACCGAGAACTGGTCGCGGCGGCGGCGCGTGGCGCTGGCGGCCAGCGGGCCCGACCATACGTACTGCTACATGGCCTGTCCGGAGAGCGACGAGGCCGGGTCGCAGGTGCCCGTCGACGTGGAGTCCTGGAGCGACCACTTCCCGCGCCTGGGCAGCCTGTTTCAGCTGCTGCACCGATCAGAGCCGTACAAGGCGTACTACAGCTGGGTCCAAGCCGACGCCTGGTCCAAGGGGAAGGTCGCGCTGCTCGGCGACGCCGCTCACGCGCTGCCGCCCACGCTGGGCCAGGGCAGCAACCTGGCCATGTCCAACGCCCGCTCGCTGGTCACCTTCCTGGGGAGCTCGGACGACGTGCCCTCGGCGCTGGTGGCCTGGGAGCGGGCGGTGCGCGACACCACCGAGGCCACCCAGCGCTGGGCGCGCTACTACGACCTGCTGACCAAGTATTGGCCCAACCCCCTGAGCGGCGTGCGGGCGCGGATCATCTGGGCGTTCGGAGCCTCGCCGCAGCTGGCCGCGCGCATGCGCCGGGCCGACCGCACGCCCCCGATTACGGAGGTCGCAAGCGGCGTGACGGCGGGCGGGCGGTGAGAGATTCGGTGTCCAGGTGTCCCGGATGCTAGGAAGCGCCGAGCACCGGAGCGAGCGCAGCCTAAGCTGCGTGAGCGAGGAGCGCAGAAGCTGACGACGCAGACGGGGCGCATGGGCGCCGAAGATCCGTCGACTGCCCGCCGGCAGGCCGCCAGTTGAAACCGGCCCCCTTCGAGTACCACGCGCCGACCGAGGTCGCCGAGGCGGTGCGGCTGCTGGCGTCCTACGGGGAAGACGCGCGGCCGCTGGCCGGCGGCCAGAGCCTGGTGCCGCTGCTCAACCTGCGGCTGGCCCGGCCCAAGGCGATCGTCGACCTCAACCGCATCGAGAGCCTGGCCTACCACCGGCTGGAGGGTGACGTGCTGGTGGTGGGCGCGCTCTGCCGGCAGCGCGACCTGGAGCGCGACCGTTCGGTTCTCGAGCGCTGCGCCGCCGTCGCCGACGCAGTGCCCCTGATCGGCCACCTGGGCATCCGCAACCGGGGCACGGTGGTCGGCAGCCTCGCGCACGCCGACCCCGCCGCCGAATGGCCTGTGCTGGCGATGCTCTTCGACGCCATCCTGGTGGCCGTCGGGCCCGGCGGCCGGCGCGAGATCCCGGCCGCGCGCTTCTTCCAGGGCGCGTTCTCGACCGCGCTCGACCCCGGCGAGCTGCTGGTGGAGGCGCGGTTCCCGCTCCCGCCCCCGAGTGCCGGCACCGCCTTCGTCGAGGTCGCCCGCCGGCACGGCGACTTCGCCCTGGGCGCCGCGGCGGCGGTGGTCGACGGCGACGACGTGCGGCTGGCGCTGGGCGGCTTCGACAGCGTGCCGCTCAGAGTGGCGCCGGACCCCGACGCCGCGCCGGCGGCCGTGCACCCGGTCGACGACATCCACGCGCCCGCGGCCTACCGCCGCAAGCTGGCCGGCGCGCTGGCGAAGCGGGCGCTGGACCTCGCTCGAGAGAGGGCCCGGTGAACGAGGTCGAGGTCACACTCCAGGTCAACGGCGAGCAGCGCAGCGCCCGCTGCGAGCCTAGGGTCACCCTGGCCGACTTCTTACGTGGACCCCTGGGCCTGACCGGCACCCACCTGGGCTGCGAGCACGGCGTCTGCGGCGCCTGCACGGTGCTGATCGACGGCGCCAGCGCGCGCTCCTGCCTGACGCTGGCCGTGCAGGCCGCCGGTCACGAGGTCACCACCATCGAAGGCCTGGGCACCCCCGAGAACCCGCATCCGCTGATGCGCGCCTTCAGCGAGATGCACGGATTGCAGTGCGGCTTCTGCACACCCGGCTTCATCGTCTCGGCGTACGAGTACCTCCGTGACAACCCGCGCCCCGACCGCGAGGCGATGCGCCGCGATCTCTCCGGCAACATCTGCCGCTGCACCGGCTACGTGAAGATCTTCGCCGCCGTCGAGCGTGCCGCGGAGCTCATGTCCGGATGACCTGGGTCGGCCAGCGCGTGGCGCGCAAGGAGGACCTGCCGCTGGTCACCGGGACCGGCATGTACGTGTCCGACATCGACCTGCCGGGCACCCTCGAGGTGGCATTTGTGCGCAGCCCTCACGCGCACGCCCGGATCACGCACATCGACACCGCCGAGGCGCGCGCGGCCGAGGGCGTGGTCGCGGTCTTCACGGGCCCCGACATCCGCGGCCGGGTGCGCCCGATGGTGCTCGACCAGGAGGCGGCGCCGCCCGGCCTGGAGACGGCCGAGCCCGAGATCCACCCGGCCACGATCGAGATCCTGGCGGACGGCGAGGTGCGCCATGTGGGCCAGGCGGTGGCGGCCGTGGTCGCGGGCAGCCGCTACCACGCCGAGGACGCCGCCGAGCTGGTGCGCGTCGGTTACGACGAGCTGCCGGCCGCCGTCGATCCCGAAGCCCAGAACAACCCGATCGTCTTCGACAACGTGCCCCACAACGTGCAGGCGCGGTATCGGATCCGCGCCGGCGACGCCGACGCCGCCTTCGCGAGTGCACCGCATCGCCTGTCGATGACCGTGCGCAGCCAGCGCGTAACGGCCGCCCCGATGGAGACGCGCGGGGTGCTGGCGAGCACGGTCGGCGAGGAGACCAACGTCTGGAGCTCCACCCAGATCCCCTGGTGGGTGCGCAACGCGATCGCGGGTTCGCTGGGCATTCCGCAGCGCCTGGTGCGCGTGCAGATCCCGCACATGGGCGGCGGCTTCGGCCTGAAGGTCAACGTGTATCCGGAGGAGGTGCTGGTCACTTTCATCAGCCGCGTTCTCAAGCGTCCGGTGCGCTGGGTCGAAGACCGCGTCGAGCACCTGATCGCCAGCGGCCACGCGCGCGACCAGCTGCACCATGTCGAGGCCGCCTTCGAAGCCGACGGCCGGATCAGCGCGGTTCGGGACCGCTTCGTGCTCGACTCCGGCGTCGCCTGTCCATACCCGCTGAGCAGCGCCTACAACGTGGCCTCGCACTTTCGGAGCATGTACGCGATCCCCAACTTCGCCATCGACGGCGAGTGCGTGCTCACGCACAAGATGTTCAACCTCCCCTATCGCGGTGCCGGCCGGCCGGAGGCCGCGTTCGTGATGGACCGCGTCATGAACGCCGTCGCGCAGGCGCTCGACCTGGATCCGGCGGACGTGATCCGGCGCAACCTGATCCCCGATGAGGCGCAGCCCTGGAGCATGCGCATGCCCTACCGCGACGGCCACGAGGTGGTCTATGACGCACGCGGATTCCCCGCCGCCTTCGAACGGCTGCTTGAGCTGATCGGCTACCAGGAGCACCGGCGCGCCGGCAAGCCCAACCGCGGCATCGGCTTCGGCAGCTATGTGGAGGGCACCGGCGTCGGGCCCTTCGAGAGCGGGCAGCTGCAGCTCGACTCCGAGGGCCGAGTGGTCGTCTACTCGGGCTGCGCACCGCACGGACAGGGCCTGGAGACGACGATGTCGCAGGTCGTCGCCGACGCCTTCGGGATCACACCCGAAGCGGTCGTCTTCAAGGCCGGCGACACCGCCCTGATGCCGTTCGGGGCCGGCACCTTCGCCTCCCGCTCGGCGGTCACGGCGGGCGCCGCCGCCATCGAGGCATCGAACCGCCTCCTGCGGCGGATCAAGGCCATCGCGGGCGAGATCATGGAGATGGCGCCCGAAGACCTGGAGGTCGCCGAGGGGATGGTGCGGGCGCGCGGCGTGCCCACCCGCGGCGTGACCTTGAAAGACGTTTTCCGGGCCTCCAGCCCGGGTCCGGGCGCCCGCCTGCCCGACGGATTTGGGGCGGGCACCATCGAGACCTTCTACTGGGTGCCGCCGACTGTGACCTGGGGCTTCGGGGTGGTGGGCGCCGTGGTCGAGGTCGACCGGGAGACGGGCGTAGTCAAGCTCGAGAAGCTGGTCATGCTCCACGACTGCGGTCGCGTCATCAACCCGCTGATCGTCGAGGGCCAGGTCGAGGGCGGCCTGATGCAGGGCGTCGGGGCCACGCTGTACGAGCACGTGGTCTACGACGCGGCCGGGCAGCCCCGGGCGACCACCTTCCTCGACTACCTGCTCCCCACCTCGGCCGAGGTACCGGAGATCGTCCAGGAATCGCTGGAGGGCCCGCCCTCCGAGCGCAACCCGCTCGGCGTCAAAGGCGTCGGCGAGTCCGGGCCGATCGCGCCGCCGGCAGCGATCGCCAACGCCATCGTCGACGCCCTGCGCCCGCTCAGGGTGCAGCTCAACGAGCTGCCGCTCTCGCCTCCGGTGGTGCTGGCGGCGATCGAGCTGGCCCGCGCCTGAGAATCCGCCTCTGGGTGCTGGCGGTCACGGTGGCCGTCTTCAGCAACCTGGCCCTCTTCCTGGCCGTGATGCCGGTGCAGGTCTCGCGCCTGGGCGGGTCGCGGCTGGAGGTCGGCGAGGCGACCTCTCTGTTCTCGGCTGGAACGGTGGCCTGCGAGCTCCTGGTCGCAGTGCTCGCGACGCGTATCTCCATGGCCCGGCTGCTGGCCGTGGGCGCCCTGGTGATGGGCGCCGGCACCTTCGGCTACCTGGCGGCCGGCGACTCGATCCCGCTGGTGCTGGCCCTGACCGCGGTGCGGGGCGGCGCCTTCGGGGTCAGCGTGGTGGCCTCGAGCTACCTGATCGCGGCCTACGCCGCGCCGGCCGAGCGCGGCCGGGCCCTGGGCGTCTACGGGCTGGCGGTATCGATGCCCGCCATCTTCGGCACCTCGCTCGGCCTCCTGGTGCAGGCAAGCGAAGGGCCGGCGCCGCTCTACCTAATCGGCGGCGCCATTGCGGTGCTGGCCGGGTTGTGCTTCGGAGTCGTGATCGAGCGCCGGCCGCCGCCGGCGGTGCTGCCGCCACGGTTCCACCCGGCCGCGCTGCCCCACCTGCTGCCGGTAGCCCTGGTGATCGCGCTGGTCACCATGACTTACGGCGCGCTGCTGAGCTTCGGGCCGGCGCTGGTGGCTGCCGGGGGCGCTGGCGCAGCGCCCCTGCTCTTCCTGGTCTTCGGCATCCTGCGCGCGGGGTGCCGCCCCCTGGCGGGATTCGCGGTCGACCGCTTGGGAGCCATGCCGGTCTCGGTCGCGTCGGCGTTCTTGCTGGCGGTGGGGTGTCTGGTGCTGGGCGCCTGGCCGCTCGGCGCGGGGCTGGTGGTCGGGGCCGCCCTGTTCGGGACCGGGCTGGGGGGCATCTCCAACGCCGGCTACGTGGCGATGCTGGAGCGCATCGAGGCCAGCGGCCAAGCGCTGGCGACGGCGGCCTGGTCGGCTGCCTTCGATGGCGGCGTCGCCCTGGGCGGCGCCGTCTTCGCGGTGGCGGCGCAAACCCGGGGCATCGGGGCGGTGGCGCTGCTGATGCCCGTGGTGGGCGCGCTGGCCTGGCTGGCCGTGACCGCCGACTGGGTGCGGCTCAGACCCGCGCCAGCATGAGGTCCCACAGCAGCTTGCTGGCCAGGTTCGACGTCAGACCCTGGACGTCGAACAGCGGGTTGACCTCGGCGATGTCGAAAGCGTCTACGTCCGGCGCCAGGCGCCGCAGCAGCTCGGACACGAACCGGGGCGTCAGGCCGCCGTGCTCGTGGGCGCCGGCGCCAGGCGCGCTCGCGGGATCGAGGGCGTCGATGTCCAGCGTCAGGTAGACGGCGGCGCCGTCCGCGCCGGCCACCTCGAGGCAGCGCGCGGCCACGGCCTCGGCGCCCCCGTCCAACGCCTCGGCCGCCGTCAGCTGGGTGATGCCCTGCTGCCGGCAGAACGCCGCCATCTCCGGGTAGTTGAGGCCGCGCAGCCCGACCTGGATCAGCCGCCGCGGGCTCATCTGGGGCAGCTCCAGCGCGCGCCGGATCTGGCTGCTCTGCGAGAACGAGCCCTGGCGGGGATCGAAGTCGACCAGGTCGAGGTGGGCGTCGAGCTGCACGATGCCGATGCGCTCCCGGGCGGCGGCCAGCGCTCGAATGGGCGGCAGCGAGATCGAGTGGTCGCCGCCGAGCACGATCGGGAAGCGACCGTCGGCGACTGCGCCAGCCACCATCGCCTCTACGCGCGCGAACGTCGCCTCAGTGTCGTGGGCGGCGATCTCGGCATCGCCCAGGTCGGCGATCTCGACGCCGGAGAGGTCGACGACCCGGCCGCCCTCGACGTCCCAGACGCGGTCTTCGCGGATGCGGTTCAGGTTCCAGCGGGCGCTGCGCCGGATCTCCTCGGGGCCGTGCCGGGCGCCGGGACGGCCCAACGACGCGCCCATATCCCAGGGGAAGCCGATGATCGCGAAGCGCGTCCGGGCCGGCGCGCTGCCGCGGAACTCGATCAGACTTCGGGCCATGCCGTCGCAGGAGATTCTGAGCGAGATCGAGCTGACGCCTGACGAACGGGCCGAGCTGGAGCCCGTCTACGAGGCGCTGCGGGACTGGATCGCCCGCGTCGAGCGGCTGGCGGCCGAATGCACTACCTGAGCCTGGCGGATGCCGGCGCCGCCATCGCGGCCCGGGAGCTTTCGTCCGAAGAGGTGACGCGGCACCAGCTGGACCGCATCGATCAGCTCAATCCGGCGCTCCACGCCTACTACACGGTCTTCGCCGAGGGCGCGCTCGCCGAGGCGCGTGCCGCGGACGCTGACATCAAGAACGGGGACCGGCGGGGTCCGCTGCATGGCGTGCCGATCGCCTTCAAAGACCTCTACAACCTGGGTCCGACCACCGCCGGCTCCGAAGTCTTGGAGCACAACGTAGCCACCACCGAGGCGGCGCTGGTGACCCGCATGCGCGAGGCCGGCGCGGTGATCCTGGGCAAGCTCGCCACGCACGAGTTCGCGATGTCCGCCGCATCGCTCTCCGACCATTTCCCGGCGGCGCGCAACCCCTGGGACGTCACGCGCACGCCCGGCGGCTCCAGCACCGGCGCCGGCGTCGCCGTGGCGGCGGGTCTCGCCTATGGCGCCTGGGGCACCGACACCGGCGGGTCGGTGCGCATGCCGGCCGCCCACTGCGGCGTGGTGGGCTTCAAGCCGACCTTCGGCAAGCTCGACCTGGCCGGCGTGATCCCGCTGGCCCGGAGCCTCGACCACGCGGGGCCGCTGGCCCGGAGCGTGGCCGATGCGGCGCTGATGGTGGAACCCGAGCTGGAGCTGCGGCCCGGCATGGCCGGGGTCAGGCTGGGCGCGGCACGGTCGTTCTGGGCCGAGACCTGCGATCCCCAGATCGCGGCCGCGGTGGAGGCCGCCTTGCGGCGGTGCGGCGAGCTGGGCGCGCGAGTGGCTGACGTCGAGCTGGGTCTGGCCCCGGCCGATGCCATCGCCACCGGCTACCTGATCACCCTCGCGGAGGCGGCCGCCTATCACGGGCGTGGCGAGCCCCGCCCCTACGGACGGGAGTTCGGCCTGGCGCTGAAGGCCGGCCACATGCTCCCGGCGTCCGCTTACGTGTCGGCCCAGCGCGCCCGGCGCTGCGTGGCCGCGAAGATGGACCGGGCCTTCGCGGAGTGCGAGCTGGTCGTGATGCCCACGGTGGGCATGCTGGCCGACCCGCTTCCGGCAGGGCCCAAGCCGCTCGGGATGCGCATCAGCAAGCAGCCGGCGCCGGTCTACACCTGGCTGGTCAACCTCTTCGGCGGGCCGGCGGTGTCAGTGCCCTGCGGCTTCAGCGCCGAGGGGCTGCCCATCGGGCTGCAGGTGATCGGGCGGCTGGGGGACGACCGGCGTGTGCTCGAGGTGGCGGCCGCCTACGAGGCCGCGACCGGCTGGGGCGGCCGCCATCCCCTGCCCTAACCTAGGGTGCTAGCCATGTCCGCGCTCGCCGACCGCCGCGGCGCTGGGGAGAGGGTCGTCACCCACGTCCTGCGGGAAGGCGCGCTCTTGCATCGGGACAAGCCGGCGATTCGCTTCGAGGATGCGGACTACACCTACGCCGAGCTCTGGTCGCGCGGCCGCCGTGCTGCCGGCGCACTGCGCGGGCTGGGGGTGCGCCAGGGCGATGCGGTCCTGGTCATGCAGGAGAACACCATCGGGTTCGTCGACGCCTGGCTGGGAATCGCGCTGCTGGGCGCGGTGCAGGTGCCCGTCAACATCGAGTATCGCGGCGAGATCCTGCGCCACCAGGTGCAGGACTCCGGGGCGCGCCTGATGCTGCTGGAGCGCCAGTTCCTGGAGCGCATCGAAGGCCCCGACGATCTCCAGCTGGTAGCCGTCGATGACGGCTGGACGCGTGCGCCGGAGCTGCCCGAAGACGAGCTGCCGGAGGTGCACGACCACGACCTGGTGGCCATCATGTACACGTCCGGCACCACCGGGCCTTCGAAGGGCGTGCGCGCTACGCACGCGCACGCGTACACGTACGCGAAGCTGGCCGGACAGGCGCTGGAGCTCGCCCCAGACGACGTGTACTACGCGCCGCTGCCGCTTTTCCACATCGCGGGCCAGTGGGCGCTGGTCTATGCCTGCCTGCAGCTGGGCGCCACCGCGGTGGTGCGGCGCCGCTTCAGCGCCGGCGAGTTCTGGCAGGTGGTGCGCGACACCGGCAGCACCGTCAGCTTCCTGCTCGGCGCCATGGCCAACTTCCTGGCCCGCCAGGAGCGCCGGCCCGACGACGCCGACAACCCGCTGCAGCGCATGCTGCTGGTCCCGCTGGTCGCCGACCTGGAGGATTTCGCGCAGCGCTTCGGCGTGCGCATCGCGACCTGCTATGGCTCGACGGAGAACAGCGTGCCGCTGATCGCACCCTTCGGCGTCAGCGATCCGAAGCTGGCCGGCCGGCCGGTGCCCGGCTTTCGGGTGCGCATCGTCGACGAGCACGATCGCGAGGTACCGGTCGGTGAGGTGGGCGAGCTGGTGGTGCGGACCGACGAGCCCTGGCTGGTGATGGCCGGCTACCACCGGAACCCCGAAGCCACCGTCAGCGCTTGGCGCAACCTCTGGCTGCATTCGGGGGACGCCTTCCGGCGCGATGCCGCGGGCGACTTCTACTTCGTCGACCGCATCAAGGACTACATCCGGCGACGCGGCGAGAACATCTCCTCCTTCGAGGTCGAGCGCGAGGTCAACAGCTTCCCCGCCGTGCTGGAGTCGGCCGCGGTGGCCGTGCCCTCGCCGCACACCGAGGACGACCTGAAGGTGGTGGTGGTACCCCGGCCGGGCATGACGATCGAGCCCGAGGAGCTGCGCGAGCACCTGCGGGCGCGGGTGCCGAAGTTCATGGTGCCGGACATCGTCGAGGTGCGCGCCGAGCTGCCCAAGACGCCGACCGGCAAGATCCAGAAGCACCTCCTGCGCGGATGAAGCTGGTCACCTACGCATCGCCGGCGCCGGGGGTGGTCCTGGTGCGCCTCAACCGGCCCGACAAGCTGAACGCGTTCTCGCTGCCGCTGGAGCGCGACCTGCTGGCGGCGCTGGAGCGGGCCTGCGCCGACGAGGAGGTCCGGGCTGTGGTGCTGGCGGGGGCCGGCCGCGCCTTCTCAGGCGGCTGGGACCTGGGCGAGAGCGACCTCACCTCGCCCGTCACCCAGCCGCTCTCTACGCGCGCCGGCCAGCACACCTGGCTGCGCGTGATCCGACTCTTGCGCCGGCCGGACAAGGTCTTCATCGCTGCCGTCCACGGCTGGGCGGCCGGGCAGGGACTGGAGCTGTGCATCGCCAGCGACCTGATCGTGGCCGCGGAGGATGCGCGCTTCTACTTCGCCGAGGTGCGGGTGGGGTTCAACATGACCTCGGGCGTGGCCAAGGTGCTGCCGCTGCTGGTGGGCCTGGGCAACGCCAAGCGGCTGGCGCTGACCGGAGCCAGGATCGACGCCGCCGAAGCCGCGCGCCTGGGCCTGGTGGTCGAGGTCGTGGCGGCCGGGGCCCACGAGGCGCGGGCGCTGGAGCTGGCTGCCGAGGTCACCCTGGGCGCGCCGCTGGCGGTGGCCGCCCAGAAGCGGCTGTTCGACGCGGCGCTGGAGATGTCGCTGGCGGCGACCCAGGATTTCGAGGTCATGAGCAGCCTGCGCCTCACCGAGACCGAGGACCACCAGGAGGCGAAGCGGGCCTTCGCCGAGAAGCGCCCACCGAAGTTCAGTGGCGCGTAGCGAAGTCGACGCGGATCGGTTCCCGCGGCACGTGCGTGATGACCTCGGGCGCCCCGGCGGTGACGATCGAGGTCTCGCCCAATGACATCGTCAGCCCTGTCTCGAAGTCGCTGAGGATCATGTGCGTGAAGAGCACCATGTTCTCGGCGATGACCTGCGGGTTGTCGCGGTAGATCATCGGCATCTCCATCCAGGTCGGCGGGAAGGTCGCACCCATCGTGTAGCCGCAGGCCTTGAGAGCGGCCTTCTCGTAACCGTGGCGTTCGAATGCCGCCCGGTGGATCTCGAAGATCTCGCCGAACGTCCGACCCGGGCGTAGCGCGGCCTGCACCTCGTCCAGCGCCTCGAGGCAGGCCGCGTGCATGCGCAGGTGGCGGGGGTCGATGTTCGGCCCGGTCAGCACCGTGAACATGTCCGCGACGTGGTAGTGGCGCCAGGCGCACCCCAGCTCGAAGGTGACCTGGTCGTTCTCGCCGATGCGGCCGCGGCCCGTGCCGTAGCGGACGTTCATCGCCTTCTCGCCATGTCCCATGGGCAGCCGGTTGGCGGGGATGTCGGCGCCGCTCTCCCAGATCACCTGGTACACCTGGCTCATCACGGCGCTCTCCTCGGCGCCCGCGCGCGTCGCCTCGATGGCGCGCGCGCAGGCACGGTCGAGGACTTCGCCGGCGCGCCGCTGGTAGTCCAGCTCGCGCGGGCTCTTGACCAGGCGCAGCAGCCGGATCACGTCGGAGGCTTCCACCAGCTCGCACCAGCCGTCGAGCGCCTCCCGCAGCTCGGCGTGCAGCGCCGGCAGCAGGCCGAAGGTGTCGAGCTGGACGCCGACGCGCTTGCCCCGCATTCCGTGGCTCGCCAGCATGTCCTTGATCGCCTTCGACTTCGGGTTGCCGGCGGCGTCCTCCCACACGCGCACGTCCCT
>Ga0070707_100003462_pt1 | contig 14906 bp, 19 predicted proteins | sample KBSK5502metaG_FD_65468 | JGI IMG/M metagenome (GOLD analysis project Ga0070707, IMG submission 65468) | Corn, switchgrass and miscanthus rhizosphere microbial communities from Kellogg Biological Station, Michigan, USA - KBS K5-50-2 metaG | ecosystem: Host-associated > Plants > Roots >... | reverse complement strand
TCGGGCGACCGGCTGCTCGTCGCGACAGGCCGCCGGCCCAACTTCGAGGCCTGGAAGCCGGCCGGCCTGACGCAGACGGAGAGAGGCTGGCTGAAAGTCGACCCCGAGACCCTTGAGGCGCGCGACGGTGTCTACGGCGCGGGTGACATCACGGGCATCGGCGGCTTCACGCACCTCGCCTACTACCACGGCCAGATCGTGGCCCGGCGGCTGCGGGGCAAGGACGCGCGCGCCGACCACCTGGCCGTGCCCCGTGTCACCTACACCGACCCCGAGGTCGCCTCGGTGGGCCTGTCCGAGCAGACCGCGCGCGACCACGGCATCGACGTGGCCGTCGTCAAGACGGACCCCGGCGAGGCGGCGCGCGGATACATCCACGACTTTCACGGCGGGGTGCTGAAGCTGGTCGCCGACCGCTCGCGCGGCGTGCTCATCGGCGCGACGCTGGTGACGCCGCGGGCGGGCGAGATCCTCGGCGAGCTTGTGCTGGCCCTGAAGGTGGGAACGCCGGTCAAGACTTTGGCCGACGTGATCCATCCCTACCCCGCCTTCAACCGCGTCCTTGGCGCGGCGTTCAACGAATTGGCGGACAAGGTGATCTAGCCCCCATCGGCGTTTTATTGAGTGCTCCGTATCTACGTTTGTAAAGGGGGCCTTGAACTGCAATGGTCATCTCTGTCAACGGCACGCCAGTCACGTTCGACCTGGACAATGTCCTGGTCTGGGCGCTGGTCGGCCTGGTGGCCGGTTTTCTCGCGAGCCACCTTGCGCTCGGCCATGGCCTCGGGCTCATGTGGGACATCATTGTGGGTATCGTCGGAGCGCTGTTCGGCGGCATCGTCCTCGCCGGCTTTCTCCACTTCAGCATCGTGATCGCGGGTCACCCGATCATCAGCGCGATGATCATGGCCTTCATCGGCGCCGCGATCCTGCTGCTCATCGTCCGGCTGTTCGCCGGCCGGGGCGTGAGGCGCCGGGCCTTTTAACCAGACGCCTGGGGGCCGTCAGCTCCCAGGCGTTTTTTTATGTCAGCCGCTCACCGAGGTACCACCGCGGCGGTGGATAGTCGCGAACTCCGCGAACCTCACGGCGCTAGCATCGGCACTGGGCGGCGCGACCGGCGACGTCTGCGGCGCGACCGCCGAGCTGGGTCAGCTCGCGGCGCTGTTGGCCTTCGCCGCGACCACTCTCAAGTAGCCCGCCTGGCGAGTGACCGGCATCGCGAAGTCGAAGCGGTCCACGGCGAGGGCGAGGTCGAGGTCGGTTGACGGAAAGCCGGGCCACGTTCCGCTCCTCGCGCGGCGGTATCGCTCGCTGGCGCGCAGCGACCCGAGCAATTCCCCGACGTCGGCTCGCTCACCCTTGACGAGCGCCTCGAGGTAACGCGCGCACGCGTGGTCCTCGGGGTGGTCTGCCGAGGCGATGAGCGTGAGCGTGTCGCGGTCTCTTAACAGGCAGGCTTGAACAGTCGCCCTGGCGACGACCAGACTCGCTGCGAAGATGTCATCGCCCGTCACCGCCGCCGCGACCTGGGTGCCCGCGGTCGAACGCTGGATCAACACCTTTCCTTGCAGGTCGATCGCCGTGATCGCGGTCGGCGAGTTGCTGATCGGAATTCCGGCGACCGGCAGCGCGCCCTCCTCCGCGCACAACACGGAGCCCGGCGTGGCGGCCGCCAGGTCGCGCGCCTCGGCGACCGTCTTGACGAGGCGGCATTCGCGCGCGCCGTCGGCGAGGGCGTAAGCGCTCACGGTGAAGGAGCGGAGCACGTCGATGACGACGACGGTTCCCTGCGCGTGCATCGCGCCATCGATGCCGGTGGCGTGGATGATGTTCACGTGTCACGCCCGAATGTCGGCGAGCAGGGCGGGCAACCTCGCGCGTTCGGCTTCGAGCAGATCGCGGACTGCGGATCGATGCGCGTGGTCGGCCTGCGCCTGGAGCCGGGCCAGCACGTGCCCGAGCATCGGGTCGCGATTCCCGTCGCGCTGATCGTGATCGGCGGCAGTCTCCACTTCGACGACGGTACGAGCTCGGGAGATGTGAGGGCCGGCGAGATGCTGCTGATCAACCCTGGAGAGAAGCACACCTACCGCGCCGAGGTGGCGACGTCGGCGTTCCTGGTGTTCGCCGGCGTGCCGGGCGTGCGGAGCCGTCCGTGGACGCTGCGCCGCAGGTAGCGGCCTCGATCACGTCGCGTTCCACAGCGCGACGACGCGTCCACGCTCATCGTCGTCGCGGAGGATGTTGATCGAGGCGACGTCGAGCTGGAGGCGGGCGGCAAGTCCGATATCGGCTGCGATCCAGACGACCGCGACCGCCCGCAGGATGTGGCCGTGCGCGAAGGCCAGGACACGTCCTTGCGGGGATTGCGTGGCCAGGCCGATGAACACGCGCGCCCGCGCGTAGATCTGCGCCGGCGTCTCACCGCCCGGGCACCCGTCCCTGTAGAGCTCCCAGTTGGCGTCCGACTCGTGGATCTGCTTCGAGGTCAGGCCTTCGTAGGCGCCGTAGTCGACCTCCTTGAGCAGGTCGGTGACCAGCGGGTGCTCGAAGCCCGCGAGCGCGGCGGTGCGCAGGGCGCGCTGCATGGGGCTGGAGTAGACGGCATCGAAGGTCGTGCCCTCCAGGCGGTCGCCGAGCAGCTTTGCCTTCTCCTCACCGCGCGGCGTGAGGGGGAGGTCCGTCGTGCCGGTGTGCCGGCCGGAGAGGCTCCACTCGGTCTCGCCGTGCCTGGCGAGGTAGAGCTCGAACGTCAGGCGGGCTTGCCCATCATCTCGGGCCGGCCCGAGCGGAGGGACCGGCTTGCACTTTCGATCACCGCGCCAGCGCGCACCCGCTGGCCAGGGCGCACGCAGACCAGGCCGACCGCGGCCTGGCCACCCTGGGCGCGGAGCGCGTCGTTGACAGCCGCGAGGACTCGGTTCGCGGCATGCGCAGTGCCGGCCACGTCGGTGTCGGGGAGGATCGCGAGGAGCTGCGGCGGCTTGCGACCGAGCACGCCGGGAGTGTCGACGTCGCGCACCGTGCCCGCGAGCGCCGCGGCCATCGTCTTCAGTGCTTCGTCGCTCGGCACCGCGCCGTTGGCCTCGATCAGAAGCACGCCGAGGTTGCGCTGGTAGCGATGCGCCCGCGCGAGCTCGTCCTCGAGCACAGGTCGAACGAAGCGATCGTTGAACAGCCCGGTCGTGCGATCGACGATGTGCAGAGGCTCCGCCTGTGGGTCGTCGGTCCTGACTCCGCACGAGGGACAGAAGACGGCGCCGTGCGGCAGAGGCGAGCCGCATGCCTGACAGGTTTGTGCCTCGGGCCGGCGGCGGAGGAAATCGCCAATCGGCATTCGATAAAGCCTATCAGTCGTGTTCGCCAATCCCTTTTGATCCCCTTGAGTGCGTTCTTAACAGGCTCGGTTGTGCTCGGCTCTCTGGAATCCTAAGCTCGATCGAGGTGTGCCGGGGGGGAGGGACGGCAAGGTGGGGGAAGGGAGGGCCCAGCCTGGGGTCTACGAAATTGCGGTGCGGCCTCAGCCCACCGCGGCGACGGGCGTCGAAAGCCAGCTCTCCGCCCACTGCGAAACTGCGGACAGCACCGGCTCCAACGCGCGCCCGCGCGCCGTCAGTCGATAGCTCACCCGCACCGGCGGCCCCGGGTCGACGAGGCGCTCGACGATGCCCTCGGTCTCGAGCTCGCGCAGTCGCTCGGTCAGCACGCGGTCGCTGATCCCCGGTATTCCCGCGAGCAGTTGGTTGAACCGAGCGGGTCCTGGGACGAGGGCTTTGACCACGGCCCCAGTCCAGCGCTTCCCAATCAGCTCGATTGCGCGCTGAAAGGACGCGCTGTAGTCAAGGCCCCCTCCGACCATGGGGAGAGATTCTATGCGCTATGGGGACTCCGGGAAAGGACCCCGCCCACCTTTTCCACAAGAATTTTTTTCGCGGCACAATCAGGGTCCGTCAACCACGCGGAACTGAGGCTGGAGGGCTTGGAAATGTTCAGGCGGACGAGTTCATGAGATTGCGATGGAGCTGACCGGTCGGGTCATCGTCGTGACCGGCGCGGCGCGGGGAATCGGTCGCGCCCTCGCGACTCGCTTCGCCTCCGAGGGCGTAAAGGCGGTGGTCATCGCCGACGTCGACGGCGATGGCGCGAGCTCAGTCGCGAAAGAGATCAACGCGACCGCGATCCAATGCAACGTCGCGCACGAAGCCGACGTCGAGCGACTCGTCGAGCATGTCGTGGCCGAGCACGGACGCATCGACGTCTTCTGCTCAAACGCGGGCATCGCGGTTGCGGGCGGACCCGAAGCCGCGGACAGTGACTGGCATCGCATCTGGGAAGTCAACGTCATGGCTCACGTCTACGTCGCCAGACACGTATTACCAGGCATGCTCGCGCGCAAGGAGGGATACATCCTGGGCACGGTCTCCGCGGCGGGGCTTCTGAACCACGTCTTCGCGGCGCCGTACGGAGTCACCAAGGCCGCGGCCCTGTCCTTCTTCGAGTGGCTGGCGATCGCGCATGGCGACGAAGGGATCCGCGTCTCGTGCCTCTGCCCACAAGGCGTGAAGACCGCGATGCTCGCCGCCGAGCGCGAGCAGCTGGGCACGAGCTTCCTCACAGAGAGTGCGCTCGAGCCCGAGGTTGTCGCGGAGGCTGTCGTCAAGGGCATCGCGGACGAGCGATTCCTCATCCTTCCTCATCCAGAGGTCGCGGAGTTCTTTCGCCGCAAGGCGGACGACTACGATCGCTGGCTCCGCGGCATGCGCCGGCTGCGCGCCAACCTGCTCTCGACGGCGGGCTGAGTTGCGCTGGCTGTCTCTTGGCGCCGGGTTCGCACTGATAGTCCTTGCCTTCGCCGCGGCGAGCCGCGTCACGGACACGAGGGCCGGCCTTGTCGCGGAGATCGTCACGCTTCTCGGCGGCCTGGCCGGAATCGGTCTCCTGACCTACGCATTCGCCGCCAGGCCCCGCAGCAGAAATCGCCCCTCACCCCGACCCTCCGCGCGGAGCGCGACTAGGACGGCGCGCGACAGCGCGCTTCGCCCATTGATTGCTCCCCTGGAGGGTAGAGGGAGAACCCCGGAAGCGAGGCCGCGCTCGAACCGCGACCTCGTCCTCGGCGCGACCGGCGTGCTGCTTGCGGCCGTCCTGGTCGCGGGACTTGCGATCAGCGGCGGGATCATGTGGGCGGGCTTCGGGCTCGCGCTCCTGCTGCCGATGATCGCGGGCAGCGTCTACCTCTGCGTCCGGTTCCTCAGGGCTAACCCGTGAGCGAGAGGATCTCGCCCACCAGGTAGAGCGATCCGCAGACCAGGACGTTGCCGGACGGCCCGGCGAGCTCGCGCGCGCGGGCAAGCGCGGCGCCGGCGGGCCTGGCGACATACGCGCCGGCGCCGTAAAGCTCGTTCAGCAACTGGGCCTTCGCCGCGTGCCCCTGCGCGCTCGCGGGCTCTGTGAACACGACCGCGTCCGGGCGGAGCGTCCGCAGAGCGGCGAGCAGCTCGACCGGGTCTCGCTCGCTCAGCATCGCGAAGACGGCGACGAGCCTCTGCGACCCGATGAGGCGGCGAAGAGAGGCGCCTGCCTTGACCATCGCCGCCGGATTGTGGCCGCCGTCGAGGATCACGCGTGGCTCGCGGGCGATCACCTGCAGCCGTCCGGGCCACACCGCTTCCGCAAGACCCGACCGGACAGCCTGATCTCCGCCTGCATCGAGCGTGTGCGCGGCCGCCACCGCCAGCGCGGCGTTGGCAGGCTGGTAGTCGCCGACCAGTGAAAGGCGCAGGTCCTTGTGCTTGAACTCAGGTCCGCTGACACTCAGCATTGAGCCGTCCCAGCCAAGCGACCGCGACGAGAATTGCAGCTCATACCCGAGCCGCCACACAGTCCCCATGACGCGAGCGGTGTAGTCGTCGACCACATCGAGCGCCTCGCCCTCGCAGCCTGTGATGACGAGGTCGCCTGCCTTGATGATCGCGGCCTTCTCGCGCGCGATCTCGCCGATGGTGTTGCCCAGGTACTTCTGGTGATCGAGGTCGACGTTGGTGATCATCGCCACGCCGAGGTCGAGCGCGTTGGTCGCGTCCAGCCGGCCGCCGAGACCGACCTCACACACGAGCACGTCCACTCGCGGGGCGAGGTACGCGATCGCCATCGCGGTCAGCATCTCGAACTCCGTCGCCGGCCCCATCTCCGACGCGACCTCGTCCAGGACCGGTCGCAGCTCCTCCAGCGTCTTCGCGAAGTCGTCCTCGCTGATGGGCCGGCCGTCGATCTCGATCCGCTCCGTGTACGAGACCAGATGAGGCTTGGGCATGAACCCGACGCGCCGTCCGCTTGCGCGCAGGATCGAGGCAAGGCACGCGCCGGTCGACCCCTTGCCGTTGGTGCCGGCGATCAGCGCGCCGCGCAGCTCGCGGTCAGGGGCTCCGAGGCGGTCGAGGATGGCACGCGTCCGCTCCGTGCCCAACTTCATCGCGAAGCGGCCTTGCCTCGAGATGAAGTCCAGGGCCTCCTGGTACGTCAAGCCGGCCGTGCTTCGACGATGTGAAACTCGGACGCCATCTCGATGTCGCGGGTCAGCCGAAATCCGGCCGGCTGAAACAGCTTGCTGAACTCCGAGCTCGTCCGCTCGCGGCCGCCGAGCAAGACCATCATGTGCAGGTCGCTCATCACACTCGCGAGGTCGCGCGCGCCTGTGGTGACATGATCCGGGACAAGCCTTTCCACGATCAGGAGCCGTGACTCCGGCGCCATCGCGGTCCGGCACGCAGCCAGAATCTTTGCCGCGTGCTCGTCGTCCCAGTCGTGGAGGATCGACTTGAGCATGTACGCGTCGCCGCCTTTCGGCAGCGTGTCGAAGAAGCTGCCCTCGACGATCTCCACGCGGTCGATGACCCCAGCCGCGGCCAGAGCCTCCGCCGCACCGGCGAGGCCGGGGGCCAGGTCGAACAGCACTCCTCGCAGGTTCGGGTTTGCCCGCAGCACCCCGGCGAGCAGTGCTCCGTGCCCGCCGCCGACATCGACCACCGACCGCGCCCAGCCGAAGTCGTAGGCCGCGACGACCTCCCCGCTGACCCTGGTCGAGGTCTCGACCATCGCGGCGTTGAACTGGGCCGCGGATTCGGGATCCTCCGCCAGCTTTTCCCAGCGACCCTTGCCGTGAATGTGCTCGAACGCCGATTTTCCGGTCTGCAGGCTGTACATGAGCTCGCCCCAGGTCGGATACGCCTCCTCGCTCAGCATCAAGGTCATGTTGCGCAGCCCCGGCCGGTCGGAGCGGAACACGTCCGAGATCGGGGTCGGCGAGTAGCGGCCGTCGGCGTCTTCGGCGAAGAAGCCCCATGCGGCAAGACCGCGCAGGAATCGGCGCGTCGCGTCGGGATCCAGGCCGGTGCATGTCGCGATCTCATCCGCGCCCAGCGGGGCCGCCGCGATCATGTCTGGAAGCCCCAGCCGGCACGCGGCCACCACCAGCTGGTAGCCCCGGAACCCATGCAGCAGCCGGACCGCGTCGGGATGAGGGGAGCTCATGGCCGGCGGCGGACCTCCGCCTCGTACGTGTTCTTGATCAGCATCGCCCGCGTCATCGGCCCCACTCCGCCGGGGTTTGGCGTCAGCCACCCCGCGACCTCGTCGACGCCAGGCCCGAGGTCGCCGACCTGGCGACCGGCCTCCCAGTTCGTGCTCACGTCGACCACCGCCGCCCCGGGCTTCACCATCTCCCTCCCGATCAGGTTGGCGCGCCCGGCCGCGGCGACCAGAATGTCGGCGGCCCGCGTGTGCTCGCCCAGGTCGCGCGTGCGCGTGTGGCAAAGCGTCACCGTCGCATTGCGCTTCAAGAGAAGAAGGGCCGTCGGCTTGCCCACCAGGTTGCTGCGGCCCACGACCACTGCGTTGGCGCCCTCGATGGCGATGCCGGAGCGCTCGAGCAGCTCGACGATGCCCGCCGGCGTGTTGGGCTCAACACCTCCCGGCAGCCCGAGCGCGACGAGGCCCGCGTTGATCGGATGAAAGCCATCGACGTCCTTTGTCGGGTCGAGGGCGAAGATCACCCGCCGCATGTCGATCTGCTTCGGCGCCGGCTGCTGGATCAGGATCCCGCTCACCGAGTCGTCCGCGTTCAGGCGATGTGTGAGGTCTAGCAGCTCCTCGGTCGTGGTCCGCGACGGCAGGCGATGGTCCTCCGACTCGATGCCCACGTTGCGCGCGTTGCGCTGCTTCAGCACCACATAGGTGATCGACGCCCGGTCATCGCCCACGAGCACCGTCGCCAGCTTCGGCCTGGTGCCCCCGCGCGCCAGCCTCTCGCTCACGGCCTTCCCCACCTCGTCGTAGATCTGCCTCGCGACGGCCTTGCCGTCGAGAACGCGGGCCGTCACGCGAGCTCAAGCTCCGAGCGCGCGGCCATCGTCACGACGAGCATCACCTCGCGCAGGTCGAGCCCGCGCTCACGCGAGATGCGCCGGCAATCTTCGTACTCCGGCGCCACGTCCACCGCGCGCTCGCCCAGCTCCTTGACCTTGACCCGCACGAGGCCATACGGCGTCTGGACCTCGACCACGCGCCGCGCCGCCAGGACGCGATCCGTCCGTGTGAGCCGGACGCCGAGCGTGGTGCTGTGCCTGAGCAGGTACTCGCTCAACGCCGCCACCATCTCCGGCGCCGACATCACAGCGACGACGTGGCCCGGCCGCCCCTTCTTCATCAGCGCGGGGACGACGGTCACGTCGAGCGCCCCCGCCGTCATCAGGTCCTCGACCAGGGCGGCGATGAGGTTCGGGGGCATGTCGTCGAGGTTGGTCTCGATGAGCGTGACTCCCGTCTCGCTCGCCACCTCGTCGCCGATCCACACCGCGAGGGCGTTGCCCGGGGACTCGTCCGTGCCGATCCCGTACCCCGCCCGCCGCAGCGCCATCGCCGGCCGCTCGAACGCGGCGGTCGCAACGGTCGCAAGGATTGACGCGCCCGTTGGCGTCACGAGCTCGCGGCCTCGGTCCTCCGCGAGGAGCGTGATACCCGTTCCCTCGAGGATCCGCAGCGTGGCCGGCCCCGGCCGCGACATCGGAAGGGCCGACGCGTAGACCCGCTCGACCTCGAGCGAGTGCAGGAGCCAGAAAGCCCCGACCACGTCGACGAGCGTGTCCGCGCCGCCCAGCTCGTGGAGGTGGAGGTCGGACTCGGGCACACCGTGGATCTGCGCCTCGACCCGCGCCAGCCGGTTGATGGCGTCGAGCGCCCGGGCCTTGACCACCTCAGGCGCGTCCGACTCCTCGACCACCGCACGCAGGGCGGGGACCGTCCGCTCGACACGGTCCTCGACGCCGACCAGCACGCGGGTGCCCGCCGTGTGCCCGCGCGACTCTCGCCTGACCTCGAGCGTGACCTCGCCACCCAGGCGCATCGCTTCCACGGCCGCGTCGAGCACGGCGCGGTCTGCGCCGGCGTCGACGAGCGCGCCCAGGGTCATGTCCCCCGAAATGCCGGAGAAGCAGTCGAAGTACGCAATGGTCGGCCCCTTTTTCATGCGCGCGTTCTCTTAATGTGGACGGCAGCGGCATCGATCGGCTGCATGCTGGCCGGCCGCTTGGCGACGCGCACGGAGACCGCCTCGACGCGTGGCAGGCGGAGGATGCGCTCAGCGATCGCGCCGGCCAGCGTCTCGAGCAGCTGCTGCGGCGGACCCTCGATGACCTCGCGCGCGGCGGCGCGGACCTTCGTGTAGTCGACCGTGTCGCCGAGACGGTCGGTGCGCCCCGCCTCGACAAGATCGGCCTCGACCTCGACGTCGACCCTGAACTCCTGGACGCTCGCGCGCTCGGCGTCGCGCACGCCGTGCCGCCCCAAAAACGCCATCCCCCGAAGCTCGATGCGGTCCGACCCTCTCATTTGTCGCAATTGTCGGTTTTAAGGAGGGCTGCAGTTTCCGTAACGCGAACCAGCTCACATTGGTTGGTCGCCAAATCAGCCTTAAATCACGTCCGGCGCCGCTGTGCTCGGCGCATGGCGTCGACTCGTGACACGAAGGCTTCTGGCGTCTGAATTGGAATTCCGTGCCAAGGAGACATTTGCACCACATCGTCGTCTGAGCTGGCGATCAGGAACGCTCCGACCGTCTCGGCGAGCTCAAGCACGCGGTTGTCTTCCCAGTCGGCGAAGTCGGTGACGCGGACCGTTGGTTCAACGATGCCGCCGGCGCGGCTTGCAATTGACTCGAGGAAGGTCCGGTACTGCTCGGTCTCCGCCTTTGTCCACGAGAAGGCAGTGCTTAGGATCCGTAGCGTTCCGGCAATCAGCTGCTCGCTGAGCCATATCTCGAACTCCAGGCCTTCGTTGAGGATGGCCAGAGTCATCGCCGAAGCCTCACCCCGGATTGGAGGTGGCGACTCCCACTGAGTTGAATCGGGCTCTGCGACCACGGCATCCACAAGAACGTTGATATCGACGACGAGTGGGACCCGGCCGTCGCCGGTCAAACTCAGCGCTGTCTCGGACGAGTCCGGTTCAGCGCACGGCGCACGGCCTGGCGACGCTGTTCAGCTGTCGTGATGCCGGCCTCCTGCGCCCGACGCACGCCCGCGACGCGCAAGCTCTCGAACAGGCGCCAGTTCTCCAGGGCCTCCATGCGATCCATCGCTTGCCGGATGAACTCCGTGGGACTGCCGTTCGCAAGGCGCTCGACGAGGCGGTCAAAGCGCGGAGCTTCGTCCGGCCGAAGGGAAAAACTGCGACTAACCGCTGTTCTACTCATCGTTGCCAACCGTTGCCAACAGAATACCGTGATACTGACTGCCGGAATCGAAGACCGCGTGCCCTCGCCAGGTCAATTGAGGCTTTCCATGAACGCGCGGCGCGCGCCGGCCCCCAACTCCAACCACTCAGTGATGGTGCTCGCTGTACGCCGGGGTTCTTCGAGAAAATGCACTGGCCATTCGGTCATGCGAGGCTTCTTGACATGCACCAGCAGACAGGGCTCAGGCTCGTCGATGTACTCCTCTTGAAGAACGAGGGCGGTCGGCGCTTCGGCTCCCTCCGCGCTCTCCGCGAACGCAAGCGCCTCCTCGTAGGTTGGGAACGCGCGGTAGTAGTCGTCTCCCCTTTCTAGATCCGCGGCGCCATTTCCGGGATGGCACCACACCCGGTACTCGAGGACGGCATCCCAAACCAAGCCGCCGCCGGCGCCAACCAGGGCGGGATAGGTGCCCACCAACGTGTCGTCCAGGGCGCGGGGGAAATTGCTTGGCTTGACCATGACTCATGATTCTGGCGGACGACAGCAAAATCGAAAACGCCGCCTGTTAAGGGTCATTCCCCTCGGGTCCACCACGGGAGCGTGAAATCTCCTGGGCTACCCCCGCGACTGTCCGCAATGGAGGCTATCCGGCCAATGCGAATGCCTACGGACAGGACAATCGACGAAACCGACACGTGGCCTTGGCTACGGGGTCTGCACACGCATGCCCAGTGCCTGAGATTTTCGGGTTGAGACAGTAGCGATCTACTCGCGAACAGGATTGGTTTCGCCTGAGCTGGGCCGGTCCCAAGCAACGCGGTGGTGGGCCGTAGTTTCCATAACGCGAACCGAAGCAGTACCGTCGTTGGCCCGAGAATCGCACTCGACCCGAGTGGACGGCGGAAGGACGGTTTTTCCCTTGGCGTATCGCCGGTCCCGGATTAGACCTGGCGTTACCCAGGCGATCCTTAATCGGCAGTCCTCATGCTGGCGTGCGACTCAACCCAGCAACCTATCCCACCGCCTCGGGGGATTGAAGTTGGACGTGGGCGTTCGGAACAAAGGCCCACGTGAAGTCGTCCAGTTGGGTTGGTCCATTTGCCGCCGACCCAGCCTTGCAGCAGCGCTAACCATCGCCCTCGAGCCTTCGACACCGTTCTAAGCGCTTGCGCCGCGCCTTCGCCGAAGTCTTGCCAACTGCCGTCAAGCGTGATCTCCTCGTCGACCTCAACGACAGCAACCGGGCCGGCAAGTTCAACGAGGGTGCCGGTATAGCCGTCGCCACCCCGCAACCAAGCCGGCTCGTAGTCGTAGCCACCGGAGACGACTACGCGACCCCCTACCTCAAATTGGTCTCCGTTCACAAGTCAATAATTGCTGACGGCGGATCTGGACCTAAGTTCCCACAATAAGAACCCCGAGAGCGTATTCGACGGAAACGCCTACAAGCTCGAAGGTTCCTCCGATACGCCTGACAGCGAGGCGCTCGAGGCGATTCCTGGGCACCGCGCTTAAGAAGGCTGCTCGTCGAATCCTTTGGGCGTGGCCACTGCGCCTGTGCAACCCACCCACGATCCGCCGCGCGACTGGGCGAACTGCGTGAGGTTGAGGCGAAGCGCGCGGATCGACTCCAGCTTGGGCACGAAGTACGTTCCCACGCTCGTGGTCCAGCCGGCCTTGCTGGGAACCACGCTGACCTCGGAATATCCGGTGCCGATGAGTTCAGCCGCCACCTGGCGGGCGGCCGCCTCGGAGCTAAAGAGAAGACCGGTGTTCATCAGGGTCGCTTGCCTCATGTTCGAGTCGTACGCAAACAGGTAATCGATAAGCTGCTGATCGACCTGGTCGATTATGGCTGGATCGATGGCGCCCGCCTCGGCGCTTGCCCATGCGTCGGTAACGGGGGTGCCGACACCACCGCTCACCCATCTGCCGCCCGTCGCGGCGGCGTATTGGCCCAGGCCGACCCGCATGGAACGAACCGCATCCAGCGTGGGCACCACGTTGGTGGTCACCGTCGTGGTCCAGCTGGTCATCTGAGGGAAGAGTGGGCTCGGCTTTGCGTTCCAGCCCGTCTGCGCAACCTTTACCGCCAAGTATCCAGCCATCATCAACTCCGCGGCCGCCTGACGAGCTGCCTGCTCGGAGAAAAAGCCAAGGTCGGCGCTGACCCCTAGAACTTGTGTGGTGTCGATGCCTGCGGCGCTGAGTGCGGTGATGGCCCACTGGTCAGCCTGGTCGGGATCGATGAAGTCGGGCGGATCGATCATCGCTTTGGTGATCGACCGCCACCTGCGTCGGGCCCCTGCACGTCAAGAGTTCTGGGGATCGCCTGCACGTCGGGCATTATGTGCCAAGACGCCGATATAAGCCCCTGTTAGCTGCGCGAGATCCCGTCAGGTGCTCGAGCAAATTGGTGGGCCGCGGTGGACTCGAACTACCTGCCTCCGAGCTAATCAGCCTCGAGCGCTGTGCTCATCGGAGTGCTTGTGGACACAAGTAAGTGTGAGGCTGAAAATCTGGCTGGTGGTCCCAAATACACTGGGCTTGGTGATTCACGCGAGGGTTCACGTCCGCCCCGCGACCGAGGACGACCTGGAGTCGATCAACGACATCTACAACCACTACGTCCTCGAGTCGCACTGCACCTTCGACGACGAGCCGCTGACGATCGAGACTCGGCGCGAGTGGTTCAGCCACTACGCGCCTACCGGCAGGCACCGCGTCTTCGTCGCCACCGACGCCGAAAAGGTGGTCGGCTACGCGACCAGCAGCCGCTACCGGCCCAAGCCCGGCTACCTCACCTCGGTCGAGACCAGCGTCTACCTGGCGCCGGACGCGATCGGCAGAGGCGCCGGCACGCGCCTGTACGAGACCCTCTTCAAGTCAATCGAAGGCGAGGACCTGCATCGCGCCCTCGCCGGCATCGCGCTTCCCAACCCCGAGTCCGTAGGGCTCCACGAGAAGTTCGGCTTCAAGCGCGTGGCGCTCTACACGGAGCAGGGGCGCAAGTTCGGGCGCTACTGGGACGTGGCCTGGTTCGAGAAGCCGCTGGACGCCTGACCGCCGCCGATCTGGATCGTCGTCGCCTTGATGCTGCCGTCGGCCTGGCGCGTGCCGATGATCGTCACGGTGATGCTGTCCTTCAGGTCCGAGGTGTTGCCGGCGACGGTCCTGGAGACCTGGACAGTGTTCGCGAAGACGACCTTCACGTCGCACTGCGTGTTGGTCAGCGTCATCGACCCTGTGGCGAGGTTGGTGATCGTGCCGCGCGCGACCGCCTGAGAGCCGGGCGACGGAGACGGCGCGCCCGGGCTGGGGCATGCCGCAGCGAATGCTCGACCTCCGCCGCCACCGCCGCCGAACCCGGTGCCCGGAGTGCGCGTGGACGCGGCGCTGTTGGAGCCGGCGCTGACGTTGTTCTGGCCGACCTTGTAGCCGCCGTAGAACCCTCCGAGGATCCCGACGACGAGCAGCAGCACGACGACGTACGACTTCAAATCTCTCACTCCTTCACTCGTACCTGAGGGCTTCGATGGGATGCAGGCGGGCGGCGCGGTTGGCGGGGTAGATGCCGAAGAAGAGGCCGATCGCGACGGAGACGAAGAACGCGAGCAGCACGCTCGACGGCGAGACCACGGGCGTGGGGAAGCTCGAGCTGGCGATCGCGGGGACGCTTGGCGCCTCGTGCGCCAGCAGCGTTCCCACCGCGATGCCGAGCGCGCCGCCGAGACCGCTCAGCACCATCGCCTCGATCAGGAACTGGACGAGGATGTCGCGCCGGCGCGCGCCGATCGCCTTGCGGATGCCGATCTCACGCGTCCGCTCGGTGACGGTGACCAACATGATGTTCATGATCCCGATCCCACCGACGACCAGCGAGATGCCGGCGATGGCCCCGAGCACGAGCGTCAGCGCCGTCGCGATCGACGTCGCCTGGGTGAGGATGTCCTGCTGACTCTGGAGCTGAAAGTCGGCCTGGTTCGGGTCGGAGATGCCGTGCCGGTCGAGCAGGATGGTCGTGATCTCCGTCTCGGCCTGAGTGACCGTCGCCGCGGAGGTCGCCGAGGCGACGATCTGGCTGATCACCTTGCCGCGCGCGCCGGTGAGGTAGGCCCACACCGTGGTGATCGGCGCGACGACGACGTTGTCCTGCGACCCGAAGCCGGTGCCG
>Ga0070707_100003461_pt1 | contig 14907 bp, 12 predicted proteins | sample KBSK5502metaG_FD_65468 | JGI IMG/M metagenome (GOLD analysis project Ga0070707, IMG submission 65468) | Corn, switchgrass and miscanthus rhizosphere microbial communities from Kellogg Biological Station, Michigan, USA - KBS K5-50-2 metaG | ecosystem: Host-associated > Plants > Roots >... | reverse complement strand
GGGGCGATGGAAGGAATGGAGGGCATCCTGCTTCGCAAGAAGAATGGGCTGCGTGTGGTCCTGACCCTCGATCTGATCGAACGGAGTGTGGCGGTCGAGGTGGATGCCCAGGATGTCGAGCCCGTAAGCCGCCGCCGTGTTTGAACCTCCTTCCTAGGGGTCCTAGTCGATGGTTATCGGCTAAAGCCTCAAGCGCTCCACATTGGCCGGACGACCCGCGTTGCTTAGCAGCCTGTGGTAAAAGTCCAACACCAAAAACGGGCGCCTAAAGGCGCTTTCATAACACGGTTCACGGTATGCCTGAAGGCATACCCTGATACAAGTCGTACCTGCACCACGGGCTGTTAGTGCTGGGCAGGCAGAACCGGGAGACGGCAATTCACCACCCTGCCGGGCATGTAAGTCTTCCCTCCGGTTGCGCCGCTCGCACGATGGCGGCCTAAGCAACAACAACATGATGGAACAAAAATCCCCTGCTCAGAGCGTCACCGAAGTACGCATTATTGAGGCCGCAGCGCAGCTTTTCGCGCGTCATGGATTCAAGGCGGCCACCACCCGCGAGATTGCGCAGCTCGCCGATATTAATGAAGTCACCCTGTTCCGTTATTTTCAGCGCAAGCCGGATTTATTCTGCGCGGCCGTGAATTCGCGTCTGAGCCGGGTAAAGCTGGGGCGAGTGCTGCAAATGAGTTTGGCCAGGGACGAGGATCCCGCGATTGTGGTGCCGGGGATCGTGACCTTTCTCCTGAATATCTTGGCCCAGCAACCCGAATTGTATCGTCTGCTGCATGTAGCTGCGTTCGAGCTGCCGGGAGCAAACCACGTAATTCGTGAGCAACTGGGGCCGATCTTCGACGCGGTCAGTGCTTACTTCCAGCGCTGCGCCGAAAAAGGCGTTATCCAAAAGGTGGCGGCATCGCTAGCCACGCTTGGGATCCTGGGCACAGTGAGCGCCCATTGCCATCTGCATCGCCTGCTATCCGTCTGTGAATCGCCCTTTGCAAGCCTCGAAGAAGAGGCCGCCGCATACGCAGAATTATGGCTCCGGGCTCTGGCGCAGAACACCCAGAAGAACACGGCGCCCGGATTGCCGTTGCCGGATTGCAGGTTGAAAGTACGCCTGTTACTTCAGCTTCTTGACGACTTCCCCTCGCTCGACGACACCCAGACTGGCGGGCCCTGTTTGTGGGTTCACTGCAAGAGGTATTCATCCCAATGTTTCCAGGTCCAGTTCGCGATTGGATTGTGGCAATACTGGTTTTGCCGGGTTGCCTTCAGATTCCGAGCTTCGCCCAAACCACGCTGACCACACCGCTTAACGAACCGCAAATCACGACACCATCGCCGAAGGAGGGGGCTACGGGAAGCGGCGGAATGCCACTACCCTCGGCGGATCCGCGCGTCACGCTGAAATCTCCCGAGCCGAACAGCTTGGAATCGGCTCCGAGCAAGAACCGGATGCCGGGCCTGCCGGATACGATGACCGTTCCGGAAACGGCAGCGCCCTGGAGTGAGTTTCAGGAATTTGTCGCCAGTTCTCTCGGCCGGAAATTACCGATTCACGGCTACAGCCTGTTTGATCGCGTTCCCACTACCTTCGCGCCGGTCGATCGGATTCCGGTGACCGACGACTACCTGATTGGACCGGGAGACGAGGTTCTGATTCGGGCCTGGGGACAGATCGATTTGGACGCCCGACTGGTGGTCGACCGGGGAGGTGAGATCTTTCTGCCCAAGGTGGGCACTCTCGCCGTGGCCGGACTGAAATATCAGCAACTGCCGGAGTATTTCCGGACCGCGATCGGGAGAGTGTTCCGTAACTTCGATTTGACGGTCAGCCTGGGGCAGTTACGTTCCATTCAGGTGTTTGTCGTGGGACAGGCTCGGCGGCCCGGAAACTATACCGTCAGTTCATTGAGCACGCTGGTCAACGCACTGTTCGCCTCGGGCGGACCATCGTGCGGCGGCTCCATGCGGCGCATCCAGCTGAAGCGGAACAACCTGGTGGTCACGGAATTCGATTTCTATGACCTGCTGTTGAAAGGGGACAAGTCGAAGGACGCGAGATTATTGCCCGGGGACGTGATCTACATTCCGCCCGCCGGACCGTCGATTGCCATGGCTGGCAGCGTGAATGTGCCCGCGATTTACGAACTGCGGGACGGGACGACCCTGGCCGGCGCAATCGAGATGGCGGGCGGGCTCTCGACCACCGCGGATGGACAAAAAGCGGTGGTAGAACGAATCGAAAACCACGGTACGCGCCGCGTCGAGGAATTTCCCCTGGATCGACAAGGTTGGGTGCGGCCCTTGAAGGATGGAGACGTGGTCCGCATCTTCTCGCTTTCCCCCCGCTTTCAAAATGCGGTGACGCTGCGGGGAAATGTCGCGCACTCCGGACGTGTGGAATGGCATAGCGGCATGCGGCTCCGGGATTTGATCCCCAACCAGGAGGCACTGGTTACACGCGACTACTGGAGCGCGACCAACGCGGGCGGGCACTCGGACCTCCCACTCAATACCGACGTGACGCGCCCGCCTGACGTGACCCACACGGTTGACGTAACGCACACGGCTGACCTGATACGCATGGCTCCCGAGATCAACTGGGACTATGCGGTCATTCAACGGCTGAACCCGCAGGACTTAACGCCCCAGCTCGTTCCCTTCAATTTGGGCAAACTGGTGCTCGAGGGAGACGAGCAAAACAACCTGGCGCTCGAACCGGGCGACACCGTCATCATTTTTTCGCAGAACGATATCGCGGTTCCGCTCGAGAAAAGAAGCACATTCCTGCGCCTGGAGGGCGAGTTTCGAACCGCCGGAGTCTTTCGGGCCGAAACCGGCGAAACTCTCCGCCATCTGGTCGAACGGGTCGGCGGTTTCACTCCGGACGCCTATCTCTACGGGGCTGAATTTACGCGCGAGTCGGTGCGCGCCGAGCAGCAGAAGGAGCTCGACGAGATGATCGAGAAACTGGAGCAAGACATTTCCCGAAATGCGCTGGCAAGCTCCGGGCTTACGCCCGAAGATGTTGCCGACCACCGCGCCAAGCTGGAAGCGCAGCGGCAACTGGTCGAGAAGTTGCGACAAGTTAAGGCCACCGGCCGCGTGGTCCTCGATCTGAAACCGCGCGCCGCCGCCGCGGCCGACCTGCCGGAGATCAAGCTTGAAAATGGCGACCGCTTGCTGGTTCCTTCCCGTCCGTCGACAGTCGCAATCCTGGGTGCGGTATACAACAAAAACTCGTTCTTGTATCGGCGAGGGGGGGCCGTCGACGACTACCTGAAACGGGCCGGCGGGCCGACCCGGGACGCCGACCGAGACCGCATGTTTCTGATTCGGGCTGACGGCTCCGTCCTGAGCAGGCAGTCGGTGACGGGCTCGTGGAACGGAGGGTTCTCCTCGCTGCGCCTGAAGCCGGGCGACGCCATCGTCGTTCCCGAACGCCTCTCCCATGGTTCTTTCCTCCGGGGCTTGCGCGATTGGAGCCAGGTCTTTTCGCAATTTGCCCTGGGCGCGGCGGCAGTCCGGGTTATTCAATGAGACTGAGATGGATTATGAGGGTCTTGCCATGAGCAGTGCGAACGTGGAGGTTGGGATCGAGACCTTGGAGGTGGCCACGCCGGATCTTGAGACTCCTGCTTTCCGAGGACCCGATATCGAACCGGATATCGATGCGTTCGATTTGCTGGTGGCGGTGGCCAAACACAAGAAGCATATTGGTTGGGCGAGTGTCTCGGCAGGCTTGCTGGTGCTGGTGCTCTCGCTGCTCTTGCCCAACATGTACACCGCCACAACCCGGATCTTGCCTCCCCAGCAGACACAGTCGATGGCGTCAGCCATGCTGGGACAGTTGGGCCCCCTCGCCAATCTTGCCGGCCACGATCTGGGCCTGAAAAACCCTAACGACATCTACATCGCTATGCTGGAGAGCCGCAGCGCGGGCGACGCGCTGATTCAGCGTTTTGACCTTATACGGCGATATCGCTCCCGGTCCATGGACAAGACCCGCGAGGAACTGGCCAAGCGAACGGCCGTGATCAACGGCAAAGACGGCATCATCAGCATCTTGTACGAGGACGAGGACCCCAGGCGCGCAGCCGACATCAGCAACGCTTACGTGGAAGAGTTATCGAAAATCAGTACCACGCTGGCGATCACCGAGGCCGGGCAGCGGCGGCTCTTTTATGAAAACCAGCTCCGGCTGGCCAAGGAACAATTAAGCAATGCCGAGGCGGCGCTGAGGGTTACCCAGGAATCGACCGGGCTGATTGAGCCGGGAGCGCAAGCCAAGGCCATTATCGAGTCGGTCGCAGGTTTGCGCGCCCAGATCGCCGTGAAAGAGGTCCAGTTGAAGGCCATGAGCGTCTTTGCCACCGACGTAAATCCTGACTACGTGCGTACCCAGCGCGAAATCGCCGGGCTGCGGGGTCAATTGTCGCAACTGGAAAGAGACACGGGCGCACAACCAAAGGGAGACCTCCAGGTCGCTACCGAGAAGGTGCCGGAAGCGGGTATGGAGTACCTTCGCGGGTATCGGGACATGAAATACCATGAGACGATTTTCGAACTGATTGCCAAACAATATGAAATGGCCAAAATGGACGAAGCCCGGGACGTTGCCGTCATTCAGGTTTTGGACCCGGCCATTCCTCCGGAAAAAAAGTCCCGTCCCCAACGGCTAAGCATGGTCCTCGTGGCGGTATTCGGGACCGCGTTGACGGCCATGCTGGTTGCGATCCTTCGGGAACTGCCCCTGCTCAGCCCCGGACAACAAGCCCAGTGGCGCCGGGTCAAGAGCTACCTGAAAGCGAATGAGTCTACTCGTGCATACTGAAACCGCAACGGAACCCGTTCCAACCGTCCGATTCGTGAAGCCGAACCTTCGCCTCATCCCGCGCCTAGACATCAAGGGGCCCAATCTGGTCAAGGGGATTCACCTGGAAGGCTTGCGGGTGATCGGAAAACCCGAACGCTTCGCCCGCGAATACTATGAGCAGGGCGCCGACGAATTGCTGTACGTGGATATCGTTGCGAGTCTCTACGGGCGCAACAATCTGCTGCCGATCATCGAACGGACGGCCCGGGAAGTTTTCATTCCGCTCACCGTAGGCGGTGGGCTGCGAACCATCGAAGACATTCGCTTGGTGCTTCGAGCGGGGGCAGACAAGGTTGCTATCAACACGGCGGCGCTGAGGCGGCCGGAGTTCATCCGCGAGGCTTCGCGTAAGTTCGGATCGTCTACGATCGTGGTATCAATTGAAGTCATTCGGCAGGCGGAGGGAACTTACGAAGCCTACACTGATAATGGGCGCGAGAAGGCCGGCGTAAACGCTATCCAGTGGGCGCAGAGAGCGGCAGAACTCGGGGCCGGCGAGATCCTGATCACCTTGATCGACCGGGAAGGAACGGGACAGGGATTCGACCTCGAGGTGACGCGAAGGATCGCGGAACTGGTCCCCATCCCAGTGATCGCCTGTGGCGGCGCCGGTACGGCGGAGCACGTTGTCGAGGCCGCGGTCCTGGGCAAAGTGCAAGCGGTCGCGCTTGCGTCCATCCTTCACTACAACTTCATGTGTCACCACAGCGGCAACGACGACGTCTTTGCCGGCGAGATCAACACGGCATTCATGCGCAACCGGAAGGTGGCCTCACACTTCCAGGACGCGACCCTGCCGGAAATCAAGGCGACTTTGGCCGGCAAGCAGATCGAATGCCGTCATACGGCAATGGAGGTCCATGACTAACGGCACCGATCTCGTCGTTGTGGATTACCGCTTGGGCAACCTTTTTAATGTGGTCCGCGCCTGCGAATCCGTAGGACTTCCCTCCCGGATCACATCCCTTCCCGCCGATGTCGCGGGCGCCGATGCTGTAATCCTGCCGGGAGTCGGCGCATTTGGGGACGCCATGGAATTCCTGCGGGACTCTGGGATGGCCGATGCGTTGCGCTCGTTTGCGGCCTCGGGTCGGCCGTTATTGGCCATTTGCCTCGGCATGCAGCTGCTGATGACGGAAAGCTATGAATTCGGCCGGCACCAGGGACTGGGCGTCGTTGGCGGTTCCGTGATCCGCCTCAACTCTCCCGCGGGCCTCAAAGTGCCGCAGGTGGGCTGGAATCGCATTGCTAAGCTGGCCACCGCCAATGGTCAGGCCAATGGTCAGTCCAATAGTCAGTCCTGGGACGGCACTCTGCTCCAGGGGTTGCGGGACGGCGAATACATGTATTTTGTGCACTCGTATTACGTCGTCCCGGATGATTCCGGCGTGGTGCTCACGACCACACGGTATGGCGAAACCGAGTTCTGCTCCACTCTGCGGGCCGGCAATATTCTCGGTTGTCAGTTTCACCCCGAACGAAGCGGGCCGCAAGGTCTTCGGATTTACCAACAGTTGGCCGAATACCTAAAAACAGCGGGCCAATAACGTCAGCCGCAGCGGAGATGATCGTTTGGCGCTGACTGCGAACATTACTGAACAGTTTTGAGGAGCGTCATACTATGCAACCCAGTGTCGACTTGGCGCATGGCGTGTCAGCCGTTGTAGAGGTGAAGTACGGGCTGCCGCGAGAAGTGAAGTTCTGCCGCAGGTGCGTGATTTCCAACCAGCGCCCCAACTCGGTGGTGGAGTACTCCCACACCATCGAAACCTCGAAAAGAACGATCCATTTCGATAGTGAAGGCGTATGCGATGCGTGCCGCTTCGCCGAATCAAAGCGGCAAACGATCGACTGGGAGCAGCGGGAGCGTGAATTGCAGGCGCTCTGCAACAAATCCCGCCGAGACGACGGGCAATATGACTGCTTGGTGCCGGGTTCCGGAGGCAAGGACAGCATCTACGCGGCGCACGTGCTGAAGTACAAGTACGGCATGCATCCGCTGACGGTGACATGGGCGCCGCACATCTACACGGAATGGGGCTGGAAAAACCACCGGGCATGGATTCATGCAGGATTCGATAATTACCTGTGCACGCCAAATGGCCGCGTCCACCGGTTGGTTACCCGTCTGGCGGTCGAGAACCTCTTCCATCCCTTTCAGCCGTTCATGATCGGACAGAAGGCGTTGGCGCCCAAGATGGCGCAGTTGTTCGGAATCCCGCTGGTGTTCTATGGAGAAAACGAATCGGAGTACGGCAATCCACTAAAAGACACGGAGTTAGCGCAGCGTGACTGGTCCTACTTCACTTCCGATGACGAGTCCAACATCTTCCTGGGTGGTGCCTCAGTCGGCGATCTGAAGGCGAAGTACGGGTTACACCAAAGCGAGCTGCTGCCGTACTTACCGGCAAACCCGAAAGCCCTGGCGAAGGAGGGCGTGCAAGTCCACTACCTCGGTTACTATCTGCCTTGGCATCCCCAGAGTTGCTATTACTACGCCGTTGAGCACGGTGGTTTCCAGGCTGCACCCGAACGCACGCCCGGGACCTACAGTAAGTATAACAGCATTGACGACCGTATCGACGACTTTCACTACTGGACGACGTACATCAAGTTTGGGATCGGGCGGGCTACGTACGACGCTGCCCAGGAAATACGCTCCGGCGACATCCTCCGCGAAGAAGGCGTGGCTTTGGTGAAGCGCTTTGATGGCGAGTGGCCGGCCCGATTCGCCGACGAGATTTTCCGTTACTTAACCATCGATCCGAAAGAATTCCCGGTGGCATCGAAGATGTTTGCGGAGCCGATCGTCACGCTCGAGTCTTTCATGGCGCTGGCCGACAATTTCCGCTCACCTCATCTGTGGGCAAGAGAAAACGGCGAGTGGTACCTTCGCTATACGGTCAGCGATTTGGACAAGTAGGCCGTGGTAACTCAACTCACAGTCGTATTCTTCGTCAGCTTACTCGCGGTGCTGTGGATGCGCGGCTATAAGTCGTTTCCCGTGCTGGCGCGGAAGTTCCTCTGCCTTGCCCCGTTCCTGGCGTTGGTGTCGTTACTGAACCACAACGTAGACAGCGATCGCTGGGGCACGGCAACGCGAATACTGCCCATCTATTTCGCGCTGCTTCTGCTGTTCTTGAGTCTTCTGCTCTGGCGGGCTCGTGGCGCGGCCTTGCGGTTCGGCGCCGCAGAACTTTTTTTGGGGTTATATATCCTGGTGTGCGCGGCGCAGATACCGGGATCTGCCAACCCCGTGTGGGCATTGTCTGCGTGGTCATGGAGCGCTCCGGGTTATCTGCTGTTTCTGATGGCGGGGCGAGCCACGAGCAAAGAGGAATTTGCCCAAGATAAATTGCCCGCGTGGACTTTGTTGGGATTTATCGGCATCTCGCTGGCTCTGGTCGTGGTCGGCTTGCTTACGGGGCGCGCAGACATACTTTTCCATACGCGCAATTTCGGCAGCATATATGCCTCCACCGCCATGCTGATGTTCCTAATGCTTTTCATCGGCATGGGTTGGGTCACGGTGAGCAGTTCAAAACGATGGAGCTTTGTAGTCTTGTTCGTGAGTTTCGTATGCATGTTGATGTCGCTCTCGCGCACCGCCATCGCCGTCCTGGCGGCGTATGTGGCCGTGATCTTTACGGGTTCTCGGACACAAATGAAGCAGGCCGCGCTCGCCCTCACGCTGGTGTGCGTGACCTTGGGCGTAGGCTTGTATTTTGTGGGAGAGCGGATTGACCTGGACGTTGAACTCTTTCAGTCCTGGTCGGAGCGTTGGGGGGGCGGCGATTATGCCTCGGCCTATGGCGCGGCGCGCGACTTGAGAGAGTCGAAGTTTTCCAGCTTTCGCGCAGAAGTGTTCCGCGACGCGCCCTGGCACGGACAGGGGTTCGGAACCTTCCGTCACTTCTCTGAGTACACGGACGCGCACGACCTTCTGGTCACCGAAGCCTTTGAGAATAGTCTACTGGCCGCCGTGTTGCTGGTGTTGGCTTACTCGTTGCCCAACGTCATAAGAGGGCTGCTTGTAGCCGAGCTTCGCCCGGTTGCCGTTTCCATCGTGGGGTTCATCATCCTCGGGCAAGTGACGGGAGCGATGCTTTCCTACCGCGCCGAGGGACACTACTACACAGCGTATCCGGGCTGGACGTTGTTCTACCTGATCGGATATGTATGCGGGCAACTGCGCCTTCGTTCACAACCCGCTGGCGCAATTGCTGCCCGGCAAAAGCCACCGCTGGGCTCGGTGATGCACGCACCACAGCCACTGCCTGAATGAGCGACCAAATCATTGATTCAGACCTCTCGCAGTCGCCGCAAATGCAGAAAATACTGGGTTGGATTCCGGCCCGCTGGCATTCCAAGGGGGTTCCGGGCAAAAACAAGCGCATCCTGGGCGGCCGACCGCTCATCGTCCACGCCATCCGGGCGGCGCAACAGGCGGCCTGTCTCGACCGCATTGTGGTGAGCACGGACGATCCGGAAATCGCGGAATTGGCGAGGGAGGCACAGGCGGACGTGCCCTGGCTGCGTCCTCCAGAACTGGCGGCGGATGACTCGCCCGTCATCGCCAGCGCGATCTATGACCTGCAGCGGCTCAAAGCCGAACGCAATTACTGTCCCGATGCCGTGATGCTGCTGCAGGCAACTTCACCGTATCGAAGTCCGGAAACTATTCGGGCGGCCCGAGAAATGTTCGTTCAGGGGGAGGGAGAAAGCGTGGTCTCGGTAACGCCTGCCCGCGAGCATCCGCACTGGTGCCGGCGCATTCGGAACGACGGCAGCCTCGAAGCATTCTCGCCAGAATGGTCCGAGACCCTGCAACGTCAGGCGCTCGTTCCTGCCTATCACCTCGCCGGCGTCGTCTACGTGGCGTCGATTGACACCATCTTGTCCAAGCGCTCGTTCTACAGCTCCCACACCAAGGCGCTCGTGATCTCCAGCGAGAAAGAAGCGCTGGACATCGACACACCTTTCGATTGGCTGGTGGCCGAAGCTTTGTGGAGTTACCCATGCGCAGGAGAGAGCGCGTGAAGTTCTCTCGCGTGTTCGTGATTGCCGAAGCGGGCGTGAATCACAACGGCGATTTGGAAATGGCCAAACGGCTCATCGCGGCGGGCGCCGAAGCGGGGGCGGACGCGGTCAAGTTCCAGACCTTTCGCTCCGACGAGATCGCTTCCCCCCAGGCGGCTCCGGCGGAATACCAGATGCGCCACCGCGGCACTCCGGCGGAATCGCAGCTCGACCTGCTGCGCCCTCTCGAACTGGGCCGCGGCGCTCACTTCCAACTGGCGAACTACGCGAAGGAAAAGGGAGTCCTTTTCCTGTCCAGCCCCTTCGACACCAAGAGCGCCGACCTCCTGGAGGAAGTCTCCGTGCCGCTGTTCAAACTTGGCTCGGGAGAGATCACCAACGTTCCGTTACTCCGCCATGTCGCACGCAAGGGCAAGCCGGTCATCCTCTCTACCGGGATGGCAACCCTGGACGAAGTCAAGTACGCGGTCGACCTCATGCGGGCGGAAGGCAATGCCGACCTGGTGCTGATGCACTGCGTGACCGAGTATCCGGCGCCGCCCGCCGAGGTCAACCTGCGTGCCATCGAAACCATGGCCGCCACTTTCGGCTTGCCCGTAGGGTATTCCGACCACACCGAGGGCAACCAGATTGCCTGGGCGGCCACGGCGCTGGGCGCATGCTGCATCGAGAAGCACTTCACGCTCAGTCGTGCCCTCGAAGGTCCGGACCATGCGGCCTCGGCGGAACCCCACGAGTTCAAAGCCTTGGTTAGCGGCATCCGCAACATTGAACTGGCCCTGGGGGATGGGATCAAACGCCCGGCAGCCTGCGAACTGGCCAACCGGCGGTTGGTCCGGCGGAGCGTTTTCGCGGCCACCGAAATTCCGGCCGGGAGCGTGTTGACCGCCGCCCTGCTCGCCTGCCAGCGGCCGGGGACGGGCATACCCAGCGAGCAACTGGATGACTTGATGGGGCGCCAAGCGACGCGCACCTTCCGCGCCGGTGAGATGTTGGACTGGGGCGGGCTGAGCGGCGATGGGCATGCGCATACGTAGGATTTGCGTAGTTACCGGCACCCGCGCGGAGTATGGGCTGCTCCGGCCGGTGATGCGGCGATGCAGCGCTCCCCGCAACTGGAGTTGCGCCTGATCGTGGCCGGAATGCATCTGTCGCACGAATTCGGCGACACCTATCGCGAAATCGAGAACGACGGTTTCCTCGCCGATGCCCGCGTGGATATGACCTTCAGCGGTGACTCCCCGGCGGCCATGGCCAAAACCATCGGCATCGGGATTTACGGGATGGCGCAGGCGCTGGAAAGCCTGGACCCCGAGGTCGTGCTGGTACTCGGCGACCGCACGGAAGCGTTTGCAGGAGCGGTAGCGGGAGCCGGAATGAACAAGATCGTAGCCCACATTCACGGCGGCGAGGTTACGCGGGGCGGGCTGGACGAATCCATGCGGCATGCGATCACCAAATTGGCGCACGTCCACTTCGTCGCCACCGAGCGCAGCCGGCAACGCGTGCTGCGCCTGGGCGAGCCGCCTGAAAATGTGTACCTCACGGGCGCTCCCGGTCTGGATTCGATTCTGAATCAAACGCTGCATGACTCGAGCGAACTGTCCCGGCGCCTGGGTATCGACCTGCGGCAGCCCCGCATTCTTCTGCTCCAGCATTCCGTGTCCACGCGGGCGGATGCGGCGGCTTCGGAAATGGCGGAGAGTCTGGCCGCGCTGGCGGAGCTGGGCCATCAAACCATAGTGATTTACCCGAATTGCGACGCCGGTGGCCGGCGGGCCATCGACAAGTTGCGCGAGCTCGACGCGCCTTGGCTGCACGTTTTTCAGAACCTGGAACACACGACTTATCTGAGCCTGCTGGCGGGAGTCGACGTTTTGGTGGGCAACAGCAGCAGCGGCATCATCGAAGCGCCCGCCTTGCATATACCGGTCGTGAACATCGGGCCTCGCCAGCAGGGGCGCGAGCGCAGCGCCGGCATCCTCGACGTTCCGCATGAGCGCGGAGCGATCCAGCAAGCCATCCAGGCAGCCTTGCAAGATGCCGATTTTCGCGCGCAGGTGCGCAAGTCTTCCAGCGTTTACGGAGACGGACAGGCCAGCGGCCGTATTGTGGAAGCCCTCGAGCGGCTGCAAGCGACTCCCCGACTGCTCCAGAAGCAATTGACGTATACGAATTGACGCACGCGTTCGAATTACCGGGAAGACCATGACCATGAAGGTGTTCTGCTACGGGGCCAGCGGCCACGGCAAGGTGGTCGCCAACATTCTCGCCCTTTCCGGAATGGAGTTGCTGGGGTTTGTGGATGACGACGCCACCAAGGCAGGCGCGCAACTGGCGGGTGTCCCGGTGATCGGGACGGCAACGGCTCTCCCCGCTCTGCTGGCGGCGGGGGCGGCCGCCATTGTCACCATTGGTTCGAACCAGGTCCGTACGGCGAAGGCGAGAGACCTTCAACAGCTTGGTTTCAAATTGGCCACCGCGATTCACCCGGCGGCGGCGGTGGCCGGCGACGTCGCGGTCGGCGCCGGCACTGTGATCATGGCAGGCGCCATCGTCAACTCCAGCAGCCGGATCGGCGCCAATGTGATCGTCAACACGGCGGCGACCGTCGATCACGACTGCGTTCTGGCGGATGGAGCGCACATTTCGCCGGGTGCGAACCTGGCGGGCGGGGTGGTAGTCGGCGGCAATACCCATGTTGGAATCCGCTCTTCCGTCATCCAAGGCATCCGAATCGGTGCGGATTCGATCGTGGGCGCGGGCGCCGTCGTCATCCGCGACGTCCCGTCGGGAGTCACGGTCGTCGGCAACCCCGCCCGCATTCTGACCCCCAAGAACGGCATGAGTTCGCACAAGAGCGGCGTTTTCGTGAGACCGGACCAGTCGATCCGGGAAACCTTGCAGGCCATCGATGCCTCCGGCCTGGCCATCGCCTTGGTGGTAGACGACGAACGCCACTTGCTCGGCACCGTGACCGATGGGGATGCGCGGCGGGCCCTGCTCCAGGGGGGCAACATGGCGTCGCCGGTCACGACCATCATGAATCGCACGCCCCTGACGGTCACGCCGGCGCAGGATATTGAGCAGATGCGCGAACTTCTGTTGACCTCCACGCTGAAGCATGTGCCCGTGGTGGACAACCAAAACCGCGTTCTCGACCTGATCACGGTGGCCGAGTTGCTATCGGTGCCGATGCCGGTTCCCGACATCACGGACCGCGAAATTGAGGCGCTGCTGGAGATTCTGGGATCGAGCGGCCGCGGGTCCGGATCGATGCGCGGATCGAAGTGCGTCGATTTCGAGCAGAAGATTGCTGGACATGCGAATCGCCGGTTCGCGGTCGCCGTGAACAGCGGCAGCTCCGGACTTCATCTCCTGGTCCGCGCCCTGGGGTTGGGACCTGGAGATGAAGTGATCACCGGCCCGTTCGGCTTCATGGCCAGCGCCCATTGCTTGCTGCATGAAGGAGCGATCCCCACCTTCGTCGACATCGACCCGCGAACTTCGAACCTCGCCCCGGACAAAATCGAAGCGGCGATCACGCCCCGGACGAAAGCGATTCTGTCGGTCGATGCCTTTGGCCAGCCGGCGAATTACGATTGCATTCAGGAAATCGCAACCCGGCGCGGGTTGTGCCTCGTGATCGATGCCTGCGAGTCGATCGGCGCGGAGTACCGGTGGCGGCGCGCCAGCTCCTACGGCATGGCCGCGGTGTTCTCCTTTTCACCCGACAGCCAGATCACGACCGGAGAAGGCGGCGCCATCGTCACCGACGACCCGCAGATTGCCGAGCTCTGCCGTTCGATGCGCGACCAAGGCAGCAATGGCGCCGGCGACGAAGCGAGCTGCGAACGGCTGGGCTACAACTACCGCTTGGCCGAACCTAACAGCGCTCTTGGGCTGGCGCAGCTGGAACGGATCGACGAGATCCTGGAATGTCGTCAACAGGCAGCCGAACATTACGACGGCTTGTTGGAGGGGTGGGCTGAGCTCGATCGTCCTTGCCTGGCGCCAGAAACGACCCGCATGAGCTGGTTCGCGTACGCCGTCCGTTTGAGCGAAGAATTCAGCCGCGCCGACCGCACCCAGGTCATCGCACGGTTGCGGGACAACGGCATCGGCGTCTCCGCCTGTGGGTCGGCCCTTCACCTCCAGCCCCTCTGCCGGCGGCGCTTTGGATTCTGTCCCGGCATTTTCCCGTCCGCCGAAGCGGCGGCAGACCGCGCTCTGGCGCTGCCCGTACACAACCATCCTCGGCGCAACGACGTTGCCCGGGTGGTCGAACAGCTGCGCGTGGCCCTCGCAAGCATTTCACCGCGCGAAAGTATTTCACAGCACCAGCAGATGGCGAAAGCTGGAAACTAAACCAGGCACAGGTCGACGGTGGCAACTCAACTCTCAGTCTTGTTCTTGATCAGCGTGATCGCCGTGGTATGGATGAGGAACTACAAATCTTTCCCCCGGTTGGCGCGCAAGGTGCTGTGCATGGCGCCCTTCCTGCTCTTGGTGTCATCGCTGAACCACAACCTCGACCAGGATCGCTGGGACACCGCCACCCGAGTCGTGCCCATGTACGTCGCACTGATCTTCCTCCTGTTGAGCTTGCTGGTGTGGAGGGCACGAGGTGCGGCGTCGCCGTAGGGCAGCGCAGAGATCTTCGTTTTGTTGTATATCGGTTTCTCGGCGGCGCAGATCCCGGGTTCGCTGGACCCGGCTTGGGCGTTCTGCACGTGGTCGTGGAGTGTTCCGGGTTATCTGTTGTTCCTGATGGCCGGCCGGGCTACCGGCAGCGAGGAATTCGGTCGCGACCGATGCCGGCCTGGACGCTGTTGGGATTTGCCGGGATTTCGGTGGCGCTCATCGTGACCGGCCGGGTGACCGGGCGGGCTGACGACCTGTTCCATACTCGCAACTTCGGCAGCATTTACGCCTCCAACGCGTTGCTGTTGTTTTTGACCGTGTTCGCAGGTCTGTGCTGGGTG
>Ga0070707_100003460_pt1 | contig 14908 bp, 7 predicted proteins | sample KBSK5502metaG_FD_65468 | JGI IMG/M metagenome (GOLD analysis project Ga0070707, IMG submission 65468) | Corn, switchgrass and miscanthus rhizosphere microbial communities from Kellogg Biological Station, Michigan, USA - KBS K5-50-2 metaG | ecosystem: Host-associated > Plants > Roots >... | reverse complement strand
GGAAAAGAGGTGCCGATCATGAGCAGCGTGTCGCAGTTTTCCAACGCCTCCTGCGACGGCTTCGTTCCCAGCAGTCCGATGCCGCCGGTCGTGTACGGGCTCGTGTCCGGCACGGCAGCTTTACCAAGGAGTGCTTTGATAATCGGCGCACCGAGCGTCTCGGCGAGAACTTCCAGTTCATCTGTCGCTTTCAATGCCCCACGTCCGACGAGAATGGCGATGCGTTTACCCGCATTCAAAATGTAAGCTGCGCGATCGAGATCTGAATCCGGCGGAACAAGCGCGCCAATGGCGCAGACGTCCGACGTGTGGTGCGGAACATTCCGTTTCGAGAATTTTTTCGGATCGACTTCAAATTCCTGCGTGTCGACAGGTATCGTGATATGCGACACGCCCCGATAGACGAGAGCAGTGCGACACGCGAGATCGGCGACGTTCTCTACATGGTCCGCTCCCATGACGCGCGTGTTGTACACCGCGACATCCATAAAAACTTTGTCGAGCTCGACGTCCTGTTGAGTATGAGTGTGTACGAGATCGTGATACTGCAATCCCGTGAGCGCGAGAACCGGGGCGCCATCGAGCTTCGCATCGTAGAGGCCATTCAGCAGATGCAATCCCCCGGGACCTGACGTCGCGAGGCAAACGCCGAGTTTGCCTGTGTATTTCGCATAGGCGCACGCCATGAAAGCGGCTGCTTCCTCGTGCCGGACCTGGATAAATCGGATCTTGTCCGCACGCTTCCGCAACGCCTCCATGATTCCGTTGATACCGTCGCCCGGCATCCCGAAGACCACATCCACGCCCCAATCGTGAATGGCATCAATCAACATGTCAGACGCCGTTATTTTCATGCGAGAGTCCCCCTTGTACTGTTGGACTTCGGGGGTCGGCATTTGTCATGTAAACTGCCGGGGAATGCAGGAGGGCCGTGTTATGCGGAGCATTTCGGTTGTAACGATCACAATAATTCTGGCGTCGACGTCTTTCGCACAAACAAAGCGGGCGATGACCATCGATGACCTGATCACTGCCGTACGGATAGGCGATCCACAGATTTCGCCCGATGGAAAACAAGTTGTGTTCGCACGCACGACGACGGAGCTGGCCACCGGTCGGAGGAATACCGACATCTGGACAGTGCCGGCCGACGGCTCGGCGCAACCGAAAGAGTTGATCGGTGGAGAGAAGACGGAGAACACGCCGCGCTTTACACCAGATGGAAAGCGTCTTGCATTCATTTCCACTCGCGACGGCGCACCCCAGGTCTACATTGCCGATGCCGATGGACGCGGCGTTAAGCAGGTCACGAAGATCTCCGCAGGAGTGCAAACTCCACTCGTCGTCTCACCCGACGGTAGAAAAGTCGCGTTCGTGTCGGACGTTTTTCCGCAGTGCAAGGATGAGGACTGCAACAAGCGCACGCGTGAAACCATCGAGAAGGATCCCGCAAAGCTCCGTGTCCTGACCGGTCTTCCGTTCCGCCACTGGGACGAATGGCGGACGAACCTCCGGCATCATATATTTGTCGCCGATATCGAGAGTGGGGAAACGCGCGACCTCACTCCCGGCGATTTCGACTCGCCTCCGCATTTCTACGAGGACAATGCGATTGCCTTCTCGCCCGACAGCCGCGCCATTGCATTCGTTTCGAATCGTGAAGGCAGGGATCGCGAAATGATGAGCACGAATCAGGATGTGTGGACGGTGCCTGTAACGGGTGGAGAGCCGAAGCGCATCACGACCAATCCGGCAGCCGACAATCAACCGATCTTTTCTCCGGATGGGACGCTGCACGCCATCCATTCGCAGCGCCGCGCCGGTTTCGAATCCGATCGGTGGTATATCGACCTCTACGATCAATCCACCGGCATGAAACGGACTCTGTTCGAATCACCGGACCTGTCCGTCGACGAGGCTATATTCGCTCCTAACAGCCGTTCGATTTTCTTTACGGCCGCTGAAAAGGGGCTGGCCAACCTGTACATGGTTCCCGTTTCCGGCGGTACACCGAAGCTGATCAGCAAGGGCGGCAGCATCTCTCAAATTCATGCAGGACCCGGATTCATTCTCTTCTCGAAATCCACGCTGTTATCTCCTGCGGAATTGTTCCGTGTCGCATTCGATGGCAGCGCGGAGAAGCAACTGACTCATGAGAACGCCGTATGGCTGAATCAAACCGCCATGACTCGGCCGGAGAGTTTAACGGTAACCGGCGCGGCCGGTGCGTCGATTCAATACTGGCTGTTGAAGCCGCCCAACTTCGATCCTTCGAAAAAATATCCGACAGTTTTCCTCCTCCACGGTGGTCCGCAAGGCGATTGGGCCGACGCCTGGTCGTATCGATGGAATCCGGCGCTGTGGGCAGCGCAAGGCTGGGTGATCGCTGCGCCGAATCCTCGCGGCTCATTCGGCTTTGGCCAGAAGTTCGTCGATGAAATCTCGCAGGACTGGTGCGGCAAAGTGATGGTCGATCTCAATGCCGTGTTCGATGCCGTCACAAAGCTGCCGTTCGTCGATCCGCAGCAAACGGCCGTTGCGGGCGCAAGCTACGGCGGTTATGCGGTCGACTGGCTGATCGGGCACACCGATCGTTTCAAAACGGCCGTGACGCATGATGGCGTTTTCAATCTCGAAACCATGTCGCTCGAAAGCGAAGAACTCTGGTTCACGGACTGGGAATCCGGCGGCCCGCCCTGGAGCGCCCCCGCGCGTCGTCATTTCGCGCGATGCTCGCCGCATTTGTCCGCCGATAAGATCAAGACGCCGACGCTCGTGATCACGAATGAGCAGGATTTCCGCGTACCTGTCGATCAGGGTTTGCAGCTTTTCACAGCGCTCCGCCGGAATGGCGTTGTATCCCAGGCTCTCGTCTTCACCGATGAAGGGCACTGGGTTCTCGGAGCAATGGACAGCAAACGCTGGCACGAATCGGTTTTCGGCTGGATCAAGAGATACTTGGGACAATGAAGCTTTATTCACCACGAAGGCACGAAGACACAAAGGCGCGCGATCAAAGAATCTATATTCGCGCGCCTTTGTGTCTTCGTGCCTTCGTGGTGAATGAAATTTTCTGAGGGGACGTAAACCATGCATATCGGAATTTTGCATCCCGGCGAAATGGGAATTTCCATCGCGGCGTCCGCAAAAAACAGTGGATGCGAGGTCTACTGGGTATCGGAAGGCCGGCGGCAACCCACGCGCGAACGCGCGGCCCAATTCGGGCTGCGTGACGCACAGACGTTGGCGCAACTATGTGCGGAATGTCCCATCATCATCAGCGTGTGTCCTCCGCACGCGGCCGAATCGCTGGCGAACGATGTCGTCGCGGCGGGCTTCTCGGGCGTCTATGTTGATGCGAACGCCATTGCTCCGCAGCGCACCATCAAGATCGGTGAGACGATGTCGCGGCGCGGCGTCACGTTTGTCGATGGCGGCATCATCGGATTCCCCGCCTGGAGACCGGGAACGACGTGCCTTTATCTCTCAGGTCCCCGCGCCGGCGAAGTGGCGTCGTGTTTTTCCGCCGGCCCTTTGGACACGAAAGTCATGGGAACAACGATCGGCAAAGCGTCCGCGCTGAAGATGTGTTACGCCGCCAATACCAAAGGCACTGTTGCATTGCTGGCCGCAATTGTGGGAGCTGCCGAAACGCTTGGCGTGCGCGAAGAATTGTTTGCCCAGTGGAAGCACGACGATGCGGCGCTGCCTGAGCAGGTGCAGAAACGGATTCAGGCGAATACCCTGAAGGCGTGGCGCTTTGTCGCGGAGATGGAAGAAATCTCGAAGACGTTCAGCGAAGCCGGAGTTCCAGGTGAATTCCACGCAGCGGCGGCAAACATTTATCGGCGACTGGCGCGGTTCAAGGATTCCGGCACGCCGCCCACACTCGAAGACATTCTAAACGCACTTACCGAAGGAGTGACGACAGAATGAAACTCGGTCTCGACGGAAAGATTGTACTGATCACCGGTGGCAGCAAGGGAATCGGCCTCGCCTGCGCGCGTGCGTTCGCTGCGGAAGGCGCGCGTGTGGCGATTGCGTCGCGCAGCCAGGAAAATCTCGATCGCGCGCGTCAGACGCTAGCCGGCGAGGGCGTCGATGTGGTGACGCTGGTTGCCGATTTCTCAAAGCCCGCGGACGCGCAAGCGGCCACAAGTCAGACTGAAAAGCTGCTGGGTCCTGTCGACGTGCTGATTAATTGTGCCGGCGCAGCGAATCGCTACCAGATCGATGCTTACAACACCGAAGCATGGCATCAGGGGCTGGATTCAAAATACTTTCCTCAGGTGCATGCGATGGATGCGGTGCGTCCCGGCATGATCCAGCGGAAACGAGGCGTCATCGTCAACATCATGGGCATGGGAGGACGATCGGCCTCGCAGGTTTTTCTTTCAGGTGGCGCAGCAAATGCCGCTCTGATGCTCGTTACCGTCGGCTGGGCAAGTGCACTCGGACGCTTCGGTATTCGCGTGAACGGCATCAATCCCGGCACCACACTTACCGACCGGGTCGAGCGCGGCATTCAGGCGGATGCCCAGGCCCAGGGCATCACCGAAGTGGAAGCCATGGAGCGCGCTCAGTCGAGAATCCCGCTCGGCCGTTTTGGCAGACCTGAAGAGGTTGCCGCTGTCGCGCTCTTTCTCGCCTCCGAACAGGCAAGTTACGTCACCGGCGCCATCATTCCCATGGACGGTGGCTCGACACCGGTATTGTGAACAACCCGCCGTGATACGCTCTACATATGAGCGAGCGGCCGCCGGAACGAGTGGTCATTCGAGGGGTGAAACCTGAACTCGAATGCGGGCGGTTTGCGATCAAGCGGGTTGTCGGCGAAACGGTGGTCGTTGAGGCCGATATCTTCGCAGACGGGCACGACGCGATTACAGCCGTAGTGCGATACCGGCATGAAGATGACGAAGCGTGGGCCGAAGTCCCTATGGACGCGCTCGGCAACGACCACTGGCGAGCGGAATTTCCCGTCGAAAGGCTCGGGCAATACATCTACACCATTACCGGCTGGGTCGATCCCTTCCAGACCTGGTACAAGGATTTCCTGAAAAGAATTGCTGCGAACCAGGATGTGACCGTCGACCTGCAAATCGGCGCGAAGCTCTTGAAAAGCACGAGCGAGCGCGCAATGGACGCCGATGCGCAGAAGCTGCAGCACACGGCACGCGATCTGCAGCCGGAAGCGGTTGATGACCGGCTTGCATCACTCGCCTCGCGGTATTCGGATCGGACGGATGCCACGCACTCCCGCGAACTACGTGTGACAGTCGATCCGGTTCGCGCGCGTTTCAGCACGTGGTACGAGATGTTTCCGCGCTCCTGCGGTACGTTCAAAGACTGCGAGAAGATACTCCCCGAAATCGCCGAAATGGGATTCGATATTCTTTACTTTCCTCCGGTTCATCCGATTGGTCACACGCACCGGAAGGGAAAGAACAATTCGCGCGAAGCGACGCCCGGCGAGCCCGGAAGCCCGTGGGCGATCGGTTCCAAAGAAGGCGGCCACAAGTCCATCCATCCGGAGCTTGGCACGCTCGAAGATTTTCGTCACCTTGTCGCAGAGGCTAGGAGCATCGGAATCGATGTCGCGCTCGATATCGCGTATCAGTGCTCACCGGACCATCCCTACGTCAAAGAACATCCGCAATGGTTCCGGTGGCGGCCGGATGGAACGGTTCAGTACGCGGAAAATCCTCCGAAGAAATACGAAGACATTTATCCCTTCGAATTCGACACACCCCAGTGGCGGACGCTCTGGAATGAGCTGAAAAGTGTCTTCGAATTCTGGATCGAACAGGGCGTGCACGTCTTTCGCGTCGACAATCCGCACACGAAACCGTTCGACCTCTGGGAATGGATGATCCGCGATCTCAAGAAGAAATATCCGGATCTGATTTTTCTCTCCGAAGCGTTTACGCGTCCGAACATCATGTACCGGCTCGCCATGCTAGGTTTCACGCAGTCGTACACCTATTTCACCTGGCGCAACACCAAGAAGGAATTGACGGAGTATTTAACGGAGCTGACAAAGACCGAGGTGCGCGAATTCTTCAGTCCCAACCTCTGGCCGAACACCCCCGACATACTTCATGAATATCTGCAGCGCGGCGGCCGTCCTGCATTCATGGCGCGTCTCGTGCTTGCAGCGACGCTGGGCTCGAATTACGGCATGTACGGTCCGGCGTATGAATTATGTGAAAACGTTCCGCGTGAGCGCGGCAGCGAAGAGTATCTGAATTCGGAAAAGTACGAGATCAAGCATCGGGACATGTACGACCCGGTAAGCCTGAGGCCTTTCATCTCATGCGTCAATGCGATAAGAAAAGAAAATGCGGCGCTGCAGTCGAATCAGAATCTGGAGTTCCACGCTGTCGACAACGACCGGATCATCTGCTACAGCAAGCGAACTGCGGATAAAAAGAATCTGATTGTCACGATTGTGAATCTCGATTCGCTGTCGCCTCAATCGGGTTTTGTGGAACTGCCGCTCGATGATTTGGGAATTGACGTGCGGCATCCATATCGAATGGTGGACCTGCTTACGGGTTCCCGCTTCACCTGGCAGGGCCCGCGAAACTATGTGGAGCTGAGGCCGAATGAGGTACCCGCACATATATTGCGAAAGGAGTAGCCACAACGAGGCACAAAAATCAGAGGTTTTTCGTGTTTCTTGTGCCTTTTTGCGGCTGATCCATGGCTGACACTATCGAAGGGTTCACTCTCGAAGACGATCCACTATGGTACAAGGACGCGATCATTTACGAACTGCACGTTCGCGCCTTCTACGACAGCAACGATGACGGCATCGGCGATTTCGTCGGATTGACCGAGAAGCTTGATTATCTGCAGGATCTCGGGATCACGGCGGTATGGTTACTGCCCTTCTATCCTTCGCCGCTGAAGGACGACGGCTACGACATCGCGGACTACACGTCGGTTCATCCTTCATATGGCACGCTCCCCGACTTCAAAGCCTTTCTTCGGGAAGCTCACCGGCGCGGCATCCGCGTTATTTCCGAACTCGTGCTCAATCACACGTCCGACCAGCACACCTGGTTTCAACGTGCGCGCCGCGCGCGTCCGGGCAGTCCGGCTCGAAACTTCTACGTGTGGAACGATAACGACGAGAAGTACAAGGATGCGCGGATCATCTTCAAGGATTTCGAGACATCGAACTGGACCTGGGATCCGGTGGCGAACCAGTACTTCTGGCACCGCTTCTATCATCACCAGCCGGATTTGAATTTTGAGAGCCCTGACGTCAGGCGCAGCCTGATGGCGGTCGTGAACTTCTGGCTCGGCATGGGCGTCGACGGAATGCGGCTGGACGCGGTGCCTTACCTTTACGAAGGCGAAGGCACGAATTGCGAAAATCTTCCGGAAACGCATCAGTTCCTGAAACATCTTCGCAAGCAGCTTGACGAGCGGTTCCGCAATCGCATGCTGCTCGCCGAAGCCAATCAGTGGCCCGAAGACGCGATTGCGTACTTCGGCGATGCCGATGAATGCCACATGTGCTTCCATTTTCCGGTCATGCCGAGAATGTTCATGGCGTTGCGCATGGAAGACCGGTTCCCGATCATCGACATCCTGGCCCAGACGCCACCCATTGCAGAGACGAACCAGTGGGCCCTTTTCCTCCGCAATCATGACGAACTGACCCTCGAGATGGTTACCGATGAAGAGCGCGACTATATGTATCGTGCCTACGCACACGATCCGCAAATGCGTATCAATCTCGGCATCCGCCGAAGACTGGCATCGCTGCTGGGCAAGGACTGGAACCGTATTGAACTGATGAACGCGCTGCTGTTCTCACTGCCGGGAACGCCGGTGCTGTATTACGGCGATGAGATCGGGATGGGCGACAACATCTATCTCGGCGATCGCAACAGCGTGCGCACTCCCATGCAGTGGAGCGCAGACCGGAACGCCGGATTCTCGAAAGCCAGCCCGCATCGTTTGTTTCTTCCCATCGTGATCGATCCGGATTCCCACTATGAAGCGTTCAACGTCGAAGCGCAGCAGAATAATCCGCACTCGATGCTGTGGTGGATGAAGCGGCTGATCGCGATGCGAAAACGATACAAGGCCTTCGGACGCGGTACGCTCGAGTTTCTCTATCCCGACAATCATCGCGTCCTCGCGTTCATTCGCCGCTATCAGGACGAAGTGATTCTCGTCATCGCCAACCTTTCCCGATTTGTTCAATACGCCGGCCTCGATTTGTCTGCATTCAAAGGAACAGCGCCCGTTGAATTGTTCGGTCGCGCGCAGTTTCCGGTTATTGGCGAGGGGCCATATCCCCTCACACTCGGCGCCCACACGTTCTATTGGTTTGCTTTGACCCCCGTCGGGGCGGTCTACGACCGCCAGGGCCCTCGCAGAGCGCCTCTGCAATTGACGGTGCCGGCACCGTGGACGAATGTCTTCTCAGGCCGCGCCCGCACCAGTCTTGAAGATCGGCTCGTCGAATACCTGCAAACGCAACGGTGGTTCGGTGGGAAAGCCCGCGACGTCAAGGGCGCAGCGTTTGTCGAAACGGTTCCGATCTCATTCGATTCGGCGAAGGCCTGCATGACCGAGGTTCAGATCGAATACACGGAAGAGGATCCGGAGACCTACGTTCTCCCTCTGGCGTTCGCCACCGGCGAGCGCGCCGATCAGATACGCCAGTCATCGCCTAATTCCGTACTGGCGGAGGTGACCATCCGTGAAAAAGAAACCGAAACCCCGGGTGTCGTCTACGACGCAGTACTCGAGAAGGATTTTTGCAAATCGCTTGTGGATATGATCGCCCGCCGACGCCAGTTGCGCGGGCTCTCCGGCGATTTTGTTGCGGCTCCGACGCGAGCGTTGCGAAACGGCAAAGTGACGAGCATTACCAATCTTGAAGTCGCCTCGATGCGGCTGGAACAGAGTAACTCCTCGATTGTCTTCGGTGATGAGCTGATCTTGAAGCTCTTTCGCAAAGCTGAGGAAGGAATCAATCCGGACCTCGAAATCGGATATTTTCTGACGGAGCGGGCTGCGTTTCCTCATACTCCACCGGTTGCCGGCACCATTGAATATCGATCGAAACGAGGCCAGACGGCGGCTGTCGGCATCCTGCAGCGCTTTGTGCCGAATGAAGGTGATGCGTGGCGGCATACGCTGGACCAGCTCAGCCAATACCTCGATCGCGCGGTGACCCGGCCTGGCGGTGACATCGAGGGTATGAAGGATCTGCTCAGGCCGATGCCGTTCGTCGATCGTCTGCAGCATACGCCGATCCCGCCGATCGCCACGGAGCTCATCGGCCCGTATTTCGAAAACGTGAAATTGCTCGGCCGGCGAACGGCAGAATTGCATGTGGTACTCGCTTCAAACATCGACGATCCGGATTTTGCGCCGGAACCGTTCTCGGTGCTGTATCAGCGATCGTTGTATCAATCCATGCGAAACCATTCCGGCCAGATGTTCCAGCTCCTGAAAAAGAATCTGAACACGCTTCGCGGCGCTGTGCTCGACGAAGCATTGAAAGTCCTCGATCTACAGGGCGAAGTACTGAACCGGTTCCGCCTGATCCTCTCGCGCAAAATCTCCGCCAGGCGCACGCGGATCCACGGAGATTTTCATCTGGGACAGGTTCTGTACACCGGAAAAGACTACGTGATCATCGACTTCGAAGGCGAACCGGCGCGCCCGCTCACCGAGCGCCGCATCAAAAAGACGCCGATTCGAGATGTGGCGGGTATGCTGCGATCCTTCCACTATGCGGCGTACACATCGCTGTTCGGACATTTGGGAAGCGCCAACGTCAGGCCTGAGGATCTCGCAGCTGTCGAGCCGTGGGCTCGGCTCTGGAATGTGTGGGTCTCGTCAATCTACCTCGATTCCTATCTCGAGCATGCTGCACCGGGCGGCTTCCTGCCGGCCAATCGTGAAGATCTGAATATTCTGCTCAACGTCTACCTCTTCGACAAGGCGCTCTACGAGCTCGGCTACGAACTGAACAACCGGCCCGACTGGGTGCGAATTCCCTTAACCGGTATTCTCCAGCTACTTCAAACGCCGGAGGCGGCTTGACGCCCAAGCTTCGGGAGCTGGCCCGCCTTTACAAAATTCAGACTTCATACCTCGACATGAGAAAACAGCGCAGGGATGCCGACTCTGAGGCCCTGTTGCGCGTCCTCGGCGCGATGGGCGCGGGCGTAGAAAAGTTCGACGACGTGCCCGACGCACTCGCGCGCCGGAAGGACGAACTGCGAAAACGCAAAGTCGAGCCCGTGATGGTCGCCTGGAACGGCAGACTCGGTAAGCGGAAATTTGAAATCGGTTATCACCAGGTCGAAATCAAAGGTCAGGAAACGTTTGTCATTTCCGCACCCAGACGCGCCTTCTGGCCCGGCAGCCGCAAAACCTGGGGCCTCTTCGCGCCAGTCTATGCGCTGCACTCGAAGCGAAATCCGGCTGCGGGTGATCTGAGGGACTTCGAGCAACTCATGGATTGGATGCACGAACTCGGCGGCACGGTGGCGGCGACGCTTCCGTTGCTCGGTGCATTTCTTGACGAACCATTTGAACCGAGTCCGTACTCTCCGGCCACGCGACTGTTCTGGAACGAGTTTTATGTCGGCATCCCCTGCGATGAGCCGCTCCCGAAAACAAAGCTCGTCGACTACGGCACGGTGATGGCACACAAGCGACGCATTCTCGAGCGGCTCGCCGAGAAGGAGCAACCCGATGCTCTTCGCAAATTCATTCGCGAGAATGAACAGGCCGGCGACTACGCACGATTTCGCGCGGTCACCGATCGTCAACGCAAAGGCTGGAACGCCTGGCCTGCGCGGTTGCGCGACGGCAACATCACGGCTGCCGACTACGATCAGAAAGCAAAGAACTATCATCTCTACGCACAGTGGAAGATTCAGGAACAACTTCGATCCCTCGCCGATAAAGCGAATGCGCGGGGTCAATTGTTGTATCTGGATCTTCCGCTCGGTTTGCATCCCGATAGCTATGACACCTGGCGCTATCGCGAATTCTTCGTGCCGCGTGTAGCAGGCGGAGCGCCGCCCGATCCCGTCTTCACGAAAGGCCAGAACTGGGGTTTTCCACCGATGAATCCCGAAGCGATGCGTTTAAATCGATACGCATACGTGATTGCGTTACTGCGAAATCACTTTCGTTTCGCGCGGCTGCTTCGCATCGATCACGTGATGGGGTTGCATCGGCTGTATTGGATTCCCGATGGACTCAGCGGTGACAAAGGAGTCTACGTCGAATATCCCGCTGAAGAACTCTACGCGATCCTTTCCGTGGAGTCGCACCGGCACCAGGCCGGCATTGTCGGCGAAAATCTGGGAACGGTTCCTCCCGCTGTAAATCGCGCGCTTGCCGAACACAACATCAGGCAGATGTATGTTGTGCAATACGAGATCATGGGCGATCCTGAGAAGCCGAAGTTGCGTCCGGTTCCGGCAAAAAACGTCGCCAGCTTGAATACACACGACATGCCGCCGTTCCAGGCATTTCTCGAAGGCCTGGATATTGACGATCGTCTCGATCTGGGTTTGCTTGATGAGAAAACCGCCCGGAAAGAACGAAAACAACGCGCATTGATGAAGCGGAAGTTACGTTCCTTCCGGAATGCAACCCGGTTTTTGGCCGGCAGTATGGCCGATATCGTGCTGGTTAATATGGAAGATCTCTGGCAGGAGACTCTCCCTCAAAATGTCCCAGCAACCAGCAAAGAGCGTCCAAACTGGCGCCGCCGAATGCGCCCGGGTATCGAGCAAATCCGCAGAATGTCAGCCGCCGCCGAGGTACTCTCCGATGTCTTTGCTCACCGATCACGACCTCTACCTGTTTAACGAGGGCACTCATCTCAAGCTGTACGAGCGCCTGGGCTCCCACACACGGGTGGTTGATGGAACCGAAGGAACAAATTTTGCCGTCTGGGCGCCGGACGCTGAGAAGGTTTACGTCATGGGCGCATTCAACGGTTGGCACAAGACCAGCCACCCGTTGTATCCGCAAGGCCAGTCGGGGATCTGGGAGGGATTTGTCCCGCAGGTTCGTCAGGGTGACGCCTACAAGTATCATGTGGAATCACGCTACCATGGCTATAAGGTCGATAAAGCCGATCCATTTGCATTTCACGCCGAGACGCCGCCGCACACGGCATCGATCGTCTGGAATCTTGATTACGAGTGGCACGACCAGGAATGGATGAAGTCGCGCGCCGAGCGCAACTCGCTTCATGCACCGATGTCGATTTACGAAGTGCACCTCGGATCGTGGCGCCGCATTCCGGAAGATAACAATCGATCGCTGACTTATCGCGAGGCCGCTCCGAAGCTCGCCGACTACGCGGAGGAGATGGGCTTCACGCACATCGAATTTCTGCCGCTGACCGAGCATCCGTTTTACGGTTCCTGGGGATATCAAACAACCGGCTACTTCGCCCCGACAAGCCGATACGGCACGCCGCAGGACCTGATGTACATGATCGATTACCTGCATCAGCACGGCATTGCCGTGATTCTGGATTGGGTGCCTTCGCATTTTCCGACCGATGACTGGGCGCTTGGCTATTTCGACGGCACGCATCTCTATGAGCATTCGGATCCGCGCAAGGGCATTCATAAAGATTGGGACAGCTACATCTTCAATTACGGCCGGCATGAGGTTCGCAGTTTTCTGCTGAGCAGTGCGATGTTCTGGCTGGAGCAATATCACATGGATGGTTTGCGAGTAGATGCCGTCGCGTCGATGTTGTATCTCGACTACTCGCGAAAAGAAGGTGAGTGGATTCCGAACCTTTATGGTGGAAATGAAAATCTGGATGCGATCGATTCCCTCCGCCGCTTCAACACCGAAATGTTCAACCACAATCAGGGCATCCAGACCATCGCGGAAGAATCGACGGCGTGGCCGATGGTGTCACGGCCGACATATCTGGGAGGATTGGGTTTCGGTCTGAAGTGGGACATGGGATGGATGCACGACACACTGAAGTACATCAGCCATGATCCGATCTTTCGCAAATTCCATCACAATGAACTGACTTTTCGAATGTTGTACGCGTTCCACGAAAACTTCGTTCTGCCTCTCTCGCATGATGAAGTCGTCCACGGAAAGGGATCGCTGCTGGGAAAAATGCCCGGCGACCTCTGGCAAAAATTCGCGAACCTTCGCCTGCTGTATTCATACATGTACGCGCAGCCCGCGAAAAAACTACTCTTCATGGGCGGCGAATTCGGCCAATGGGCCGAATGGTCGCATGACAGCAGTCTGGAATGGCACCTGCTGCAATATGAATCGCACCGCGGTCTGCAGAAGGCCGTGGCGGATCTCAATGCGACCTACCGCGCGGAGCGCGCTCTTCACGAATTGGATTGCGATCCGGCAGGATTCGAGTGGATCGACGGCAGCGACTCGCAGCAAAGCATGCTGAGTTTCATGCGCAAGTCTAAAGGGGGAGACGAGATCGTTGCCGTCGTTTTCAATTTCACACCATTGCCGCGGCATAACTATCGCGTCGGCGTTCCGTGCGGCGGCTACTGGCGCGAGATTTTCAACAGCGATTCCCAACAGTACGGAGGAGCTGATTTCGGCAACTTGGGAGGCACGGACGCGCAGGAGGCCTCTTGGCACGGCAAGCAATACTCGCTGAACCTCATCGTCCCGCCACTTGGCGCGGTGTTTTTCAGAAATACTCAATGACGGATCTGGGAGCGGTATGCCTCGACAACGAGCGGTGCCGCTTTCGTCTCTGGGCGCCGCTTTCGGAACAGGTTGAACTTCATATCCTGGGCCCTGAGGATTGCTCGATCCGCATGCAGCAAAAACCCGCCGGATACCATCAGGCGACCGTAAACGCCGTCAAACCGGGTACTCATTACAAGTATCGTCTCGCCTCAGGCAAGGAACTTCCCGATCCTGTGTCGCGGTACCAGCCCGAAGGTGTCCACGGCCCATCGGAGGTTATCGACGCGCGATTCGACTGGCAGGACCGGCATTGGTTCGGACTTCCCATCGAGAACTACATCATCTATGAGCTGCACGTGGGAACGTTTACGCCCGAAGGAACTTTCGAAGCGGTAATCCCACATCTCGACGAATTAGCTGAGACTGGAATCACTGCCATCGAAATCATGCCTGTCGCCCAGTTTCCCGGCACGCGTAATTGGGGCTACGACGGTGTCTTCCCGTTTGCGGTTCAGAACAGTTACGGCGGACCGGCCGGCCTGAAAAAACTCGTCAATGCGTGCCACCAGCGCGGGCTGGCCGCGATCCTGGACGTTGTCTACAACCACATCGGCCCGGAAGGAAACTACCTGCCGCAATTCGGACCGTACTTCACCGACCGCTATAAAACACCGTGGGGACCTGCACTGAACTTCGACGATGCCTACAGCGACGAGGTCCGTCATTTTTTCATCTCGAACGCGGTGGAGTGGATTACCGATTATCACTTCGATGCGTTGCGGCTCGACGCGGTTCACGCGATTCTCGATCACTCCGCATTGAACTTCCTCGAAGAGCTTGCCGAACGTGTACACGAACAGGGCACAACGCTCAATCGGCGCGTTTATGTGATTGCCGAGAGCGCACTCAACGACACGCGGGTCATCCGGCCGTCCGAACTGGGCGGATACGGCCTGGACGCACAGTGGAACGATGATTTTCATCATTCACTGCACACGCTCCTGACGAAAGAGCACGAAGGTTACTACGTCGACTTTGGTGATTTCCAGCACATGGCGCAAGCCTTCTCGGAAGGATTCGTATACTCCGGCCACTATTCGGTGAATCGCGGCCGAAGGCACGGCAACTCTTCGCGTGGAATTCCCTCCGTGAAGTTTGTCGTCTTTGCGCAGAACCACGACCAGGTCGGCAATCGCATGCT
>Ga0070707_100003459_pt1 | contig 14912 bp, 14 predicted proteins | sample KBSK5502metaG_FD_65468 | JGI IMG/M metagenome (GOLD analysis project Ga0070707, IMG submission 65468) | Corn, switchgrass and miscanthus rhizosphere microbial communities from Kellogg Biological Station, Michigan, USA - KBS K5-50-2 metaG | ecosystem: Host-associated > Plants > Roots >... | reverse complement strand
ATCCGCGAGTGGGCGCTGGCGGCGGCGGGACGCCTGGCCTCAGCCGGCCATCGCGCGTAAGCCCGCCGCCAACCGGCGGATCCCTTCCTGGAAGCCGACGCGTGGCTGCCAGCCCGTCTCGCGCAGCTTGCCGGTGTCGGCCACGAGCCGGGGCCGCTCGACCTTTCGCAACCGGTCGGGGTCCTGGACCACGCTCAGCGGCCGTCCGAGCGCGGCCTCGAAGGCGGCCAGGACCTCGCGGACGGAGCGGCCCTCGCCGGAGCCGACATTGAATATCGAGCAGCTCTCGTCGGCGGCCTCCAGGAGCGCCACCAGGGCGGCGGCCAGATCCTCGAGGTGCACGTAGTCCCGTACGGGCTCGAGGTTGCCGAGCCGCACGGTGTCGCCCTGCCCGAGCTGGGCGAGGACGTCGGGGATGAGATGGGGGTTCGTGTCCCGGGGACCGAAGGCGTTGAAAAGACGCGCGATCACCGTGGGAGTGGTCGTCTCGGCGGCGAAGCGGCGGACGAGCTCCTCCCCCTCGAGCTTCGAGGTCCCGTAGATGTCGATCGGTCCGGGAGCGTGCTCTTCCGTGAAGGGGCCGTCCTCTGCGGGATAGACCGCGGCCGTCGAAGCGAAGAGCAGGCGCGCGGGCCGCACTTCACGGCACGCCTCGAGCACCTGGCGCGTGCCGTTCACGTTCACGTCCATCGCCTCGTCGGGGTGGGCGATGCAATAGGGGATGAAATGGATGGCGGCCAGGTGGCACACGGCCTGCGGGGCCGTGTCGCGGAGGACGCGCCGCAGCGCGCCCGCATCGCGGACGTCGCCTTCGACGAGGACGCATCGCGGGTCGGCCGGCAGCAGGTCGCGCCGCCCGAACCGCAGGTTGTCGTAGGCGAAGACGCGGCTCCCGCGCGCGACGAGAGCGCGGCACAGGGCGGAGCCGATGAAGCCGGCGCCGCCCGTCACGAGAACGGTCTCAGTTCCCACCGATCCTCCTCCCGGTCCTTTCCTGGTAGCGCCGCAGATACACCTCTTCGTTGGCCCTCACGGCGGCGCCGAGGCTGAAGCGGCGGTCGAGAGAGCGCCGCCCCGCCGTGCCGAGCTGCCTCGCCCGCTCGGGCGCGTCGAGGAGGGAGACGATCGCGCCGGCCAGGGCCTCGGGGTCGGCCGGAGGCACGAGCAGGCCGGTCGAGTCCGGCTCCACCGCCTCGGCGTTGCCGCCCACGTCGGTCGCCACCACCGGCTTGCCGGCCGCCATCGCCTCGAGGATGGCGAGGGGATGGCCTTCCATGAGCGACGGCAGGACGAAGACGTCGAGAGCGGCCAGGGCCTCCGCGAGATCGGGCCAGTAACCGACGATGCGCACGGCGTCGTGGAGACCCAGGGCATCGCGCTGGGCGAGGAGCGCCTCCTTCTCCTTGCCCTCGCCGACGATGAGGCCCATGGCCCCCGGCAGGCGGTCCACGACGCGGCGCATCGCCTCGAGGAAGAAGCGGTGGCCCTTGCGCGCCTCCAGCCGCCCCACGACCCCCGCCACCGGCGCCCCCGCGGGAAGCCCCATCCGTGCGCGAGCCTCGGCCGGGTCGGGCCGGCGTTCGAAGGGGACGAGGTCCACGCCGTTGTGGACGACGTGCCCCCGTCCCGCGGGCAACGCGAGCCGGGCGCGGTAGAACGCCTCGACCTCGCGGGAGACGAAGACCCAGTCGTCCGTGACCCGTCCGAGCAGGCGGTCCGCGAGCAGGTGGGGCGCTCGCCGCCAGGTGTCGAGGTTGTGCTCGGTGATCACGACCACGGGGACCCGGGCCACGGCGCCGGCCAGCCGGCCCCAGAAGCTGGACGTCCACAGATGCGTGTGGACGACGTCCACCCGCTCCCTTCGCATGAGGCGGACCAGTCTCACGAGGACGCGCAGGTCGAGCCGGGGCCGCTTGTCGAGGGCGAAGACGGGCACCCCCTCGGCCTCCAGGGGCCCGGCCAGCCCGCCCTTGAAGTTCAAGCAGCACACGAGAGGACGGAAGAGCCGGCGGTCGAGGCTGCGGGCAAGATCCGCCACGACGCGCTCGGCTCCGCCCATCTGCAGGGACCAGATCACGTAGAGGACGCTCAGCCGCCCGTCGGAGACGACCGCGCTCATCGCATCGCCAGGCCGAGGTACAGCGCTTCGTACCGCCGCAGCATCCGCTCGAGGCTCAGCTCCTGCCGGACCCAGCACCGCGCGGCCGCGCCCAGGCCGATGGCGCGCGTCGGCTCGGACAGCAGCTCGGCGAGCGCGGCGGCGAGGGCCGGCGGCTGGCCGGGCGGGACGAGGAGGCCGGTCGCGCCGTCGCGCACGACGTCGGGGTTGCCGCCCACCGCGGTGGCCACCGCGGGCCGGCCCAGCGCCATGGCCTCCAGCAACGCGTTGGACATCCCCTCGGCGAGGGAGGGAAGCACGAACACGTCCAGCATGGCCAGCATCCGGGGCACGTCCTCCCTCGCCCCGGTGAACACGACGCGGTCGGCGATGCCCAGCGTGCGGGCCAGCGCCTCGAGCGACGGGCGGAGAGCGCCGTCCCCGACGAGGAAGAAGCGGGCCCGACGGTCGGCGGCCGCGACGAGCGCGGCGGCGTGCAGGAAGTCCGCGTGGCCCTTGATGGGCGACAGGTGGCCGATCGTTCCCACCGCGGGGTCCTCGGGCGCCAGTCCCCACTCCCGTCGGGTGTCGTCGCGCAGCTGGAGGGCCGGCTCGAGAGCGGCGAGGTCGACGCCGTTCTCGATGGTCACGATGCGGTCCGCGCGCAGGCCGTGCTCGCGCCGCGCGGAATCCGCGATGGCGGGGCTCACCGCCACCACGCGGTCGACGCGGGGGTTGATCACCCACTCCTCGAGCAGCCGCAGCCGCCAGTTGCGTGAGAAGCCGGTGTCGCGGCGCGAGGTGACCACCGAGGGCACGCCCGCGAGGCGGCCCGCCAGGGTGCCGTAGACGTTGGCGCTCACAAGGTAGGTGTGGAGGACGTCGGCGCCGCTCCGGCGGAGGTGGCGCGCGAGGCGAGCCACGCCCGCGAGGCCCCGGGGAGCGTACAGGAGATCGAGGCCGAGGATCTCCACCGGCACTCCCCGGGCCCGCAGCTCCTCCGCGATCGGTCCCCCTTGGAGCAGGCAGATCACCTCGGCCTGGATCCGCCGGCGGTCGAGGCCGGCGGCGAGCTGGCCGAGGTGCACCTGCGCGCCGGCCCGATGCAGCTTGTCGATCACGTACGTCACCCGCACGGGGCGGCCGCTCACGACGGCCGTCCCTGGAAGCGGCGCACGTAGAAATCGGCGGAGCGCTCGAGGTCGAAGTCGCGGGCGACGATCGTCTGGCCGGCGAGGGCCAGCCGAGCGCGCAGCGCGGGGTCCTCGGCCAGACGGCGGATGGCCGCGGCCAGCGCGGCCGGGTCCTTGGGCGGCACGATCAGGCCGGTCTCCTCGTGCTGGACCAGCTCCTCCACGGAGCCGAAGCGCGTCGTGATGACGGCGCTGCCCGCCGCCAGCGCTTCGACGATCACGTTCGGTATGCCCCAGTGCCACTCGGGCTGCGCCATGAGGACGAAGACCCGGGCCCGGGCGTAGTAGGGGAATACCTCGGCCTGCGTGAGCGCGCCCGTCAGCGCCACGACGCCGTCGAGCCGGGCCCGGGCCACACGCGCGCGCAGGGCCGCCTCGAGGGGTCCCCCGCCCACGATCGTGCCCCGGAAGTCGAGGCCCTCGTCCCGCAGCCGGGCGAGGGCGTCGACGAAGTACTGGAAACCCTTGTGCGGGTGCAGCGTACCGACGGACAGCACCGGCAACGGGCCGGCGGCGGAGGTCGACGGTGAGGAGAAGGGCATGCGCAGGCCGTGGTGCACGACCGTCACTCGGGCCGCCGCTCCGTCCGGGGCGAGGGAACAGAGGCGCGTCCGGTTGCTCGCGGTGCAGGTGGTGACGAACTCGGCTCGCCGGAGCTTCTCGGGAAGGTGCGTCGCGCCGAGGAAGATGTCGTGCGCATGGCCGGAGAAGCTGAAGGGGACGCCGGAGATCTCCGAGGCCACGAGGGCGGCCGAAGCGGGGTAGGTGGCCCAGCCGGCGTGGAGGTGGGTCACCCCGTTCTCCAGCGCCCACTGGGCGAGCCAGACCGCCTTCGGAAAGAAGACGAGGCTCTTGACCAGGAACTCGAGGCTCCGCCAATTGGTGGCGACGAGCCGGCCGAGGGCGTTCCAGTACCGGCGGGGCCGACTCCGGGCGAGGTCGAGGTTCGCCCGCAGGACCCGGGCGGAGAGCAGGTACGGGACGGACAGCGTCCGCGGCAGCAGGGTGAGGGCTTCCGCGTGGACCACCGACTCCTTCGACTTCCGCAGCGAGAAGATCCACACGTCGAGGCGCTGGGCGACGGCGTGTATCTCCCGGAGCAGGAAGGCCTCGTCGTAGCACGGAAACTTCGAGAGGACGAAGACGACGCGGGGCGCGCTCACGGCGACGCCGCCCTCCAGCGGGCGGTCTCGCTCCCGCGCAGGAAGCCGATCAGGCCCCCGGCGGCGGCGAGGTTCAGGAGGGCGAACGCGTAGGGGAGCGAGGTCAGGCGGAGCGGACGCCGCCGCCGCGCGCGCAGTCCGCCGGTGATGGCGAGGAGGTAGAAGAACGCCTGGGCGGCCAGGGCGGTCCGATAGAGGGCGGACCCCGCGAGGGACAGCCCTGCGCTCGCGAGGAAGAGAACGAGCAGGCACCAGGGGACCGCCAGGCGCGCGAGCTTGTGGGAGACCAGCTGCCAGAAGAGGCGGTCGCGGAGGGGATTGAGGAGAGCGGGGTGGAGCGCGACGAGCTGGTAGTTCCCGGCGAGCGTGCGGACCTTGCGGCGGTACTCCTGGGCCGCGCTCTCCGCGATGCGGTCCCAGGCGCGGGCCTCGGGAGCGAACATGACGCGGCGGCCGGCGAGCACCACCCTCATCGGGATCGCGACATCGTCGAGGATCGTGCTCGGGTCGAGGGGGACGAACAGGTCCTTCCGCAGCGCGTAGATGGCGCCGGTGACGCCTACGGTGGAGTCGAAGCGGCTCTCGGCCTTGCGGATGAGCTTCTCGTAGCTCCAGTAGAGCCCGACGCCCCGGCCCGGTGATCCGGAGGAGGCGAGCAGATGCAGCTCGCCGCTGACCGCGCCCACCGTCGGGTCGGCGAAGTAGGCGGTGAGCCGCCGGACGGCGTCCGGCGCGAGGGCCTGGCGGGCGTCGGTCAGGACCACGATCTCGCCCCCGGCGCGGGGCAGGGCCTCGTTGAGCGCGGCCGCCTTCCCGCGAGCCGTGGGCAGCGCCAGCAGCCGTACTCCTCGATCGGCGAAGCGGGCGGCGATGGCCTCCGTGCCGTCGGTGGATCCGTCGGAGACCACGAGGACGTCGAGCCGCTCTCGCGGGTAGTCGAGGGCCAGGGCGTTGTCGAGCTTGGCCTCGAGGCACGCTTCCTCGTTGCGAACGACGATGAGGAGGCTGACCGGCGGCGTGATCTCCTTCTTCTGGACCGGGGGAGCGGGCCGCAGGCGCGCGACGAGCGTGATCAAGGCGGGATAGGCAACGTACGCATAGAGGATGACGGCCGCCGACAACCAGAAGGCGAGCTCCGGCACGAGCGGCATGCCTCACGCCCTCCGTGCCGGCTCCGACCATTGCAGCCAGAGCATCCGAAGGTGGCCGTAGGTCCGGGCGCCGAGCAGCGACCGTCCGGCGTCGAGGACGCGATACCGCAGCCCTTGCTGGAGGAGGAAGAGCGGGTGCTGGTCGATGGCGGCCGTGAACGCCGGGAGCGCGTGCCCGCGGCGCAAGCCCACCCGAGGCTGGATGCCGAATGCGGCGGCGCCGCGGACGATTCCCGGCCTGGATCCGAGGACGAGGCGGTAGCCGGCCTGCTCGGCCGCGCGCCGCACGCGTTCACCCCCGCTGCCACCCGGCAACGCCATCGTCTCGACGGGCCGCTCGAGCCGTTCCTCGAGCCAGCGTTTCGACGTCGCGAGCTGACGCTCCAGCTCGGGCGGAGGCAGGTCGTCGAGAAGCGTGTGGTCCAGGCCGTGCGAGCCGACGAGGAACCCGTGGTCGGCCAGACCGCAAAGCTGAGCCCAGGAGACGCGCCCCGCGTGCCCGACCCGGGCGGGGTTGACGAAGAACGCGGCGGGAAAGCCGAGGGCGCGAAGCACGGGCGCGACCACGGTGGCGTCGGTGTCACAGCCGTCGTCGAACGTGAGGACGACGCTTCCATCCGGGTAGCGTCCTTCCGCCAGCGCCGCCAGCGACACTACCGGACGCCGCTGCGCGTCGAGGAGCCGCATCTGGGCCTCGAACACGGCGGTGGGCAGCACGTAGTCGCCCTCGTCGGGATCGGCGAACGCGTCGTCCACCCGGTGATACATGAGGATCGTCGCGCGGGGGAGTGTCATGGCGTCGCGGGGCGCGGGCTTCATCGCGCGCCCCAGCGGGTCAGCTCCTGCACCACGTGGTGCCAGGCATCGAAGCCTCCCTCGATCTTCGAGCGGAAATCCTCGATGGTGTCGTCGGCGGAGACCTCGGTGCGGCGCAAGGCCAGCAGTTCGGCGCCCGGTGCATTGGCCCCGGGGCGCACGCTGCAGGCGGCCTCGAACCCCGCCTCGGCGACGATCCGCCGGACCCCGGCACTCTCGCTGCCGCGCGGGTAGCAGAACAGGCTCGGCCGGTCGCCCGTCTCGGCCTCGATGTCTCCCGCGCAACCCTGGGCCTCGGCCCGCGCGTCGGCCTCCGGCAGCATGGCCATCTCGCGGTGGGTGCGGCCGTGGCCGCCGATCGCGTGTCCGCGGGCACGCATCGCCCGGACCTGCTCCCAGTCGAGCATGCGGTCGGCCTCGCAGCAGCCGCGATACCGGTCGAGCGTGCCGTCCGAGCCGACGACGGCGGTGACGACGAAGAACGTGGCCGGGAAGCCGAAGCGCTCGAGAACGGGCAGGGCGTGCGTGAAGTTGTCCTGGAAGCCATCGTCGAAGGTGAGCGCGATGGCGTCGGCCGGGAGCGGACATGTCCCCCGCAGCGCGGGCACGGCCCCCGCGAGGGGCAACACCGGCCTCCCCGAGCCGGCGATCACCTCCATCTGGGCGGCGAAGGCGTCGGGGTGGACGCTGAGCCGGTCGCGCGGATGACCGTCGTTCACGCGGTGATAGGTGAGGACGCGGAGGCCCGGCTCGCCGTGCCCCACGAGCTGGCAGCTGCGGGCCGCGGTCCGGCGGGCCAAGGCGTGGAAGCGCGACCTCATGAGACCTCGGCCTCCCAGGGCTCCTCCTTGCCCAGGCCCGCCAGTCGCGTGGCGAAGAGGGCGAGGGACGGCTCGCTCGTGTACAGCCGAGGGAGCTGGAAAGGGTCCTGCCCCGGCCGGGCCAGCGCGTGGCGGCAGGTGAACGCGTAGCGGAGGCCGAGGCGGCGCAGGACGGCGATGGCGCGCTCGTCGTAGTCGGGCGGCTCGCCGTTTGGGTAGGCGAAGCCGCGCGGGCGGGCACCGGTGCGTTCCTCGATCAGCCGCAGGCCGGTCGAAACCTCCTCCTCCAGGGCGCGGTCGTCGAGGCGGGAGAGCATGTAATGACGATGGGTGTGGCCGCCCAGGACGATCGGCCCCGCGGCCAGACGCCGGACCTGCTCCCAGCCCAGCACGCGCAGCGGCGGACCCTGGGGAGCGAGGGCGGCCTCCAGGGCGTGGACCGCGCGGTCGATCTCGGGCGGCGTCAGCGCCTTGAGGAGCCGGAGCACCCGTTTCAACAGAGCGAGCCGGCTAACCTGCCCATCGAGCGGAGACTGCCACAGCCCCAGGGCGGGCATCTCCAGCGTCGACGCCGTCGCGTACCTGAGGATCCATCGCGTTCGGTCGGTCCAGAGCGGCTCGCCCGTCTCCGGGGGAGCGGTCGCCAGGAAGAGGGTGGCGGGAAGGCCGTGCCGCTCCAACTCGGGCAGGACGACCTCGAACGTGTCCGGATAGCCGTCGTCGATGGTGAAGGCCACGCGCGGCGGACCCTCGGCGCCGCCGGCCAGCCAGGCGACGACGTCGTCGAGGGGCTCCACGCGGTAGCGCGAGGCCAGGTAGTCGAGCTGGGCGGCGAAGACCGCGCGGGGAAGGGCGGGGAAGAAGGGGTCGCCCTCGTCGTTGACGCGATGATAGAGCAGCAGGATGGCCCGCCCCTTTTCGAACTGCGAGCGGTGCATGCGGAGCGCGCCGGAGCGGAGGAGACCCCAGGCCATGGCCCGCTTGAGCGGAGCGGCGGGCGTCATGCCACCCGCCGGAGGAGACCGCGGCGCCGGAGAAGCGGGGGCGGCTCCCGCAGACGCGCGACCACGACCACGAGCGCGCCCATGATCCAGAAAAGCGCGACGAGGGCCTCGTCGGAGAAGCGCGAACCGAACAGGCAGCTCAGGACCACGCCGGCCAGCGTGCCCAGGAAAGCGAGGGCGAGGCGGCGGTCGACCGGGTGGCGGCGGCGGAACCGGAGCCGCAACGCCATCCGGCCCCAGACGAGGAAGATCAAGAGGAGGAGAAGCGTGCTGGGCACGCCCATCTCCGCCGCCTGCAGGAGGAACGCGTTGTGGGCGTCGTGGGGATCCTCCCGCTTGAGCGGAAAATCGGTGTAGACGCGGATCAGCTGCTGGAATTGGCCGATGCCGACGCCGACGAGCGGATGCTCGGTGATCATGCGCAACGCGCCCTGCCAGAGGACCAGCCGCAGAGTGTTGCTGCGGTCGAGGCTCACCTGGGAGTTCTCGCCCTCGTACATCGACTGATCGGAAGCCGTCTCGCCCAGCCGCTCGCGTATGCTCTGCGGGATGAGGGAGGGATGCACCGCCGCGGCCACCGCGCCCGCGCCGCCGGCGGCGAGGAGGAGCAGGGGGTTGCTCAGCAGGACCACGGTCGTGGCGCCCCCGGCCATCGCCATGTAGGCCCCGCGCGAGAACGTGAAGAGGGTGGCGCGCGCGGCGACGAGGAAGGCGAAGAGATAGGGCAGAGCCTTGCGGCGGGGCCGGGCGCAGAGGGCGAAGGCGAGCAGCGGCACGCCGTAGTACACGAGGAAGGCCCCCATCTGGTTGGCCTGGACCATCAGGCCGGGAACGCGCGACCGGTCGATGCTGCCCCGGTCTCCCCGGTCGATCCCCTCTTTCCAGGTGTCGGCCGCGACCAGGAAGGCGACCCAGGCCAGGACGTGCAGCACGGCCTGGACGTCCTCGCGGTCGCGCACGAGTCCCCGAGCGAAGAAGAAGAAGAGCATGGGGGCAAGCCACGCACGGTACGTCTGCGCCAGCTCGCCGGGGCCGGGGCCGGCGGAGTACGCGGGCACGAGGCTCAGGGACGCCACGGCCACGAAGGCCAGCACCAGCATCTCGGGGAACCGGAGACGCAGCCGGGACCGGCCCTGGGTGCGAAGCGACAGCCAGGCCACGGGACCGAGGACGAGGAGAAGGTTGGTCATGTTCGCCCCGGTGATCCCGGCCAGCGGAAGCGGATAGACCTTGCTGAAGGGCAGGTAGGCCACCGCCAGCGGCAGGTACCAGCGCGGGCGCGCCACGGCCGAGAAGACCATCACCACCGAGAAGGTGGTCCCGAAGACGAGCATCGCCTTTCCGTCCTCGGACACGTCGATCAGCCGGGCCATCGCCAGGGCCCACGCATAGAAGAAGGCGAGGACGACGCCGGGGCGCAGCTCCCTCCGCGAGCGCCGCACGGACGCCTGGATCCTCGACGCCGGAGTGGGCGCAGGGGGGGCGTCTCCGGGGCGGCCGGGTAGATCCTCGACCCGGGTCGCCATCTCAGCGGGCCCCCCGGCCCAGCACCATCACCTTGAAGGTGTCGAGGACGATGGCGAGGTCCAGGAAGAGGGACATGTTCTTCACGTAGTACAGGTCGAACTGCAGCTTCCGCTCGCTGTCCTCGATGGTCGAGCCGTAACCGAACTTGACCTGGGCCCAGCCGGTGATCCCGGGCCGCACGGTGTGGCGCTGGTCGTAGTAGGGGATCACCTGGCGCAACTTCTCGACGAAGTGTGGACGCTCGGGGCGAGGCCCCACGAAGCTCATCTCGCCTCGGGCGACGTTGATGATCTGCGGGAGCTCGTCGAGGCGGAGCTTCCGCAGGACGCGGCCGAGCCGGGTGACTCTCGGGTCGTCCCCGGTCGCGGCCCATACCGGTCCCGTGGCCGCCTCGGCGTCGGTGCGCATCGTGCGGAGCTTGTAGAGGTCGAAGACGCGTCCGCGCAGGCCGACCCGGCGCTGCCGGAACAGCCCGGGGCCGGGGCTGTCCAGTCGGACGAGCAGCAGGAGAAGGCCGAGAAGCGGGGCCAGGACGACCAGCGCCGTGGCCGCGACGACGAGCTCGAGGGCGCGCTTGGTGCTCCGGAGGAGGCGGGGCTTGCTGAAGCCGGGAGAGAAGACGAGCCAGCTGGGCCGGAGATCCGTGACCAGGATCTTCCCCGTCAAGCGCTCGAAGAATCCGGGAGCGTCCTCGACCTTGATGCCCGCGAGCCGACACTGCAGGAGGTCATCCACGGGCAGGCGTCCCCGCCGGTCCTCGAGGGCGACGACGATCAGGCTGACCTTGAGCGCTTCGACGAGGGGGAGGAGATCGGCGGTGGTGCCGACGACGGAGGGATTGACGAGACGGCGGCCGACCTCGGCCTCGTGCTCGCCCAGGAAGCCCACCACGTGGTATCCGAGCGGGCCGCGGCTCAGCATCTCGAGGGCGATCTGCTGGGCGGTGTGGCCGGTGCCGACGATGAGCACGTTGTCGCTGAGAGTCTCCCGATCCCCGGCCCATCGGTGGAGGCTGTGCCAGGCGACGATGGCGAGCGCGCAGAGCGGAAGAGCGAGCAGCAGGGTGAGGGGGCCGATGCGCGCGCCCGGGAACACGTAGTACACCACGGCCAGGATCAGCGTGGCGATCACGAAGGACTGGGCGAGACGGAGGAAGAACTCCGTGCGGCTGCGCAGGGCGCGATCGTCGTACAGCTCCCCGTAGTACAGGCTGAACTGCAAAGCGAGCACGGCGGCGAATGCCTTGGGAAGGAGAAGGGAGAGGTCGAAGCGCGCCTCCTCGAGCTGGCTGCGAAGCGCGCCGACGGTGAGCACGGCGCCCAGAAGCAGGAGGGATTCCACCAGGAAGAGGACGGCGCGGCGGCGGTCGGGCCAGGAGACGGCGTTCACCGGAGATCAAGGTCTCGCACGGTGACGGCGACGATCCAGCCAGCGGGAGAGCAGGTTGTCGGTCTGGTCGTTGAGGACCACGCCGAGCACCCGCTCGCGCTTCAGGAAGGAGAGCGAGCGGCGGATGGCATCCCGCGAGGCGTGGCGGGCCCGCACGACCAAGAGGAACCCGTCGACGAGGTCCTGGAGCGTCGCCGAGTCGGCCACGGTCTCGAGGGAAGGACAATCGAGCAGCACGACGTCGAAGGACTCGCCCGCCGCCGCCAGCAGGCGGGCCAGCCGGTCCCCGGCGAGCAGCTCGATGGGCTGGGGCGTTGGCGTCCCCCCCGCGAGCAGGAAGAACCCCCAGGGCTCGACGCGGCGCACGGGAAGGGGACGCTCGCTCGGAGCGGAGAGCCAATCGGCGAGGCCGGGCTCGCCGGCGACGCCGAGCATGCGCTCGATCGCGGGGGCGCGCAGGCCCGCCTCGACGAGGAGGACGCGCCGCTCGGGCTCCTGGGCGATGGCGGCGGCGAGGGAGACGGTCAGGGCGCTGGTGCCTTCGGCCGCCGTCGCGCTCACGAGGCCCAGGCAGTGCACGAAGCGCTGTTCGCCGAGCGTCTTGACCTTCGTGCGCAACACGCGGATGAACTCGAAGGTGGCCGAGCCGGGGGCCAGCATGGAAGCGAGCCCCCGGTCCGTGATGCGCGCGGGGACGGTCGTCACTTCGACGAAGGTCACGCGGGGGGGCGTCGTCAGGGTCGGTAGCGTTTCAACCGAGCTCATGGTTTTTCCTCAGGCGGCCGCGGCCCGCTTGCCGGGGAGGACGGCCCGCGGGATGGTGATGAGGAGGGGGTGGGGCACGAATTCCTCGAGATCCCGCTCCGACTTCACCGAGCGGTCGAGCGCGTCGGCCAGGAACGCCGTGGCCAGGCCGGCGCCGAGGGCCGCGAGCAGGCCCCCGAGGAGGATCAGCGTCCCGTAGGGCCGGACCGGCTGGCGAGGCAGGAAGGCCGGGTCGAGGACGCGGAAGTACCCCCCCTGCCAGTACTCCTCCAGCTTCCGGGCCATCTGCGCGTCCATCTCCTTCTTGAGGGCGATGTTGTAGCTCTCGCGGAGCTGCTGGTAGTCGCGCGTCAGCGACGCCAGCTCCTGCTCGGCCCGAGGCGTCTGCTCCACCCTGGCCTGGAAGTCCGCGATCCTCGCGTCGAGCCGCTCGCGCCGCTGCTTGATGGAGTCGATCTCGGCCTCGACGCCGTGGAGGGACGCGGTGAGCGTGGCCGCCTCCGGGTCCGTGAGGTCCTGCTCCTTCCCCGCCTCGCTTTCCTTCAGTTTCTGGGCGACCAGGACCTGCCGCTCCAGGGCCTGGATGCGCGCCCGGATCACGCGCATGTCGGGATGGTCCTCGGTGTACCGCCCGCGCATCACTTCGTAGGCGGCGCGCTGCTTGATCAGCTCCGCCACCGGGCCGGTCGCGCCTCCGGAGGCGAGGCGCCGGCCCTCGAGGAGGTTCCGCTCCAGCACACCGCGGCGGTCCTCGAGCGTGCGCAGGCTCTCGCCGAGGGTCTGTTGCTCGACCTGCATCTGCCCGAGGACGCGCAGGTTCGAATCGAGCTGCTCGGGCAGCGCTCCCCAGTACTTCTGCTTGTGCAGCCGCAGCGCGGCCTCGCGCTCCTCGAGGGCCTTTCGCGTCTCGGCGAGGTTGGTGTGGAGGAAGCCAAAGGTCCTCTCGGTCAGGACGTCGCGCAATCGGCCCGCGTCGGCGGTGAACTCCGCGGCGAGCATGTTCGTCACCAGCATCGCCTTCTGGGGATCGCGGTTCACGTACTCGATGACGAACGAGTCCGAACCCTGCACGCGGATCTCGATGGCCTTGCGCATGACCTCCACCACGACGTGGAGCGGGGCGCCCGCCAGCTCGGGATAGGGATTGAACTTCTGGATGACCTTCTCGAGGTGGGTACGGCTCAGGACGAGCTGCCGGATCGTGTTCAGGCGCTGGGCCATGCCTTCGCCGGTGACCGGTACGACGAAGTACTCGGGCACGCCCTTCGACTCGACGAGGATCATCGTGCCCGAGCGATACTTCCGGGGCAGCACGAGCGCGACGACGATGGCGATCGTCATGATGGCGGCGAACGTGATCCACATGTGACGGGGATACCGCAGGGGAATCTCGAAGTACTCGAGCACGTCGCGTCCGGGGCGCTCCTCGTACTCTTCGTAGTCCGCTTCGTTCATCGCGTCCACCCTCCCGGTCCAGCGTTGGCCCCTACCGGCGCAGCCTCGGCGCGCACTTCCGAGCCCTGGAAGACGAGCGAGCTGGCCACGTCGTCCACATGGCCGATCACGAAGTCCACCTCGTCTCCGCGACCCGAGCGGCGGAGATGCGCGGCACTGTTGCCCCATCCGGCGAGGGAGGCCGGGATCCCGCTCCAGCGGCGGACGATGGCCGCCGTGCGCGGGTCTTCGGGCTCGAAGCCGTGGCCCAGCAGCCGCTCGGCGATCCAGGCCGCGCCCATCTGGTCCTCGCAGCTGAACTCGTCGCGGCAGCCGGCGGCGAGCAGCGCCACGCGGTCGTGGCGGGCGAGGGCCGCGGCGGTGGCGGTCAGGTTCCGGAAGCTCGCCACGTAGACGGTGACGGCGCCGGTGCCGGCGGCGTTCGCGATCAGCTCCGTGCCCGGCGGAGAAGCGAGCACCAAAGAGCGGCCGGGCGCCCGCCGCCCGGCGAGAGCACAGGGCCCGTCGGCGATCTCGAAGGTGCCCCGTGCCCCCTCCTCGGGGCCGCCGGCCACGAGCGCGTCGCCGAGCCGGCTCGCGAGCGACCGCGCCTCGTCGACCCCCGCGGCCACGAAGGCCCTCCAGCCCTCCTCCGCCGCCGTGACCAGGGTCGTGCTCGCGAGCATCACGTCGATGCAGGCGATGGCGTCGCACGCGCGGTAGCGGAACGCGCTGTCGGGGAAGGCGTCGATGACCACGGTCCGGCGCTGGTTCTTCACGGCACGATGATGGTGTCGCCGGCCTCGAGCGCGATGTTCTGTTCGAGGTTGATCCCGGCCTCGAGATCCCGGAAATTGAAGGGGATCGCCTTGCGTTCCCCGTGGACTTCGCGAACCACCACGATCCGGTCGCGTTTGGCGAACTCCCGAAAGCCGCCGGCGATGGCCAGCGCCTGCGCCACCGTGATGCGGCTACTCAAGGGGAACGCCCCCGAGGTCGTGACCTGGCCGACGACGTAGAAACGGGCGCTGATCGCCTGGGAGACGGTGAGGGTGACCTGGGGCACCTCCAGGAACGCGCGCAGCTTGGTGCGTATTTCGCTCGACAGCTCCTCCGTCGTTCGCCCCGCGGCCTTGACGTCCCCGACGAGCGGCACGGTGATGCGACCGTCCAGGCGCACGAAGACTTCCGTGGTCAGCTCCGGCTCCTTCCAAACGGCGACGCGGAGGACGTCGCCGGGGGCGATGTAGTACGGGCTCGACTCCGCCGCGGCGGCTTCCTGGGTTGCGGGTGAAGGGGAGGGGGAGGGGACCTGGCCCGCCTCGCCAAGCAAGGCCGAGACACACAACGACACGGCACACGACACGACCCGCACGAGACTCTTCAAGCGTCCGCCCTCCGAACCTGGGTCCGCTGGAGCCGGCTGCCCTTCCGATCCCTCGTCGGACCCTGGACGTCCCGGATGTACCCTAAGTTCCTGCCATTTCGAGGCTTTACGATAGTTTCAACGACCCCCGCTTGTCAAGTGGGAATGCACGCCCCCGGGGGCCC
>Ga0070707_100003458_pt1 | contig 14913 bp, 11 predicted proteins | sample KBSK5502metaG_FD_65468 | JGI IMG/M metagenome (GOLD analysis project Ga0070707, IMG submission 65468) | Corn, switchgrass and miscanthus rhizosphere microbial communities from Kellogg Biological Station, Michigan, USA - KBS K5-50-2 metaG | ecosystem: Host-associated > Plants > Roots >... | reverse complement strand
TCCTTTGTTGCCTCCAGGAGCCGCTCGATCTCTTCCGGATCATGATTCAGGTCTGAATCCATGGTCAACACATAGTCTGACTTGGGATCAACCAGGCCTAAGCCTTTCTTCGTCGCCTTTCCGAGTCCCAGTCTCTTCTCGTGATATTCTACCCTGACTCGCGGGTTCCATTTCGCTAGATCGCTAACCTTTTGCAGGGTAGCATCTGTCCCTTCCACCACAAATATGACTTCATAATCCCTATTCAAGGCCTCAAGGGATTTTATTAGACGAGCCGAGAATTCATCGATCACCTCCTCCTCATTGTATAGCATTATGACTGTGCTGATCTTCATTTTGGTTCGAACCTACCTTACTAGTGACCGGGGGCTAATGTCGTTTTGGATTCCCTTGCAGGTAAAACTCAGGCGTGACAACTTGCCCCGGTTGATTCAAAACTCTGCCCGGTATAAGTAATATCACGGCCTTGGAGACAATTCTGGTGTGTCAGGCAACGCGGTGTAGTCTATCCGCTACTGAAACATTAAATTGACGGAAAGCCAGTTCGGCTTTGGTCACAAAACTCAACCGTTTCAAAGAAGATGAATAGAGGGCCGTTGAGAATTTCTAAATCGCACAATATTCTCATTATCGTTTCAACCCTTGGAATAATCGGTCTCGCTTCGCGTCTCTATTTTGCCCTCATTTTGCCGGTTGGATGGGACCAAGGAACATTCCTTTACTGGGCTAGTTTGATCAACAGTGGTGCGACACCGTACAGGGATTTTTTCCTTAGGGATCCGGGTTATATCTACTTGGTAGCTTTGTCAACGAGATATCTCGGCTCGAACTTCTTCGCCCTCTCCCTCATATCTACAGTACCAGGTACTCTTACCATACCCGTGATTTACAAAGCTACTAAGGAAATTTTTGACAAGTGGAGTGGACTCATCGCTTCTGTAGCATACAGTCTGTCTCCGACCGTGATCTGGTACACTACCGTATTCGATGAACGCACGCTCATGCTCTTTCTATCCACATTCGCGCTTCTTCTACTCGCAAGAGGCGTCCGGACACGGAATCCTTGGCTATTCGTTATGTACGGGATTATCCTTGGAGCGTCGACCTTCGTCTACAGAGGAATCGCGATTTACATAGTTACTGTACCACTCCTCCTTGCATTTCTATTCTGGAAGAGGGAGGGATCTCAACGTTCGTTTAGGACATTCTTGGCCTACTCGTCCGCAGCTATAACTGGGTTCGTTTTTGCTGCAGGGGTAATTTTCGCCTATTTTAGTTTCAATAGTTCGTTGAACTGGATGCTCTCTAATTTCGGCTTCGGTGGTCAACAGGAGAGCGCTTCCTACTTCATCTATGGCGAAGTGGCAGTTCCTTCTTTCAAGGCTAGAGTCTTCGATGTTGCAGTTCGCGAGTGGCTCTACCTTGTCGCTCCAGCGGGGCTACTAGTTCTCGCTGTAGTCTTCGGTCGCCTTCTGCAAAGGAGACGGCTCGCAACCGGCATCGCTGCTGCCATTGTGAGTGGATTTTTATTGGTCTCCGTCGCCGGGTTGACTTACTTTCCTCAGAACTCGTTTGGAGCGTACGAGCCGAGCTGGTTCTACGGTTTCGCTTTCCTTGCCTTCCTGGTCTTGTTGCCAACTATTGGGGGGATCTTGTTTCCCGACATTGCAAGAAGGATCCTTTCTATCGGGAGACTCGACTCGAGGCATGCTTTGGTGATTTACTGGTTTTTGTCGACAGCACTCCTGGTCGCCCTATTCGGAGTTCCCTTGGTAAACTACTACTATTACTTCGCGCCAGTAATCACCATTATTGCCGCTCCAGGAATCAAATCCATAATTGAGCTCCTAGGTCCTTTTTCGCTGAAAATATCCGCTAGGATACCGAGGAACCCCTTTGCCTTTCTGTTTCTTGGATTGCTTTTGCTCAACGCACTGTTGACAACAGGAATGTTGCTAAATACCGAAATGACGTGGCGAAATCAGCCATCGTCAACTATCAACGATATCGCTTCCTATATTCAGGCGAACACTGACCCTCAGGATCAAATCCTAGTTGGAAACCCAGCCATCGCGATGTTGGCCCACCGCAAGATAGCGCTGGGAATATCAGAAATGCAAATTTATGGAAAGCCTGGCCCTGAACCCTTCAACCCTATTCCCTACGACCCATTTCACCTCTTCCCAAATGTCAGCCAGATAGCTAAATTCATGAGCGCTGGAAACGTCAAATATGTTGTGGGGGACAATTCCCCTCCGATGCTCTTCATAATGTCTCTTCATCCCATTTGGGAGAACGCCTTCGCAACAAACTTCGTCTTGGCACAAATGATCGATGGTATTCCGATCTTCCAGTATAGCCCCATTTGGGACCTATCCCAACACATGGGCAATGTGATCGCCTTTTCGAATTCTACTTCGTACAACCTCGTCGACAATACTTGGACAGATGGATTCAACCATCTTCTCGTTTCATCGATAAGCAACACGATTCTACCAACAGTGGGAGGGCTCACCAAGCCAGATCAAGTGGCGTTCCTCCCTCCGATTGGCTCGGGGAACTCTTTCATCCAGGCGGGTTTCCAAGACAACCCATATGGAAACCTGACCACAACTTTCGCCTTGGCAGACGCCGCCATTGGGAAATCGAACGGGGTTACTTATTCTCTCGAAATAACAGTGGGAAACCAAAGCGTTGCAACGCTTAGTGAAATCGTAACGAGCAACAGCTGGCAGCGAGTAACAATTCCGATCCCGACGAATGTCAACGTGACGATCGTTCTCGTCTCGAGTTCAGGACAGTCTTCAGACTTTGACTGGTTGCAAGTAACCTTCACTCTTCAACGTTAGTCTCTAGGAGATGGTCACCTCCAAGACTCAGAAAGCCTAGAAATTCACGGAATGGTCACGGAAGCTGTATCAAGCTCGTACAGTTGCACTCCTAGATAAATGAATACCACTTTGTACGCATATTGACTAGTAAGGCGGTCAAGCTGCTGGTGGGTAGAAAGCGTGTAGCCTAAGGAAGGGTTAGTCCAGTCGTACCAGCTGGATTGAGTATTGACAAAGATGTACTGAGGTGGCTCATGGGCCGAGTAGTTGAGTGTAACATATGCTTTGTTGGATAGTTGCGGATACAAGTCGCTCTGCGTCAAGATCGTCGCATTCTGAGGAATGCTATCGCTGACGGAAGCGACGGTCGCGAATAGGGGATTTGGTTGAGGCCATTGCGGATTCGGTCCTAGCGGACTAATTGCGCTGTAGATCAACATGATGGACAGTCCTACTACCGCAAAGGAAAGGACCAGTCTTCTTTGCTTCTTAATTTGAGAGAAGAAGGGTATCGCTGCTAGGTAAATGAAGGGGATCAGAAACACAGAATATTGGAAATCTATGCTAGAGTACGAATATCTTGTGGAAATGAGCACCACGACCACCCAAGGTAAGGCTGGAAGTATTCTGTTGGAATATTTGACCGCGGCTAACCACATAGGGGCAAACACGATGAGCAAGTATGTTCCCTTCGCTACGATATTGTTCTCGACAAAGGTAAACAGGATTCCGGGACTATTCAGAAATCCACCGACTGACTGAAGATAGCTACTGTTCTGTGAGGAAGCCACTCCAAAGAACTGGACGGCGAGCCAGTTTGAAGGCCAATTGAAAATCTCGAATGCCCGGCCAATCGTCGATGCTATGATGATGACTAACAAGAAAAGGGAGGATAGAAGGGTTGTAAGAATTCGCTTGTCCAGATGTTTCTTATTCAGCCACAGGGAGAGGGCTATTCCAACGCCTAGAACGGCGGAGTATTCAATTGTCGCCAGCATCAGTCCTACTGATAAGTAGAACAGTCCAGGCCTCGACCCCGAATGGAAATAGTAGACCAGAAATACGAAGAGTGGAATGAATGCTTCCGGATGGAAATCGTATCTTACGATTCCATGAAGGCCGGGATTTACCAAGTATAACCCAGCCACTGCTAGGGACACAAATTGACTGCGCGTCTCTCGGACAGCAAGTAGGTATAACGGCACAATAGCCAGCGTTACTGCAGCGGCTTGTATGACCAGAAGCGTTCTTGGATCTGGGGCTATAGCGTAGACCAAAGCGACCAAACCAAGAATCGGCGAAATGTGATTGACGTGTCCTGGAGTCGAGGGAAAAATCAGCGATGGCCATGAGTCATACCCGTTGATTGTCCGCCATATTGAGTTCGAATCTAGTCCAAGGTCGAAAAAATTCGTCTGAAGAGCAAGATACCTCTCGATAGAGAAAGTTGTGAAGACGATAAAGGCCCCAACCCCGATGGCAACGAGCAGAAGCCAGGGATGGCTGTCTACTAGGCTCTGAATAGTCTTACGAGCCTGAGATAGCCTGTTATCAAGTCGTATGAACATGACTAGTAATAGGGTTGGTCTTTAATCTCTTAGATCTCACGAGAATTCGCACAAGACCGGATCCCTGCTCATAGACGTCGCGTATCAGTCTCTTGATTGGGGTTCGTTCTGATTTCATCTCTCTCCAGGAGACAGGAATCTCGGCCACCTTCCAACCGAGGCTCTTCAAGTACACAATCATTTCGGTGTCCCATGCCCACCCGTTCTCCTTGGTCAGCGGCAGAACAGTCATCACTGCTCTCCTGCTGAAGGCTTTGAATCCACATTGATGGTCAGAAATCTTTGTGTCAAATAGAGCCCGAACAAATCCATTGTAGGCGAGAGAAAACATTTTTCTCAAAAGCGGCCTTCGAAGATTGGAACCGCGAGAATATCGAGACCCTGTTACGAAATCCAAACCTTCATTTTGCATCCTTGCGACAAGCTTGGGAAGAAAGCGGAGGTCTGTGGCAAGATCGGCGTCCATGAAGACGTAAACATCGGCTAGCGTCGACTGCCAGGCGTTCCGCAGTGCTCTTCCTCTGCCCAGCTTTGAATCATTGTGTACTATCTTGAGGTTAGGATAAGAGGAGGTTAGTCCCTTCGCCACCCCGAAGGTATTGTCGGTCGAACCATCCTCTGCGATCAGCAGAATGTACGGGTGGCCGAGTTGTTGCAAAAGTCCGTCAACTCTCTGTACGGCCGATACGAGTCGTGCTTCTTCGTTTCTGGCAGGGAGAGTCACTAAGTAAGATGAAACTGTGGAGGTCATAGTCGTTTTCCAACGCTGGATGCTATTAGGCCCTCAACAAATCCAACCGAGTAGAACATATCCAAGAGAGGCCCGAGTAGAGCGAACCTGACTCGTCCGTGTACTCTGCGAAGTCTTGAGGCGTAAACTAGCATTCGAAGCGCTACTGTGGAAAGTGAGAGCAATAGGAAATATGGGGAAATGAATGCAAGTAGCATTCCCACAGCGACAGCTACCGCGGATAGGAGCATCTCTACCCTGTTGATCGCTCTCTCAGACAGCGCTTTGCTGTGGGAGATGCCGTTGATAGCAGAGAAGCGCTCGGAAACGAGGACTCCTGCCTGAGTTTTCCCATAGCGATGAAGTTTTTCAAAAATTCCCTTGACAGAAGCTTCCTTGCTGCCGAATCCCAATCTGTATGTGATTGATCCCAACCTTACTAGTCTGTAGCCTAAGGTTCGAAGTCTGCTGCTCAATACCTGGTCTTCACCGGAACTACGGAACCTATCGTCGCGAAATCCTCCGACGCTCTCGACTAGATTCTTACGGAACAGGTCACATTTGTGTTCAGTGAAGGTCAGGTCCTCGGAACTAGCTTCTTCGTGATCGATTTCTGCAAGATGTCCATTTGCAACCATGAACAGTTTCTCACTGTCGGAGAAGCTGTTCACATGATACACTCGGCGCCCAGTAACGGCGGCGATGTCTGGGTGTTGGTCCAACGCTGCAACGGACGTGCTAAGAAAGTTCGCGTCGACCATTTCACAATCTTGGTGGACAATGAGAATGAAATCTCCTCTTGCGGTCTTGATGCCCTCGTTTAGTGTCTTTCCTAGACCTTGATTCATAGTGTGGGCCAGAATTCGAATGTGAGGATCTTTAGCAACAGTATTCTTCACGATCTCCAAAGATCGATCAGTGCTACCATCATCTATGATGATGACTTCGGACGAGTCGAAGTCCTGTTTCATAACGGAGGTCAAACAAGTCTGCAGCCCGCTTTCACCGTTCCAAACTGGGATGATTATGGTAGCCACGGGCATAGATATCCTCTCGGCCGCGGAGAGGTTTTCATGGCACAAAAAGGTTGAGTTTGTCATCGACACGGCCTAGAGTTACATTCTACTCCTCTCATCTTTTTGGTGACTATCTGTTCAATATGTCAGGACCGGACGTATCGACTTCCAACTTACTTAGGATTCTTCCAATAGGAAGCTCGGGTCACCGCAATATTCCCGAAAGCCCTATCGACTGACAAGACTCCGTTCCGCTGAAACCTTGCGAGGAAAATCGATGATACCTGTTCGAGATCGGTAGCTCAAACGATTGCTAGACGTCAAGATTTCGAGCAGGTCCTGGTCAGCCGGGCTCGGAGTATCCCTTCCAGTTGCATAGTCAGCCCTTAGGCCGGAGACTGTCAAGTGATTTGCAGGAAAAACTATTAACGTATTGAAGTCCCGCAAACAATGGCTCTCAACTTTGCCCCTCTCTAGGGCAGTCTTTTTCGACCGAGACGGGGTTCTCACTCGAGAGCGGAAGGACTATGTCAAAACCCCGGAGGAGCTAGAGATTCTACCAGGCATTAAGGTGCCCCTTCTAGAAATTCAGAAAAGAGGATTCCGAATAGTGATCATAACAAACCAATCTGTCGTTGGGCGAGGACTTACTACTGAGTATGAAATGTCAAGGATACATGAGAAACTCCGGGCGGAACTTGCACGGTTAGGATGCAAGATTGATGGAATCTACTATTGTCCTCATCGCCCCGACGAAGGGTGTGCTTGCAGAAAGCCTCAACCTGGACTAATCTTGAAGGCATCGAGAGAACTGGGAATCGATAGGACAAGGTCTTGGATGATTGGCGACAAAGAGATAGACCTCGAAGCAGCGAAACGGGCGGGTTGTCATGGTATTAGGATCCCTACGAATGGAGAGGGTCTTGCAGATGCAGTTCGTAGGATCGTAGTTGCAGAAGATGAGTGTCGCGGCGTGGGATCCTACTGATCAGGATTCGCGCGAGAGCACCTCTACGGGTTAGTTATGCGGGAGGAGGAACAGATGTTCCTCCATACCCCGCTTTGAAGGGGGGCGTTGTCCTCTCGTCAACAATCCAAAGTTACGCATATTGCTCCATTGCCCCAAGGGATGATCGCAAAATCAGTGTGACACGAGAAGACCAAGACGTCCGCTATGGTCCAGAGACCCTTCAGGATCTGAAGGGTGGGGGAGAGGTAGAATTTGTTCGGGCCGTCGCCAAACGATTTGGTGTTGATCAAGGCTTTGATGCAAGTCTCCGCTATGATGCCTTACCAGGCACGGGACTCGGGTCGTCTTCCGCTCTATGTGTCTCCCTGATAGGAGCGTTTAGAGAGTGGAAGGGCAACTCAATGACTGATTATGACATTGCGAATCTAGCCTACGACGTTGAGAGAAACGATGTTGGAGTTCCCGGTGGAATGCAAGATCAATACGCCTCGACATTCGGGGGCTTCAACCTTATCGAATTCAAGAAGGAAGCCAATATCGTCAACGCTCTCAGGATCAAACGCGAGACCTTGAATGAGCTCGAATACAATAGTCTCCTCTGTTTCACCGGAACTACAAGACGATCGGGCGGGATCCTACAGCGACAGATCGAATCATATGAGCACAGGAACCCAGAGATCATGCAAGCACTGCAGCGCATGAAAGAACTTACCTTGCAGATGAAAGACTTCCTACTTACAGGCAACCTCAGAGATTTCGCTGAGATGCTAAATGCAGAATGGGACATCAAGAAGAAGCTCGATCAGGCAATATCCACCGAAGATGTTGAGAAGCTCCTACATGTTGCAAAGGTGAATGGTGCCATTGGTGGAAAATTGCTCGGAGCGGGAGGCGGAGGTTTCCTCTTTCTCTACTGCGACTCAGGCAAGCGGGTCCACGTCGAAAACGCCCTCGAGAGTCTAGGAGCGAAAGCCTTCCCGGTGAGATTCGACGAAGATGGGTTGCAGACTTGGCGAAGCCCAAAGTAGCCAATGCGCAAATGGCCGGAGCTACGCCTGCGGAGAATAGGCCTTTGAGTCATAGGGACACGGAGATGTCGCTAGCACGGTCATCAATACGGAAAAGTATCGAGACGAAGGAACGGCTCTCTCGGGAGTGCTTGCACGAGATCATAGAGATGGCTCAAATTATCGCAGCCGCTCTTCGACAAGGAAAAAAGGTTGCTTTCTTCGGAAACGGGGGAAGCGCGGCAGATGCTCAGCACATTTCCGCAGAATTGGTTGGCAAGTTCAAGAAGGAGCGGCCGCCTCTGAGAGCTCTCGCCCTGACAACTAACACCTCGATCCTCACGGCTATTGGTAACGACTTCAGTTTCGATGAAATTTTCTCCCGACAAGTCCGCGCTAGCCTCGAGGAAGGAGATGTTGCTGTAGGAATCAGTACGAGTGGACGCTCTAGGAACGTGATTCTCGGTGTTCAAGAGGCTGCGAAGATCGGTGCGAAGACGATCGCTCTCACTGGGGGGGATGGAGGACTGCTCGCTCCGCTCTGCGATCACAAGGTAATTGTTCCTTCGAATGACACTCAAAGGATACAGGAGTGTCATATTATGATCGGACACGTCGTCTGCGAGTTGATAGATGACGCGGTTGACCAGCCAACGGCCAAGAAGTAACGCATCACATTGGACAAAAGTCGTAACATCATCCGCCCTGTTATCAGCACGTCATCTCCATGATCAGCTCGAATGAGACGATGATCCATAGCTTCGCTTTCCGCATAACCCTTAAAGAGGAAAATTCGAGACGGATAATCATCGGGTAATCGGAAATACAGTTGTCGTGGACCGCCGTTTGATCTTCTCCAAATTCCTCGAGGCACTTGACTGGGCGAAGACCAAGACGAGTGAGTATCTGGGTCTAAGCGACGTTCTGTCCAGGGCCTCGAAGGTCTCGCGTACAGGGCTGGGGCTTTCTGGCGGACTATTGATTCTCGCTGGGTTGTGGCTTATTGCAGTTGAACCCAACGTTCTCGAAGGACTAGTGCTAGCCATCGGGCTTGCGGGGTTCGGCCTTTTCAATCTCATCTCAGCGTTGACAAGAGGCCTCAGCCTTTCTCGCGCCAACCAGCTTTCTTTGGCGGGCCACTTCGTCGCCATTCTATCGTTCTACGTCGTAATATCTAGATTTCTGGTTGTGAGCTATACCACCGATACGATGGTGGGTACTTACATGGGAGTCCTGCGTGTTCTACAATTTCAAAGTCCCTACGGCTTCTCTATCAAACCGTTACTCGACCAGTTCGGCTTCTCTCCATCCTTCTACACCCCGGGTGTTGACGGTTCCTTCGACTTCCGTCTCGCCTATCCTTCCCTCAGCTTCCTTTCGGTCCTTCCCTTCTACTTGGTCGGGCTGCATGATCTGCGCGATTCGGTCTTCATATTCCATGTCATCTCTATCCTCCTATTATTCGGTCTGGCCCCTGCAAGGCTGAAGAGCGTCACTCTGGCCCCGTTCAGCCTATTCTCGATCGTGATTGCAGGCAGCTGGACAGATAGCGTCTGGGCATTCTTCCTAGTTCTGACAGCAGTTCTGTGGTATCGTCATCCCAAAGCTAGCTGGGCGTCGCTGGGACTCGCCATTGCGACAAAACAGATTGCCGTTGTTATCGCTCCATTCCTCATGATTCGCCTCTGGAAGGAGAAATCGGAGTCAAGGCTGCTTAGCCTCGCTACAAATACTGGTTTGATGCTGACGTCTTTCTTCCTACCGAACTTGCCGTTCATAGTCGCCTCTCCAGGTTCTTGGTGGGCCGATATCGTCGCTCCATACTTGCCGAACGCAACACCGCAGGTTCCAGGAGGGATAGGTCTGTCCAGCTTTCTTCTCGACCTTGGGATAGCACTGCCCTCCACATTCTTCCTCGCGCTAATGCTGGGGACCGCGAGCATCTTTCTCTACATTTACGCCCGGAATTATCGGAGCCTCAATAGCATCGTATTCACGTTTCCGATCTTCCTGTTCTTCTTCTACTATCGTTCCTTCCCGAACTACATGGCGTACTGGTTGTTCCCGCTCATCTTTGAACTTGGCCGCCTCGGGGGTCCAAGACTTAGGCTCCACTTCACGATGAATATGCCCAGCGTCGCCTGGCGTCCCTCGGGCGGGACACTGCTTCGGATATTCCGTCAGAAGCTGACACCATCCATTGTCCTAGTAATGGTGCTAGCATTGGCTTTCGTTGGAGTCTCAGGCGCTTACATTTCGCAGGTCTCAGGCGCCAAAGCCTCAATCCAGATCAACGGCGTAATGGATCCGGACAGTATTGGAGCCGCAACGCGCATCAATGTGACTCTCACGAATCTCATGGCAACCCCCATCTCGCCAACCTTCTTTGTCAAGTATGGTCCCTTGCCGTTCTACTGGTCAACGAATGCTACCACTGCGCTGTTAGGCGGCTCTGAGAACACCTACGTGATTCATGCTCCTGATGCGCTGAGCGCTGTGCCTCGAGGCAGCCAGTTCCGCATTATGATCTATGACAAGCCCACCGGCCAGTTGATTGGCGAGTCGTCGTCTTGGAGGGTTGACGTACCTGCTCCGAGACTTGCTAATCCTTGGCTGAAATGGTGGATTCTAGAACAGAGCCTAGGCAAGAAAGCACCCTTCGGCTGGACCGCATCTCTGTCCAACACCGATACGCTAACCTCCACTATTACCCCTCTTGGAGCAAATGGAACGAGTGGCGTGCAAATGATGCTGAACTACACCTCTAACCCGAAGGGACTAGTTGAAGGAATATTGCTATCCCAGAAGGCGTTGCTCAACGCCACCAGTGTAAACATCCACTTCAACCAGTCACTCACAACAGACATTACTGGCAAGACGATGTTTGCAGCTAGCGTAACAGACGGGACCCACACACTATACTTCATCTTCTCGAACAAGGCAACACAACAGACGATCACACCCTACACGATGAATACTACGATCATAGTTCCAACACAGACATCCACGTGGAACACGATCAGAATAGATCCCCAGACAATATGGACTAGCCAAGGCTGGCTCACGCCTCAGCAAGTAACCCTAACTGTATTTCTAGAGTCGAGTACCGTCGGCGTATACTACGCCAATCTTGACAGCATCAACCCCATCTAATCGTCATTGTACGGACCTTCGTCCTTCTCGCTTAGGATTTTGAACTGAACCCATTTATCGCTAGTCTTTCTCATTCGGATCCGGGAAAATCTGGGCGTGACTATTCTGAAGGGTCTGCTACTCACTGGCGGGCATGGAACGAGACTTCGCCCTTTGACGTATACCGGGAACAAGCACATGCTGCCCATCGCCAACAAGCCGATGCTGATGTATGGATTCGATCAGCTTCGGGCCTCCGGTATCACCGAAATCGGTGTAATCCTTGGACCCTTGCAAGAAGGCATCGTAGATGCTTTAGGAGATGGATCTAAGTTCGGCGTCAGGGTTACCTACATACCTCAGCCGGATCCAAAAGGCATTGCCCATGCCGTACTCGTCTCCCGGAGGTTCCTTGGAGAGTCGCCGTTCATTGTCCACTTGGGAGATAACCTGCTTAAAGACAACATTCCCGAGTTAGCGAAGGAGTTCCAGAGATCTGAGGCAGATGCCACCGTTGTTCTAAGTAGGGTCAAAGACCCCGAACGGTTTGGGGTTGTTCAGATTAAAGACGGAAAGATTGTCAAGCTTGTCGAGAAGCCGAAGCAGTATGTTAGCGATCTTGCCTTGACGGGGGTATACTTCCTTCGTCCAACCATCTTCCCAGTGATTGAGAAGCTGAAGCCCAGTTGGAGGGGTGAGCTGGAGATTACTGATGCAATTCAGAATTTGATGGATGCAGGAGGGAAGATAGCCTACCACGAGGTTTCAGGCTGGTGGAAGGATACCGGCCGTCCTGAGGATATTTTGGAAGCGAATCAACTTGTCTTGAAAGACCTGAAGGCATCTATCAGGGGCAAGATTGAAGGGGAAGCCGCCGTTTCTGGCAGCGTGGATCTCGGCGAAGGAGCAGTCATCAGGACCGGTGCCATCTTGAGGGGGCCCATGGTCATCGGTGATAATTCTGAGATTGGGAGCGGTGCATACGTTGGCCCATACACCAGCGTAGGGAGGCATGTGAAGATTCTAGGTGCTGAGATTGAGAATAGCATCGTTCTCGATGGGACCGTTATTGATTGCAGGGAGAGAATTGTTGATAGTATCATCGGAAAGGATTCCAGGATTGTCTCCGACCACACCTACAGACTTAGGGGTAGAAGGTTCGTGGTAGGTGAGAGCACTTTCGTGAGCCTATAGAGGGGAGGTAGAAAATCGAAGATACCCGCTTGTCCCGCCGCTGCCATTCGTTTAGCTATGTGCTGACCATTGCTTTTTCCAAGGAGCATCCGATAGAGTCTTCGGGGTGGCGAGGGGTTTCCACCAAGAGGTATTATTCTCATACCACTTTATTGTCAAGGCCAGTCCCTCTTCAAACGAGTGAGCGGGTTTCCAACCGAAGCTTCGTCGCGCCTTTTCCGAGTTCAGGCTATACCTGAAGTCGTGGCCAGGCCTGTCCTCAACGTCGACCAGCTTTGAGGATGGATTACCGACTTGTTCTAGCAAGCGATTCGCTACATCTCGGTTCGACAATTCATTTCCCGCAGAGATATTGTAGACCTCTCCCGGGGTCCATTTCGCAACCGCCTGCTCGATGACGTGACAGAAGTCGGTGACGTATATCCAGTCACGAATTTGCCCTCCTCCACCGTATAGAGGAATACTCTTTCCGTTCAGAGCTCTGATGATGGCTTTGGGAATGAATTTTTCGGGATGTTGGCGGGGTCCGAAGTTATTGGTGCAGCGAAGAGTAACTACTGGGAGCTTGTACGTTTTTCTCCAGGCGGTTGCCATGAGATCGGCAGAAGCTTTTGTCGCCGAGTAAGGGCTAGACGGGTTAAGAGGACTGTTCTCATCGAAGGATCCAGATCCAGTCGACCCGTAGACTTCGTCAGTTGAAATGTGAACGAGCTTGCTGACCTTGTTCTTCAGAGCAGATTGGAAGAGATTGTAGGCACCTTTGATGTTGCTATCGAGGAAGGGTTCGGGATTAGATATGCTTCTATCAACGTGGGTCTGGGCTGCAAAGTTGACTACAGTACTCGCGTCTTTCAACGCTCTGTGCGTAAAGGCGTAGTCTGCAAGGTTGCCCTTGACAAACCTGTATCGTTTGTCATGTTTGAGTTCGCGAACGTTTGCCGGGTTGCTTCCTAGTCCCTTGCAATCGATATTGGTTATTCTGAGATCCTCACGTGAGCGAAGGATCTGATGGATGAAGTTGCTACCTATGAACCCCAGCCCACCGGTGACTATCAGATTTTCCAAATATTCTCCGACCAACCGACCCTCTGTGTATCTGACATATTGTCTATTGGAATGCAGAGTGTTGGCTCAAGCTTGAAAAGCCTAACCTCGGGAATTCAGATCCACTCTTGGACAAGCTTCTGATAATTGGGTCTACGGGTCTCGTTGGATCGAAAGTGGCCTCGCGGGCGGCGAAACACGGATTTGAAGCCTACAATACTCAACACAGCCGAAAGTGGCCGACTCCTGACTTTCTTGAGCTTGACATAACTGACCGAGGAGCGACGGCGGGATTAATCGAGAAAATTCGACCACGTGTCATCATCAACACAGCAGCCGTGACGAACGTCGATTTCTGCGAGATCCACAAAGATGTGGCTCAGAGTGTAAACGTTGATGGAGTGAAGAATGTCGCAGAAGCGGTCCGGAAGACCCGATCACGCCTCATCCAGGTGTCCACTGACTATGTTTTCGATGGGAGGGTTGGACACTATGAGGAAACCGACACCCCCAATCCAGTCCAGTATTATGGCAAGACCAAGCTCGAGGCTGAGAAAATAGTCTCGAGCCTACCAAGCTTCGCCATTGCCCGACCCAGCGTGATTTATGGGTGGGCTCCTCTTCTATCCAATGGAGAAATCGGTTCATCCAAACCGAAGAACTTCGCCATGTTCGTCCTTGACAATTTAAAGAGAGGTGAGCCCGTGAAAGCAATCAGAGACCAATACGCGTCTCCGACCTTTGCTGACGATCTTGGCGAGGCCCTGCTCAGACTTGCAAGAGCTCAAGAAAACGGGATCTTTCACACTGCAGGGCGATCATGCCAGAGCCGATACGAGTTTGCCGTAAGATTAGCCGAAGTATTCGGTTACCCAATTGGGCAGATCGAGCCAGTCTACTCCAGCGAGTTCAAGCAAATTGCCGAGAGGCCGAAGAACAGCTGTTTACGGGTTGGGAAAACTGAGAGGTTTCTTGGGACGACTCTGTTCTCGGTGGAGCGAGGGATCAAAGAGATGAAGAGGCAAGAATCGGCTCGCGCAGGTGCCTCTTCATGAAAACTACTTGTGGGGAGGCTTGTTCCAGTCAAAAGACTTCGACGTTCTGGGGTCAATGATTTTCGGATCGTTCCACGCCGTTCTTTCTTCATCAGGATTCTTAGCATCGTAGAAACGGTTTACACAGTATACTGTTAGAGATGGCGTATTACCCAATGCTTTCGTTCCATGCCAGTAGAACCCTGGGATCCTTACCACCTGGAGTCTTTCTTCGCTCGCCACTATCTCGTCTAGTTGACCTTTCGTTGCAGATGCCTGTCGGTCGTCGTAGGCACATATCTTCAGGGACCCTCTCAAGACAATGAAGTAGTCTACCTGACCTCGGTTATGCCTGTGCCAGGCCCGGATCATTCCTGGATAACTGTA
>Ga0070707_100003456_pt1 | contig 14917 bp, 12 predicted proteins | sample KBSK5502metaG_FD_65468 | JGI IMG/M metagenome (GOLD analysis project Ga0070707, IMG submission 65468) | Corn, switchgrass and miscanthus rhizosphere microbial communities from Kellogg Biological Station, Michigan, USA - KBS K5-50-2 metaG | ecosystem: Host-associated > Plants > Roots >... | reverse complement strand
CGTATCACGCAGCTTCCGTTGCCAACCGAAGAGCAGATCGAGACGTTGACCCTGGCCTTCAATTGCTATCGCGAGTTCTTTCAGCGTCGTGTTGGTGTTCCAGCACGGCGCTGGGTTTTCGAGACACGCAAGCTGGATGGACCACAACTGGGTCTTGTTCTAGAGACGGTTGGCTATGCGCCAGAAGGCGGACAGTATCACGCGGAAGTCATTGACCGACTTCGCGAGCGCTATGGCGATCAATGGGTTACTCAGGCCACCATTGCCGGTCTGTTGAATCGGAGTGGGGGAGCGTACTTCCGTAACCGGATCATGTTCGCGGTGCGCGACAAGACAGGCCGCGTGCTCTATCTGCAAGGGAGAACGCTCAATGACGAACGGCCATACAAGTATCTCAACTCACGGGGCATTCGTAAGCAGCCCTACGAGCCCATTCCACCTAGTGCGGCACTCTATGAAGGCACGCATATGGATGAAGGAGCTTTGGATGCGGCGGCTCACGGGGCCAATGGATTCTACGCCCTTGCTCTTCTGGGCTCTCGTATTCCTCCGCTGGCAACGCTAAAGGGTTTCTCACCGCCAATCATCAATGGACTGGATAATGAGCCCGAAGAAGCGGCCGGTGGCAAGGGCCGCAAGCTTCTACAAGAACGCTGCCAAGAGGCGGGAATTCCCCATATAGATGGCGTCGCGCCAGACGGGATCAAAGATGCAAGTGAATGGCTTGCAACAGTTGGGAAGCATCGGTTCTCAGAGACGCACCGATGGCGAATTGACCTAGCTGCCTAGACTGGTCGGGAGGGGCATTTCGCCCCTCCCTTTTTTGTTGTTTATGAGGAATTTACTATGTCGCGAACACACCTTATTTGTGAGGTGGACCATCAGTATGTCGCAGATCGAGACTGCCTGGACTGTGCTAAGCACCGCCTCTTGCGGGTAGACAGAGATGGCAAGGCACGGCACTGCCAATACCCTTATCCCTACATAGCCGCCTGTACTGACAAGGGCAACCGGCAAGGTGCTGGTGTCAGCGCCACTATGATTGCCACCGACTGTATCCGTAAGAGTGTGCTAGATAGCCGTATTGACTATCCTCTGTATCCACACGAGCTCCAGGCGTCAATCAAGGGAACTGCACAACACGCCTACTTCGAGCGCTTCAATGAGGATGGCATCTTAGCTGAAGTCCGTCTCGTCAAGCAGATGCCCTCGGGCCGATATATCAGCGGGCAGATAGATCGCTATCTTGCCTGGGCACATCGGATCGAGGACTACAAATTCAAAAGCGAGAAGACACTTCCAACAAAGCCGCCGCTTCAGTATGTAGGCCAGCAGAATATCTATCGTTACATGCTCGAAACCGGGTGCACCATTCTGGAATCTGGGGAGGTTATACCTCCTCAAGAGCCGATCACCGAGCTCGCGCTCTTTCCTTCCAATCACATGGACTGGAACGAGTTGCTGTGTCCCCTCTGGCCGCTTAGCCGAACAGAGTGGTTCATCGAGAGTATGCTCGACATCTTCGACGCGGCTGATAAGGATTCAGCTTACGTGCCGCCACGGCAGTACACGCAGCCCGAGACGACCAACTTCTGCAAGAACTGGTGCCCGATTTGGCGGCAGTGCTGCACACTGGGAGGAGAGACGAGAGACCTCTTTGTCGAGGCGCTCTCAGAGCATTAGAAAGGCACAGTATGCAAGACGAAAAGCGTATCGCGAAGTTGACGGCACATGGGTTGAGTCACCCGATGGCTGAGCTCCTTCTCTTCCGGCACGGACAGCTTTCCGATAACCAACTCATCTGGGTTATTGGCCAGTGCCAGGAGGTGAATGATTTTGGCTGGAACGCCACAGGTCGCTTCGCGCAGCTTGCCGTTGAGCGGGTACCTGTCTCATGACAGCACGCAAGATCCGTGTCGATACGAGAGATGACCGAGTAGTCGATGAGCTTGCTCCAAAACGACAAGCAAGAAAGCGGAAGTCGATTTCTGTTCAGGAGCAGGATGGGTCAAGAACACAATTACGCTGCCTGTGGGTAGCTGAGAAATTGGAGGATCCGGTACACCTGGCTGCTTACGACGCAATGTGGGACATGCTCGTCGAGCTCGCCCGACCTCGCGCTATCAAATATGCTACTGAGTATGCGGCACAAAGAGACTCTCCAGTCGCAGCATAGTAAAGTCAAATGCCCCTCTCGGAAGAACACTCCGAGAGGGGCATTTTTGCTTTATCGCTTGTGCTCACAACCACCGATCTTCTCTTCGCACCACCCACCCGAGGGAAACTCCTCTGGTCCGTTTTGTGTTAATGACGTCCTGCCGATCTCGATCCCGTTCCCTGTGCCCGAGATCAGCCACGCCGTGGAGATCGAGACCAACCAGGAGTATTTCGGCGTGGATTTCGCGATCACGGACAGCACCTTCAAATTCGCGGACTATGTGGACGAGACGCTGAAGGTGCGGTTCCTGGGCGGTCTGGGCGTGCTGCGGGGCATCTACCCGAGCTTCTAAGCGCGCATGGTCATAGCGTGCGGGGAGGGAGGCGCGCTGGCAGGCGTTTCCCTTCCTCCCCCAGGCCGCAAACACGGAGCATGCAATCTGGCACGCAAGCTGCGTAGGGATTGTGGACCGCCTGCTCACATTCGAGGCGATCCAGGAGGAAAGTCCCATGCCACAAAATGACCTGCCGCCGATGGGGTCGGCGGAGCCAACCGAGCCAGTGCAACCGGCAAGCGAAGTGCGCTACGGGCAGCCAGTGGAGCCAGTCGCCCCGCGCGAGCGGGTGCGGGAGGCGCCACCGGTGGCGTATGCACGCCCATCGGCTACGTCTCGCTTGATCCAGCTCGTGTACCTGGTCTTCGGCATCATTGAGGCATTGATCGCCATTCGGGTCGTGATGAAGCTGCTGGCGGCCAATCCGGAGGCCGCGTTTACGCAGTTCCTCTACGGCATCACGGACCCCTTCGTGGCGCCGTTCCAGGGCGTCTTCTCGACGCCGCAGTCACACGGCAGCGTGCTCGAGCTTTCGTCGCTGCTGGCTATCATCATCTACGCGCTGCTGGCCTATGTCATCGTTCGCGTGATCGCCTATGCGCGCGGGCGTCAGCCGACGGCGACGATGTGATCGCCCCCACACAAGCCCCTCCTCCACTGGGAGAGGGGTGTTGGGGGAAAGCGGCGCAGTGATCTGTGTCAAGTGATCTGTGTCAAGTGATCTGTGTCATATGTGGTCCGGCGGTTGACGCCGGCCAGTGGTGAGCCTGAGGAGGGCGCCACCTTCTGCCGCATGGAGCGTTTCCGCTCCGCCGACGGCACGAGGGTGGCGCTCGCGGTTTTTTCGGCGGCGTGAGTGGAGGATGGAGGGGGGCGAGGTGGCATGACGACGACACTGGGGGCCGGCGCGTACATTGACGTGGCGGGCTACACGCGGGCCACCTGGCACAACGCTTGACACGGCGTGACAGGAAGGGTACACTTCGAGCACTTTGAACAAATGTTTCAACCGCCGACACGTAGGACGATGGCGAATGGGACAGGCCACGCGCACCACAATACTCTCACTGGACTTGGCGTCCCGTCAGTCACCCCCGGTTTAAACCGGGAGCTTGAGTGATTAGGCTCCACACTGACCAGTTCACCAGCCCGCTAGGGCTGGTAGCCGATACCGCTGAATGCCATGCATAGGTACCTGGGGATGGCACCTCAGTCCCCAGCTCTACGGTTCACCGTTAAACCCAGCCTTCGGGGTGATAGGCCAGTGCGGTGAACGAATCTGAGAAACCAGCGGCTATCTGGAACGAGGGGACCATCACCTGGGTAACCAGTGCGGCCCGTTAGGGCTTCCCGCAAGGGACTACTCCGAGCTCATGAGAGAGCATGCATGCAGCGTGTCTTTGTTGTGGACCACGAGAAACGGCCACTGATGCCGTGCCGACCAGCCCGCGCCCGATGGCTGTTGAGCAAGCAGCGGGCTGCCATCTTTCGGCACGTGCCGTTCACCCTTATCCTACACGAGGCGCGGCCGGAGGCGGTCGTGGCACCCCAGCGGCTCAAGATCGATCCGGGATCAGTCACCACCGGGCTCGCTATTGTGAGCGACGCCACCGGCGACGTGGTCTGGGCTGGAGAGCTCACGCATCGGGGCAAGCAGGTCAAAGCCCGACTGCAGCAGCGACGGGCCTGCCGTCGGGCCCGCCGGCAGCGGCACACCCGCTACCGGAAGGCGCGCTATCTGAATCGCCGACGGCCTTCAGGCTGGCTGCCACCTTCCCTGGAAAGTCGGGTCTGCAATGTGCTGTGCTGGGTGCGTCGGCTGCAGCGGTGCTGTCCCGTCGGCGCTCTCAGTCAAGAACTGGTGCGGTTCGACACCCAACTGCTCCAGAACGCCGAAATCTCGGGGGTCGAGTATCAGCAGGGTGAGCTGGCGGGCTATGAGGTCCGCGAGTATGTCTTGGAGAAGCTGGGCCGACAGTGTGTCTACTGTGGCACGACCACCCGCCCGCTGCAGATGGAGCATCTGCTTCCCCGCTCCCGGGGTGGCTCTAACCGGGTCTCAAACCTGGCGCCCGCCTGTCAGCCGTGCAATCAGAAGAAGGGGAATCGGACGGCAGCCGAGTTCGGACATCCTGAGGTCGAGGCCCGCGCCAAAGCGCCGCTGCGCGATGCGGCGGCCGTGAACACGACGCGCTGGGCGCTGTATCACTGCCTTGAGGCACTGGGGCTTCCGGTCGAGACGGGGACGGGTGGACGCACCAAGTGGAATCGTGTGACGCGCGGCATCCCCAAGACCCACTGGCTGGATGCGGTGTGCGTGGGTGCTTCGACCCCACCACGGGTGCAGTGGCAACAGGTAGTCCCACTGCTCATCACGGCTCGGGGGCGGCATGATCGGCAGATGGTGAAGACGGATCGCTATGGCTTTCCGCGTGGAGGGGCCAAGACCACCAGTGCGCTGGGCGGCTTCCGCTCGGGCGATCTGGTGCGGGCGGTGGTGCCGGCGCCGCACAAGACGGCGGGGATCCATCTCGGGGTGATCAGCGTACGAGCGAGTGGTTCCTGCGATATCACCACCCCGCAGGGCAGGCTCGGCGGCATTTCCCACCGGTATTGTACGTTGCGGCAGCGGGCGGATGGCTATCGATATCAACGCGGTAGCCGGGCGCTTCCTCCACCGCCTGCAGGCGGGAGCCTCCGCGCTCTGCGTCGGTGATCAGGGTGGGGTCAATACGAGCAAGCGGCAGGCGCTTGAGGAGACCGTGCGGTTGCTCACTGCCGCGCGGGCCTTCTATGTCGACTTTTTCCTTGCCCACCCCGCCAAACTCAGGGAGTTGGTATAAGTGGTCTCGTTGCGCACCGGGGAGATGGAGGAACACCTCCTTTCGGCACACAAGCTCCTCACCTGGGCTGAGGAACAGACCGTGGAAACCCACGATCACCCGGAGCCCCTGCCGGGCTGGAACTTCACGGGGCGGTTTCCCGACTTCCCGTACCTGTATCGGCGCTCCGTGATCAAAGACGCTATTGGGAAAGTGCGCGGCTATCTGTCCATGCTCGCCACCTGGCACGTGTCGGGAAAGTCGGGCAACCGGAAGGGCAAAGGGAAGAAGGGCAAGCCCGGGTTACCAGGCAGCGCCGATCATCCCACGCTGTATCACGGTACGTTTCAGCTGGAGGTGGGGAATGGTGAGCCGGTGCGTGACCGCTTTGTGCGCCTGAAGGTGTGCCGAGGCGGTCAATGGGTCTGGGCACACTATCCCGTCCAGGCCAGCCGCTATTTCCAGCAGAGGCTTGCTGATCCCTCCTGGGCAACAAAGAGCCCGACCCTAGTGGCACGTGCCAAGTATGTGGCATTCCACTTCCCTCAGGTGAAAGTCATCAAAGCCAGGAAGGTGGTCGAAAGCAAACGCGATCCTGGCCTCGTGACGGTGGCCGTGAATCTGAACGTCAAACAACTCGCGGTCATCACCGCGCGACAGCACGGCCAGATAGAGAAGACCGTATTTGTGCGCGATGGAGGATTGGATCAGCACCGCTATCGGCATCTCACTCGGGTGGGGAAGAAGCAGAAGCAATGGCAATCCGGCAAGCCAGTTAAAGGGGAGCAGAGCAATCAGCAGCTTTGGCACCATATTCGGCGGCAGAACCGCGATGTGGCGCACAAAGCCGCCCGCGCCATTGCCCAGATCTGCGCTCAATATCCCGGATCCGTACTCCTTTTCGAGCGGCTGCGGAAGATGAGACGGAAAGGAGGCAGCAAGTCCAGGCGACTGAATCGGAAGCAGGCCAATCAACTCCGTGGCCAGATTAACCGCCTGGCAAGAGAGAAAGCGTACGCGCAAGGGATAGTCACAGTAGAGGTCAATCCGCATGGCACGTCGCAATATTGCTCCCGCTGTGGCGCTCGGGGCGAGAGGTTCTCGCTTCAGGGTGGGCGCCGCCACAAGGGACGCGGGGGCAAACTCTTCTGGTGTCCGGTTTGCCAGTATGAGGTCCAGGCGGATTTCAACGCCTCAGCCAACGTCCATCATTCATTCTATCAGGAGGTGCATTGGCAGCCACGCCTGAAGCGGAGCGGCTGACCAACACCCGCCCTGCATCGCTACAGGCGATGTGGGAGACGCCTGTCAGAGGGACACCCCGAGCAAGACTGGCAGGCCAGGCCGGTTCGCAAACGAGCGAACATGCAAGGTGGTACGGCTATCGTTGGTCCACTGGGGGCACGTTTCAACCCGCCTGCTCTCATGGACACGACCTGATCTGGTAACGTGCTGGAAGGCGGCGGGAACGCTGGCGCGCTGGACTGGATTAGGGCGGCGAGAACGACTGCTCTGACACTCCACGGGGGCTCAAGCCCCATGGGTTCTCAGGCTACGCACAGGGTAACCCCTCACGTTAGCGCCTGAAGGCGGTGCCCCCGCCGACGCGGACGGTGCATGCATCGCCAGGCGAGCTCGGCTCACTCAACGCTGGCTCAAGCGCATGGCACCGCGTCCAAGAGGCGTTCGTACTTTTACCCGTGGGAACGACTCACCACGGAACGCCCAAATACGATTGAGTTGGCAAGGTGCAAGATGTCCTCCCAAGCATTCTCGCACAGGGGAAAGGACCTGGCAATGCAACGGAACTTCGGGCTGAAGCCACGGCGCCTAACCGCACGCCCGGAAGGGACGGCGGCTTGCGGCGGGCTAAAGCCCGATTCTGTCAGCGGCCTCAGGCGTGTTGTGCAGCGGATGCAGCCATTCTCGTCACGGCGCAAAACGTGCGCATAGGACTGCACGCCATGCTGGTAAGCAGTTGCCGCAGTCTGCAACCTCGTAGTTGCATTTGCGCTTCGAATCGGTTAAACTGCAACCAGGAGGTTGCACATGAACACCGATCGCATCGAAAAGAAGATCCATTTGCGTGCGTCGCCACAGCGCGTGTGGCGGGCGGTGGCTGACTCCACCGAATTCGGCAGCTGGTTTGGCATGAAGTTCGATGGTGACTTCGTGCCAGGGACAACCATTCGCGGGGTGATCGTGCTCACGGCGGCAGACCCAGCGGTAGCTGCGACCCAGCAAGAATACGATGGCCTGCCAGTTGAGATCTTGGTCGAGCAGATGGAACCGGAGAAGCTGTTCTCGTTCCGCTGGCACCCCTATGCCGTGGAGCGTGACGTCGACTACTCCGCCGAGCCGACGACGCTCGTTGCCTTTACGCTCGAGGAAGCCGCCGACGGCGTCATCCTCACCGTCACCGAGTCCGGATTTGACAGGATTCCGCTGGCACGCCGGGCCAAGGCCTTCGCCGCCAACGACGAAGGTTGGGCCGCGCAGATGAAGCTCATCGAGGAGTATCTCGTCCATGCTCCCTAGCCGACACGACACAGACACCCTGCGTCCAGGCTCGATTCCCGCTACCGCTCAGATGTTCGCGGCGTTGGGAGATGAGACGCGTTTACGGCTGGTCGATCACCTGTGCAGTGACGGACCGCTCTCCATCACCAGGCTCGCCGCGGATGCCCAGATCTCGCGCCAGGCGATCACCAAACATCTGAGGACGATGGAGACGGCAGGCCTCGTGCAGAGTCTGCGGTCTGGACGCGAAATCATTTGGCGCATGGATCAAGCGCGCGTGGAAGAAGCGCGCCGCTACCTGGACCAGATCTCCGCTCAGTGGGAGGCGGCGCTTGAGCGTCTGCGTATGCTTGTAGAAACGGAACCCCAGTCATAGACTGGATGGCTCCAACCGAGTGCCTGCATGACATGTACAGCATGTGTGGCAGCAGGACGCATCACCGCGTCCAGTGCCATGCTAGCGGCATCGGCCAGGTGGGGCTTCTCCTTCGGGCTGCTTGTTGACCGCGCCCGATGAGAAGCCCCCGGTGGCTGGTTAGAAGATCGCTCGGTGCCGCGTGACGCGGCTACTCCTCGCGCTCGGCAACGGCTTCGCTCTCGATGCCGAAGGCGCTAGCTTCGAGCGGCCCGTAGGCGGTGAAGATATGCGGCCCGGTGTAGGGGAAGCGGTCAAGCACGCGCCGCACGTCCGCCAGCGAAACGGCCTCGATCAGCGCCACTTCCTCGTCGATGGTACGCAGGCGCCCCTCGGCCACCCATGTATCCGCCAGGTCGCGCATGCGGCTGAAGGCCGACTCACCGTCAAGCACCGCGTGGCTCACCAGCTTGTCCTTGGCGCGTCGCAGCTCGTCTTCGTGCACCCCGTCGTCCTGCATCCCCTTCAGCTCCGCGCGAACCAGCTCCAGCACCGCGGGCGCCTGCTCCGGCGTCGTGCTAATGTACGCCAGCATCATGCCGGTGTGGTCGAACGGCGAGAGTGACGCCGACGCCGCCTCTGCCAATCCCTTCTGGAAGATGTTCCAGAACAGCCGCGAGCCGGTGCTATCGCCGAGCACCATCGCTGCCAGCGCCGCCGCGCGCAGGTCGGGGTCCTCCTGGCTCACCGACGGCCACGACAACAACATGATCTGTTGCTGCTGCTTGGGCTTGACGATCACCCGCGACTGGGACGTTGTGGGCTGGAATGGCTGCGCATCGCGGCCTGCCTCGCCGGTCGTCCATCCGCTGGTCTTCTCCTCCAGCAGCTCGATCAGGCGCGGCCACTCGAAGTTACCGGCGATCGAGGCGATCAAGTTGTTTGCCGCATAGCGCCGCTCCCAATACGCGCGCATCTGCTCCACCTGCAAGTCGCGGATGCTCTCGCGCGTGCCCAGCACCTCGTGGCTGAGCGAGGTGCCGTCGAAGTAGGTGGCCAGCAGCTTTCGAATCGCCTGGTTAGAGGGGAGATCTTCCGATCGGGCGATCTCTTCGAGGATGACGTTGCGCTCCAGGTCGAAGTCGTGCGCGTCGAGCCGCGGGCGCATCATGTCGCTCAGCAGATCGACGGCGCGCGGCAGATACTCGCCCAGCACCCGCGCGTAATACACCGTCTGCTCGACCGACGTGAAGGCGTTGAACTCCGCGCCCATCGTGTTGAAGTCGAGGGTAATTTGCTCGGCATCGCGGTGCTGTGTGCCCTTGAAGACCATGTGCTCGAGGAAATGCGAGACGCCGTAGAGCGCCGGGTCGTGCTCATCGCGAGAGCCGGTGCGCACGTGAAAGCAGAAGGAGACCGATTCGAGGTCGGGCATCCGCTGGCCAAGGATCTGGAGGCCATTCGCGAGCCGGTGGACGTGAAATGGTGCCTCGGGGGCGCCGGTGGATGTCTGCGAAGCCGTCATCAGTCTTCCTCTACTTTCCGGGGCTGGCGCGCGGAGGAAAAGTCTGCGCACGCACGGGATGATAGCCCGCGCTGCGCGGCGATGTCAACGACGCGTGTCTGCCGGGCGGGTTGCCAGCGGCGCCGCGCTGTGGTATCCTCACAGACGCGTGCACATACCTGAGCTACGCCGCCATCGCAGCCTGCGCGCTGTCGCACTCCCACGGCGCATGCCACCGTGCGACATGCTCCGGGCCGAGGAAGGGGTGTCGAAGCGAAGCCGCTGCCTCCGTTATGAGCTGCGCCGTCGCGGAGCATCGTCACATCTCGTGCCGCCCCGAGCGTTTGCTGTTTGCGAGGTTCAGCCCATGCCGTCGATGTCTCCGCCACCGCAGCGGCCCCAGGCACCCGGTGCCTCGCTGGACGCTTTGTCGGGGTACGGCAGCCAGGCGGTTTCCTCGCGACCACTGCTCAGCGGCGACCTGGACTTCACCGCCGAGCACCAGCTTTCGATGGCGGACTTCTTCGCCCAGGCGCTCGATGGCGCGATGGCGTTGGTCCATGCGGACGGCGGCGAGATCGCCGTCTTCGACGAGACGCGCCAGGTGATGGTGTTGCGCGCACGGCGCACGCGCCCGCGCTTCGACCCCGCACTCGGCCCGATGGGCATCCCCGCGCGCCAGTCTCAGCCGCGCGGCGGCCCAGGTGGCCTGCCCCCGACCCATGCTTCTCATGCTTCCCATGCCTCGCAACCCTCGAATCCGTCATTTCCCGCGCTGCCCTACCACGCCGAGCTGGCGGGAAGCGACGAATCTGCGGCGCTGCTGGACGGCATCGACGCGCAGTCGACGGTGTTGCTCCCCGCGACGATGATCTCGCGCTCCTATCGCCGTGGCGAGCGGCTGATCGGCCATACCTGGCAGAAGGGCGACTGGGTGCTGATGTCGGGTGATGACTGCCGCGCGCTTCCGGGCGGCACCGCGCCGGCCGACCCGGACGCGCCGCACCATCTGGCGGTGCCGATCCTGCGACCAGGCTCGCTGGCGATGATCCGTCCCAATTCCGAGGTAATCGGCGTCATCGCGGTGTACAATCGCGATCCGCTATGGAAGTTCACCGCACGCGATGCCGAGCAGCTCATGCTGCATGCCGATCGCGTCGCCCGCGCGATGCGCGTGGCCGAGCTCTCGCGGCAGAAGCAGACCCAGGCGGAGCTGCTGGAAGTGCTCGCGGCGGACGTTGGCGCGCTGGGCGCGCAGTCGCTCTATCCCCGTCTGCGCGATGTCGTGCGCCGCATGATGGATGCGCCCTCCTTCGCCTTTTTGCAGTTCGATGCGCAGAAGAACGCCGTCAGCTTCGAGCTGGCGGAGCGCGACAATCAGCCGGTGGCGACGAGACTCGTGCCCGCCTCCGCACTGCCTCCCTGGTGGAATATCGTGCGCAGTGGCCGCACCCATTGGATCTCCGCGCCGGAGGATCGCGCGGGCCGTGGCGAGTACTGCGTGCTAGGGTGGGGCGACGCCCAGCCGGTGCAGTCGATTCTGGCCGCGCCGCTGATGATCGGCAATACGTTCATTGGCGCGCTCGTAGCAGGCAGCCCGCGGCCAGACGTCTACGCGCCAGAGCACGTACGGCTCTTCAGCACGATGGCACGCTCGGCCGCCATCGTGATTGAAAATACGCGGCTCTCGCACGAGACACATGTGGCGCTGCTCAGAACTCGCGAGAAGCAAGCGCAGCTTTCGTTGCTCAACAACGCCGTCCTCTCACTCAACGCGTCGCTCGATCTCGACGCGACGTTGCAGGTGCTCGTCAAGCAGGCGCACGTGCTGGCCAACGTGGAATGCTGCCTCGCCTTCCTGTTGGACACGGCGGGCGAGGGTGAGCTTGAGGCGCGCGCGACCAACGTGCGACAGCCCAACCCCCAGATGCCGCTCGGTGAGGTGCGGCTGCCCTTCGACTGGCACCGCCTCGACGCCGTACTCCGCACGCAGCCTTTCGCGCACTTCGACCACCTCGATGCCGAGTGGGACGACGATACCGTGACTGGGCGCTTCTTGCGCGCGTGGCAGATCCGCTCCGCGCTGCTGCTGCCGATCGAGCGGATCGAGCGGATCGAGCGCGCCGGCATGCAAGCGCCCGCGACGCCGTACGACGACCGGCCACTCGGCGTCTTGATGGTCTATTCGCCTGGGCTGCGTCACCATTTTTCGTCCGAAGACATCGGGCTGTTGCATGGGCTGGTCAGCCAGGCGGCAATCGCCGTCACCAACGCGCGGCTCTTCCAGGCGCAGCAGGACCTCAATCGCACGCTGCAGATCGCCATCGAGCGGCAACAGGAGCTCGACCGCCTGAAGGACGAATTCATCCTGACGGTCTCGCACGAGTTCCGCACGCCCGTCACCGCCATCGAAGGCTATGTCACGCTGATTGGCCGGCACGGCCACAAGTTGGAGCAATCCAAGCTCGACCAGTTCGCTTCCGAGATCCACCAGGCGACGGCTCAGCTCATGAGCATGATCACCATGCTGCACGACGCCAACAGTATCGAGACGCGTCCGTTGGAGCTGACGGTGCGGCCGGTGAATCTCTGCGCAGTGGCGGAACGGGCCATCGCCACGCAATCGCCCGAGGCGAGGGCACGCATGGAACTTGAGATCCCCGACGACCTGCTGGTGCTGGCAGATGCCGACCGGCTGACACATGTCTTCACAAATCTCCTGAGCAATGCGGTAAAGTACTCACCACCAGGTGCGCCATGCCACGTTTCGGCGCGCCTGGTGACACGTGAGGCGCTGGCAGCGCAGAACCGGCCCCACGCAAAGGCCGAGGATGCACCGGAGCGCTGGGTGGTCGCCGGCGTGCTAGACGGGGGCGCAGGCATTGCCCCGGAAGACCAGGACAAGCTCTTCCACAAATTCGTCCGCCTCTCGCGCTCGCTCACAACCTCGGTGCGCGGTACGGGGCTGGGGCTGTGGATTTGCCGCCAGTACGTCGAGGCGATGGGCGGCGATATCTGGGTCGAGAGCGAGTTTGGGAAGGGAGCGCACTTTCAATTTAGCCTGCCAATTGCGACGGCGCCGTGACGCCGGCGGACGGCGGACGGCGGACGGCGGACGGCGGACGGCGGACGGGGCGCGTCGCCACGAGGCGGACCAGTTCTTGCTGGTCGGCGCCGGGGAAGCGACTTACCGAAGCTGAGATGCAGCGTCCGCACACCTGCCAGGTAACGGATGATTGAAGCATGAGCGGCGCCGATTCAGGCGGCGTGTTTTACGGAAAGGAAGCGGCATGGCACAAACGCCGACCGTACTTATCGTTGATGATGATCCAGGTATCCGTAAAATGCTTGTCGAGGTGCTCTCGCTCGAAGGCTATGCAACCGAGACAGCGGTGAATGGCCGCGACGCGTTGGACAAGCTCGCCAGCAGCGGTCCGCGCATCGTCCTCCTGGACCTCTTAATGCCAGAGGTGGACGGGCGCGGCGTTGTAGAGGAGCTGGACGCCCACCCAGTTGAGCGCGAAAAGCACCGCATCATACTCGTATCCGCCTGGACGAATCTGGAGACTGCCCGCGATATCAAAGCCGATGGGACGTTGTCGAAGCCGTTCACGGTGACGCAGCTGCTGAACGTGCTGGAAGGCGCCACCGCGTCGGCCTGAGCGGCACGAACGCGCACGGCACAGCGCACACTGTGAGGGGCAGCGCGGCGCGCGGGCTGCCGCATTTGCCTCACTCGGCGGGCAAGGGCGCCTCGCCGTCGGCGCCAACCGCGGCGGAGGGCTCCAGTGGGGGCGGCGAAGCCGGTGGTGGCACAGCGGGTGGCGTGGCGATGGTCGCGCGCGGCGCGGGGTATGCCGGCTTGACCACACTCTGCATGAGCTGGCGCGCCACGACCGACCGGGCGCCCAGGCCCCCCATGCCCGCCCCCAGCAGCACGCAAAACACGCCGAAGATCAGCCGTTGGATCAAGAATGTTTTCACGTCCAGGCGGTTGGTCGCAGCCTGTTGCGTTGCCGGCACAAGAAACTGAATCAGCGTCGTTACGAACCAGTAGCAGATGGCAACGACGCCGCCGGCGAGCACCGCACTACTGCGATCCGGCGGCGCCGTGCCCTCTCCGCCTTCCAGCGTGAACGCCCGCTGGCGATCTCGCTCGGTGCGCTGGCCCGCAAGGTAACTGATGGCGAACATGACGCCAAGGGCGACGAGCGAGAGCACCCCTTGTATCAGCAGCGCGATCACGAGGAGATCGGCGGTGGTGTTGGCGGGAATGGGGCCGAATACGGCGCTGAGCAACTGGGCCATAGCCCCGATCGCCGCGGCGATCGCGCCCAGGCCAAATCCCCAACGCAGGCTCATGTCTCGCATGGTTCTCTGGCCTGTCTCCTCGGATCACCGCCGTCTAGCGGTCGGCGTCTACGATCATCGGATTGCGGATAATGGGCGCCTTGTTGGTGCGTTGAGTCACCGGCTGGGGCGGCCGCGCGCTGCCGATGCGCTGCGCGCCGGCCGGCTCTTCGCCGCCATCCAGCACCACCAGGCCCTGGCGCAGACCGTCCAGATCGTGCAAGAAGCAGGCCACCGCGCTCGCCGCCGAGCCTTTCGTGTGTGAATTGTCGAAACGGCGCAGCGTGGTATCGCCGTTCTCTTCCTGCTCCACGGCGAACGAGTCGCGATAGATCTCTTCCCAGCCATTCCAGCGGCCGCGCAGCGGCTTCCAACCGAGCTGGCTATCGCTCACTGCGCGCCACTTCTCCTCGGTGAAGGCCATCCAGTCGGAGATCAGTTTCGCGTACTGGCCCAGCATCTCGCTCATCTCGGCGGAGTGCCCGTCCAGACGCAGGCTCGGCTGTGGCTGGCGGCCATTATTGTGCGCGTAGCCGTTGTCGCCATAATCGTCGTATTGGGGGTCGCCGTAGTCCTGATCATAGCCATAGGCCGGACCGCTCAACCCACCAGAGTAGGCGCCGGCATAACCGCCCATCATCGCTGCCATGCCAAGCTGGCCTTCATGCAGCGAGCCGTCGTCCGTGGCGAACATGTCGGGCCGCAGACCGCCGATGATGATCTCTTCTGTGCCAAGCGCATCGAGCAGCCGCCAGGCAAGGCGGGGGTTGCGCATCACCCAGCCGCCCTTGCGCAAGAGATAGACGAACGAGAAGGCAAAATTAACCAGCAGCCAGATGACGCCCTTGACGGCGATCCAGTTGCCCACTCCCCA
>Ga0070707_100003455_pt1 | contig 14918 bp, 16 predicted proteins | sample KBSK5502metaG_FD_65468 | JGI IMG/M metagenome (GOLD analysis project Ga0070707, IMG submission 65468) | Corn, switchgrass and miscanthus rhizosphere microbial communities from Kellogg Biological Station, Michigan, USA - KBS K5-50-2 metaG | ecosystem: Host-associated > Plants > Roots >... | reverse complement strand
TTTTTGATCCGTGGGATTGCCGCTGAATATCTTGGCTTTTGGTCGCGTGCGGCTTCCTATGTGCCAATCTTAATCCGTCTCCTGCTGGCGCTCGCGATCAGTTACATGCTTTCAGCTCCGATCATCCAGATTCTCTGGAGCCAAACGTCTTCATTTCTTCCGATCCTGATCGGCACGGTGATCTCTTTAGTCGTCTTTTCGATCCTTCTGCCCGCAGGCGAAACACTGTCCGCACAAAAGGAAGTCCAAGCGAAGAGGAAACCATGAGCCTCAGAATCCGCAAACTACTAGTAGTTCTAATCCCTTTGTCTCTTCTAGTGGCATTCCCGGCGAGCGCCTACGGAGATAACTGTGGCAGTTTGAGTGACTGCTACGGAACAGTATTGACCGGCGTTATCGCGCTGATCGCGATTGCGTTAATCCTGGCTGTAGTTTTTATTGTGCTCCCTGAGATCGCACCATTCCTGTTCGAGGAAGCCGCTGCTGAAGCCGCTGCCGCTGAAGCCGCCGCCGCCGAAGCCGCTGGTGCGGAAGCCGCTGGTGCAGAAGCCGCTAGTGCAGAAGCCGCTGGTGCAGAAGCCGCTGGAGGTGAAGCTGCTGAGATCGGAACGAGTGAGGCCACCATCGCCGAAGATAATGCGGGTCACATCTTTCGTGAAGCGGAGGGCCACTTAGCTGATACACCGGCGAATCGGAAACTGCTAACTGACACGGCTTCCAAGGCCGAAAACTATTTGGGAAAGGACAACTGGGGAAATCATTGGTACGCTGAGACGCGGCCTGACGGATCTCAAGTTTGGGCTCAAGTAAGAAATGGACAAATCAGGAATGGCGGACTTAACTCGACGGTCAGGCCTTGGACGCCGACGACAGGTCTGTCGAGTCTCGGTAAACCTTAGAGGAGTATTGAATAGATGGAAACATTGACAGCAAGACAGGCCTTCGAGGCTATGGTGCTATTCCTCGAACAATTCTACAAAAGCACTCACTCGGATAACGTGGGTGGATTGCTCGGGGATCTACAGATAGTCGGGGATGGAATGCCAGCGGATCCAGCGGCTTGGCAAGATTGGATCAGTTGCGCTAACACAGAACCACTAACGGTGAGCCAAGCATTTGAGTGCATGAAACTCTTTCTCAAGAATTACTACGAGCGGATTCACGCAACTGATGCAGACGGATTGTTTAAGAGTTTGGGAATCGGAGAATCGAACCAACAACCCAGCAGCACAATCGCGCAAACTTGGGAAAGAAGTGTACTTGATATGCTCAAGAAGCAATCATGACTTTGCCGCTGGCTAAACCTTTGCTACGATCTGTCAATTGTTGAAGGTACATCAAAGTACGCAGGGCATGAAAAGTAACCGCTCACGGCCGAATGTTGGTCGGCTCGAAGCGCGTTTAGCCCTTAAAAAGCGACGCATAAGACATGACGACTCCATGTGCCCTTGGCTCATATTGAATTGATTATTTAGCAATTTTCCACGCGCCGTCTTCTTTGATTAAGCCTCCTTCAAAACTATCGGACGACCCGTCATTGAATTTCACTGATCCCTTTACTACCGCTGTTTCGCCATTGATTTGTTCATCCTGAATATCAATCGAGGCAATCCCACGTTTCTTTTTTATGGCGGCAGTCTGCTCAGCGAGTCCTGCCTTTACCTTCGCCGGACCTATTGTGGCAACGGCACTGCTGCGAGAAAGCAGAGCCATAGCGTCATCGAGCTCGCCGGCCTCAACGTGACGGTAGAATTTTTTGATGGTGCTTGACGGCTTTGCCGAAAACAACTGGCAGCTCAGAATAGCCAGAAGGAAAACTGCGATTGCCGCAATGCTTGATGCGTTACGCTTCATTTCTTTTTCTCACTTTCCTCGGAGGTCCATACTACTCGCAGATGCCTGCCACGAAAGAGCGAACTCGGTAACAGATAAGGCCGATTCATTCCGCCAATTAGAAGCGGCAAATTATCGAACTTGCTGTCAACCAAATCGATCCCCGCCCTCTTGTATGCCAACCAAACCAGCTCAGTGCAATACAGTTTGTCAGGCGTGTTTAAGTCAAATGCATCGTCAAACGGAGTTGCGTCTTTGAGAAAGTGCTCTGCTTCACGCAAGGCGGTGAGCGGTGCCTTGTTGCTCCCTTCAGTAACTCGTAGAACCGCCGCAGCACTCGCGCTTTCAGGCTTGAGAAATGACTCAATCGGCTCAATCATGACTCCGTCTTCTGGCTGTCCTTCTTCTCCGTAAGAGGCGTGTATGACTTCAATGTCAGACCCGTTTCGTTGGATGATTCCCACATGCGAATAAGCAAACTCGCCATCCAGCGAGCGCACCGCATAGCTTTCAGCACTGACGCCACGCCGGAAGATAATGTCCCCGCTTCTAAATTCATCACGGCTCTCGATCGCGAAGGCTGAGTGCGTATTACTCACAAAAGAGTGTTCGCGTTGAAATAAGCCGGCTACCAGCAAGAAGGCCAAGCAAGTCAAAATACGGGTTCTTGTTTTCCAAATCCACAAACTCATCATTGAGCACACTTCACCTTACATTGAATCGCTGCACAGGCCATTCTGCCACCAAGGTTCCTCTGTCTGTGTAAACCACCATCCGATACTTAAGATCGTATGAACCAGCGCCCAGATGTAGTTCATCGAGCGGAATAAACAAAACAACGTCCTTGAATTCCGTCACATCATATGTTGGCATCAAGTCTTGTGAGACGGCGACATTCCCACTTCGGTCTCTATATTTGCCATTGGAATCGCGCAGTGGTTTGCCGTTTTGATAGGAAAAGTATGCCGTAGCAAAACAGAGGGTGTTCTTTAATGCTGGATAGGTTCTTATTGAAGAGTGGATAGTTAGTCCTTTCCTGTACCCACTCGTTGCTTGATAGTTCGTCCACACTGCGTCGATTCTTGCAGACTGAATAGCTGGCACAAACAGTGAGTCTTCGGAGATCGCTTGGATGTTTGCCTGAGGACTGTCGATAGCCGGGGGTGGAGTCGACTCCGGCATAGGGAAAGCATTATCACTCTCCGGCGTGGGCTCATCCTCCGCATTCAGCGTGGGTGACGGCGCTGGAGTTGGCAATGCGGAAGGGGTCGGAGTCGGGCTGGTGATGGGCTTGCTCGCTTGTGAAGGCGTCGGCGCAGGCTGTTCGGGAAGCGAACTCGCCTGAGCGGTTTGTCTCTCGGAAATCACATAACCAACGATTACCATCGCGATGACGGCGGCAAGAATTGCCGCGACAAAGATGGCCGCACAACCAAACAGAACTAATCCACCCGACGCGCCGGATGGCTTGCCCGAGGCAGACCCTTGAAGCGCATCCCGCTGGCTATCTTCTAAGCCAGCTTCTGCGAGACGATGCGCCCAAATCAATCGGCGCCAGAACTTGCCGATGGCATAAACAAAAAACGTCAGGATAACGACTCCAACTAAGGGAGAGACGACTGAGAACACGGTCGTCGAGGATGAAAGATAACAAGTAGGTTGCCACATACATCCCAAAGTGAGAAAAGATAAATCGCGCGTGTGAGAAAACATTGAACAATGAAAGAAAAGAACAGTTCTGAGCACATCGCAAAACCATTACAGGTAGTGTTAGCAGCACAATAGCGAGGAAAAACCCGTAGATGGCATGAAACAGAACCACAACGAGCAAGCCGGCTAGTGCTTTGATTTCAACTTCTGTGCCTGTTTGGTTCGTAAAGAATGGGGCGAGCCACGAGTAGGCTTTGACAACATCGATCACGGCTATTACACCGCCAGCAATCAATGACGGAACGGTGAGCATGTATTTGGCGACCGTTACCTTGATGCCGTCGGACCAGAAGCGACCAATCCCACGCCATTCCGGCAGAGGCCTCGGTTCTCCGGCCAAGAGGTTGCGAATTGTTTGGATCTGATAGCCGTTCGCGATTGCCGAAACCAAGGGTAGCATCGAAAACAAACCACCCTTGAACATCTTTCCTACCCAGTTGGGATCTTTCGTGATGTAAGAACTGCTATTTGCCAGAGACATGGTGGAATCCCTCCTGACTCGCTGCGGTAGCTCTTGTGGACGAGAGTCTACCACTCGCACAATCCGCAATCAATGAATCCTTCGAACACAAAGAACGGGATTCTCGCCATCATCACAACGCGAGAACCAGGACTCGAACGTTTCAGTGCAACCGTCAGGGGAAAACCCATCCTCATAGTTTAGAAACTACACTGTCGCCTTTTACATACGCTGTTTGGCTTTTACAACAGGTACAGCCTCGAAAGATGAAACCGTCTTTGGTTTCGCTGCGGCATGTCGATTGTAGGGAGGCCGCGCGAGACGATATGAATGCAGTGCTTCGACAAATCACATTAGAGGGAGTGGAGTTGATTTCCAGCTTGGCTCTACAGGCAGCGATACAGGGATTCTTCGGAATCGCTATAAGAAATTCGCTACTGAAGATTTGTATACAGACCAAAAGTTAAAGGAGACAGACATGAGCACCGAGGCGATGGAGTTACCCTTATCAATGTCACCCACTGAGCGTGATGCTTCCCACAACTTCACTGACACATCAGATCAGTCTGTGCAATTACCGCCGGCGATCTGCTACCGAGACCCTGCTGACGTGCGGACGATCCGCCGCCAATCCCTCCTAGTCCTTTTTGCTTTTGTGATTGCCGCGATCGCGGTTATCGGCATCGTCTACAAATCCATTCAACGCCCCGACCGCATCGTCGTCGATATGTCATCCGGTCGAACGGTCATGATCAATGACAAGGAACTGGGAGCGACGGAAGCAGTCAAGCTGGAAAAAGACAAGCTTCAGATCGCCGATATGGACTACGTCGTCAAAGCTTATCTTGATTATCTCTATCGCGTGGATCAAAGGTCACGATCTAAAGACATTGAGGCCGCTCTCAGGCTAATGGTTCCCGGACAAGCCAAAAAATTCGCCCAATACTTAACTGATCAGAAAATTCTTCAAACACAGCGCGAACAGCAATGGAACGCGCTTTGGAAGCCCGAATACTTAGAACATGCTCCAGGCAAACTGCTAACCGTGAAAGTTTACGGTACGCAAGAGATCGACATGGTGGTAAAGAATGAAAGCAAACACGTAATAAAGCACATCCTTTTGACGGTCGATCTCTTGCCTGACGCTCCCGAGGACGGAACGTTTCGGCTGGATCGGAATCTTCGATCCGGTTTCCGCATCAACACCATCGACTACAAGGAACTCAGCTCAAACGAGGCTGAAACGCCAGTCACTTCAACTCCAAGCCAGGGATAGGAACAATGAAAATAATTAGCTCTTGCGCATTGCTTTTCTGCGCTTCGACATTGTTGATGGCGCAAACGCCGGCGGAGACGCCAGCAAGAAAAATTCGGCCACGCACAGGCGCGCACAGGGTTCTAAAACCGGCGGCATCGACCACGCAGACTACACCGCCGAAGACATCCGAAGACTTCTTCGTCGGTGAAGCAAAGGTAGATGTGACCAAAGATGAAACGGTCGTCAGGTTGGCAATGGCCCAGCATGGCAGCGTCCTAATCGAACTGCCCGCTAACGACGGTCCTCGTTACATCATCCCCGGCGATCCTGAGATGGCGACCGTTGATGAAAAGGCGCTTGAACGAAACAAGCGTGCAATAGTGGTTCGACCAGGTACTCAATTCGTTCCACCACAGCACAACATCAAATCACGTAACCCAGCGGCCACGGTAACCGCACAAATGCGAAGTGGCCTAGTCGTCACATTTCTTTTTTATCCGGTAGAAGACCTCGCGCAAAACGTTCATCGTTGTGTGCTGAATTACAACCGCGATGAAGTAGTCGCGCGACGGCGCGCGGCAGGACTGCCAGTTAATCTCGATGACAAAGAACAAGGAGGTGAGAAGCCGACTGCGCAGTCCACCGCCGCGCCAATATCAACCGAAGCTGAAAAACAAAAAGACAATAAAACCGAGCAGAAGACACCGCCCGCGCGCGACGATTCGTCGTTGCCAAGTGAAAGCAAATCGAAGGAAGTAAAGGAGAGTCGTATTAACGAGGTTGCCAGCCCAGTTGATAAACCCCCGTCTAACGACGAGGCAGAAGTCGCAGCTTCGTTGCGCAACGCTTTGGACAAGGCAACGAAACGACCGAGACAGTTCAAAAACTGGACGCGCACGACCCACGGATTAAAGCTTTCAATTCTTGCGGACGTGGAATCGGGAAAACCCTTCAAAGTACTGACACTCGCCATCAAGAACAGTACGAGCGCCTCGTTGAATCTTATGGCGAACAGCCCAGAACTCTTCGTCGAGACGTTTGATGACCAAGGCACAACGGTCAACATTCAATCAATTCCCAAAACGCAAACAGAGACAAGTAATGCGTCCGGTGTAATCGCTGCCGGAACCACTGCCTACTTTGCCATCGCCTATGTCTCTCCGATTCTCAATGCTCACCAGCATTTGAAGATTGTTGTGGCCCAGACCAATGCGGCCGATGAACCGGCGTCAATCAAGCTCGCTGCCAGCGGGCGCTAGAGGAGTTAGAGAATGATCGAAACAAATACTTATCCTGGAAACGGTAACCACCGGCCTGCTGTTGATGTGCTTGAGGACAATCAACAGACGAGCACAACCATCTACGATCCAAGCAATCCACTGCTTGCTCCGCCCAAAGAGATCGATAAGACGGGGCAGAAAATCAGAAAGCGCAAACTGATTATGCTGGCTTTTCTTTTTGTCCTCATGGCTGGCGGCGCTTTCTTCCTTTACAGAGCGCTCCGCGTCAATCGCGTCAACGTCACGGTGCAAGCCGATGCTCGTCGCGACTCGCAGAGCGCGAGAAATAGAGGTGACTCTAAGAATTCAGAGAACAGCTTGAGCACCGAAGCTATCAATCTCACGCGGACAGCGCTTGGCTCTGATAAAGGTGAGTCTGTTAACACGGGCACTCCATCACCGACGCCCACGCCGTCGTTAGAAAAATCCAACGGATCGATTCCCGAAGTCGTGCGAAGCCTTGCGGCCACAATGCCACCCGGCGGGACCGACAATCCATCGACAAACCCGAAAATGGGTTTTCAACCGGGACCGTCCGCGTCTTCTAATCAGTTAAGCAACGGAACTACTTCCGCAACTCAGGAGATTGCTCAATCTCGCGCAAATACCACTCAGACTTTATTTGTGGAAGACGCTCTGCCAAAGCCCGACCGGAAGACCACTCCGATCAATGCACCGACGCCTCAAATTCAAAGCAAGGCCGGATCTCCAGCTACAATCAACATCACCCCAGCAGTCCTACCGCCTTTCGGCACAATGTTGCCCGTCCGCACACAAGGCGTAATCTTCACTCTCCGGAACAACTCGTACGCAAGACTCGAACTAACCAGCGATGTAAACGGCAAAGGTTGGTCGTTGCCAAAAGGCACGCTCTTAATTGGGCGCACAAGCGGCAGCGAGAATGATCGCGCCTACGTCAATATCATCGGATACATTGACGCTCGCGAAAACAAACTCGTAAAGATGACCGGCGAAGTCTTAGGCAGCGACGGCGGCGCAGGAATCCAAGGAAAGCGCGTCGAGGTAGATCGTCGTCGCTTAGGACAAACGCTGCGCAAAGTCGCGTCCAGCGGGATGCAAGTCGCTGGAATTATGACCGGAGCTTTAACCGGACGCGGAACAGTCGTAATTGACGGCGCGGGTTATCGCTTGATGAATCCGATTACGGATGAGGCAGGCCGGATGGTCGGCGGCGCCCAAGGCAAGCAAGCTTTCGTGAAAGTCGAGGCGGGACGAACCGCCTATGTAATGGTAGCCGACTTGCCGAAGGAGCTTCGAGCAGTTGATGCACCCGGCGAAGATGGACTCACTCACGTGACAACTTCTCTTACCGATCGTGAAGTCATGGAATTGATTCTGTTTGCAACGCCGGCAGAAGTCCGCGCGGCACTTCCGCTGATGACGGACGAGCAGAAACGGCTCGCGTTGAAAGCTCTTCCAGCAGAAGACCAAAAGCCATGATTCCCTCGAATCCGCATCGTGAAGTAATTGATCCACGTCAGCTCGTTCGCGATCACGGTCGCGATTCTCTCGCAGAATTAGTCGCGCGCGAGTCCGGTTACATTTTTCAACTGCGACCTCTGAAGGACCTCTGCCAGTCCTTGCAGTCAGGAATGCCGCTGCTTGCAGAAGGCGAGCGCGGCGGTGGAAAGACGGAGATGGTCGATGCTCTTGCCTACGCGTGCAATCGGCCTTACTTCGAGCTTCAGGGTATGGACGATCTCGCTCTCAAGGATATTCTTTTCGAGTGGGACGAAAAGGGACAGAACAATTTCGTGGTCCAGGCCGTTGAGAGTAAAGAACTCGCGCTCGATGAAGCGCGCCAACAACAGTGGCGCAAGGAATTTCTGACCCTGGGTGAGATATTGAAGGCCTATGACTTCCTTGCGACGACTGGCGTCGTGCCGATCGTGAAGCTTGACGAGTTTGAAAAGCTACCGCAAGTCTGCCAGGCATTCTTCTATCAATTGTTCACGGACGGTCACGCGTCGATACCACGTCTCTCCGAAAATAACGGACATATTGGCGTAGCCAAGAATGATGCGAAGCCTATCGTCATCCTCACGTCAAACAATCAGCATGTCGTTCATCCTCCGTTGCGCTCACGCTGTATCTACACGAAGGTGAGACTTCCAACCGACCTCGAAGAAGCGCGGATTCTCCATTCGCGCGTGCCGCAGGCATCATCACTTCTTTTGACTCAAGTAGTCAAAGTCGTTCGTTACATTCGCGTGATGATGCCCACCGTTCGCGACAAGCCCGGACTGCGTGAATCAATCGCCTTTCTCAAAGCAATGGTGAGCGAGGAGATCGAAACCATCTCAGCCGAAGTGATTGACGATCATTTAGGCTTCATTGCGCGTGGCGCCGACGACCTAACGAATCTCGAACTCGGACTACCGCGACTCGAAAAGGCATCTCACACGTCCGATACAGTAACGGAACAATTGATCCAAGAAGTCTTCAGCGAAACCGAAGTGCGCTTGCGGGAGGCCGCATGATCACAAGAGAACGAGGAAATATCTGGCCGGTCGTCTGCGTAATTGCCGTTGCATTCGCAGTGCTCATCTTGCCCGTCGCAATCCGTCACAGACAAGCCAGCGCTCGTATGGCGACAATCGACGCTCTAGTCACAATTGGCGACCCAAAAACCGATCTCAACTCAAATCGGGAGTCGGCGATGTATCGTTGGCCGGACAGCGAAGTGCCGCGCACAGCGGAACGATTGCGCGACGTAACGGCTCTAGCAATCGCGGCGAGTACTTATGTTGCTCAAGGAGCGATGTCCGGCCACGTGCCTCGTGACGCTGGTGAAATCGCGATAGGAATTGCCAAACGCCAACTCATTCCTGTTGAGTGGCTAACAAATCAATCGGGTGTTCTTCAGACTACACATGCCACGCTTCATATCCGCTATGCCCCAAACACGTTAAGTATTGAAGTCGTGTCTGCGCCGGCCACTCACACCGACGGCCCAGGCTTACTAATACGCATTCCAGACGACGAAAAGATTTCTTTCGGACCGCGTTATTTCGAGTCGATGCAACTTGACGGCATTACTTACCCTCCGCCTTTCGAGCGCGTCGCGGAGATCATTTCCTCCGGTTGGATGCCGCGCTATATCACGCAGTTACCGGCACCAAAACCAAATTGACCTTTTCATATTCTAGTTGAAAACCAGATACTTCCTATTCACCCATCCGTGGTCCGACGAATTCGGATCAGCCTTCGCGCGACCGTGTGCAGTCACTTGAATCTCATACCAAGTTCGATCGTTGTTGAAGGACAGAATCCGAACTTGAGACTGCTTCTCGACAAGGCCAATCTTTGGTTGATCGGCATTGGGGCCAGAGCGAATGTTCAGGTCGGTAGTGGCATGAGCCTCCTTACCGATCAATGGATCACTGATCTTTTCGGTGGAAACCACCGGGCGCGGTAGCATGCCGAAACAGCGGGAGTACTTGGGGCAAACCGATTAAAATAATTGCTACAACCACAACGACTCCGACAATCTGCATGACGAGTGGAGTCGGAATACCATTAAAAGCTTCACGTCCAGCTCCGACGATAGCGTCAACGAAACGGCCGCCGGCAAGACTATTCAGTGGAAGGGCCGCAGCACCGACACTCCCGTTTCGCACGGGTACTTCGAAACGAGTATGCTTCGGTGGCGGATGATATTGCCGCCATTCGCGCTGACGAGCTTCGGACGTAGCCGTTGAGACTTCCGTCAGTTCGAGTACCTGTTTCAATGCGCGGTGAAATTCTTCGACTGTTTGATAACGGTCGCAGGCCTCCTCGCATGTTGCTTTCGATAACACCGACAAAAGCGATTGCGCCCACGGCTTCCTCACAAGTTCGGCGGGCAATGACGTGATTTGCTTCTGCGCCAGATGCGCTGGTGAATTGCCGGTGAGCATGAACAGAAGCACTTTCGCAAGCGAGTAAACGTCTGCGGCAGGGGTAATCACGCCGTCCTTCGGCGGCGAATAAGATTCAGGCGCGCCGTACACATCAGTTCCAACACGTGTAATTGAACCGTTCTGCGCATCAAGAAGATGCGCAGTACCAAAGTCAAGGAGCTTGACGATGCTGTGGTTTTCAGACAGCAGACAGTTATTCGGCTTGATATCGCGGTGGACAATCGCGTGCTCATGAACGCACGACAGAGCAGAACATAAATGGCCCACGTATATAACCGAACGTTCGAGCGGCAGCGGCGCTGTCCGACACAAGCTGTAAAGATCGCCGCCTGCTAGATGCTCCAACACTATGTAATAAAGCTCTCGCGCCCTCGCGTCGTCGACACTGCGGCCATCTTCGTATGATCGAACGATGTGTCTATGTTGAAGTCGACGCAGACTTGCGGCCTCGAGTTGAAAGTTTTCCAACAACGTGCGCTCCAACTCAGATTCAAGCTGGCCGCGCAAGCCCTGATTCAAAACCTTTACGACGACGGTTGGCGGCTCGTCGTTCTTTGGCGACAGGTTGGCAGCGATATACACTTCGGAATAGCTGCCACAGGTAATCCTGCGTAGCAGCTTAAACCGCCCACCAATTACTTGGTTGTGCAGGTTCAACAGCGTAACCCTTTCCTCAGGTCCCAACGGTTTTCCTCATAGGCGACTCAGACGAGCCTTGCACAATGCTGTCTCACGCAGCATCAATGCGCGATGGGAACTCCACAACGGTTCGATCAGGATCGCCAAAGATTTCCGCGAGCAGTTCTTGCGAAATCAGATCGAATGGCCCCTGAGCCAAGTGGCTTCCAAACTGCTGATTGTGATCATCCACCAGGCGTACGTGGCGCGAGAAAGCGTTCGCCAAGTCTCTGATTACTGCTTCAAATCGCGAGTGCCATCTCTTAAGCGTTCGTTTCGTCCGCCGCAGTCGAAATTTCGAGAAAAGATACCCTCTGGCATCGGAAGCAAGCTTACCGCCGTAAAGAATTACTCCGTGCATCACAACGGATAAGCAAACCAGCCCGACTATTTCCATTACAAGAATGGTCTGGAACACACCTGTGCGTGCCGCCGGAGCTGCCGCGATATTCGTAGCGACGACCAGAGTCGGCAAGGGAATGATCATGAGCAACGGAAATATGTGCCAAATCCAGCGCGATCTCGAAGGCCCGAATTCGAACGCCTGCTCCTGTGCAAAGGCCCGTTGTGCCGCGATGAACATCTCGATCGCAACTATTGCGGGCGGAATGATCGCTCTCGTGACAGTAACCATTGCGGGGTCGCTGTAAACCCGCAGCGCGAAATACTCCAACACGCTTCCGAGGAGAATGTAGTCAACGAAACAAACCGCGAACGGCGCGATACACATCAACGCGTACGCCGCAACCCTTCGCGCCGGCGCGTAAAGCAATTCGGCGTCGCGCTCAATAACTGCGTTGATCTCCGCAACAATCTCAGCGGCTCTGTGCCTGAGAATCCCTGCTTCGTGAGCGAACGCGCATACGCTTGCCGCTGACTGCGCAATCCGGTCAAGTGACGCTTGTCGTCGTACCCGATCCAAACCTGCTGACAAATCAACTGTTGGAAACATTGCACTCATGAGTTACTTGCCCCCCAATTCTTTAGCCGCAATAAAATCAAATGCTGCTTGCACCGCCTCGAACCGATCCGGCTTGAGTGAATCAAGCACGCCTACACTGCCGACGCCGTTAACGACGATTAACTGCGCACCGCTTTTCAATTCGATGGCCTTGGAGCGCGCAGTATCGACAGCATCTGAGTTAAAAACCGCGTACCGGTGTGTCGGGCGCGGCCACGTCGCATCCGATTCGTTCAAGTACAAGTCCGCTCGTGCCACGGCGGACCAGACGTTCGTCTTTTTCGCGTTAGCCTTCTGTTTCAACAATTGGCCAGCTTGAGCGAGGAACGCCTGTACGCGGCGATCCGTTTCCAGAGTCCATTTGGCGACGCCGTCGTTGTAATCTTTCATGCGCTGCTGATAATCGCCGTCGTCCGCTGCGCGTTGGAACACGTTACGCGCCTGCGGTAGTGCCGGGGGTGCTGGGGGCGCGTCGATTCGCAACCGCACCAACGGTCTATTGGACAAGTCGTCCACGACGCCGACGCCGAGTTCGCCGCCTGTACACCGCAGCAGCTTAATCGGCGCAGCAAAGTCCGCTTCGGTCAGCTGCACAGTCCGCGTATCGTTCGCAGAGCCGGTCTTATCTTGAAACAGCACGATTCGGATCGGACTCCGTGAAACGTTGCGATCAGCATTTTGCTGATCCTGGCTTACGGTGACGCCACAATTCGCCGACACTGGCGCCCCCGCTTGCGCTGGCTGCGATTGCGAAACGGCTGAAGTCCCACTCGAAAGACCGCCACAGGCGGTTGCTGTAATTGCGACGACGATAACTAGCGATGTGATAATTAGTTTAGTTCTCATGGTTAGTGTTCCTGTTTCGTGGAAATGGCGCGCGAACTCTCGCGCAAAGCGCGCGCCGCTTTATGGTTAGAATTCGGCGCGAACGATCTCGCGAAGGCTATCGCGTTGAGCCCGGTAGCACCGCGGGCAAAGCGTGTGGTCTCGGTCGTATTTGATTGGGCCACCGTGGTAGCTGAACAAAGCTTTTCGGTGACGACATCCGATGCAAGACTTTCTGTTGTTGCGTCTGCTTTTCATTTCGAATTTCATATTCACCTCGATCACAACTTGGGCAACCCTTATGCCAACACGCGCATCCTCCCGCACACTACGAGGAACTTGCGCGATCAAGAAAACGCGGGCGTTTTCGAACTGAATTGTATTAACGATGTTGGGTGAGAACGTTCGCGATAGATTCTAGTTACGACGAGGTAACGGATCGGTTATCTCGCAATTACGATTGCGGTCGGTTAATGAACATCAAGTTAGGGAGATGATTCGTCAACTTCGACGAAAGCTCAAATCAAAATAGATCAATCGCTTCCCTCTTAATGCTTTGCCGACTATCGAACAAACTCGCTGCTCTAGGGCCATTTTTTCGACATTGTCGCGGGCCACTATAAAAATAGTTTTCTCATTCGCTTTCGCGCCATCAGAATCGACAACGCCAAAATATTCATTGCCACCCAGCTCTCGCATGATGTTGCCAATCACCTGATCTAAGTCTTTCGCTCGACCGCCGCCGTGGAGCGTAACCTCTAACAGAGTGATCGCATCTCGACTGCTTCTCGTCTGGCGGCTGAATGTACCCTTCAATAGATCTAGCCATGCAGTACTTAACTTCCCGATCTTTTCCTCATGATTCATAATCGCGCTTCTCATCGACAAGGCCAGCGCTCGAAAACGATTCTGAATCTCCGGTTTATCCGGCGGAGGTAACGCCGAAAAATCCTTAAAGTAAAAAGCGAAAGACCCAAGTAAGTCTGAAATTTCGTTCTTGTCGCTCTGGAAAACTGGAACAACTAAGATCGAATCATAGGCGAGTCGTTTCACTTCTTTGAGATAAGGCACGAGCGTTGGACGGCCTTGGAGATGCTTGATCGTAGTATGCACTTTGCTCTCGTTGCGATATTTCTTCGCCAAGATTTCCTCCGTCATTACCCCTAACGCACCCCAACCTTCCGGTACATGACTGTAAGAAAGAAAGTCAAAGATTGTTGGATAGACCCTCCGAACCAGAAAAACTCTACGGTCAGCCTCCCACGAGAAGTATGCAATGGCCCTCAGTGGCTGGCGTAGCGCGGTTTTGTGGGCTGGATTAGGAATGCGCTTACGTTTAGCTAGAAATCTTTCCAAGGAGGGGCACTGGTTGGATTTCTTGCCGGGACCGCTGGCGACGTACGTTCGCGCGTGTCGTGAACCGATCCTTACGTTGCCTTGAAGACAGCAATAAACCCCAAACATCACAGAAAGCGTAAATTGATATGGAGTGGGATGAACTTTGTCGGAGTCGCCCGATAAAGAAGCATCTAAGATCGCTGCTATTTTCGCGGCGTTCGGAAGATCGTTCCAGTTGAGGTCATTCACCGCGACTGTGTTCATCGGGAGTTGTTAGATAATGGCTGTGCGCAATCTTCAAGACCTTAACCTGGATCATGTTCCAGAGACTCACAGCTCATTATCTTTCTGTCTCCTTAGACCGTACTTCTTTTGGTAACCACCCAAGCGTACCTTGAAATTATTTTTCGTCATCCCACCAAACATCTTGCTGATTATTTTGTCGGGAGGAAGATGCTTTTCACCATAGTTCTCATCAAGCCAAGTTAACAGCAGCTTCAGAAAATGAGGAAACTCATCTTCGCCTAACTTCTCGCGTTCGTCCGAAAGGCTTCTCGACAGGTTGCCACACCGAATCTGTTGCCAGTCCTCAACCGCTCGCTTATTACGGGAATCTCCAGCGAACAATGTCAAACTGCGGGCGCTGGTTCCG
>Ga0070707_100003449_pt1 | contig 14944 bp, 16 predicted proteins | sample KBSK5502metaG_FD_65468 | JGI IMG/M metagenome (GOLD analysis project Ga0070707, IMG submission 65468) | Corn, switchgrass and miscanthus rhizosphere microbial communities from Kellogg Biological Station, Michigan, USA - KBS K5-50-2 metaG | ecosystem: Host-associated > Plants > Roots >... | reverse complement strand
GGGAACAGTGCGCTGGTTGCGACCAATCACTGCAAAATTTTGATCGATGGCGGACTGAGCGCCCGGCAAATTGTTCTCCGGCTCGAGCAGTGCGGGGTGATGCCGGAACAACTTGATGGTGTTCTCCTCACGCACGAGCACGGCGACCACGTTTGTGGACTCGAAGTGCTGTGCCGCAAATTGGACGTGCCGATTTATGCGAACGCGCTCACGGCCGAAGCAGTCCGCTGCGACGGCGCGTTAGATCGACATCGAAACTGGCGAATCTTCCGCACCGGCATCGAATTCGCGATCTGCGACATCACCGTGCAAACGTTTCCCGTGCCGCACGACGCAGTCGATCCGGTTGGCTTCGGGTTTTTTGCCGGATCGAGCAGTCTCGGCTTCATCACCGATCTCGGTTACGCCACTAAAATGATTGTGGAGCGGTTGCGGCAAGTGCACACCCTGGTCATCGAAACTAACCACGACGAAAAACTTTTGCAGAATGACACCCATCGGCCCTGGCCGGTGAAACAGCGGATTCAATCGCGCCACGGACATCTTTCCAATAACGCCGCTGCCACCGTGATCGAAGAACTGCTTCCGGGAAAAATCGATCGCGTCGTGCTCGGCCATCTCAGCCGGGATTGCAATGCGCCCGCGCTCGCGCTCCAAACCGTGCGCGACGCGCTCAACAAATCGGGCAAGATCGACATCGAACTTTTTTGCGCGGCCCAATCGGAAATTAGCCCGAGATTTCGCATCGGCGAGACGGATCTCGGCGCGTTTCAGCCGACTTTTGAGACCGCATTTTTCCCGGGCGCATGAATGCGGCTACACTTGAGCGCCGGCGGTCGCAGACCGCCGGTGCAGAAAAGATGAAAATCCGCGACGCGGTGGAAATAGATTTGCCGGCGATCATTGAGATTTACAACGCCGCGGTCGCGACGCGGATTGCCACCGCGCAACTTGAGCCGGTCACACTCGAGGAACGACGCCATTGGCTGAAAGACCATTCCGCGGATCGACATCCTTTTTGGGTGCTGGAAATTGACGAACAAATCGCTGGCTGGCTGACTTTGAAATCTTTTTTGCCGCGCTGCGCTTATCGCAGCACCGCTGAAGTCAGCGTGTATGTCGGTCAAAAGTTCCGACGTCGCGGAGCCGCCCGTGCGTTGCTGGGACAAGCAATCGCGCGCGCATCGTCGCTTCAGATTAGCGCCATGGTCGGTCTGATCTTTGGGCATAACAAAGCGAGTTTGAAATTATTCGAGCAACTCGGATTCGAAAAATGGGGATTACTTCCGCGCGTCGCGCGGCTCGATGATGTGGAACGTGATCTGACGATCATGGGTCGCCACGTTTAATGTGGGAGCGGCCTTAGCGCCGCGAGCGTCGGGGACACAAAGGCCCCCCACATTCATCAGACTTCTTCCGGCCCGACAACGAGATGAATGATCCCGCCGGGATCGGAGATGAAGAAGCCATTGAAATCTTCGCGCAAATTTTCGACTTCGTCTCGACGGGCGACGCCATGCACCTTCAGAAACGATGAAGCTGCTTCAGTGTCGTTGGTTTCGATCTCAAGCCAAATATCGGGGTGACTCAGGTTCCGCACTTTGTCGATCCAAAGCCGATTCGGACCAAATTGAAAGATGCAGCCGTCTGATTCTTCTTCGATCAATGGCAACGCGAGCGTGTCGCGGTAAAATGCCACCGTTTGCTCGTAGGTGTGCGCGGGACATTTAATCGCGATGTTGGCGCCACCGGAAAATTGCGGTCCGTCGAGCTTGGCCACCATATTGTCGATCTAACCTCGCGCCGCGCCGCGGTCAAAGATGCTCGAGCAGTTTTCGCGCAATGCTTTTTGCTTTTTCCAGCGCCGCGGCGTCGCCGTCCACGAAACCGCCGAGACCGATGGTGAGAAACGCATTACCTTTTGCGACGTAGAGCATCAGGACTCGGGAGGCGAATCCGTTTTCGACGCCGCCGGTGAACATCTGCGCGGCGTCGCCGATGCCAGACACTTTTTCCATCGAACCGTTTGCTGCCAGCAGCTGAAGTTCTTTCTGTGGACCAACCGCGTTCGGCCCGGGCAGTTGCAGGCGAATGACTAAAGATTTACCACGGTTGACGCTGTAGTAATTGCACTTGGAATAATAACCGTCCGCGCCATCTCCGTTGCGCGGGCTTGGATCTTTGACCGCTTCGCCCAAAATCGCCGACGCATCGGCTTTGTTAATGATTTGCGAAACGTCGGGTCGCGAATCCGCGGCGACAACCAAACTCGTTAGGCCGGCGCCGAACAAAAGGCCGCCGATCATTCTTAAGATCGACATCGTCAACCGCCGGCCGCGCCGGTGCCGCCGGGCTCGGTCATAGAAACGGGGTCGAGCGCGCGTTCGAGTTCTTTTTCCGGCAAGATTTTTTTCTCCCGACAAAGCTCGCGGACGGTTTTGCCAGTTCGAACACTTTCCTTAGCGATTTCGGCCGCACGATCGTAGCCGATTTTGGGCACCAACGCTGTCACCATCGCCATTGAAAGCTCGACCAATTCTTCGCAGCGCGCCCTGTTCGCTTTGATTCCGGTCACGCATTTTTCGCAGAAGACATCGACCACGTTGGCGAGAAGGCGGATCGATTCGAGAAGGTCGTGCGCCATTACCGGCATCATGACGTTGAGTTCGAAATTGCCGTTCGCGCCCGCCCACGTGATCGCCGCGTCGTAGCCGAAAACTTGCGCACAAACCATCATCATCGATTCGCACATCACCGGATTGACTTTGCCCGGCATAATCGAGCTGCCCGGTTGGGTGGCGGGCAATTGAATCTCGCCAATGCCGCAACGTGGGCCGCTGCCTAACAAACGAATGTCGTTCGCGATCTTGAACAAACTGGTCGCTATAGCTTTGAGCTGACCGCTTGCTTCCACGACAGCGTCCTTACCTCCCTGCGCTTCGAAATGATTTTTGGCTTCGTAAAAAGCGACGCCGCTCCGTTGCTCGATGTGCCGTAGCATTTTGCCCGTAAGATCGACATGCCGATTCAAGCCCGTGCCGACCGCAGTGCCTCCAAGCGCAAGCTCACGCAAAACTTCGATCGATTTTTGCGCGCGCTCTTTCCCGTAGGCAACTTGCTGCGCATAACCGGAAAATTCCTGACCGAGCCGGACGGGCGTCGCATCCATCAAATGCGTTCGACCGATCTTGATGATCTCCCAAAACTCTTTGGCTTTTGCATCCAGCGCGCCGTGCAGTTTTCCGAGCGCCGGCACCAGACAATTCTTCAATTGTTCGGCGGCGCTGATATGAATGGCTGACGGGATGACGTCGTTGCTCGATTGTCCCATGTTGACGTGGTCATTCGGATGAACGAGCTCACGCGAGCCGATTTTCTTGCCGGCCAGTTGTGCGCAGCGGTTGGCGATGACCTCATTCGCGTTCGTGTTCGTGCTGGTGCCGGAACCGGTTTGAAAAATGTCGAGTGGAAAATGCTCGTCCAGTTTGCCGTCAATAACTTCTTCGGCAGCTTGCACGATCAACGCCGAGCGTTCAGCGTCGAGTAAACCGAGATCGTGATTGGCCTGAGCCGCGGCCCATTTGATTAAACCGAGCGCGCGAATGAACGGGCGGGAGAAACGGTAGCCGCTGACCGGAAAATTGAGGATGGCGCGCTGAGTCGACGCGCCGTAGAGCGCGGATTCGGGGACCGACATTTCTCCCATCGAATCTTTTTCCATCCGCGTCCGGCTGTCGGTCATGCGTTATTTACAGAAGTTCGACTTTCCTGCAGTGAGAAATGCGATTCGCCGTTCCGACCGTTCGCTTTCTCAAAAACAGTGACAAACATGGGCGGGATGTTTTGCAGGAAATATTCGGACTCCGCACGCTCGAAAATCTTGGCGTGCTGCTTCAATTCGTTGGTGACTTGATAGATGATGAAGCGGCCGCCAGCCGCGAGCGCTTCGTAAGTTTGTTGCAGTAACGCGCGCTTCTTGTCGATCTTGAGAATGCTAAACGGAATGCCCGAGACAATGTAATCGCACCAGCCGATCCCGCGACGCCGCAGCTCCAACGGTAGGCGCGCGGCGTTGTCGTTGATGACATGCACGCGTGAATCGTCACTAAATTGGCGTAGCAGGTCGCGCGAGAAAGCGGGGTCAAGCTCGAAAAGCAGTAATTGACAATCCGGCCGCATCCGCCGGGCTATTTCGCGTGAATGCACCCCTTCGCCCGGGCCGTACTCGGCGATCACGTGGGCGCGATCAAAATCGATTTTGTCGGCCACGCGTTCGACCAACGCCTTCGAACTCGGCATGATCGACGCGATCTGAAAAGGGCGTTTCAGAAATCGCTTGAAGAAAAGGGCGCTCATCGAAATTCGAATAGTCACCCTCAGCCACGGCCTTGTCCAGTCGCGAGTGCCCTGGTCGCCCCGGCATGCCGGATCGTTAGGCGCTTAATCGTCCAAAGAAAAGATTGACATCGATTCTAGAATTTATAATGCTTAACTGAGCGAAATGTCTTGCCCATTTTCCCGCCAATTGGTGTTTTTCCCACATGCATAACCTCCTAACGGTTAAAGAAACGGCCAAATACCTCCGCATCCCGTTGCCCACCGTTTATTATCTGGTCCAACGCGGACAGCTGCCGGCCATCCAAATCGGCGGTCGCTGGCGGATCAAGAAATCCTCCCTCGACAAAGACATTCTCAAGGAAGACAAATCCGGCCAGCCGACCGTGCTCGTGGTCGATGATGACGAAAGCCTGCAAAATCTTTTCAAGCTCTTCCTCCGCAAAATCGGCTTCAGCCGGGTGGTAGTTGGCACGGTGAAGGAAGCGCTGGCCGCGCTCGAAAAACAGAAGTTCGATCTCGTCTTTCTCGATTTAAAATTGCCGGATGGCCCGGCCGACGATGTGTATGACGCGATCAAGAAAGATCAGCCGGGTTGTCCGATCATCGTCATTACCGGTTATCCCGACAGCGCGATGCTCGATCGGATTTTGGCCAAAGGACCCATCACCGTCTTGAAGAAGCCGCTCAAGGTCGAGCAATTGAAAGAGACGGTTCGCATTCTCGGGCACAAAGAAGCGGTCAAGTTGGCCGCCTAAATAAACCGCCACCAGAGACAGGATCGACATCTGCCGTCGATCACTTGCCAACAGATTCGGCCGGTCGCATAATTGCGTCCCGATTTGTTGCGCGGTTAGCTCAGTGGTAGAGCACTACCTTGACACGGTAGGGGTCAGAGGTTCGAAACCTCTACCGCGCACCATTTTTCCTTCGCCATGCGCAGCTCATCTGAAATTTTAAAGAGCGCAATCGCTGCCGCGACGAAAACTCTGCAATCGATTGTCGATCTTGAATCGCAAGTTACCAAGGCGGCCGAGCTGATCGTCAATTGCCTAACGAATGACAAAAAAGTGTTGGCCTGTGGAAATGGTGGGAGCGCGGCGGACGCAGCCGATTTTTGCACGGAGTTGGCATGTCGTTTTGTTGAAGACCGCCGCCCCTATCCGGCAATGAATCTGGCTCAGGGCGGAAGTTTGATCACTGCGATTGGCAACGATTATGGATTCGAGGAAATCTTCGCGCGCCAGGTGCGTGCGTTTGGAAACGCCGGCGACGCTCTGATTGCTATTAGCACCAGCGGCAGATCGAAAAATATTCGGCGCGCAATAGAAGAGGCGCGCGATCACAAACTAAAAACGATCGCATTGCTGGGACGCAACGGCGGATCAACTGCCGGAGTCGCCGATGTTGATCTTATCGTGAAAGGCGATTCGACCGCGCGGATTCAGGAAGCTCACAAGTTCATTCTCCACGTCGTCTGCGAGATTTGCGAGGCACGGCTGCCGCGGAAATAACTCAGATTAAATCGCAGCCGCTTCAGCTGGCGTGTCGGAGCCGGCGCATTTACTCGATCGGTAACGCCAAATTGCAAACCCGACGAACAAGAGATCGAGCAAGACAAACGTGGCGACATAGGTTTCGCCGCCGATGCCGAATCCGTAGGAGTGCAAACCTTTCCCGAGGACGAAGTTGACGCCGTACCACGCCATCAACACGGCGAGAAAGCAGATCACGCTCGCCACCACGAGACCGAATTCGGTCCACCAACCGGCCAATCGTCCATGCAGCGCGGTCAGATAACAAAGCAGTGCGATCAAAGCCCAAGTCTCCTTTGGATCCCAGCCCCAAAACCGTCCCCAGGAATAATTCGCCCAAACTCCGCCGAGGATCGTTCCAGCGGCGAGGAGGAGCACGCCGAGCTGCAAAACACGATAAAGCCAGAAATGCATCGGCGAGTCCGCTCGCGCGCGCGCTGGATCGCGTGCATAACGCCAAAGCAAGATGTGACCGAAACCCATCGCCAGTGCGAACGCGGCGTAGCTCAACGTGATCGTCAACACATGAATAGTGAGCCAGAAATTATCGCGTAAAACTGGGACAAGTGGATCAATGCTCGATGGCATTGCGATCGGCATTTGATGGACCAGTAGAAGAGCGACGAGCGTGACTGGCAACGCCGCCAGCAGATATACCGGCGTCCGATAGCGCGTGAAAAAGATCATGCCGAAAAATGAAACCGCGAACGACACCCAGATGATCGATTCGTACATGTTCGTCACCGGCGGCCGGCCACCGATCAGGCATCGCATGACAATTCCGCTGGCATGAAAGGCGAGCGCGAGAACTGCGACCGATACGCCGATGTTCCGAAGCACCCGGCCGCCACCGCGTAAATGCGCGACGAGCAGAATCAAAAAGGCCAGTCCGTAAAACCAAATCGCGCGATAGAAGGCTTCGAAATGATTGTAAAAATATTCGAGCCGGAGTTGTCGATCTTGCGGATAAATGGAAGGACTAAGCGCGCGTAAACTTTCGCGGAGCTGACTGGCGGTGCGGCTGAAATTAAATCCATCGGCCTGCACATAACTCGTGGCCATCGTTTGAAACTGAATTTGAACGGGCGCGAATTGTGTTTCGCTGTAATAACGCGAAAACTCGGGAGGGACGACCCATGCTTCGGTTTCGCTCTTCGATGCAGGAACAATCAGAAGCGCGCTTCCATTCATCACGTTAGCGAGAAGCGCGAGCCGATCGCTTACGCTCAGCGCTTCCTGTTGGACGCGATCGAGTGCTTTCTCGGCCCGCTTCAATGCATGCGCTTCGTTCGTCAGGCGCTGCAATTCTTCTGAAGCAACCAGTTGTTCAAAAGAGAACCGGCTCTCGGTTTTATCCAGCCCGATTCGTTCTTTCAATTGGCCTAACGAAACGAGCACCATTGGCTCATTCCGCCAGTCGTGCGTTTCAAGCGCAGCCGACAAAATGAAATCGCTCGGCTGCCATTTTCGATGAGTTTTGCCGGTATATGTCGATCTTCCGGTGATTCGAATCAGCGTCTCACGCGCGAAGGTATCGATCGGCTTTCTCCGCCCGCCGTCTTGAATGGCGAGCAGACCAAATTGACGAAAATTCAGGCCGCTCGTGTCGACCGACGTCTGGCTTGATTCGGCGGCTTGCGCGATCGCGCCCGACTGCGAAATCGCAATTACAAGCGCGCCCATCAAGACGATGTGGAGATGTCTCACGTCCGAGCAGTTTAACCGTCGCCGAAGTCATCGACAAGCGGGTTAGACGACGAGAAACTTCCTATTTGGAAAATCGTGGCCCGCGCGATGCTCTTGCGGAGCGGATGCGGCTGGTGCCGAACCAGATTCCACCCGAGCGTTTGATCACTTCGATGGACGCGCAGGAAGGCCGTTCCATCGGGGACGGCTCTGATTCGCCCTTCGTCCTTAAAGACGCTGGAATGATATCTGGAAATTCTCGTTGGGTATTTATCGGCGCGATCATAGGAGCCATGCTTCTTTCGATTGGCGGAATTATTTTTGGCCGGCACCCACAAAAAGAAGGCGATCGATTTGGTGTTGCCACTTTTATCAAAGCGCGAACCCACAGTCTCGGCGTGCCTGGCTCAACCGAACCTCCGGCGCCGATCGTAATCCAATTAAGCGTCGACATGGTTCGCGTGAGTGCGATTGCGCTTGGTCATCCACGCCTTGCCGTCATCAATGGAAAGACTGTGACTGAAGGCGATAGTGTCACTTTGCAGACGCCAAATTCCGCGGTCGCGCTCATTCTGCGCGTCGTCAGAATTGCCGATGGCTCGATCGATCTTTCGGACGGAACAAAAATGTTCAGCGCTCGGTTGACCATTCCTTCACCGACGAAACCGAAAACGCCCTGATTGCCGATCTCGGCCGTTACCTAGTAGCTCAGCTGCGTTTTAAACTGCGCAGCTCGTTGAGCAAAAAGTTGCCGACGCGACGGGCGCGGTTGCGCGACGTTCTCCAGATACCGCGGTCAACAAAGTAGGTAAGGAGAATACTGTCCCGCGTTTTCGCCTCCGAACCAACCGGATCAGCCGAATGCCAAGTATCGTTCCAAACGGCGAAGGCGTAGCCGCTGTTGGGCGCGAATGGCATTTGCGTTCGCTTTGGCTTGGTGCCGTCCGGCAATCGCTCGTGAAAAATAGTGCCGATGTTTTTGTTTGAATTATCGGCGGGCAGATAGAGCTGCACCGTGATCCCTTTCCAAAGACTGTCGGTGTGTTTGAAAACGCGGTAGCCCGGAATGTCGCGCGTTAGAATCGGCACCGGATACATTCCGACGCTGGCGAAATTCTCTCCGAATCGGCGCTTCAAACCCGGCGCGAGGTGTTGAATGAACGCCATTTTTACTTCTTTGGAACGCAGGACACGGCCAACCACGTCCCAAACCGCAAATTTATCCGCCGGCAGATGGCGGATGTATTCGGGAAACAAGTCGATCTTAGTCCGCGTCGGTTTTCCATCCGGCCGGCTGCTGCCCATTTTGCTTTTGCCCGACATCGGCCGGTAATCGGTTTCGTTGGGCATTGTGCGCAGCATCTCCGCGTAAAAATCCGGCGGAAAAACACCGTCGAACTGCAAATGACAAAATGGAACGCTGCCCTCGTGCGCGTTTCGCACCGACTCCGCGACGAATTCACTTAAGCTTGAGACCGACCACGAATTTTGCACGGCGTTCCCTTGTCGAGCCGCAATCATTCGTCCCAACAGACGAATCCTGTCAAGTCGCTGGAATTGGCCCGCGGATAATGTTAGACGGTTGCGCTGGCCAAACTGAATCATGAGCGAGCCAAATGGAAAGGCTTCCTACCTCTCACGGATTGTCCGCTGGTTGGCAGAACTAATTCTCGTCTTTGTCGGCGTTTACGCCGCTTTCTGGCTGAACAATTATCAGCAGCATCGCGAGCAGGCACAAAGGCGCGACCAGATTCTCGCCTATCTCGAACAACGGTTGCAGGACGGAATCGACAGCGCAAAAAGGGACGGCGCCCAGGAAGAGAAACAAGTTGCGGAGTTTCAACGCGCTCTTGCCGCCGGGGAAATGCCGCCGCTCCGTCCGTTCGCTTTTTTCACTGATTATAATCCATCTGATATTGCGACGTTGCTCCAAGCCGGGGGAATCGAACTGCTCGACATAAAAACGCTGACCGTGTTGCGCGAAATGGAAACGGACGTTCGCACAGACTTGAGCACGCTGGCGCATTTCGAAAAACTGAGCGACGAGCTAATCGCACCCAACCTCGACCAGGATATCTTCTTTTTCTATGATCCGGCCACGAAGAAACTGCGGAAACGCTTCGAGAAGTATCCCGAGGGCTTGAACGCTACGGTGAAACTTTTTCACGATATGGAAAAGACCCAAGCCGAATTGCTCAAACAGGTTCAAGCGGAACGGCAACGCCATTAGAATGATTCCGACAATCCGAATCTTCGCACTTCTTTCCCTGATTACTGCGGCTAGCACGCTGGCCGCCGCCGATTATCCGCCTCCGAGCGAAGGCGATTACACGATTCACGATTTCAAATTCACTTCGGGCGAAAATCTACCCGAATTGCGAATTCATTATCGAACACTCGGCAAGATCGACAAAGACGATCGGGGCAAAACGCGCAATGCCGTTCTGGTCATGCACGGGACCACCGGCAGCGGCGCGCAATTTATTCGTCCAGAATTTGCCGGCGAACTGTTCGGAAAGGATCAGCCACTGGACGCGACGAGATTTTTTATCGTGCTCCCGGATGGAATCGGCCACGGAAAATCGAGTAAGCCGAGCGACGGTCTGCACGCGAAATTTCCGCGCTACGGTTACATCGACATGGTGGAAGCCCAGTACCGTTTGCTGACCGACGGCCTGGGCGTGAACCACGCGCGACTGGTGATGGGCACGTCGATGGGAGGGATGGACACCTGGCTCTGGGGTGAATCGCATCCCGAGTTCATGGACGCGCTCATGCCCCTAGCAAGTTTGCCCACCCAAATTTCGGGGCGCAACCGCGCCTGGCGACGAATGATCATCGACGCGATCCGAAACGATCCGGCTTGGAACGGCGGGGAATATCCCGCGGCCGCGGGACAACCGCCAAGTCTGCGCACTGCTGCGGAAATGCTCTGGTTCATGAGCAGCAATCCGGTGTTGCGGCAAAAAGAAGCGCCGACACTCGCCAAGACCGACGAAGTGCTCGACAAATTCGTCGAGCAAATTGTGAAAACAGACGACACGAACGATGTCCTTTACGCGTTGGAAGCATCCCGCGATTACGATCCCGGCCCGAACCTGGAAAAAATTCGCGCGCCGGTGCTCGCAATCAATTCCGCCGATGATCTGATCAATCCGCCAGAGCTTGGAATTCTGGAACGCGAGATCAAACGCGTTCCGCAGGGACGCGCGATTGTCATTCCACTCAGCGACAGAACGCGCGGCCATGGCAGCCACACCATTGCGTCGCTTTGGAAAGATCAGTTGTCGATTTTGTTGAAGGAATCGGCGAAATAGCGCTGCCTTACACTAAAATCAATTCGATGTAGGAAACCTGGTGAGTGGTTGTTCCTAATTGACATATATACGGATAAGCGTATATGTTACGGCCGCTGAAACAAAAGAGTAAAGGCGGGCCGGCTTTTCTTTTTAAGACGCTGGCCGATCCAACCCGTTTGCGTTTGCTCAATCTTCTCGCCTGTGGGGAAACTTGTGTTTGCGAACTAACCGATACTCTCGGCGTAGTGCAGCCCAAAGTGTCCCGCCATCTCGCTCACTTGAAGCGGGCTGGATTGGTCGAGCCGCGCCGTAACGGCAAATGGACGCATTATCGTTGGGCGCAGCACGGCGATCCGCTGGTGCGCCATGTTCTGCTAGGCCTGCGACAGTGGATGGCAAAAGACAATGCCATGAACGGGGAGCGACACCGGCGGGGGGAAGTTTGCTGCCGAATCGGCCGGAGAAAAGCAACCTTAAGCAAATGAAAACCGGCGAATTCATTTCGGAGCTGCGTCGCGCTCTAAGGAATCAGTTAATCTTTGTCGATCTTGACGGACACACCGTTCACAGCGGTTATCATCTGACCGAATTGAAAGCAGCATCGCTGCAGACCGTCGATTGCGGTGGTCAGACGAACCAGTGGCAGGAAACAATTGCACAACTCTGGGTCCCGTCTGATCCGGACTCAGACTACATGACAACTGGGAAGTTCCTGAAGATTTTCGCCAAGGTCAGCGGCATGATTCCGCTCAATCTGGACGCGGAAATTCGAATCGAATACGGGGACGAGAATTTCTTTCCATCGACGTATCACATCCAGTCGGTGGCACACGACCAGGGCGTCACGCGCGTTTTGCTCGAACCAACGCGAACAACCTGCAAAGCGCACGATCGCCGGCGCCAGTGCCGCAATGCCAACGCTGCTGCGGAAAGTTGTTGCGCTTAAGCAAACGAGGAGCCGCCGGTGGCGCGGAACGTTTCTGGGGAGCGCACGCGCCCTCGCGTGCTGGCGATCGCGCCTTCGCGAACGCGAACTTTTAAAAGAAGATTTCAGCGAGGGCGCCAAAATCTGCACGCGGGGCGCGTGCGCTCCCCAGAATAAGATCGACATCGCTTGATCGCGCTTTTTGAATCGGTCCGATGAAACGCAGATTCTTTCTTCTCGCTTTTCTAGCATCGACAATCGGTTTTGCGGCTCAGGCGCGAGAGTTCGACGTCATCATCCGAAACGGTGCGGTCTACGACGGCACCGGCGGCGAGGCGCAACATGTCGATCTTGCCATAAAGGGCGATCGGATCGCGGGGCTGGGAGATTTTTCGAAAGCGGCCGCGCACACAATCGTCAACGCCCGCGGCCTCGCGGTCGCGCCGGGGTTCATCAACATGCTCTCGTGGTCGACCGAGTCGCTGATTCAAGATGGGCGTTCACAAAGCGAACTTCGTCAGGGCGTGACGACCGAGATCATGGGCGAAGGCGAATCGATGGGACCAGTAAACGATCGCGTGCGCGAACACATGTTGCGCGAGCAGGCCGACATCAGATACGACATCAAATGGAACACTCTGGCGGAATACTTGCAGTTTCTGGAGAAGCGAGGCATGTCCTGCAACGTCGCTTCGTTTATTGGCGCGACCACAATTCGCGAGAACGTCATCGGCTTTGACGATCGCGCGCCGACGTCACAAGAGCTCGACCAGATGCGAGAGCTCGTGCGCAAAGAAATGGAAGCGGGCGCGCTCGGCATAGGGACGTCGCTGATTTATCCGCCGGCGTTCTACGCGAAGACGGAGGAATTAATCGAGCTCTGCAAAGTCGCCGCGAAATACCAAGGCAAATACATCTCGCACATGCGGAGCGAAGGAAATCAATTGCTCGAAGCGCTCGATGAGCTCATTCGGATTTCGCGCGAAGCGAACATTCCGGCGGAAGTTTATCACATCAAAGCGGCCGGCCAGAAAAACTGGCCGAAGGTCGACGAGCTTCTTTCCCGAATTGAAGCCGCCCAAAAAGGAGGTCTCAACATTCGCGCCAACATGTACACCTACACCGCGGCTGGAACCGGACTCGACGCCTGCTTTCCACCCTGGACGGAAGACGGCGGTTATCCAGCATTGTTCAAACGGCTGCGCGATCCGGCGACGCGCGAAAAAATCAAAACCGAAGTGATGATCGACAGTGACAAATGGGAGAATCTTTATCTCGCCGCCGGTTCCCCCAACAAGATTCTGCTGGTCGCTTTCAAATCGGAAAAACTGAAACCGCTTACCGGAAAAACACTCGCCGAAGTGGCAAAGATGCGCGGCAAAGATCCGATCGACACCGCGATGGACCTGGTGGCCGAAGACGAATCGCGCATCGGCACCATTTATTATCTGATGTCAGAAGAGAACGTGAAGAAAGAGATCGCGAAGCCATGGATTTCATTTGGCTCCGATGAAGCGTCCCAAGCGCCGGAAGGCGTCTTCTTGAAATCGAATCCGCATCCACGCGCCTACGGAAATTTTGCTCGCGTCCTCGGCAAATATTGTCGCGACGAAAAGGTAATCGCGTTACCGGAAGCGATTCGAAGATTGAGTGCGCTACCTGCAACCAATCTCGGGCTCGATCATCGCGGAATGTTGAAAGAAGCAATGTCCGCCGACGTCGTCGTGTTCGATCCGGCGACAATCGCGGATCACGCGACATTCGAAAAACCGCACCAATACGCGACTGGCGTGAAGCACGTTTTCGTCAATGGTGTCCAAGTGATTAAAGACGGCGAGCACACCGGCGCGAAACCGGGCCGCGCGTTGTGGGGACCGGGAAAGATGTAGCCACGGTCGTGCGAGCCGTCCGAACGCGCCAGAGGCGCCTGGCTACAAGATCCACCCGCGCCAAGATCGACATCGAAAGAATTGAGGTCGTAGCCGTGTGTCTGCGAGCGGTTTGCACCGCGGTATCTCGAAAGAGGCACGCGCGGAGCGCGCCTTTCGCGTAGTTTATTTAGAGGGAGGTCACTTTTGAAATGGATCCGATCGGCAGCATTAAGTTGCGCTGGCTCCACGGCGCGTTGCACGACGTCACTTACGAGCTGGCGCGCTCCCGATTTCAATTCGCGCCCCACACCTGGGAACCCGCGATCAATGCTTACCGTTGCGAAAAATGCGTCCGCATCTGTGTCGATCTCGCCGGCGTGGAACGATCGCAAATCGATCTCACGGTCGAGCCGCAACGCGTCCTGATTCGCGGGGCGCGCGAATTGCCCGAGCCAACACGCGCCGAAGGCCGCGCGGTTCGATTGCTGGCGATGGAAATCGATTACGGACCGTTCGAACGCGAGGTGGCGTTGCCCGCTGAAGTGGAAATCGATCAGACCAGCGCCGAACAACGGAACGGGCTGCTCTGGATTTCGCTGCCGCTAAAACAATGATGAACGAGGGACAAATCGCGGTGCCGGCCGAACTGGAGATGAAATCCAGCAGCGGTCCGACAATTGCCGCCGACGTGACGGACGAAAGCCGCGCGCCGCAGATTCCGGAGGAATTGTCGATCTTACCGGTGCGTGGATTCGTTGTTTTCCCGGGCACGATCGTTCCGCTCAATGTCCGGCGGCCGACATCAATTCAATTACTCGACGAAACGTTGCCGCGCATAAAAGTGATCGGTCTTTTGACGCAGCGCGATGAAGCGAAAGAAGATCCGGGACCTCACGACCTTTATCACGTCGGCACCGCCGCCCTCGTTTTAAAAATGATTCGCCAGGCCGATGATCACGTGCTGATTATCGCGCAAGGCCTTCGTCGATTCACGTTACGCAAAATCGTCGCGACTTCGCCGTTCATCCGCGCGGAAGTCGACTTAGTGGATTCCATTTCGCCGCCGGAGAGCAAGGAATGGAAAGCGACGTTTCGGAACCTGCGCGATTCGGCCGCGAGATTATTCGAGGTGACGCCGGAAGCGTCGGAGCAAGCGCGCCTGATGATTCTGAACATCTCCACTCCGGAACAGCTCGCTGATTTTCTGGCGCCGAACTTGAATGTCGATGTCGCGCAAAAGCAGGCCATTCTCGAAGAACCGGACGTCGAGAAGCGGATTCGCGCCGTGCAGAA
>Ga0070707_100003446_pt1 | contig 14948 bp, 9 predicted proteins | sample KBSK5502metaG_FD_65468 | JGI IMG/M metagenome (GOLD analysis project Ga0070707, IMG submission 65468) | Corn, switchgrass and miscanthus rhizosphere microbial communities from Kellogg Biological Station, Michigan, USA - KBS K5-50-2 metaG | ecosystem: Host-associated > Plants > Roots >... | reverse complement strand
GTCCCGCCGAACAGCACGACCGACGGTTGCGCTTCATCGATGGCCTGCTTCAACGCCGCCGCATACGTTTCGGTCTCGTACGTGCCGAGGCTCGCGGTGTAGAGCTTCTTCGCGCCGAAGCGCCCGGCATCTTCCGCGGCGGCGGCGTCTGCGGAGAACGCGACGAGGTCGCCGCCCGCGGACTCCGCGAGCTTGCGGCCGATCGTCAGCGCCTCGCGCGAGACTTTCTTCAGTTTTCCGTCGTGGGCTTCGCAAAAAACGAGTACGCCAGCCATCAGAGTGTCTTCGCCTCCTCGCGGATGTACTTCACGATTTCTTTCGCCGCCGCGGCAGGATCGCTGCCGTCGATCTTGCGGCCGCCGCTCTTTTCCGGCGGGAGCTCGAGCGAGACGACGACGACGCGCTGGTTGTAGATGTCGTCGGCGGCCAGACCGAGGTCCGCGATCGTCTTCGTCTCGATGGTGATCTTCTTCGCCGCCATGATTCCTTTGAGCGAGGCGTAGCGCGGCTCGTTCATCCCCTTCTGCGCGGTGATGACCGCGGGAAGGGTCGCTTCGATGATGTCCTCGGCGCCTTCGAGCTCGCGATGGGCGACCGCTTTGCCGTCGCCGACTTCGAGGTGCGTCACGACGTTCACCTGCGGGTAGCCGAGAAGCTCCGCGACCATCGGCCCGACGAGCGAGTTGTCGGTGCCGACACCCTGCTTGCCGAAGAAAACGAGATCGTGCGGAACGGACTTGATCGCGGCCGCGAGCACCTTGGCGATGCCGAGCGAGTCGACGTCGCCGGCGTCGGCTTTGACGTGCAGCGCCTTCGTGGCGCCGCGGGCCAGGCACTCGCGAAGCGCCTGCTGCGCGCGGTCGGGACCGAACGAGAGGACGGTGACGTCGCCGCCGTTCTTTTCCTTGTTGCGAATGGCTTCTTCGAGCGCGTATTCGTCGTACGGCGAGACGATGAACTTGATCCCGTTCTCGTCGATGTGCCGTCCGCCGGCAGCGATCTTGATGCGCGTCTCGGTGTCCGGCACCTGCGCGATGCAAACCACGGAGTTCAAGCGTTAGCCTCCAGTTGAGAGGGACGCGCAAGAGAGGTTGGGCGCGCGCCCGGCTCGGAAATCGGCCCCGCATCCTAGCGAAAAGGCACGACGTTCGCAAACACCTGCGCAGCCAGTCATCAGCACCCCATCAACAGACGAAGTCGCGCGGTCAACGGAGGATCGGATGCCAGTCTCGAATCGCCCCTACGAGGTGGACGGAAACGGTAGCTCGCGCAGATTTTTCCGCTCCCCCGTGTCGGATCTGAAGCGCTTCCCGAAGCAGCAGTCCCGCCCCGGCCGTCCCGCCCCGCCCGAATCGACGAACGCGGAGATCTTTTATTACCTGAAGCAGATGAGCGCGAAGACGCCGATGGTCATCGTCATGACCGACGGCGAAGAGATCCGCGGCTGGATCGAGTGGTACGACCGCGACTGCCTGAAAGTGAACCGCGAGGGCGCACCGAACCTCCTGATTCGCAAGGAGTGGATCAAGTGGATGTTCAAGCAGGAGGAGGCGGTTTAGCAATTTCTCGCGCTCGCTCGGAGAACCTCCAAGCGTGTCATTCCGCGCGCAGCGCGGAATCCCCTTCGCAAGAGGAGCACTCGTCGCACATCGGTGGGGGATTCCGCGTCGTCTTCGCGACGCGGAATGACACGGTGCGTTCGAGGCAACCGCGTAACCCCTAAACAAAACCTACAATCGCGAAGTGAAGCCCCTCGCCATCACCCTCGGCGATCCCGCAGGCATCGGTGCGGAGATCGTCTTCAAGGCGCTGCCGGAGATCGACGTGCCGGCGGTCGTTTTCGGGAGTCGCGCGTGGGCGCAGCCGCCGGAGGGAATCGCGTTCGTCGACGCGGGCGGATCGGGTGCGGTTCGCTACGGCGAGATCTCGGCGGAGTACGGCCGCATCGCCCTCGCGTCGATTGACGCCGCACTCCAGGCGATCGCGCGCGGCGAATGCTCGGCGCTCGTCACGGCGCCGATTCACAAACAGGCCATCGCGGCGGCGGGCTGCGAATATCCGGGACACACCGAGCTCCTGGCGGCGCGCGCGGGACTGGCGCGGTACGGCCGCGACTTCGCGATGTATTTCGATTCGCCATCGTTGCGAGCGGTGTTGCTGTCCGTGCACGTGTCTCTGCGCGAAGCAGTCGCAACGATTCATGCGGAGGGCATCGCAGAACTGGCACGACTCACCTCGCGCGAGCTGGCGCGCCTCTTCGACCGGCCGCCGCGCATCGCCGTCGCGGGCGTCAATCCGCACGCCGGTGAAGGAGGACGCTTCGGCGATGAGGAGCGCGAGATCGCCCGCGGTGTGGAGCGGGCGTGCGCGGAGGGGATCGACATCAGCGGCCCGCATCCCGCCGACACCCTCTTCCTCGCGGCGCGTCGCGGGCAATACGATGTGGTGATGGCGATCTACCACGACCAGGCGCTGATCCCGATCAAGACGCTGGCGTTCGAGGAGTCGGTGAACGTCACCATCGGCCTGCCGTATCTGCGCGTCTCCGTCGATCACGGCACGGCGTTCGACATCGCCGGCAAGGGGATCGCCGATCCCGCGCCGATGCGCTACGCGATCGAGTGGGCCGCGCGGAATGCGCCGAGGTGGTCGCGATGAACGGCCGCGTGGCGGCGCGCCTCGTTGCGGCCATCCTGCTCATCTTCTTTCTGCTGCTGATGGTCAACCTTCGCAACCAGCTCGTCCTCATCCAACGGAGCCGCCGCAACACGACCACGCCGACGCAGACGACGACGTGAAGCAGCACTGGCTCGCCGTCACGCTGCTCTTCGTCGTGGCCACCGCGTGGGGGATGACTTTCACGCTGGTGAAGAACGTCCTGACGCGCATCGCGCCGGAGCCGTTCATCTTTCTCCGTTTCACGCTTGCCGGCGTGGTGCTGCTGCTGTTCGCTTTCGGCGTACGCGCGATGCCGCGCAGCGCGCTCCGTCCGGGCGCAATCCTCGGGCTGCTCGTCCTGTCGGGCTACTGGTGCCAGACGCGCGGCCTGCTGACGATCACGCCGTCGCGCTCGGCATTTCTCACCGGGCTGTACGTCGTGATGGTTCCCTTCGCCGATCGCCTGCTCTACCGGACGCGCATCGCACCGCGTGCATGGATCGGCTCCGTCATCGCACTGATCGGCACGTCACTCCTCCTCGGCGGGTTCGACGCGCGCCCGCAATCCGGCGACCTGCTCACGATCGCCTGTGCCGTCGCCTTCGCGATGCACATCGTCCTCTCCGCGAAGTACAGCGCGCGAACGTCGCCGCTCGGGCTGGCCGCGATTCAGGTGCTCGTCGTCGGTCTCGGAGCGGGCCCGTTCGTGCGGCACGTCTCATTGACCAAAGAGGTGGCGTGGGTGGTCGTCTTTACCGCCATCGTGACGACGGCGCTCGCGTTCGTGGCCTTGATGTGGGGACAGGCGCGCGTGACCGCGACCGAAGCGGCGGTGATCCTCGCCTTCGAACCGGTCGCGGCATCGATCACGTCGGTCGTCTTCGATCACGAGCCGATCGGCGCGGCGTTCCTCACCGGAGCGGCGCTGATTCTCATCGCGATGATCCTCTCGCAATTGCCGGAAAGTCCCCGCCGCGATCCCATCGCGCCGTAGTTTGGAGTGCGGTGGCCGCAGCCACCGCTTTTTATGGCAGCGAAAGCGGCGGCACCGTCGCCGCACTCCAAACCTCCTCCTTCAACCGCCGCCGCTCTTCGCGAAAACGCTCGAACGCCTTCCGCCGCGCGACGCGCCACAGCAACGCGCGGGCGCCGCCGATTACGTCGTCGAGCTGCTCGAAGAATCGCAGCCCGACGTAGCCGACGATCGGCAGGACGATGATCGCGAGGCCGGCGGCGCGGCCGCCGTAGCGCCACCACACCGCCGACGCGCAGACGATCCACGTCAGCGGAAAGAACACCGCGCCGCCGATCGCCTTCAGCGTCGCGGTCAACTCCTCTTCCTTCGTAAAGTGAGTGGAGATGAAGCCGACGAGGCGATAGGCGGGGTAGTGGATGATCGCGCCGGCGATCGCGAGCGGCATCCCGATGAGCAGCCATGCCAGCGCGCGAATGCTGCCACCGACGGTCGGCGGCGCGAGCTGCTCGGGATCGACGCTCGCCGCATCGAGCTCCGCTTCCAGGCGCTCCAGCATCGACACCAGTCGCTGCAACCGCGCCGGATCGCGCTCCCGCAGCCACGCGTAGCCGTCGATGAAACGCCGCCGGATCTCGCGCTCCTCGACGACGTCCGCTTTCCCGGCGGAGAAGACTCGTTCGGCGCGCGCGATGAGGTCGAGCGCCTGCCGCGACTCCGCCTGCAGCGTGACCTCGGCAAGCCCCTGCTCGATACGCCGCGTCAGCCCGTCAACCGCGGTCGCCGGAGGCTCGCCGTTCTCATCCACCATCTCGGGCCGCACCGCGATCGGCTCGCCGAGCTCCATCGCCGCGGAGCTGCGAAAGGTCTGCTTCGCCGAGTAGTACAGCCCCGCTGGCACGATGAAGATCTTCGTCATCGACGCGCCGAGGGCGATGCGCGCGGCGCCGCTCTTCAGCTCGCGCAGCTTCGAATCGCTGTGCGTCGTCCCCTCGGGGAAGATGGCAATCGCGCCGCCGCGCGCGAGCACGTCGCGTGCGCGCGCGAAGGTCTCGCGGTTCGAGCCGGCGACGTGGTCCTGCTTGCGGTAAACGGGAATCGTGTCGAGCGCGCGCACGATCGCTCCGATCACCGGCATCGTAAACAGCGGCGCCTTCGCCAGGAGCGAAACGCGGCGCGGCGCGAAGCAGAGGAGGAAGAGCGGATCGATCAGGCCGTTCGGATGGTTGACCGCGAAGATCACCGGCGCACCGGCGGGGATGTTCTCGATCCCAACGATCTCAATGCGGCGAAAGAAAATCCTTGCGAGGAGGCGGAGGAGTGCCGTGATGACGCGGCGCATGCGTCAATTCCGCCATGCCGCCCAACACCAGATCACTCCCGCAATGACGATCGCCAGCGGCACCAGGCAGAGCGCGCGGTCGAGGGAGGTCTGTTGCGAGAAGTAGCCGATCAGCGGCGGCGACGGGATGTCGCCGACGACGTGCATCACGAACACCGACAGGCCGAGCGCGGTGGCGCGCTCGTGCGGCTCGACGGCGTTGACGATCGCGGAGTTCACCGGGCCGGTCGACATGAAGATCAGAATCTCCGCGATGACGATCGCGGTGAGGTAGACGCCGCGATGCGTGCTCGTCACCGCGAGCCAGGCGAACGGCGCGGCGAGGAGCGTCGAGATGCCCGATACCCACAGATACGCCTGCTTCGTCCGCGGCAAGAGCCAGTCGCCGAGCCAACCGCCGGCGAAGGTGCCGGTGAATCCGGTGAACAGCGCGATCGAGCCGAACGTCACCGTCGCCTGGCTGCGAGTCATGCCGCGAATGCGCTCGAGGAACGCCGGGAACCAGAACGCCAGCCCGCCGAGCGCGAAGGTGTACGCGCCGTAGCCGAGCGCGGCGAGCAGGAACCGGCGATTGCCGAGAAGGTCGAGGTAGGCGCCTTTGACGGAGACCGGCGCGTGCGATGCGGTCGCCGCGTCGTGCGCACCGCGCGGCGGATCCTTCACGCCGAGGACCAATAGAGAAAGGAGGATGCCCGGCGTGCCGGCGATGAAGAACGCCGCTCGCCATCCGTAGTGTTGATCGACGAAACCGCCGAGGACGTATCCGGCCGCGGAGCCGACCGGAATCGCGGCGAAGAAAATCGCGAAGACGCGGCCGCGCTGCTCGTACGGAAAGGTATCGGCGAGAAGCGCCGGCGCGATCGTCCCGTACGCCGCTTCGCCGACGCCGACCGTCGATCGCGCCGTGAACAGCGAGACGAAGCCGCGCGCGAATCCGGCCACCGCCGTGGCGATGCTCCAAATGGCGACGCCGATGGCGATGAGCGGCGGCCGCGCGGCGCGATCGCCGAACGTGCCGAAGATCGGTGACGCAATCGTGTAAACAATGATGAAACCGGTGGGGATGAATCCGATCTGTGTGTCGCTGAGATGCAGCTCGGACTTGCGCAGCGATTCGACCACCGCTGCCACCACCCATCGATCGAGGTAGTTGAAAAGATTGATGAACGTCAGGACCGTGAGCGTGTAGGTCGCGGCGCGCCGCGCGCCCGCATCGTCGATCGCCATCCGCGCCAGTTTACGCGGGAAAAACACGTTGTCATTCGCGATGGCCGCGTCCCTTGTCATCCCGAGCGTAGTCGAGGGACCTGGGGGCGTGGGCGGCAGCTTGATCGAGCCACCCGCCCACCCAGGTCCCTCGACTACGCTCGGGATGACATCGTGGAAATACCAGACACTCGGGCCCGAAACATCACTCGCCGCCGCTCGTAATCAAAGCTGCCGGTTATCATGGCCCACTCCTCATGAAACGCTACTTCCCGCTCGTCGCCGGCATCATCGGCATCGTGGCGATGTTCGCGTTGTTGCCGCTATTCGAAACGGCACAGCCGCGAGGCGTCCGTCTCACGCGCGCGCAAGCGGCCGCGATCGCCGATCGCGCCGCGAGCCAGCGCGGCATCCCGGTTGCGCGCGCGTGGTCGAACATCGTTTGGACGTCGTCATCGTTCGTCGAAAAAGAGCTCGAGCGCGATCCGAAACAACGCCGTCGTGCGGCGGACGATCCGGTGATCGGCCCGCGTCTCGGTGCATACAAGATCAACTACTACCGTCGCGGCGTCGAGAAGTGGAATCCGTACGGGTACGTCGCGGTCAGCGGCCGCACGGGAGAGGTTCTCAGCGCGCGTCTTCGCCAGAATGTCGAGGATCGCGGGGCGGCGCTGACGGAAGCGACTTTGCGCCCGCGCGCCGACGCATTCGTTCAGTCGCGAACGTTCCCCGGCGCGCCGTCGCCGCACTTCGAACAGGCTCGCCCGACGGTCCAGCGCAATCGCACCGATTGGGTGTTCCGCTATCGCGTCCCTTCCGCGTTCCCCATCGGCAACGTGGTCCCGTACCTCAACGTCTTCTTCGAAGGCGACCGGTTCAGCGGATGGGAGCTCGCCGAGGAGTACGCGGACGGTCACGCCTTCAAGCAGGACAACGTCGGCGACGTCGGCATGACCTTCGTCAAGTTCATCGTGATGCTGGTCGGCCTGCTCGTGCTGTTGGTGATGTTCCTCAAGAAATATCACGCCGGCGAAGTAGGCGTCGGGACCGGAACGTTTCTCTTCGCCGTCACCATCGTTCTGGCCGTCGCGTTTTGCATCACCATCGCCCCCTCGGCATCTCAAGGATCGCAGTTCGGAAGCATCGATGCGCAGCAGACGTCGTGGGCGCTGATCGGCTTCATGATGTTGTTCATTCACCTGCCGCTGGCCGTCCTCGTGTTCCTCGGATGGTCGGTCGGCGAGAGCTACGCGCGCGAGCGCTGGGGCGAACGGCTGGCGTCGTTCGATGCACTGCTACGGCGCGACCCGTTCAACGCCACCGTCGGCCGCTCGATCCTGCACGGGCTGCTTCTCGCACCAGCCGCCGCCGCGGCGGCGCTCCTCGTCGGCGCGATCCCGCTTCTCCTCGGAATGGCCCACGCCGGCCTCGGCGACGGATCGCAAATGATCCTCTACCTCGGCGGCCCTGTCGCCGTGCTCCTCGCCAGCGCATTCGACTCCATCCTCTATTCAATCGTCGGGATTCTGTTCGTGCTCGCGTTCTCGAGCCGGCGCCGCGCCTTGCCGGTCGGAATCCTCACCGCGATCGTGGTAATCACCGTGAGCGGAAGCCTGGCCGAAGTGCCGGTCGCGCCGATCGGCCCGCGCGTCCTCTTCGGCTGGGGCGGTATCGCCGCGATCGTGGCGATCTTCCTCCTGTCCGACCTTCTCACGACCGTGGTGGCGCTGTTCGAGGCCACGATCATTGCCGGCGCGCTGCCGTTGCTCGCCGTTGCACGGGGAGATCTCTTCAGCCAGATGATGGTCGTCCTCGCCGTGCCGCTGCTGCTCATGGCGGCATACGCGATGACGGCCATGATGACGAAGCGCGAAGTGGTCTACTCGTACGAAGACCTCGCCCCGCACGTGAAGCGCATCGTCGAGCGCGAGCGGGTGAAGGCGGAGATCGATGCGGCCAATCGCATCCAGGCCGCGCTGCTGCCGTTCGACGCCCCGCTCGTCGCCGGCGCAACGGTGGCCTCGCACTATCGCGCCGCGACGGAGATCGGCGGCGACTACTTCGACTTCCTCCCGCAGGCCACCGGCGAAGTCGGCATCGCGTTCGGCGACGTCTCCGGACACGGACTGACCAGCGGCATCGTCATGGCGATGGCAAAGGCCGCGCTGCTGGTGCAGGTCGATCACGACCCGTCGCCGCGCGTGGTCATGAACGTGCTGAACGACATCGTCATCAAGACCGCGCCGAAGCGAATCATGATGACGTTCTTCTTCGGCCTGCTCGACCCCACCACGCAGCAGCTCCGCTTCTCGTCGGCCGGACATCTCGATCCGTACGTCTATCGCGCAGACGGCCGGAAGTTGGAGTCGCTCTCGTCGTGGGGCTTCCCGCTCGGCGTGCGGCGGCGCGATCCGTTCCGCGAGCACGTCGTCGAGTTCCTGCCGGGCGACCGGCTCGTCCTCTACAGCGACGGATTGATCGAAGCGGTCGACGACGACGGCGAGCCGTTCGGTTTCGACCGCTTCGAACAGGTCCTCCGCGACTCCGGCCACCTCGCCGCCGACGACATCAAGAAGACCTTGCTCAACACCATCCGCAAGTTCACCCGCAACCGCCCACCCGAGGATGACCAGACCCTGGTCGTCGTGTCGTTCGAAGAACCGGCGAGCGGCGCGCTGGCGCGGTTCGCCGTCGAAGAGCGCATCGAGCAGGTGCACTAAGTTTGGAGTGCGGTGGCCGCAGCCACCGCTTTCGAAGCGGCGACTCCGCCGCACTCCAAAGTAGAATGCCGCCCCCATGGCCCAACAAGAACCAAACAAAATCATCTACTCCATGGTTGGCGTGTCCAAATTCCATGGAAAAAAGCAGGTCCTCAAGGACATCTACCTCTCCTATTTCTACGGCGCGAAGATCGGCGTCATCGGCCTGAACGGGTCGGGGAAGTCGTCGCTGCTGCGCATCCTCGCCGGCGACGACAAAGACTTCCTCGGCGAGACCGTTCTGTCGCCCGGCCACACCGTCGGGTTCCTCGAGCAGGAGCCGCGGCTCGATGAGACGAGGACGGTGAAGGAGATCGTCGAGCAGGGGGTGCAGCCGGTCATCGACCTCCTCAAAGAATTCGACGAGATCAACAACGCCTTCGGCGATCCCGACGCCGACATGGACAAGCTGATGGAGCGGCAGGCGAAGGTGCAGGACAAGCTCGACGCCTCCGGCGCGTGGGACCTCGACTCGAAGCTGGAGATGGCGATGGACGCGCTGCGCTGTCCGCCCGGCGAGACGCCGGTGTCGATCCTCTCCGGCGGCGAAAAGCGGCGCGTCGCGCTCTGCCGCCTTCTGCTGCAGAACCCCGACATCCTCCTCCTCGACGAGCCGACGAACCATCTCGACGCCGAATCGGTCGAGTGGCTCGAGAAACATCTGCAGCAGTACGCCGGCACCGTCATCGCTGTCACGCACGACCGCTACTTCCTCGACAACGTCGCCGGCTGGATTCTCGAGCTTGATCGCGGCGAAGGGATTCCGTGGAAGGGAAACTATTCGTCGTGGCTGGAGCAGAAGCAGGAACGGCTGCGGCGCGAAGAGCGATCGGAGTCCCAGCGGCAGAAAACGCTCGAGCGCGAGCTGGAATGGATTCGCATGTCGCCGAAAGGGCGGCACGCGAAAGGAAAAGCGCGCATCAACCAATACGAGTCGATGCTGTCGCAAGAGACGCAGCAGAAGATCCAGGAGCTGGAGATCTACATCCCGCCCGGCCCGCGACTCGGCAACGTCGTCGTCGAAGCGGACGACGTGCGCAAGGCATTCGGCGACAAGCTGCTCATCGACGAGATGACGTTCCAGCTGCCGCCGGGCGGCATCATCGGCGTCATCGGCCCCAACGGCGCCGGCAAGACGACGCTCTTCCGCATGATCATCGGTGAAGAGAAACCCGACGACGGCAGCATTCGCGTCGGCGAGACCGTGCAGCTCGCCTACATCGATCAGAGCCGCACGCTCGACGGCGAGAAGACGATCTTCGAAGAGATCACCGGCGGCGGCGACATCGTGCAGCTCGGAGCGCGCGAGATGAATTCACGCGCCTACGTGGCGCGATTCAACTTCAGCGGACAGGACCAGCAGAAGAAGGTCGGCGCCCTCTCCGGCGGCGAGCGCAATCGCGTCCATCTCGCGAAGATGTTGAAAGAGGGGGCGAACGTCCTGCTGCTCGACGAGCCGACAAACGATCTCGACGTCAACACCATGCGCGCGCTCGAGGAAGCGCTGGAGACCTTCGCCGGATGCGCGATCGTGATCTCGCACGACCGCTGGTTCCTCGATCGTGTGGCGACGCACATCCTGGCGTTCGAAGGCGACAGCCGCGTGGTGTGGTTCGACGGAAATTACAGCGAGTACGAAGAGGACAAGCGCAAGCGCCTCGGCGCCGAAGCCGCGCAACCGCACCGGATCCGCTACCGCCAGATGACGCGATAATTCGCCGCCGCCCGGAGAGCGGATCTTCAGATCCGCAAGTCGCCCGACGTCCACGTCGGGCGACTACTGCAACGTTGATCACGAAAAACCAGTCGCCGGACGCGGACGTCCGCCGACTGCGGATCGGGAGATCCGCTCTCCGTTCGATGTGCAGCTCGCGCCTGCAGAGGCATCGGCATTTCGCTGCTACCATGCCTGCACAACCCGTTTTCGTGCGGAGGTCTCATGGCGGGAGAAGAGTGCCCGAGCGCTGTCACTCGTTCCGCGCCGTGCCTGTTCACGGCAATGCTGCTGCTCCTCCTCGCGGGGGCGGTCGGCGCGCCGGCGTCCGATGCGGGTTGGGAAGACGCGAGGCTCGCCAAGTGGGCAGCATTTGCCGAGAGCGGAAACGTCAGCGGACTTCTTGCAGCCGTCGAGGCCGATCTCGCCTCTCCGCATCCTCACCCCTTCGCAGCACACGTCTGGTCAGTAACTCACCAAGAGTCCGGAGACCTGAAGGAGAGTCTGTCGCGGATCGCCGGAACGCCACTCGGGCAGCAACTCGGATCTCTCCCGCAGATCGTCTCGCTGTTTGCTGAAGGGCGTTACACCACGCTCGTCGAGCGCTTCAAGCCCACCGACGTGAATGAGCCTTGGGCCGCGCACTATCTATTCGTCGCCGCGATGCGACTGCATCACCACCACGATGCGCTTGCGTACGCGCGCGCCGCAGCCCAGCCAGTGCTGTTCGCATCTCTCTGGGATCTGCGCGTTCTGGCGGCCGAAGATCGGAGGTTGCGCTCAGAGATCGAGTCGCTGCTGGCGCCTGTCGGCGACGCCGGCGCAGTGCTGGCGCGAATCGCTGCCGCTGAGACCCCGTCGGACGGATTCACGAGCGCTTCGCCGGCTTCGGAGATGTTCGCCGAGCCGCGCCACGCGCGCAGCCTGCTGGCGCGGAACGCCTACCTGCGTCAGTCACGCGCCGTCAACGACATCATCGACTTTCAGGCGAAGACTTCAGACGCGCATCCTTGCGGCACCTACATTGCCGACGACGACCCCGAGGCCGTCGTGATCCGTCTGCAGCGGTCCGACACAGGTGTTGATCTCGAAACGCTTCGAGCCATCGATGCCTGGCTGAAGACCACGGCACACGACGCGACCGCGCTGCGCTTGAGAGGGATCGTCGCCGAGCGGCTGGAGAGGAACGAGGATGCCATGCGGTCGCACCTCGCGGCGCGGACGTCATATCCGTTCGCGAGTGCCCTCGAAGGGGATGCGGACGATCTCGCCGAATCGCTCGTGCGATTGGGGAAAACGGACGAAGCACATCGGCTTGTACCTTCCAACGTCGGCTTCGCGCTCGCGTTCATGCGGGCGGGCGAGCTTGGCGAGGCACGAAAGGTCATCGACAACCTCCTGCAGAGAGACAGTCACGATGCCGATGCACTCGTCGCCGCGGCGATGATCGAGCTGAGGTCGGGACGTTTCGATCACGCCAGGAGCTTTGCGGAGCGCGCCGTGGCCGCGGCACCGCAGCGCGAGAACGGATACGCGCTTCTCGCTTCGGCCGCGCTCGCCGCCGGAGATCTGGCAAGCGTGCGGCAAACGCTCGCTGCATATCGCGAGCATTTTGGCGCGATCTCGTTTCCGCTCGCGTCGGTGGAGATCGAGCTCCAACTGCGGAGCGGGCGGCCGGCGGAGGCATGGTCGGCATCACAAGAGGCTCTGAGACTCTTCCCCGATTCCGCCGAGATTCGCGCGGCCGCAGCGGAGGCGGCGCTCGCCCTCGATCATGCGGTGGATGCTGACCGTCTCGCGCGCGAGGCAATGACCATTGCCGGTCTGCCGCGCGCCGTGAAGTTGATCCGGCAGTCGGAGATCGCGATGAATGGCGATTCCGCAGCGGACGGCGCCATGGCCGCACTTCGGAACGCCTTCCCGTTCGACATGTGGGTGTGGGTCGATGCGGCAACGCGGGCGCAATCGGGATCCGGCGACACCATCGAAAGCGTGGTGCGGATCTGGAAGGAGGCGGCGGCCGCAAACCCGGCCCGCCGCTGGCCGCGACAACTGGCCATCGATGCGCTCGTCCGCTCGGAGCGGTGGAAGGAAGCCGAAGCCCTCGCCGCCGATCTGTCGTTGCTCGACACTCCTTCGGCACTCGAAGACGACCGCATCGCAGCGCGGCTCGACCGTGCCGCCGTTCGCGCCGCGCAGGTGCGGCATCAGAAAACCGATGCCCCACTGATCGACGAAGCTCTCCGTTGGATCGACGACTATTCCCGCGGAAGCGGCTTCGACGCCATCGCACACGAATTGCGCGCGGATCTCTTGAGCGGACAAGGAAAGAAGCAGCAGGCCTCGGGCGAACTGATTCGCGCCGTCGAAGAGCGCCCCGACGACGGCGAGCTGCTTTGGAAATTCACCACGCATTTCGACGCTCCGTCGGAGCTGGAGCGAAGGAAGCTCGAGGATCGCTACAAGTCGCGCGACCCCTTCGACGGCGTCCGGCTCGGGACGCTCATCCACATGAACACACAGCCTTGCTCGACGAACGCCTTCCGCGCGCTGAAGCTGATCGCCGAGGCAAAGCAGTACGCGCCCGATTGGGTCAATCCGCATCACGAAGGGCGGGCGCGTGAGGCGCTGGGCGACTTCGCCAGCAGCTTTCGCACGCGCTTCGCGCAGGCTCCCGCGATCGGAAACGGCCTTCGTTACGCCGATCAGTACGACGTGACGCGCGCCGGCGCACAGACGGAGCCGCAGACGGTCGAGGTCGACCTCACCACGAACACGGCGCGCATCATCACTGCTCAAGGCCTCGTGCAGACACTCGAGTTTCACCCGCTCTCCGGGAAGGTGACTGCCAACCGGATCGGAACCCGTGAGACGCGCGCCGAGTACGACCCCTCCGGCTATCTCGTGCAGCGCGTCACCGATTCGACAGGCCGCACCATTCGCCTCGCTTACAACGGCCAGGAGCAGATCACCCGCATCGACTCCGCCGACCGCGTGGTGAACATCGGCTATGAATCAACGTTCGGAAAACCGAACCGCATCGAACGCCCCGGCGTAGGAGCCATCAACGTCACCTACAAGGACGACGGCGAAATCAACGAGGTGAAATCGGACGACGGTAATTCAACGGTGGCCGTGCAGGTCGCCAGCTTGTTCAACGAAGTCCTCGAGCTCATTCCGAACATCGAATCGGAAGGCGGGTCAGAGCTGCGCGTTCCTCCCGGCGATGATGCGGCAGTCCTGGCAGAACCGCAGACGCTGTTGAAGCGCCTGACGGAGATGCGGCATGCCGGCTCGGCGAGCGAATCGCACCGCGCCGTCGACCTGGCAGCGGCAGTCTTTGCGGCAATTCCGGCCGATGAGGAGGATGCCATCCACCAGCGGCTCGTCATCGAAGCCGCGGCGCTGTGGTACACCGCGCGCCCGACCGCCGGTCCCGCCGAGCTCAATGCACGCGAATGGACCCTGTGGTCAAGGATGCTGTCGTCGCTGCGCGGACTGACGGCGGCGGAGCCACAGATCGCCGCACGACGCGACGAGCTGCTCGCTCTCGTCGATCAGCGGCCGTTCGTCCTGGCGGAAAACGATCGCTGGGTAAACGGCTCCCGTTACGACAACCGCGGATATTGGCGGTCGTATCCGTTTCACGCTCTCTTTCCGCTGGCCACCGGAGGTGAACCAGGGCGCACGGTCATCGCTCGCGCGAACGGCGACATCATCGTGGGCGGCGAGGTCGGCATCGCCGTCAAGCACGGCGCGACGTGGGAGTGGTACGGCTTCGACGAGACCCGCGGACGCTTCTCTTCTACGTTGAGCCGCGGTGCGCTTCGCGCCACCTCCAATGTTTACGCGCTCGCCGAGGACGAGACGCATGCGCTCTGGATCGGCACGGCCAATGGGTTGATTCGCGTCGGCGGCGCGTACGACGGCGAGGCAAAGCGCTGGGTCACGGAGAGCGATGGCCTGCCGCAGTCGCGCGTCGAACAACTCGTGGCATTCGGAAACGGCGTGCTGGCCGGCACTCCAGCGGGCGCGAGAGTGCTCGACGCATCCGGCGTCGTCCCGCTCGCACCGATTCCGAACGAGCCGGCGCTGTGGCTGGGGCGCGGTCCGGAAGCGCGTCCCGTTCGAATGCACACCGATGAACCGCCGTTCGTCATGGCCGTGTCACCCGATGACCGCTACCTCGCCACCAGCGACGGACAATCAGGCGTCGTCCAGGTGTGGGACCTCCGTACGTATCGTCCCGCTTACGAGCGGAGATACAGCGAAGAAATCGCCGCGATCATTCTCGAC